>Ga0308159_1001086_pt1 | contig 44712 bp, 51 predicted proteins | sample PhyCR1_FD_201040 | JGI IMG/M metagenome (GOLD analysis project Ga0308159, IMG submission 201040) | Phyllosphere microbial communities from UC Gill Tract Community Farm, Albany, California, United States - DLSLC.R1 | ecosystem: Host-associated > Plants > Phyllosphere > Unclassified | place: USA... | reverse complement strand
AGGCGTGCAGCAGGCGACTGATAAAGAACAGCAGACCCGTGAGATGCACCATCCAGATATCGGCGCCGTTCATCTCCATCATCACCAGCAGAAACAGCGCCAGCGGAATGGTTTCGATGGCGTTGCCGTGAATGCGAATCGCCATTTTCAGGTCGTGGTAGCCGCCATCACCATACGCCACGCGATAGAAACGGCGGTAGCGAACCACGTCCAGCGTGAATTTCATCACCAGTAATGCACCCATCACCACATATAACGCGCTAACCATTGCCACCCCTGCGACTGTCTATAATGCTTCTATTCTAACGGGCGCACAGCCCTCTGTCCTGGGCAGGAATCAAAACAGTGACGTCTGCTGCGGCCAGTCCGGTCCACTGCCAATAGCCGGATCGATCTGCTGCAGTTGCGGCCAGAGCGCCTGCACCAGCGGAAAGACCTGGCCCATATCGGGCGTGTGCAGAAACAGCATGGCGTCGCCCTGTTGCTGCCACGCCGTCAGCTTGTCTCGCCAGATCTGAAATAGCGGTACGCTCTCTTCCACACTGTCGCTGCCGATAAATCGCACCATCGGCTGCGAGCCGGTTCGCAATGCATGAGGCGGCACCCGGGGCTTCTGCGCGCGAGCCACCAGCGCGGCCGGACTTTGCGAGGTGGAGGCGTGAACCGGACGGCTGTCGAGCATCACGCGATTGATGCCGCGCGCCAGCAGGCCGCGATTCAGCGCCCGTTCAGCATCCCCTTTGGCGAAGAAAGCGGGATGGCGGACTTCGACGCCGTAGTGAAAACGGCGCGGCAGGCTGTCGAGAAAGCGCCACAGGTCGTCGAGCTGCGTCGGAGAGAAGCTGGCAGGCAGTTGCAGCCAGTACTGACCGATACGATCGGCCAGCGGCTCCATCAGCCGCAGGAAATCGGTCAGCAGGTCGTCGCTGTGCTGCAGCGCCGCCTGATGGCTGATGGTATTGGGAAACTTAAAGCAGAAGCGAAACGCATCGTGCGTCATATCGCGCCAGCGCATCACGGTTTCCGGATTCGGCAGCGCATAAAGCGTGGTATTTCCCTCTACACAATGGAAATAGCGGGCATAGTCCGCCAGGCTTTCGATGCCCCAGCGTTTCCAGTGTGAATGCTGCCACTGGGGCAGGCCAATACGAAGTGTCACGCGCGCTCCTGGCTGCAGATTAAGATACCCCATTATCCGCTATGGTCAGGCTGGGGGGCAAATGCACACAGGAAATCGGCGCTTTGGCGCGGATCTGCTTATCCTGTCTGGCTTTTTCCATTATAATGACCGCCATTTTTGCGACAGCATCGCAACAGGTAACGCGGCCGGATGCTGTCAGATGCAGCGGCGAAGTTAAAAGGATAGTGTTATGCGTACAGAATATTGCGGACAGCTCAATCTGTCTCATGTGGGTCAGCAAGTCACGCTTTGCGGCTGGGTAAACCGCCGTCGCGATCTGGGCAGTTTGATTTTTATCGATATGCGCGACCGTGAAGGCATCGTGCAGGTGTTTTTTGATCCCGATCGCCAGGACGCATTTAAGCTGGCTTCTGAACTGCGTAACGAATTCTGTATCCAGATCACCGGTACCGTGCGTGCGCGTGATGAGAAGAACAAAAACAGCGACATGGCGACCGGCGAAGTGGAGGTGTTTGCCCAGGCACTGACCATCATTAACCGCTCTGAGCCACTGCCGCTGGACTCGAATCAGACCAACAGCGAAGAAGCGCGCCTGAAGTACCGCTATCTGGATCTGCGTCGCCCTGAGATGGTGACGCGTCTGAAAACCCGCGCAAAAATCACCAGCTTCGTTCGTCGCTTTATGGATGACGAAGGTTTCCTGGATATCGAAACCCCGATGCTGACCAAAGCGACGCCGGAAGGCGCGCGTGACTATCTGGTGCCAAGCCGGGTACATAAAGGCAAATTCTATGCGCTGCCGCAGTCACCTCAGCTGTTCAAACAGCTGCTGATGATGTCCGGTTTTGACCGCTACTATCAGATCGTTAAATGCTTCCGCGACGAAGATTTACGTGCCGATCGTCAGCCAGAATTTACCCAGATCGACGTGGAAACCTCCTTTATGACCGCGCCACAGGTGCGTGAAATCATGGAGCGTTTAATCCGCAATCTGTGGCAGGACGTGCAGGGCGTTGATCTCGGCGAGTTCCCGCAGATGACCTTTGCAGAGGCGATGCATCGCTACGGTTCTGATAAACCGGATCTGCGTAACCCGATGGAGCTGGTGGACGTCGGCGACCTGCTGAAAAACGTGGAGTTCCAGGTCTTCTCTGGCCCGGCTAATGATGAAAAGGGCCGTGTTGCCGCGCTGCGCGTGCCGACCGGCGCACAGCTGAGCCGTAAGCAGATTGATGAATATGGCAAGTTCGTGGAGATTTACGGTGCCAAAGGTCTGGCATGGATGAAGGTTAACGTCCGTGCTGACGGCCTGGAAGGCGTGCAGAGCCCGGTTGCCAAATTCCTGAATGCAGAGATCGTGGAAGGCATTCTGAGCCGCACCGGCGCTCAGGATGGCGACATTATCTTCTTTGGTGCCGATCGCGCCAAAGTGGTCGCTGATGCACTGGGTGCGCTGCGTCTGAAAGTGGGTCGCGAGCTGAACATCACTGATGAGAAAGCCTGGGCACCGCTGTGGGTGATCGACTTCCCGATGTTCGAAGAGGATGAAGAGGGCGGTCTGGCTGCGATGCACCATCCTTTCACGGCGCCAAAAGAGATGAGCGCAGAAGAGCTGGCCGCCGATCCAACCCGTGCCGTGGCGAATGCCTACGACATGGTGATCAACGGTTACGAAGTGGGCGGCGGTTCAGTGCGTATCCACAACGGCAAAATGCAGCAGACGGTGTTCAGCATTCTGGGTATCGAAGAGCATGAGCAGCGTGAGAAGTTTGGCTTCCTGCTGGATGCGCTGAAGTTCGGTACGCCACCGCATGCGGGCCTGGCCTTTGGTCTGGATCGCCTGACCATGCTGCTGACCGGCACTGATAATATTCGTGACGTCATTGCGTTCCCGAAAACCACGGCGGCCGCCTGCATGATGACCGAAGCGCCAAGCGAAGCCAATCCGGCTTCCCTGCTGGAGCTCGGCATTCAGGTCGTTAAAAAAGAAAAGCCTGAGAATAAATAATGGGCTATAAACACCCGGTTTCAGTGCTGGTCGTCATTTCGGCGCGCGATACTGGCCGGGTGTTGATGCTGCAGCGGCGTGACGATCCCACGTTCTGGCAGTCGGTCACCGGCAGCCTGGAGGCGGGAGAGTCACCGCTGGCGACCGCGTGTCGTGAAGTGAATGAGGAAATCGGCATCGACGTGCTGGCCGAGCGGCTGGAGGTGGAGGATTGTCAGCGTCAGATCGACTTTGAAATCTTTCCCCATTTCCGCCATCGCTACGCCCCTGATGTCACCCATAATCACGAGCACTGGTTTCGCCTGCAACTGCCGACGGAGCGCAATGTGATGCTCACCGAGCATCTGGCGTTTCGCTGGCTGGCACCCGCTGACGCTGCAGCATTAACCCGATCATGGAGTAACCGCCAGGCAATTGAAGAATTTATCTGAATGCTCGCCATCGCCCGGTATTCCGGCGGCGGATAGATTAAATTTTATGAATCTGGTGAGTTTTAACAGGACTTCACCAACATATTGAACAGTCAGGCGTAATCGGCACCGTGAGGTTGTTCACCGCCCGCGCGACGTCGTCAGCGTACGCTTGTACGTGAGGATGCTTCGCGAAGCTCGCCCTCGGGGCATTCAGGTTGTCAGTCACCTGTATGCGTACGGACGGTAAACAGGCTCGCAAGCAGGATAGCCTGCACCCTGTAAAAGATCGGAGAAAATTTAAAATGGCAGGACACAGTAAGTGGGCAAATACCAAACACCGTAAGGCGGCGCAGGATGCCAAGCGCGGCAAAATCTTCACCAAAATCATTCGTGAACTGGTGACAGCGGCCAAGCTGGGCGGCGGCGATCCGGGCTCAAATCCGCGCCTGCGTGCAGCGATGGATAAAGCGCTGGCGAACAATATGACGCGTGACACCATGGATCGCGCTATCGCGCGCGGTGTAGGCGGCGATGACAATGCCAACATGGAAACCATCATCTATGAAGGCTACGGTCCTGGCGGCTCGGCCATCATGATTGAATGCCTGAGTGACAACCGTAACCGTACCGTGGGCGAAGTGCGTCACGCCTTCACCAAAACCGGCGGGAATCTGGGCACCGACGGCTCCGTGGCATACCTGTTCAACAAAAAAGGCGTGATCTCCTATGCGCCGGGTCAGGATGAAGATGCGGTGATGGAAGCGGCTCTGGAAGCGGGCGCAGAAGATGTGGTCAGCTATGACGACGGCGCGATTGATGTCTTCACCGCATGGGAAGAGATGGGCACGGTGCGTGATGCACTGGAAGCGCTCGGCCTGAAAGCGGACACTGCAGAAGTGGCAATGATCCCGACCACCAAAGCAGAGATGGATGCGGAAACCGCACCTAAACTGCTGCGTCTGATCGACATGCTGGAAGATTGCGACGATGTGCAGGAGGTCTATCACAACGGTGAAATCTCCGACGAGGTAGCGGAAACGCTGTAATGGCGTCTACCGTAATCACTTTAACCAAAGAGGCGTAATGTCGATTATCCTGGGTATCGATCCCGGCTCACGCATCACCGGTTATGGTGTTATTCGTCAGACTGGCCGCCAGCTCACATATCTGGGCAGCGGCTGTATCCGCACTAATACCACCGAGTTGCCCGCCCGTCTGAAGCTGATTTATGCGGGCGTCTGTGAAATCATTACGCAGTTTTCACCCGACTTCTTCGCCATTGAACAGGTGTTTATGGCGAAGAATGCAGACTCCGCGCTGAAGCTCGGCCAGGCACGCGGTGCCGCGATTGTTGCCGCGGTTAACCACGATCTGCCGGTGTTTGAGTATGCCGCCCGTCAGGTAAAACAGACCGTCGTTGGCATCGGCAGCGCCGAGAAAAGTCAGGTGCAGCACATGGTGCGAACCCTGCTGAAGCTGCCGGCGAACCCACAGGCAGATGCCGCCGATGCGCTGGCGATTGCCATTACGCACTGTCATGTGGCTCAGAATGCGGCTCGCATGAGTGACAGCAAGCTGGTGCTGACGCGCGGACGGTTACGCTCAGGTTAGCCGTCATCGCTCAGGTCGCACTCACAGGCTGGATATTCATCCAGCCTTTTTTATGTTATAAAATCCGCCACATTCGTTAGTTAAGGAAGCGTTCAGGTGATAGGTCGTTTACGGGGCAATATTCTGGAAAAGCAGCCGCCACTGGTGCTGCTTGAGGCACACGGCGTCGGCTATGAAATTTATATGCCCATGACCTGTTTTTATGAGTTGCCTGAACTTCAGCACGAAGCGGTGATTTTTACCCACTTTGTGGTGCGTGAAGATGCGCAACTGCTGTTTGGTTTTAACAGCAAGCAGGAGCGCGCGCTGTTTCGCGAACTGATTAAAGTGAATGGCGTCGGACCTAAGCTGGCGCTGGCGATCCTCTCCGGCATGTCGGCGCAGCAGTTTGTGACCGCTGTTGAGAAAGAGGAGATCGCGTCACTGGTGAAACTGCCAGGCGTGGGCAAAAAAACGGCTGAGCGTCTGGTGGTCGAAATGAAGGACCGCTTCAAAGGAATGCACGGCGACCTGTTTGGCGGCGATTCTGCCTTTACGCTGACCACGCCGAGCGCCGAGCCGGAAACCAATGATGCGGAAGCCGAAGCGGTTGCAGCGCTGGTATCACTGGGTTATAAACCGCAGGAAGCGAGCCGTATGATCAGTAAAGTCGGTCGACCGGATGCGGATTGCGAAACCCTGATCCGCGAAGCGCTACGCGCCGCCATTTGAGGTAATTCATGATAGAAGCCGACCGCCTGATCTCTGCTGCCAGTATCAGCGAAGAAGAGGTTATTGACCGCGCTATTCGCCCGAAGATGCTGACCGAGTATGTCGGTCAGCCGCAGGTGCGAGAGCAGATGGAGATTTTCATCAAGGCAGCGCAACTGCGCGGCGATGCGCTCGATCATCTGCTGATCTTCGGTCCGCCGGGACTGGGTAAAACCACCCTGGCGAACATCGTGGCCAACGAGATGGGCGTTAATCTTCGCACTACTTCAGGTCCGGTGCTGGAAAAGGCGGGCGACCTGGCGGCGATGCTGACCAACCTTGAACCGCATGACGTCCTGTTTATCGATGAAATCCATCGTCTCTCACCGGTGGTGGAAGAGATACTCTACCCGGCGATGGAAGATTATCAGCTGGATATCATGATTGGCGAAGGCCCGGCTGCGCGCTCAATCAAGCTCGATCTGCCGCCGTTTACCCTGATTGGCGCCACCACGCGTGCTGGCTCGCTGACCTCGCCGCTGCGCGATCGTTTCGGCATTGTTCAGCGGCTTGAGTTCTACCAGGTTAAAGATTTGCAGCACATCGTAGGCCGCAGCGCCGCCTGTCTGGGTCTGGCGCTGAGTGACGAAGGGGCGTTAGAGATCGCCCGTCGCGCCCGCGGCACACCGCGTATCGCCAACCGCCTGCTGCGCCGCGTTCGTGACTTCGCCGAAGTGCGGGCAAATGGTGATTTGAGCGGTGAAGTCTCCTGCAGCGCGCTGGATATGCTTAACGTAGACAGCGAAGGGTTCGATTATATGGACCGTAAACTGCTGCTGGCAATCATCGACAAATTTATGGGTGGGCCGGTGGGGCTGGATAACCTGGCTGCGGCTATTGGTGAAGAGCGCGAAACCATCGAAGATGTGATTGAACCCTTCCTGATTCAGCAGGGCTTCATTCAGCGCACACCGCGTGGCCGGATGGCCACGCAGCACGCTTATCGTCACTTCGGCATCACGCGCGAAGAGTAACTAGACTGCTGGTTTCCGGACCATACTGAAAATAAACAGGATGGCGGCGCAGAGCACTACTGACGGCCCGGCAGGGGTGTCGTAGAAGGCGGAGAAGGTCAGGCCGCCGGTGACGGCAATCACTCCGATGACCACGGCCACGGCCGCCATGCCTTCCGGTGAACGCACAAAGCGGCGAGCTGTCGCAGCGGGGATAATCAGCAGTGAGGTGATGATCAGCGCACCCACGAACTTCATCGCCACCCCAATCGTCAGTGCCGTGACCAGCATCAGAATCAGACGGGTACGCTGGATATTAACGCCATCCACCTGTGCCAGTTCCGGGCTGATGGTCATCGACAGCAGCGACCGCCACTGCCACGCCATCACCAGCAGCACGATCACCACGCCGCCACCCATCATCCAGAGATCGTCTGGCGTCACCGCCAGCAGATCGCCAAACAGATAAGCCATCAGATCGACGCGAACGTTCTTCATCAGGCTGACCACCACCAGGCCCAGCGACAGCGCGCTGTGTGCCATAATCCCCAGCAGGGTATCGATAGCCAGATGTGGACGACGCTCCAGCCAGACCAGTCCCAGCGCCAGGCAGACCGTAACCAGAATCACCGCGTAGTAAGGATTCACATTAAACAGCAGGCCAAATGCCACGCCCAGCAGGGAGGCATGCGCCAGGGTATCGCCGAAATAGGACATCTTGCGCCAGACAACAAACGATCCCAGCGGACCGGCAGCCAGCGCTAACATCACACCGCCTATCCAGCCCGGTAATAACAACTCAATCATGATGGACCCTGTCCTTTGCGTAAAACGATACGTCCCTGAAGGTCGTGACGGTGATTATGATGATGACGATAAATTGCCAGCTCCTCCGCGCCGCGCGGACCAAACATGGCGATAAATTCCGGATGCTGCGATACCGCTTCCGGGGTGCCGGAACAACAGATGTGATGGTTAAGGCACAGCACTTCGTCGGTTTTGGCCATCACCAGATGCAGATCGTGGGAGACCATGAGTACGCCGCAGTTCAGTTCAACGCGTAACTGATTGATAAGGTCATAGAGTGACACCTGACCATTCACATCCACCCCCTGCGTAGGCTCATCCAGCACCAGCAACTGAGGCTGATTCAGCAGGGCGCGCGCCAGCAGCACACGCTGGGTTTCACCACCGGAAAGCTTTTGCAGCGGGGCATTGAGCAGGTGACCCGCCTGCACGCGTTTCAGCGCTGGCAGGATCTCGGCGTTTTTGCTGCCACGGGTCAGACGCATAAAGCGTTCAACCGTCACCGGCAGGGTCGGATCGATGTGCAGCTTCTGTGGCACATAGCCAATTCGCAGACCGGGATCACGCTGAACGGAACCGGTGGTGGGGGCGAGCAGCCCCAGCACCACACGCACCAGCGTTGATTTTCCGGCACCGTTAGGACCCAGCAGGGTGAGGATGCGGCCAGGCTGCAGTGCCAGGCTGACACCGGATAACACATTGCGCTGGCTGAACTTTATCGAAACATTATCGAGTGTGACAAGTGAGGTCATAGTATTTACAGGTTGCACAGAATTTCGAATGTTATAATATCACATTCCACCTTATGGTCACGATGGAATGACGCAATATGTTACATAATAAAAAGGGCGCAATTTTCGCCTTAACTGCTTTCTCCGTTACAGCTTCGTTAACCCTTCCAGCTCAGGCAAATGTCGTGGCTTCACTCAAACCGGTAGGGTTTATCGCTGCGGCTATTGCCGATGGTGTCACACCGGTTGACGTTCTGCTACCGGACGGTGCCTCTGAGCACGATTATTCCCTGCGGCCCTCTGATGCAAAACGCTTAAAAAACGCGGACTTAGTCGTCTGGGTCGGGCCTGAAATGGAAGCCTTTATGGCGAAGTCTGCGGCTGAACTTCCGGCTCAGAAAAACCTCTCGATGGTGAACATCGACGGGGTAAAACCGTTATTGATTAGCGGTGGTGAAGATGAAGATGAACACACAGCGGAAAAATCCGAAGAACAGGACGCCGATGCTCATCACCATCATCACGGCGAGTTTAATATGCACCTGTGGTTGTCGCCAGAGATTGCGCGCAAGACCGCGGTTGCAATCCATGGAAAATTATTGGAACTTATGCCGCAAGATAAAGCCAAACTTGACGCCAACCTCCAGCAGTTTGAGGTAGCTTTGGCGGACACGGACAAACGCGTTAGCGCACAACTCGCTCCGGTCAGAAATAAAGGATATTTCGTTTTTCACGACGCTTACACGTACTTTGAAAAACAATACGGTCTCTCGCCCACCGGGCACTTTACCGTCAATCCTGAAATTCAACCGGGCGCTCAGCGTTTACATCAGATACGAACACAGTTGGTTGAGCAAAAGGCGGTCTGCGTCTTTGCTGAGCCACAATTCAGGCCAGCAGTCATCGATGCTGTCGCCCGCGGAACGCAGGTGCGTAAAGGCACGCTCGATCCCCTGGGAACAGACATCAGCTTAGCCAAAGACAGCTATGTGAAATTCCTCTCACAACTGTCGAGCCAGTATGAAAGCTGCCTGAATGGAGCATGAGGAATAGGTAAAAGTGCAGCAGATAGCCCGCTCTGTCGCCCTCGCATTTAATAATTTGCCGCGCCCCCACCGCGTAATGCTGGGTTCTTTAACTGTAGTCACTCTGGCCGTCGCTGTCTGGCGGCCTTACGTTTATCATCCTTCGGATGATGTGACACCCATCGTCAAAAACATCGAACTGGATAAGAACACGTTCCGCACGCTGTTGCCGGAAGCCAGTGAGCCTATCGATCAGAGCACACCGGAACCGGACGAAGAACTGCCTGCGGACGATGTGGACACCGACGTGCCCGAAACGGCCGGGGTTCACGACTACACCGTTTCATCCGGCGATACCCTGAGCAGTGCCCTGAATCAGTATGGCATCGACATCAGTGACATTAATGCGCTGGTGATGAGCGATCGCGACCTGCGTAATCTGCAGGTTGGTCAGCAGCTGAGCTGGACGCTGGATGATGATGGCGGCCTGAAAACCCTGAGCTGGGAAATTTCCCGCCGTGAAACCCGCACCTATGAGCGCACCCCTAAAGGCGGCTTTAAGATGGATGCGGAGATGCAGAAGGGTGAATGGCGCAACAGCGTAATGCAGGGCGAAGTGCGCGGCAGTTTCGCAGCCAGTGCCCAGCGTGCCGGGCTGAGCAGTGCCGAATCCAGCGCCGTAATCAAAGCGCTGCAGTGGCAGATGGATTTCCGTAAGCTGCGTGCGGGTGACCAGTTCAGCGTACTGATGTCACGCGAAATGCTGGATGGCAAGAGTGCGCAAAGTCAGTTGCTGGGTGTGCGCCTGCGCAGCGGGGGTAAAGACTATTACGCTTTCCGCGCCGAAGATGGCAAGTTCTACGATCGCAGCGGCTCCGGTCTGGCGCGCGGCTTTATGCGCTTTCCGACGGTTAAGCAGTATCGTGTCTCCTCTAACTTTAATCCGCGTCGTCTCAACCCGGTTACCGGCCGCATTGCACCTCATAAAGGCGTCGACTTTGCGCTGCCGATCGGTACGCCGGTGCTGGCAGTGGGTGATGGTGAGATCGTCGTGGCGAAGAACGGCGGTGCGGCGGGTAACTACGTCGCCATTCGTCATGGCCGCCAGTATATGACGCGCTATATGCACATGAAGAAAGTGCTGGTGAAGCCAGGTCAGAAAGTGAAACGTGGCGACCGTATTGGACTGTCAGGTAACACCGGGCGATCTACCGGGCCGCATCTGCATTTCGAAATCTGGATCAATAATCAGGCGGTCAACCCATTAACGGCGAAACTGCCGCGCATGGAAGGCCTGACGGGCAAAGATCGCAGCGATTACATGGCACAGGTTAAATCCTGGCTGCCTCAGCTGGGTCTGAAGTAAGCGAATTTCGTCAAATCGCGCAAAAACCGACGGGCTTCCCGTCGGTTTTTTGCTATATGGCGCAGGATGATTGCAAATTTTCAGGTCGTCACTATCATTAGCCGGTCATTGCTTGAGGCGAGTGCATGGAAAACCGTAAAAAAAATAACACTGAATTTATTCCCGTTTTTGAACGTTCTTTTCTCAAACCTAAATACTGGGGCAGCTGGCTGGCGATTGGTGGTCTGGCCGCGATGGCGATGCTACCGCCGAAAGTGCGCGATCCGCTGCTGGGTCGGTTAGGCAAATTCGCCGGTAAGCTGGCAAAGGGCGCACGTCGCCGTGCGCTGATTAACCTCTATTACTGTCTGCCGGAACTCAGCGAGCCGCAGCGTGCGACGCTGGTCGATGAGATGTTTGCGACGGCACCGCAGGCGATGGCAATGATGACCGAGCTGGTGCTGCGCGATCCGGCACGTATCCGTGAACGTGTAGAGTGGCATGGTCGTGAAATTATCGACCAGATGAAAGCGGAGCAGCAGAATGTGATTTTCCTGGTGCCGCACGGCTGGGCGGTGGATATTCCCGCCATGCTGCTGGCGTCAGAAGGTCAAAAGATGGCGGCGATGTTCCATAACCAGAGCGATCCGCTGATGGACTATGCCTGGAATACCGCACGCCGGGGTTATGGCGGACGGCTGCATGCGCGCAACGACGGTATCAAACCCTTTATCAGTTCAATCCGCCAGGGCTACTGGGGCTACTACCTGCCCGATCAGGATCATGGCCCGGAGCAGAGTGAGTTCGTCGATTTCTTTGCCACCTATAAAGCGACGCTGCCTGCGGTAGGGCGACTGATGAAAGTCTGCCGCGCGCGTGTGGTGCCGCTGTTCCCGGTTTATAACAGCAAATCGCACAAGCTTGAAATTTATGTGCGTCCGCCGATGGACGATCTGCTGGAAGCCGACGATCACCAACTGGCTCGCCGGATGAATGAGGAGGTGGAAGTGTTTGTCCGCCCGCATCCCGAGCAGTACACCTGGATCCTCAAGCTGCTGAAGACCCGCAAAGAGGGTGACATCGAGCCCTATTCGCGCAAAGAGCTTTATCCGCGCAAATAGCAAAAAGGCCGCGAAAGCGGCCTTTTTATGATGAGGGGAAAAGAGCTGGCTCAGGTCGCAGTCGCCTTTCGCAAAGACGTATAATACGCCCTCCCTGGCCCGCGCTGTTTGGCTACAGGCGTATACTTCCATCGCTTTGAGCTTCCGAGCTGCCTGCTCAGCGCAAACCTGTGGCTGCGCTGCCTGTTTATAATGCTTCCAGCCTGCTGCGACGTTTACGCTCGCGCATAAACAGGATCACCAGGCCAAACCAGAGCACGCCGCTGATAAAATTGACCAGGCAGAACCACAGCGTGCCGCCGCTGAAGTAGACGCTTTTCGCCAGCTCAATTCCCACCGCCAGCGTCATAATACTGATCATTCCCAGCATCGCAGCCACGCTGCCTTTGCCTTCGTTGCTGGCGTAGAGCGTCAGGCGATACAGTCCGGCATTGACCATGCCAGCGCCAAAGGCGTAGAGGCTCAGACCAGCGGTTATCAGCAGATAACCGTGGCTGTTCATCAGGCTCGCCACCAGCGCCAGGCTCAGACCAATCAGAATCGGCCAGGCGGCGAACTTCACCGGTTGTTCAATCGGCACGCGTCCCGCCAGCTTACTCAGCGTCAGGTTACCGGCGATCATCGCCAGAAACACCGGCAGCTGCAGCAGGGCGTACTGCATACGTGACAGACCTTCGTCGTGCATCAGGATCACCGGCGAAAGGGCAACCCAGGTGAGGATCGGGATAAACACCAGCCCGATAGCGAAGGAACCAAACATCACCAGCCGGTCTTTCATCAGCCGGCCATAGTTGCGTGCCAGATTGGGCAGGGCGATGGAGTGACTGCGGTCACCTGCGGTTTCGGGCATCACACGCCACAGCACCCCAAAGGCGACCAGGCTGCAGGCGGCAAACAGCCAGAACATGCTGCGCCAGCTGCCAATGGTGAGCCAGGCTGCACCGGCAAGCGGACCCGCCAGCGGAGCCAGCAGCGCCACGTTGGCCATCAGCGCCATCATGCGCACCGCCAGCGCCTCATCAAAGGCTTCCTGAATTGCGGCATAGCCGACCGCGCCGATAAAGCAGAGGCTGATGCCCTGAATAAAGCGCAGGCTGACAAATTCTTCAATCGAGCTGACCCAGTGCATCAGCATGCAGGCGACGGCAAAAAACAGGATGCCGAAGAGCATTACCGGTCGCCGGCCAAACTTATCAGAGAGAGGACCCAGCAGCCATTGCAGCACCACGCCGCCAATCAGGTAGGCGGTCAGGGAGGTAGAGACCCATTCAGGGCCGACGGAAAATTCACTGGTGACGATTAGCATGCCAGGCTGGATCATGTCATGAGCTATATAGGTGGCAAACTCGAACAGCACTAACGCCAGAGGAAAGAGTAAAATTCGGCCGGTAAGCTGGCTGATGGGGTGGAAACGGGCCATCTGGCCTCCTTGTCAGAAAAGAAAACGCGACTGCCAGGCAGTCGCGTTGTTTATTCTACACCGACATTGTAAACCCGGACTCAATTAATCCACGCGCAGCACACGTGTGGTATTGGTGGTGCCGGTGGCGCCCATCACATCGCCCTGCGTCACAATGACCAGATCGCCAGAGACCAGGAAGCCTTTGTCGCGCAGCAGGTTAACGGCATCGTGCGCAGCAGCCACACCGTCGTTATTGCTGTCGAAGAATACTGGCGTTACGCCGCGATAGAGCGCGGTGAGATTCAGCGTGCGTTCATGGCGTGACATGGCAAAAATCGGCAGGCCCGAGGTGATACGTGAGGTCATCAGCGGGGTACGGCCCGACTCGGTCATGGTGATGATCGCGGTGACGCCCTGCAGGTGGTTCGCGGCGTACATGGATGACATAGCAATCGCTTCTTCGACATTGTCGAACTGCACGTCCAGACGATGCTTGGAGACGTTGACGCTCGGGATCTTCTCCGCGCCCAGGCAGACCTTCGCCATCGCTGAGACAGTTTCAGCCGGATACTGACCCGCTGCGGTTTCCGCAGAGAGCATCACGGCATCGGTGCCATCCAGCACGGCGTTCGCCACGTCCATCACTTCTGCGCGGGTCGGCATCGGGTTAGTGATCATCGACTCCATCATCTGCGTCGCGGTAATGATGGTGCGGTTAAGCTGGCGGGCACGACGAATCAATGCTTTCTGAATGCCGACCAGTTCCGGATCGCCAATCTCAACGCCCAGATCGCCACGCGCCACCATCACCACATCAGAGGCCAGAATGATGTCATCCATCGCTTCCTGGCTGGCGACCGCTTCGGCACGTTCCACTTTTGCGACCAGTTTGGCGTCACAACCCGCTTCGCGCGCCAGACGACGTGCCAGATTCATATCTTCACCACAGCGTGGGAAAGAGACGGCCAGATAGTCGACCCGGATTTTGGCGGCAGTGATGATATCCGCTTTATCTTTTTCGGTCAGCGCTTCAGCTGAGAGTCCGCCGCCCAGTTTGTTAATGCCTTTGTTGTTCGACAGCGGGCCACCCACGGTGACTTCGGTGAACACTTTCATCTCCTGAACTTCCAGCACTTTCAGCTGCACGCGGCCATCATCCAGCAGCAGGATATCGCCCGGCACCACATCTGCCGGCAGGCCTTTGTAGTCGATACCCACGCGCTCTTTATCGCCTTCGCCTTTACCCAGATTGGCATCCAGCAGGAAACGGTCACCGATATTCAGGAAAACTTTGCCTTCTTTGAAGGTTGAAACACGAATTTTTGGACCCTGGAGGTCACCGAGGATGGCCACGTGGCGACCCAGTTTTGCGGCAATCTCACGCACTTTATCGGCACGGATCTGGTGATCTTCTGGCGTGCCGTGAGAGAAGTTGAGTCGTACAACGTTCGCGCCGGCAGCGATGATTTTTTCTAAATTATTATCACGATCGGTGGCCGGGCCGAGAGTTGTAACGATTTTGGTTCTTCTGAGACGTCTTGACATCGAGGACTCCGTAAACATTTAAGCGTGCCTTGGACTGTGGACACAGCATGGTTATCTATTCTATATGATCGACGGGTTGTGATACGACTCACATTGTAAATGTGATGTTAATTTTTTACTGATCATCCTTTTCCCGAATGGTGTGCTTTTCGTAACGCGACGCTTTCAATGCCTCTTTCACGCGTTTCAGGTTTTCCCGGAAGGGCGCACCCCGTTCCAGGGTGAAACCGGTCGCCAACACATCGATCACGGTCAACTGCGCCAGGCGCGATACCATCGGCAAATAGATATCCGTATCTTCCGGTACATCAAGCACTAAAGCTATCGCTGCTTCATGGGCAAGGGGAGAATCGGCAGAGGTGATGGCTATAACGGTGGAACCGTTTACACGGGCCAGGCGAGCCAGTTCTACCATATTTTTTGTGCGTCCAGTATGCGAAATGAGAACAAAAACGTCACCGGCTCGACTATTTATGCAACTCATGCGCTGGATCACAATATCGTCTGACCAGATGACCGGCAGATTAAAGCGCAGAAATTTGGTAAAGGCGTCATGCGCCACCACAGCGGAAGCACCCAGCCCGAAAAAGGCGAGTTTGTCAGCCTGAGTGAGCAGGGTGACGGCCTGCTGCAGTTGGGTGCTATCCAGTTGATCCCGCACCCGCTGCAGCCCTGCCAGCGCCGAGTCAAAGATTTTGTGGCTGTAGTTCTCCACACTGTCATCGTCCTCCACGCCCCGGCTGACCCAGTTGCTGCTTTTCACCAGGCTCTGCGCCAGTTGCAGCTTAAAGTCGGGAAAACCGCGCGCGCCCAGTCGATGACAGAAGCGATTCACCGTGGGTTCACTGACGCAGGCTTCGCGCGCCAGGGTCGCGATGCTGGAGTGCATCGCCGCCTGTGGCGCAGCCAGAATCTGCCGGGCGACTTTCTGTTCCGCATTGCTGAGCGCGGCAAACTGCACCTCAATTTTTTCCAGCATATTCATAAGCCGATGACCATAATCACTTTTACCAATTTCAATTATCCCTGTCGTCAGAGTCGATTAACAGAGACTATATCGTGTCAGCACCAGCCAGGCGCAACGGCGGACAAGTCGATTGCCCTTTTTTTTGGGATACTTTGACCGGTGCCTGATTTTCCTGACACCAACAGACACAGAAAAAACCGGCAATCCGCACGTGTCATCACACGCGCTTAGCACATCCGGTACAGAGTTAATGCGGTTAACCCGGCGAGTCGGTTTACCTGGCGCGGGGAAAAAAGTACATTGTGCTCAAAGAAAATAATAACCTGGACCCGGTGGCAGAGGATGCATCACCACCGGACTATCCTGCAACGAGGAGAGGAAAATGGCGGTAACACAAACAGCCCAGGCATGCGATCTGGTGATTTTCGGTGCCAAAGGCGATCTTGCACGCCGTAAACTGTTGCCTTCACTGTACCAGTTAGAGAAAGCGGGGCAGATCCACGAGGAAACCCGCATTATTGGTGTCGGCCGTGCCGAGTGGGATAAAGCGGAATACACCAAAGTGGTACGTGAAGCGCTGGAAACCTTCATGAAGGAGAAGATTGACGAAGCGCTGTGGGACAAACTCAGCAATCGTCTCGACTTCTGCAACCTCGATGTCAACGACACCACGCACTTCCCGAAACTGGGCAAGATGCTGGACCAGAAAAATCGCACCACCATCAACTACTTTGCCATGCCACCCAGCACCTTTGGCGCCATCTGCCAGGGGCTGGGCACCGCGAAGCTGAATGCTAAACCGGCGCGCGTAGTGATGGAGAAGCCGCTGGGCACCTCACTGGAAACCTCACAGGAGATCAACGACAGCGTTGGTGAGTACTTTGATGAGAGCCAGGTGTTCCGTATTGACCACTACCTTGGTAAAGAGACGGTGCTTAACCTGCTGGCGCTGCGCTTTGCTAACTCTATCTTCGTGAATAACTGGGATAACCGCACCATCGACCACGTCCAGATTACCGTGGCCGAAGAGGTGGGTATCGAAGGCCGCTGGGGTTACTTCGATAAAGCGGGCCAGATGCGCGACATGATCCAAAACCACCTGCTGCAGATTCTGACCATGATCGCCATGTCGCCGCCGTCAGACCTCAGCGCCGACAGCATCCGTGACGAAAAAGTTAAAGTGCTGCGCTCGCTGCGCCGCATCGATCAGACCAACGTGCGTGAGAAAACCGTTCGCGGCCAGTACACCGCTGGCTTTGTGCAGGGCAAAAAAGTGCCTGGCTACCTGGAAGAAGAGGGTGCCAATAAGTCGAGCGCCACAGAGACCTTCGTGGCAATTCGTGTCGATATCGACAACTGGCGCTGGGCGGGTGTGCCGTTCTACCTGCGTACCGGTAAGCGTTTGCCGACCAAGTGTTCAGAAGTGGTGGTCTACTTCAAAAACCCGGAGATGAACCTGTTTAAAGACTCCTACTCAGAGCTGCCGCAGAACAAGCTGACGATTCGTCTGCAGCCGGACGAAGGGGTGGATATCGAGATCCTGAACAAAGTGCCGGGCCTCGATCACAAGCACAAGCTGCAGACCACCAAGCTGGATCTGAGCTACTCCGAGACCTTTAACCAGTCGCACCTTGCCGATGCTTACGAGCGTCTGCTGCTGGAGAGCATGCGCGGTATCCAGGCGCTGTTTGTGCGCCGCGATGAAGTGGAAGCCGCATGGACCTATGTCGATTCCATTATCGACGCCTGGGCTGCGGACGGCGACTCTTCCAAGCCGTATCAGGCGGGCACCTGGGGCCCGGTGGCCTCAGTGGCGATGATTACCCGCGATGGCCGCTCGTGGAACGAGTTCGAATAACGAAAGTGATGATGAAGCCCGCAACGCGGGCTTTTTTTTCGCCCTTAAACCGGGCCAGCCGACACGAATAAAATTGAACTGCCGTTTCAAAATGGTCGCAGGATGATAGACGCTCAGGAAGCTGATCATGTATGGTAGTGACGCAATTTACAGGGCAGGAGCCGATGCTCCATGACCGGGTCGCAATCCCGGTGTTATTAAGCAAGGGGAACTGATGAAAAACTGGAAAACGAGTGCAGAACAGATTCTGACCACCGGACCTGTCGTGCCGGTCATCGTTGTGAACAAACTGGAACACGCCGTGCCTATGGCAAAAGCGCTGGTGGCAGGTGGTGTCAGAGTGCTGGAAGTGACGCTGCGCACGCCAGTGGCGATGGACGCTTTACGTGCGATGATCAAAGAAGTGCCGGATGCGATCGTTGGTGCGGGAACGGTGATTAATCCGCAGCAGTTACAGGAAGTGACCGATGCCGGTGCGCAGTTTGTGATCAGCCCAGGCGTCACCGAGTCGCTGCTGAGAGCGGCCGTTGAAGGGCCGGTGCCGTTGATTCCCGGCATCAGCACCGTTTCTGAGTTAATGACCGGTATGGACTACGGTCTGCGCGAGTTCAAGTTTTTCCCGGCAGAAGCGAACGGCGGCGTTAAAGCGCTGCAGGCGATTGGCGGACCCTTCCCGCAGGTGCGATTCTGCCCGACCGGCGGCATCTCTCCGGCGAACTACCGTGACTATCTGGCGCTGAAAAGCGTGCTTTGCATCGGCGGCTCCTGGCTGGTGCCCAACGACGCGCTGGAAGCGGGCGACTGGGATCGCATCACCCGCCTGGCACGCGAAGCTGTTGAAGGCGCGAAGTAAGTTATGGCGGTGAGCATCTGCTCACCGCACACCTTTACCCCTGAACCGTGACCGCTGCTGCGCTGGCAACGGCACGCGCAATCGCCTGATCGGTGCTGTCACCGCTTGCCAGTGCCACGCCCAGACGACGCTGACCGCTGATTTCCGGCTTGCCGAACAGGCGCAGTTGCAGACCGGCACCCAGCGCCGCTTCGACATTCACAAACTGCACATTCTGGCTGGTGAGTTGCGGCAGAATAACGGCGGACGCTGACGGACCATACTGGCGAATCGCGCCAATCGGCAGACCGAGAAACGCCCGCACGTGCAGCGCAAACTCTGACAGATCCTGCGAAATCAGCGTCACCATGCCGGTGTCGTGTGGACGCGGCGAAACTTCGCTGAATATCACCTCATCACCGCAGACAAACAGCTCAACGCCAAACAAACCATAGCCACCCAGCGCCTGAACCACCTGCGCGGCAACATCCTGTGCCCGCTGCAGCGCCACATCACTCATCTGCTGCGGCTGCCAGGATTCACGATAATCGCCATCCTCCTGACGGTGACCAATCGGCGCACAGAAATGAATGCCATCGACTGCGCTGATGGTCAGCAGGGTGATCTCGAAATCGAAGTCGACAACCCCTTCGACGATGACGCGTCCGGCACCCGCGCGGCCACCCTGTTGTGCATAGTCCCAGGCATTATCGAGCTGGCTGGCGTCGCGGATAAAGCTCTGACCTTTGCCGGATGAACTCATTACCGGCTTCACAATGCAGGGAAAGCCGATTTCGGTAGCCGCTTCATCAAAGCGCGCCTTGCTGTCGGCAAAGCGATAGCGGGAGGTCGGCAGAGAGAGCTCTTCAGCCGCCAGCCGACGAATGCCTTCGCGGTTCATGGTCAGCCGCGCGGCACGGGCAGTCGGCACCACGCGCTGGCCTTGCTGCTCCAGCTCAACCAGGGTCTCCGTGGCGATGGCTTCGATTTCCGGTACGACAAAATCAGGCTTCTCTTCAGCGATTAACACTGCCAGTGCCGCGCCATCCAGCATGTTAATCACATGGCTGCGATGGGCGACGTGCATCGCCGGGGCATCGGCGTAACGATCGACCGCGATCACTTCCACACCCAGACGCTGACACTCCAGCGCCACCTCTTTACCCAGTTCACCTGAACCCAATAGCATCACACGCGTTGCTGCCGGACGCAGCGCTGTTCCGAGAGTCGTCATTTCTTCACCTAAGCAGTCAAAATTCGCGCGCAAGTATAAACGAAAACGTTTGCGTTCTCATCTTTCGTCCATCTGACACAACCTTTTGCCTTACTTTTCCCGCTCTGACGTTTCCTGACACCCCTTACGTCAGGATAGCGGACTAACATCTTAAAAGGAGTGGATGATGAATAACTGGTTGCAACAAATTCAGTCGGTACTCACGAAGAAGGGCGGTGAGGGCAAATCGGGCGGCGGCTTAAGCGACATGCTGGCGCCGGGTGCGCTGGGCGGGCTGGCCGGTATGCTGATTGCCAGTAAATCGTCGCGCAAACTGCTGACTAAATATGGCGGCAAGGCGCTGATGATCGGTGGCGGTGCGGCTGCGGGCGCGGTGTTATGGAACAAATACAAGCAGCGGGTCAGCGAAGCGCACCAGAATGAACCTGACTTTGGCGTGGCGCAGACGCCGGTTAACCTGCGGGCCGAACGTCTGGTGACGGCGCTGGTGTTTGCCGCCAAAAGCGACGGGCACATTGACGATCAGGAACGGGCAGCCATTGAGCAGAATATTCATCAGTCCGGTTACGGTCAGGAAGCGGAACAGCTGATCCAGAAAGCGATGAACCGCCCGCTGGATCCGCAGTGGCTGGCCGCCGATGTGAAAAACGAGGAGGAGGCGCTGGAGCTCTACTTCCTGAGCTGTGCCGCCATCGACGTTGATCACTTCATGGAGCGCAGCTACCTCTCCGCGCTGGGCGACGCGCTGAAAATCCCCCAGGATGTTCGCGACGGCATCCAGCAGGATCTTGAGGCTGAGAAAGCCCGTTTACCCGCCAGTTAATCCCTCTGATATTCCGCTGGCGGGACACAGGATGTGATCCGCCAGCGGCTGCTTCTCAACCTATACCTGGCTTCCCGCTGCTGAAGTGTTACGCTTACAGATCATTACGTTCACGGAGACGGATGGATGAAAGCACCCATCGCAAAAAAAATACCCCATGAGATGACGTTGCACGGCGAGACGCGCGTTGACGACTACTACTGGCTGCGCGACGACAAGCGCGAAAACAGCGAGGTTCTTGATTACCTGCGTGCCGAAAACAACTACGGCAAAAAAATCATGTCGTCACAGCAGCCACTGCAGGACCGGGTATTAAAAGAGATTATCGATCGGCTGCCGCCTGAAGATCACTCGGTGCCCTATGTGAAAAATGGCTACCGTTATCAGAGCCGCTACCAGAGCGGTAACGAATATCCAGCCTATTACCGCCAGCCCGCCGCGAGCGATGAGTCTGGCGAGTGGAGCCTGCTGCTGGATGCCAACCAGCGCGCCTCGCACAGCGATTTCTATACCATGGGCGCGCTGCATATCAGTCCGGATAACCTTGTCATGGCGCTGGCTGAAGATTTCCTGTCTCGCCGGCAATATGGCATCCGCTTCCGCAATCTGGAGAGTGGCAGCTGGTACCCTGAAGTGCTGAGCAATGCCTCTTCCAGCTTCGCATGGGGTAACGACTCGCGCACCCTCTACTATGTACGAAAACACCCGCAGACGCTGCTCTCCTATCAGGTATGGCGACACGATCTCGGTTCACCACAGTCTGATGACCAGTTGGTGTATGAAGAGCAGGATGACACTTATCATCTCAGCGTACATAAGACCACCTCCAAGCAGTTCATCATGATTGCGCTCTACAGCACCAACACCAGCGAAATTCAGCTGATTGATGCGAACTTCCCCGACGCGCAGCCCCATGTGTTTCTGCCGCGCCGCCGCGATCATGAGTACAGCATCGACCACTACGATCATCAGTTCTTCATTCGATCCAACCGGGAAGGCGAAAACTTCGGGCTGTACCGCAGCCGCTATCTGGATGAATCACGCTGGGAAACCCTGATCCCGGCACGGGAACAGGTAGTGATGGAAGATTTTCAGCTGTTTCGGGACTGGCTGGTGGTCGAGGAGCGCCAGCGCGGCTTAACCAGCCTGCGGCAGATCAACTGGGCCAGCGGTGAAACCAGCGGCATCGCCTTCGACGATCCGACCTATGTGACCTGGCTGGCCTACAATCCGACGCCGCGCACCAGCAAACTGCGCTACGGCTATTCGTCGATGACCACGCCGACCACGCTGTTTGAATTGGATATGGATACCGGCGAACGCCGCATCCTGAAGCAGAGCGCGGTGAAAGGCTTTAACGCGGAAGATTACAAAAGCGAACACCACTGGATCAAAGTCAGCGATGGCACCGAAGTGCCGGTATCGCTGGTCTATCACCGCAAACACTATCAGCCCGGGCAGAATCCGATGCTGGTGTACGGCTACGGTGCCTACGGCAGCAGTATGGATGCCGATTTCAGCGTCAGCCGCCTGAGCCTGCTGGATCGCGGCTTTGTCTATGCGCTGATACAGGTGCGCGGCGGCGGTGAGCTGGGGCAGCAATGGTATGACGGCGGTCGCCTGCTGAACAAAATGAACAGCTTCACCGATTTTATCGATGTCACTAACGCGCTGGTGGCGCGCGGCATAGGACACCCGGAACGGCTCTATGCCATGGGGGGCAGCGCGGGCGGCCTGCTGATGGGCGGGGTGATTAACCTGGCACCGCAGCGGTTCCACGGCGTGGTTGCCCAGGTGCCGTTTGTGGATGTGGTTACCACAATGCTGGATGAGTCGATTCCGCTGACCACCGGCGAGTATGACGAGTGGGGCAACCCCAATGATCCGGAGTACTACCGTTATATCCGCCAGTACAGCCCTTATGACAATATCGAGGCGAAAGCCTATCCCCACCTGCTGGTCACCACCGGCCTGCACGATTCGCAGGTGCAGTACTGGGAACCGGCCAAGTGGGTGGCGAAGCTGAGATCGATGAAAACCGACAATAACCTGCTGCTGCTCTGCACCGACATGGATGCGGGCCACGGCGGCAAGTCGGGGCGCTATAAAGCCTATGAAGGGATCGCGATGGAATACAGCTTCCTGTTGGGGCTGGCGCAGGGCACCTTACCGCCAGCTCAGGATTACTGAGACTCGGTCAGGTACTTACGCAGCGCCTGCCGCAATGGCGGGCGCAGATCGCTGACGTTATCCAGCATCCACTTCAGATAGCCCGGATCCTTACGCGCAACCACCGCAATCGCCTGACCGCGGTATTTGCCAAACGGCAGAACGTCGTCGCGCTGGGCCGCCGGTTGTGACCGCACAATCATCTCGGAGGCACTCCAGCCGGAGGTCTCCATAATACGGATCAGCAGCGCCGCCGTAACATAGCAGTCATAGAGCGCGCGGTGGGCATGCAGGTCGGCGGGCGGTATAACATCCAGCTTCAGCGAATGACGCAGTGCCTGGTTGCCATATTTAATACCCGGCCAGAGCTGACGCGCCAGCTGCATGGTGCAGATCCACTCTCCGTACATCTCCGGCAGCATCCGGCGATCAAAACTGGCGTTGTGCGCCACATAAAAAGCACTGCCGTGATAGCGTGGGATCGCCTCTTCAATGGTCGGCTTACCGGCGACCATCGCTTCGGTGATGCGATGCACGGCCATCGCCTGACGGCTGATAGGGCGGTCGGGCAGGGTGAGATCGCTCATCGGATTCACAATCTGGCCGTTGACCACATCCACGGACGCCACTTCGACTACGCCGCCCTGCAGACCGCAGGTTTCGGTATCAATAACGCGAAATATCATTGCTTCATCTTCGGTTCATAAGGAAGGCGCGACAGGCTGAGCGACGCCTGGCGGTAGTGCATCAGACGCTGACGAAACCAGTCACGCAGCGCTTCGGGCTGCTCCTGCGCCACCATTTCGGCGACGATCGGCATGTTATAGCGCTCTTTAAACGCCACACCCGCTGCCGCCAAATCGACATTAATCTTGTCTTTCTCTTCCTGGGACAGCAGGGCAAGGTTATGGCTCATAATATTCTCCTGACGATAGCGGGCAAAAGTAATGTTTTCGGCGGTCTGAATCAAGGATAAAGGATCGCATCGCTGGCCTCGACAGTGCAAATACAGCAGCGTATTCTTTTGCCACGTTTATCGCCCTGGCGGCGGTTAAAAGGATGATCTTATGCATAAAAAACTGATTTCCCGCATGGTTATTGCGCTGGCGGCAGCCGGACTGATGACATTCAGCTCGCTGGCAGCGGCGCATGCGCATCTCCAGTCTTCTATCCCGGCGGCTAAAGCGCAGGTAACGACATCTACCGATGCGCTGACGCTGAACTTCAGTGAAGATATTGAAGCGGCATTCAGCGGCGTCACGCTGCTGGATAGTGAACAGAAGCCTGTCGCCACTGCTAAAGCCCGCGTTGAATCTGGCCAGAAAAACCGGCTGATTGTGGGCCTGTCTCAGCCGCTGCAAGCGGGCAGCTATCAGGTTAACTGGCATGTGCTGTCGGTGGATGGACATAAAACCGCAGGAAGCTATCGCTTTAGCGTGAAGTAACACCGGTGACCACCCTCTGGATCCTGTTGCGCGCGCTGCATTTTGCCGCCGTGATGCTGCTGACCGGCAGCGCCTGTTACAGTGCGCTGCTGGCACCCGGACGCTATCGACCCCTGCTGGCGCTACGGTTAAACCCGCTGGTGAAAGGGAGCGCCTGGCTGGCGCTGCTGAGTGCACTGGCGATGCTGGCCTGCCAGAATGTGTTGATGAGCGGCGACAGCACCAATCTGGCCGATGTCGATATCTGGCTGGCGGTGATTGGCACGCACTTCGGTGGCGTGTGGCTGTGGGAAATCCTGTTTAGCCTGCTGGCTGTTGTCGGGTTGTTAATTACCGGGCGGCTGCGTCAGCAGGTGTTACTGCTGGCAGGCGTACTGCAACTGGCCTGCATGGCTCTGATAGGTCATGCCGCGATGCGCGATGGCTGGCCGGGATTGTTTCAGCAGCTCAATCATGCACTGCATCTGATTGCCGCGGCGTTCTGGACGGGCGGATTACTGCCTCTGTTGCTGTTGATGCGGGAGGCGCGCCAGATCGATCGCCGCACTGACGCTATCCGCACCATGATGCGCTTTTCGCGCTATGGTCATCTGGCGGTGGCGTTAACGCTGCTGAGCGGCCTGATAAACAGCGTGATGATCGTGGGCTGGCCGCTCACGTGGCAGGATTCACGCTACATTGTATTGTTGCTGTGCAAGGTGCTGCTGGTTGCCCTGATGGTGCTGGTGGCGCTGATTAACCGATACTGGCTGGTGCCGCGATTCCGCCTGGCGGGCAGCGGGACGCAGCAAAAATTTATTCGCATGACGCAGCTTGAACTGCTGCTGGCGTGCGGAGTGGTTGGGCTGGTCAGCGTATTTGCCACGCTGTCGCCAGCCTGAATGTGGTTTAAGAGAGAAAAGGGTAGTTATGTTGCTGAAGAAAGTGATCCCCGCAATCCTGTTGTTATCCGTATGCGGCCAGGCGCTGGCGGCACAAATCATTACCGTCAGCCGCTTTGAGATCGGTAAAGAGAAGTGGCCGTTTAACCGTGAAGAGGTGATGCTGACCTGTGAGAAAGATGGTGCGATGTTTGCCATCAACCCGAGCACGCTGATGACATACCCCCTGAACGATATCGCCGACACACTGTTCAAAAACAAACAGGTGAAAGCGCAGCCGATCAGCGTGATCCAGGCCGAAGATAAAGCGCATCCGGGCCAGATGATGAGTCTGCAGCCGATTGTTGAGCGCACCCAGGCGTTGTGCGGTAAATAAACCTGTCGGGTGCAGCACCGCGCTGCGCCCAACCCCTCTTTTTTGCCGTTGCGATCACAAACTGATCCGGTTTATGGTCCTGCGCCTCCCGTTTGCTGGCAATTCCACCGCGCTGTTCTAATGTTAAATGGCAAGGCGACATCGCCTTCATAAATGCCAACTTTTAGCGCACGGCTCCTTGAGAGCCATTTCCCTGGACCGAATATAGGAATCGTATTCGGTCTTTTTTTGGTTGGCATTTAAAAACAGCAACTTACAATATAATCAATCAGTTAAGCCCGATCCTGTTACCTTCTGTTCTACTCTGCTGGACTCTGTGCCGCCACTTTGTCGCCATTTTTCTTCGCCATCAACGCCAGTGGATTGCAGCGAATTGCATCTTCAAGATGGTCGGGCGCGAAGTGCGCATAACGCATCGTCACCCTGATGTCGGAATGCCCGAGAATACGCTGCAGCACGATGATATTTCCTCCGGCCATCATAAAGTGGCTGGCAAAGCTATGGCGCAGTACATGGCTCATCTGGCCTTCTGGTAATTCAATGCCGGCCAAGCGAATGACCCGATAAAACTGGCGATAGCACTCTGCAAAAAAACGGCCCTCTTTGTCTTTTAATTCTTTATACAGGGCGTTGTCGATGGGTACCGAGCGGTTCTTTTTGCCTTTGGTATTGATGAAAGTGATTTTGTTTGGAGACAATTGTGAGGCTTTAAGATTCGCGGCTTCACTCCACCGGCATCCGGTTGAAAGGCAGATTTTGATAATCAGTGTCAGATCAGGGTTATCGTGAACTTTGCAGGCGGCAAAAAGCTTTTGTATCTGGGTTTCAGTCAACCATGCCATTTCTTTCTCTGGCTGATCAAACTCCCGTATATTTTTAAGTGGGTTGGGGTAGCTGATTTCGCCAAGCCGTTCCAGCTCATTGAAAAGAGCGCGAAGGAATGCATGTTCACAGTTAATGGTACCCGGTGAGACCTTTAACGATTTATCACTGGTTTTGTATCCATTCTGTATGAGGCCCTGTAAACGCCGATCCCGATAATGTGCCCAATCCTTCGAAGTGATAGCGGCAGCAACGGGGTTCCCCATGCCATTGCAAATAATATTAAGTTTGCCGAGTCGGCCTTTTCTGTCACTTAGCGAGCAACCGTGCAATTTGTACCATAGCTCGATAAGTTCGCTCAGCTTGCGGTTATCCTCTTTCTCAGCCAGCCAGGGTTTAGCCTTCATTTCGTCCTGAGTGTATTGCTCAAAGGCAATGGCTTCAGCTCGGGTCCTGAACTGTCGCCTTACACGTTTGCCATCCCTCCCGTTGAGATAGCACTCGTAGAGCCACTTACCTGTATTTAATTTCCTTATTGCCATGCAGTCCCCCTTGATAAAAGGGGATTAAATTACTGTATATAAAACCAGTATTCAATGTTTGATTATGGATTTTCAAACATGAAAAAGCCCGCTAAGCGGGCTAAATTAATGCAGAAGGGAAGCTTGCTGTTGGCTGGTGTAGAGTGGCACCTTATTGATTTGCCCAGGCGAAACAATCATTCCAGTCACGGTCTCGTGCGTTTTGAATGTGCAGCTGCAATTAATATTCTGGCACTGGTGATAACGTTCTTTTGTTTCTTTTGAAACATAGCGGCTGCTTTTTGCGTGGGCTGCTGTCTGGCATAAAGGGCAGTGCATCATCATCAATATCCTCAAAAAGGGCAGGGGAGAGCTACTTAGTTTGAATATGCAAATCGTGTTTTGCAAATTACACCCGAATTAAGCAGTTTCCGTTTCACCCTCTGTTTCTGACTGATATTCAATATCTGAAAGCAGCACTTCAAACTCAAGCGTGGTTGTATACCCGCTGCCGCTCAGGCTATGCGTCACCTTACTGATAATCCACGGCTGCGCATCGATCACCGACTTAAAGCCGCTCACCCTGACCGGCGTCTCCGGGTACAGGTCGGCACGTCCCATCGCGAGCGTAAGCGAGAACTCAGCGACGCCGCGCTGCAGCTTATCCCACTTTGCTTTAGCTGCCCGCATCGCGGCCGCTTTCGTCGCATACACAGTCGTCAGCGTGAATATGTTGTCTTCCGTGCCAGCCAGATAATCACCTTCACGGGCCTCCGGCGTTTTGGTCGTGGTCGTCTTTTTCTTTTTAGCCGCCGGGTGCTCCAGCGCGCGCAGATGCTTTACCTTTGGCTTGCGCTTCACCTTCACCTTTTTCGGCTTCGGGTCTTTGGTATGCAGCCAGTTCGCAGAGACGCCGGTGTATGCGCCACGGTCGGCAATGCTGAAGCTGTGCCGGTCGCCATCCTGCCGCGTGATAGTCATCTGCGGAATCGGCTTGCCGCTGGCGGTGACACCGTTACCGGGCTTTATAAAAAGAAGCCGCCCGGCCTTCACTGCCGCAACCGCGCCGTACAGCGTGGCGAGTCGCGTCAGGAATCTAGCATCTGTCTCCTGCGTCTGGTCAATGTGCGCCACGGCGATTCCGGCGAATCCATCGGCCAGCATGGGCTTTAAATTATTGCGCCCGGCTATCTGCGTGACGACTTCCCCCAGGGTAGTGTCGTGATAGGACACCTCCCGGCGGGAATTGAGCGAGCCACGGAAATCAGCGCTGCGGGCGCGAATGGTCATGGTGTCAGGCGCGCCGTGGTGCTCAACCTCATCAACGGTGAAATTACCTTTGCCGAAAAGCGTCTGCCCCTTCCAGCCGAGAAACAGCGTTATCACTGCGCCGCGTACCGGCATTGCCAGCTGGCCGTCGGCGTCGTCCAGCTCAATATCCAGCTGGTCAGCTTCAAAGCCGCGATTATCGGTCAGTGTCATCGAGATAAGGCGATCCCGGATATTGGTTGTGACGTCCTTAGAGTTAACCTTCAGCATGAAATCTGGCGTCAGCTGCGCCCCGGCCTGCACCGGCAGGCTACTTATCCCGATCATCCGAGCAGCCCCCCTGCAGTTGAAATCAGGCTACCGGCCGCCGACTTCACGCCGTTAATTGCTGACGTGAGCTGCCCTAGCAGACTGGCGGAGCCGCTGATAAGCCCGTCAGCCTGTTTCTTCAGGTCGCCAAACATCGAGGTAAGCGACTCGTCAACGCGCTTCAGGCTCAGGGTAAACATGATTTTGCTGGCCGTTCCGTTGGGGTAAAACTCGCTGAAGGTGTTAGAAATACTCTCGATCACGTACATGCCGTAAATCATGCCGCTGCCGCCAATCAGCGGCCACGCTGCCCCCTCGTCGGCCATCAGGCGGATTGTCATCAGCGACAGCGAGCCGCCCGTGATTTCCGGGCGCAGCTCCCCGGATAGCGTGATTTTTTCATCGCCCGGCCCGATAAACTGCGCCGCCGGACGCTGCCCGAACCGGCTGTTAGTGGGCCAGCGATAGTCGATATTCTGCTGCATATCCCCGTAAGGCAGGGTCTGTCGCATAAACGGCATCATGCCGTAAATCATCATCATCGTTTAATCCTCCCAGCCCATTTTGCTGCGGTTCTGTGCCTGCCGGTTGCGCTGCTCTTTAGCCTGGTGCTGCGCCATCAGCGCCATTGCGTCGTCTTTGGTCATGCCCTCGTGCATGTTGATTTCATACTGATAGGTATTCTGGCTGCGGTCGGTGAATCCGCTCCCGGCTGACGGAGCTGAAACCGGGCGGTAAGGCGCGCCACCGTAAGCGATATTGTATTGCAGCCCGCCGGTATCTGCGCCCGCGCCGCCGGTTGCTACCGCATCGGGCGTCGGAACCTTGTCTTTCAGGCCATCGGATTTCGTGTCGATAATGCCGAGCTTATCCAGCACCCAGTTAATGCCGCCCATAAGCTGATCGAGTGCGTGACTTGGAATTTTCAGCGCCTCGGCCAGCATGTTGCCGAACTTCTTACCCATGTCTCCGGCGGCGGCGAGTTCGGTCTGCGTGGATTTCACCGGCTCCAGCAGTTTGCCGAACCAGTCCCAAAGCTCTTTGACCTTGCCGCCCACCCAATCAAACACCGGCTTTAACGAACCGAAGGAGTCACTGATCGGCCCCATCGCTGCGGTGAAGCCTTCGGCCATGCCCGCGATAAAGGCGCTGATGGGTTCCCAGTATTTCCGCACCAGTAGCGCCCCGGCCACGATTACTGCCGCGACGGCCAGAACCGGCAGCGTGATAGCGCCGAGCGCGGCCGTAATCGCGCCGCCTGCGATGCTGAATGCCGTGCCTAGGAAGCCCGCCCCGGCAATCAGGGTATTCACGCCCGCTATCACCGGCCAGGCTACCAGCCCGATTGCGCCCAGCGCCCCGGCCAGCATCAGCCCGCCCATTACCACTTTTGCGATACCGCCCGCCAGCTCAGGGTTAGCCTTAATCCAGCCATCCACCTTGAGCAGCAGCGCCGCCGTGTCCTGGGTAAGCGTGCGCAGGCTGCCGTCGTTCTGATCAAACAGGTCGGTGCCGATAGCCTCATAAGCAGACTGCAGCTCTTTCAGGTCGCCGCCGAGATTATCCTGCATGACCTGGACCAGTTCGGCGGTTTTGCCATCAGAGGCTTTAAACGTGGCGGTCAGCTGGTCGAGCTTGCCGGTTGAGGCGGCGGTCATCAGCACGGCGGCCGATGAGCTGGCCTCCTCGCCAAAGATGGTTTTCATGTACTCGGCCCGCTGGCCCGTTCCCAGCTTGTGACGATCAAAGCTCGCCTGCATTTCTTTCAGGATGGTGAAGATCGGGCGGGTATTTCCTTTGCCGTCTGCCGTTTTAATTCCCAGCTCTTTGATAGCCTTGAATGATTCGCCGGTCGGTGCCTGCAGCCTGCTCAGCACGGCGCGGCCTCCCGTACCGGCCATTGAGCCGGTTATTTTGGCATCGTGTAAAGCGCCGACCATCGCTGCCGCCTGCTCGATGCTGACGCCCGCGTTTTTCGCTACCGGGGCGACGTAGGTCAGCGCATCGCTAAGCCCGTCAAAGTCAGCGGCCGTTTTATTCATGGTCATCGACAGCACGTCGCCGATGTGTGCCACCTTATCGTTTGAAAGCTGGAAGGCTGACTTCATCCCCATCAGCAGCCCGGCGTTTTCTTCCATCGTGCGCTTGTTTGCCAGCGCCATGTTGAGCGTAACCGGCGTAACGGCCTGAACGGCAGCGGCATCACCGCCGCCTTTGGCGATAACGATTTGCGCGCCTGCGGCATCATCGGCCGAGGCGGCGGTTGTGTCACCCAGTTGACGCGCCTGCGCACGCAGGGCTTTCATTTCCGGCGATTCTTTTCCCACGCCGAGCACGGCCTGCAGCTCGGAATTTTTCTGTGCAAAATCAAACCCCGGCATCAGCAGCGAGGTTGCTGCCATGCCGCCAACCGTGGCAGCACCGATACCGGCCGCGCCCATGTTGCGCACCTTGCCTGACAGCTCCTGCCCTTTGCGGTAGCGCTCGCTGGTCTGGTTCAGCCGCTCTAGCTGCGCATTCAGCCGCTGCAGCTCCATTTTCTGCCGACTCAGACTGACGGTTGCCTGCGCCGAGGCGGATTTCAGGCGCTGCTGCTCGCTGCTCAGGGCTTTGGTGGAAATCCCTGCCGCGTTAAGCGCCTCGCGCTGCTGCTGCACCGAAAGGCGCAGGCTGTTGGACTTCGTCTGCAACTCAGACGCCGCCTGCCGGGCCTTTTCCAGTGCGCGGGCCTGCTGTGTCGTCGGGCGCTCCGTGTTTTTAAACTGCACGGCCAGCGCAGCCACCTCCTGCTTTGCGTCTTTGAGGCTCTGCTGCGTGACGGCCAGCTGAGCACTGGCCTTGCGGAAGCCGTCAATTTTCCCCGCCTGCGCATCCAGCTCCTTAATTGTCGTCTGCGTCTGACGTATGTCTGAAGACAGGTTTTTGGCTGCGGTCTGCACGGCTTTGAAGGGGCGCGAGGCTTTGTCTACCGCGTTCAGCAGCACCTGCACTTTGAGGTTATTGCTCATCCGGGGTTGCTCCGCTGCGGATAAAGGCTTTATGCCGCCAGTCCATCAGCTCGGCCAGCGGCATGTCGTACATCTCGGAGGGTTGCCAGTGAAATATCGTGGCAATGTCGGCCATCAGGTCGTTGACCGTCAGGCCGCGCGGCCAGTCTATTCGTCCGACTTCGACTGCAAAAAACCGATCACCTTTCCGCCCAGCGCAATCAGGTCAACCGGATCGAGGGCGTTACATTCGGCCTTTGTCAGTGCTGGCAGGGTAATGCGGGGCAGCACGGTCAGCAGGGAGTCAACATCCGACTGGCACAGATCGGCCAGTCGCACGCCGCGCAGGCTTCCGGCCGTCGGCTTAATCAGCTCCACGCTTTTAATTTCGGTTTCGCCGCGCAGCAGCGGGGTTTCAAACTCAACAATGTTATTTTTCTTTTCCATGATTGTTCTCTGTTCACTGTAGTCAGGTAAAGCCAGCGGCAGGCGCTGGCATCAGGGTTTATACCAGGCCGAGGTTTTTACGGCGCTGTTCAAGGCGGTCAACGCCGTTAACCTTCTCCACCATGTTGATGGTGTCGATTTCGATCAGCTCTTTGCCGTTAAAAGTCAGCTTGTAATAAGTGTTTTTACTGGTGATTTTGGTTTCGGTGTCTTCGCCCTGTTTGGCTTCACCGAAATCAAACGACTGATGCTTACCGCGCACCTCAATCTCTACCGCGATTTCCTCGCCGGTATCGTCGCGCTGGTAAGAGCCGGTAAAGCGCAGGGGAATGTCAGACGCACCCCACTGCGTGATTACCAGCTCATCAATACCGCCGATGCTCCACTCAACATCGAGCGCGTCATCTTCCAGACCGTTATCAATGAAGGCCGCGCCGCTCATGCCGCCCGCGCGGAACGGGTCGAGCTTACGCGCCAGCTTCGGCAGGGTCACGGCGGTGACGACGCCCTGATAGCTGTTGGCGTTATTAAAAAGGTTCATGCCCTTCAGTTTGCGTGGCAGTGCCATTTATCCGGCTCCTCAGCTATTTACGGATGCGGCGAAGTTCGCCAGATAGGTGTCGGTAATGCGCTGGCGAAGGGTTAAATCTTCCAGCGGCGGAACCGGCGTATAGTCATAATCGATAAAGAGTTTCCCTGCCTTAAGGGTGTCTTTATCATTGGCGCTTTCGTCATACCAGGCAGATGCACCCAGCAGATAACCGGCATTAACCAGCTCGCGGAACTTCGCATTGATGCCCGCGATAATCTCGCGCACCAGAACCGGCGTCAGCGGCTTATCAACCGCCCACATGTGCGCCTCGGCCATCGTGTCGGCCAGCACCTGCGCCGTGCGGGTGTAGTTCTCAAACTGAAACAGCGGGTCATCGCTGCAGGTGCGGTTGCCCCAGAAGCGGAACCCGTCTTTACGGATCAGCGTCGTAACGTCGGCCTCGTTGAGCAGGTCGGCGTCGGTGCCGGTCTGCTGCAGATCCCAGAACACCGATGCGGAAATACCGGTCACGCCGTTTACGCCGACGTTAGACAGAGTTTTATGCCAGCCTGTGTCATTGTCGATTTTGGCGCGAAGGCCCAGCGCACGGGCAGTGGCAAAGGCGGTATCGGATTTACTGGTTGCGGTGTTCCATGCAACGAAATCAGGCCAGATAACCATGATTTCGCGCTGGCTGAAGTTCTGGCGGTACAGGCGGACTTCGGAAATGGTTTTACATTCCCATGCTGACACATAGGCAAAGGCGCGCAGCTGCTCCGCAATGCTGGCAAGCGCGGTTGCCACTGGCAGTGAATCCAGTCCCGGCACGCCGAGGATGCGCGGCTTCACATCGAGCTGGGTCTGCGCGGCGAGCAGCGCTTTCATGCCGGTATACTGGCCGTTTTCATCCGTGCCGCCGATGATATTGGACGTGGTTTCGGCTTCGTCGGCACCTTCAGCCACGCGCACGACGACGGTCACAGGCTTGGACTGATCGGCAATAGCCTGCAGCGCAGCGGCGAGCGTGCCTTTTTTACCTGCTTTGCCGATAGCTGCCTGCACGTTGGTGATGAGTACCGGCGTATTAAGCGGGAAGGTTGCCGCGTCCGCATCCTGCGCGGTGCAGACCATGCCGACGATTGCGGTTGATACGGTTGAAATGGTGCGCGTGCCGTCGTTGACTTCGACGACGCGGACACCATGATGATAATCAGACATCTGATGCACTCCGTTTTGAGGGTGTGCTCAGGGTGTCAGGTCATTGAATAGGATGCATGCTGTTACGGTTTGTTGGTCTGTCAGTAAAACAATTAGCAATATTCAAAAAAAACGGATGCACGAAGTACAATACTCCTCATGCATCCTCTTAAAAAATCTTGTCATAGCATTAATAAATATTTGATCTTATTTTTGATACTGCCTTAACTTATCAAGCAATTCGTCAATGGCTTCATCCTGTTGAATATCGTCTTCTTTCTGACTTTCAGAAGTTAGTTCATCATGATCTGAGAAAATACCGGCTTGCCTTTCGGTCAACTCGCGAATCATGTCTTCAATTTCTTTGCTATGATGCTCCTGAATATGCTCATCTATTGCTTGAGATAGCTCCTTCATTCTTTGTATATCTAATTCTTCTTTTACTGCTTCCTCGGCTTCATCTTCCCATTCTGCAATCGTATCTTCAATTTCTTTTAGGCTAAACATTATTACTCCTTATTGATAAGGCATTTGGCTATATCTACTATCGAATAAAAACTTTGGCTATCAATACTAGCCTGTAATTGCATACATTTTTATGATAGTTTAAAATTGATTCACTGCTTTTAAATTAATGACTTTTAATCATACACGCTTTAGACGTTGAGCTTAACTGTATCTTTTATACATGTCTGCAACCGTAATCCGTGCACCCCTATCAAATTGCTAAATAATAGCTTTTAACTGTTCTGGTTTATCCGGCCATACGATACCTTGCCTATCACTAGTATCAATCCGGCTGAGAGCCACCCGATATCGTTTCCATTCTGCCAGACGGGCAATCTCTTCTTCTGTTGCAATACTGATATCAACCGCATCCTGCAGCGGCGCGATTGTCCGGTTTGCCACATCCATTTCAGCGGCAAGCCTGCTGCTGGCAATCAGTACTGCGTTCTCAGCTTCTGTAGCCGGGGCGCTAAACACGCCGCCACTGTAGTGATAATTTACATCGGGCTGTTCGGGTAGCGCGGTAATATCCACCCATACCAGTGACGGATGATAGAGTTTTTCAGGCTTCCCATTCAGCGAGACGATCTCAGCAACGCACTGATTTTCAATCCGGGCATAAGTTTTCATCAGCTGAATTCCTCAATGTATATAATACCGTCAGCCCCGTAGTTACCGTAGTAAGGCGAAGTTCGGATGTTGCCTCCGCCGCCCACACCAAATGAAGCCCGGTCGTTTGATGCAATCCCTTCGCCACTCCGTGAAGCACCTCCCCAATAGCTGGCTCCACCGTCCCCGGAACCCCCACGATAAGGGTTAGTGCCTCCGGTAATAACGCCGGGGGAATCGCTGCCGTCGCCGCCCTGAATATTGATATCCCCGCCAACTGCAGTTCCCCCGGCTCCTCCTGCATCACCAACTGAGTTCGCACCGTTGCCCGCTGTAATCTGCCCGTTAAAGGCACTGCTGGTTGAATTGATGCTCTCTTTGCTGCCAGCGCCAACAACCCCCGCATACGTTTTGCTGTCATCAACAGCCAACATTGCGATTGCCGTACCGCCAGCGCCGCCACCGGCACCGCGTGCGCGATAGTTTTCGCCCCAGCCCAGAAAACCATAACCGCGCCCGCCGCCGCCGGTAATGATGATTCGTGCGCGTTTAGTTCCTGGTGTGGGTTTGTAGCTGATCGCGCCCGGCGTCGTGAAGATCTGGCGGCCAATCCAGCGCCCGGAAAACTTTTCGCTAATACCGAGGTTTTTAAGAACGTCAGCAACTAGCCCGGCGTCTTTGATTTCTGCCAGGGCGCTTGCGATTTGCAGGTACTGGCTGTGTGGGTTTTTAGCATCGGTGTGAGTTTTCATTACGCTGTCAGCGTAGGCTTTCACCTCGAGCACGGCATCATCAACATACTTGCGCGTCGCCAGCACGACTGACGGATCAATCTTCAGCGTAACGGCTGTTGTGCTGTTCACGATTAAAATCATACGCACGGTCTGCGTGCGCCCGCTGCCTTCAGCCAGTTGCGGCTTATAGGTTTCCGGGCAGTTAGCAATGGCAATCAGTACGCCGTCGGCATCATACAGGCCGATTTCGCGGATCCAGAAACCGCCTTCACTTTCCGGGATAATCTGCTCGGCGATAATCTGGCTGCTGTTTGCCGCGTCAACGGTCAGGGAATTAAGCTGCGCGCGACGCTTCTCGCTGATGAGCTTTGTCTGTGCCGCGTCAGGCGTCGGCAGCGTGCCGCCACCATCACCGACACCCATAGAGGCGATGTTCACTTTCGTGCCGAGTGCGGCGGCGTTCGCCAGCTTAGCCGAGCCCTGATTGGTCAGCAGGGCAAAATATTTTGTCGTCATGCGCTCACTTCCGTCAGGTCAATAAGATGCAGCGCCACGCCGGAATAACCCGGCCCGCCGACGCTGATGAGTTCAGGGGTATAGGGGTAAACGGTCATCTCGTCGCCGCTGTAGCTGGCAACAGCGACCGGCAGCGCGCCGTTCGCGTCCAGATTGATAGACAGCCCGATAAGATGGCGGCTGCAGGGCTTGGCGTCGGCTATCAGTCGCTCCAGCTCGTTATACATTTCCTCCGTGATGCCGGTATCAAGCACGCCCACGTCAAGTCGGAACGTGCCTGGCGCCTCATTGGTTTTCCACCACTCGATAACCCGGATGAGATAGCCCAGCGGCTCAACGACGCGGCGGATAGCGCCGATAGTGCCTTTGTGCCGGTGCACGTATTGCGATGCGGCAACCACGGCACGCTTTGTTGATTCAGGCCAGGCTGAATCCCAGCGGTCAACCGACCACGCCCACGCCAGATAGGGCAGAAGTGCTACCGGGCAGGCATACGGATCCCATAACTGACGCAGCGGCACGCTCAAAGCGCCCGGGCTGGCCAGCGCCTCGGCGGCGGCAATCTCAAGCACTGACGAGCCGGTCGGCAGCAGTCGATTACTCATCCGAGCCTCCCACGGTCAGCGTGTAGCCGGTGCAGTAAGCGGCCTGCGTTTTATCGAGCACCACATCTGCAGCAGGCTTAATCAGGCTGACGCGCTGCACGCCCTCAACGTGCATGGCGGCATACAGCGCAGAAAGGCGGATATCCCGGCCGAGGCGCTTCTGCGCGGTAATGTATGCCGCGAGCTTTGCCTCGGATGCGGCGCGGATCGGTTCCGCTTCCGGCCCCGGATAGAGGTACAGCTCGGCCACGATTTCGTATTCCACAATCCTGGCTGACTGCACGCTCACGCGGTCGGCAACCGGGCGTACGTCCTCGTCATTGAGCGCAGCGTTAACCACGGCCAGCAGATCATCACCGGCTTCACCGCTACCCTCCCGCCCGAGCACGGTCACAGTGACCACGGCGGGCGACGGGCTGATCGCTGATGCATCGGCTACCCGGCCGTCGGCGCTTCTGGCGTGATACTCATACGCGCCGGTCGGCCCGGCCACGCTCAGCCCCTCAAACGCGGAGGCGATGCGCAGCCGGAAATCGTCGTTACCTTCCATCATGGCGGCGGTCGGCGGGATGGTCGCATCGTCGGCCGGGGTAATCGTCAGGCGGGTTACGCCATTGTTCGCGCCGAGCTGGTCAAGGTCGCCATCCAGCGCATACGCTACCATGACGGCCTGCGCCGCCTCGTTGATGCGCTGGCGCAGGATCAGCTCACGGTAAGCGTTTTCCTGCAGCAACTTAACAATGGGTTCTGATTCAAGCGTCAGCGTGCGGGCGATAGCGTCCTGCTGATCAGCCGGATAAAGGGAAATCAGCGTCGCCTTTCGCTCGGCCAGCAGGGTTTCATAGTCCAGTGCCTCCACCACGTCAGGCGCGGGCAGCTGGCTCAGGTCGATAGTTGCCATAGTCTCAGCTCACAGGAACGGTTAAGGAAAAAGGCTGCGCGCTGTCCGTGCGGTTGCCGGACAGCTCAACCACCATCGCGCCGTTAATATCCGACTCAAAGCTGATGGCGGTCAGCTTTACGCGCGGCTCCCATTTAAGGAGTGCCATATAGCAGGCAGACATAATCTGCAGGCGCAGCGCCTCGTTTTGCGGCTGGTCAATCAGCGCGGATAAAAGCGAACCATACTGGCGGCGCATCACCCTGGAACCGAGCGGGGTCAGCAGAATGTCACGCACCGACTGCCGGATATGATCGAGGTCGGTCAGCGCGCCGCCGGTTTCCCGGTTCATGCCGATGTATTTTGCGGTCGTCATACTGGTGCCCCCGTCTTGCCGCCGCTGTCGCCCGGATGGATATGCGTATGCAGCACTTTGCCGTTTGAGGACAGGTTGCCGCCGGTGTGCGTCACGTCGCCTTTCATGGTTGCGCCCTTTGTAACTTCCAGCTGCGCAGTTTTAAGCAGCGTTGTGCACTCCACTTCTGGCGAGTCGAACAGGATTTTTACCGCCGCTTTGATAGTTGCGGTCTGTATGCCGGTTGCAACCAGTGCGCCGTTTTCCGGCTCGTACTCGATCACCGCGCCGTCAGGAAATGACCAGTGCAGCGCATCGGCCGAGGCTGACGGAGCAGGATTGTCATCCGAGAAAATACCTGGCAGCACAAAGCCGGTATCGAGTTCGCCGCCAAGGCACAGAACAAGCACCTGCTCGCCCACTGACGGTGCATTCCATGAGCGGGTGCGACCGGCCCGGCCGGTCAGCCAGTGCAGCCAGTTGGTAGTGTTGTTGCCGGTATCCACGCGGCAAAGCCCGTCTTCAAGATTGACGGCGGACACGGTGCCAATGCGGATCAGGTTGCGCAGCAGGCGTAGGGTATTGGGAATATCATTTTTCATTAAGAAATTGTAAAGTAACCTTACATCATATGGCTAACCGGCGCTGTTCGGCCCTTGATGAACAAACATATGGACAGCAATTTATAAGAATATGGTCCGGGATTTAATTAATTCTCGTAAAGGAGATGTTCAGTTGAGCGGAGATTCAGAAGACCAAGTTGCTGCAGCGATAATAGGTTGGGTTGTCAAAACGCCGGCAGCGCTGTCAACATTATTTTTCTCGTACATATCTGGTCATATGTGGAGCTATATAATATTTACATACATCCGAAAAAGAAAACATGAAAAAGGTTTCTTCGATAATACGAAAGGTAGGGTTTCCTTAGGCTTAGCATGGCACGCATTAATTGCAGTCCCATTATACTTAATCTATTTTGGTAACTTTAAAATCTCATATGAAAATTATATAGAAATTGCCTATGATGTAATAATAATAGCACTTGCTATTCAGGCGCTAATTTTTGCGACAGTTACCATATTTAAAAAAGGAGAGCGGGATGAATAACTTCAAAATTATTAATGTGGTAAGCGGAAAGGGCGGAACTGGCAAGACTTTGCTCACTGCAGTTTTAGCCGAAATTTTAGGTAATGAGAGCCATTCGGTATTAGTAGTTGATCTGGACGTGTTTGTCAGGGGACTGACATCATTGTTATATTATCATAAAAAAGAAAAAATGAACCTTTCTGAAGAGAATGAGGTAACTGTTGCTGAACTCTTTATTCATAAAGGTGATATTGATTTAGCGGGAAAAAATAAACTTTCAATACAAAGATACCGCTCTTTCGATGTTGTGCCATCCGTAGCACAAGTTGACGAGATATTATATTTTACAGATTTAATGCCAGATAGTAAGCTGGAGGCAAGAGAGATCATTACAAAATTAATCGAATTAATCCCCGATAATTACGATTATATTTTTTTCGACAGCAGAGCTGGTTATGATGAGCTTATTTATGCTAGTCACTTTTTAAGTGACATAACGCTTTGCGTCGAAGAAGAAGATAATATCTCTAGGATTACATCTGACAATCTTATTCGACAATTAAAAGAAGACTCAAGTAGCCCTATTTTTAGGATTATAAACAAATCAACAAATAGCAATAATGACAACTACGGTATAAATAGCTTGGGTAAAATTCCTTTTGACATGGATGTAATGCAAAGTTTTGGTAAAGAGAACTTTTGGTCAGGCATATCTACAACACTATATAAAGCATCTTTAATAAGCTCATGGAATAATCTTTCTAACAAAGCATCTTTAAATGCCATAATAGAGAACCATAGAGTATCCCCCACACTCAACGTGAAAATTGAGAAAAAATTGCAATTTTACTCACTGACCGATAGAGTCATAATATTATATGGGGCGTTGCTTAGTGTTGCAGGAATTTTGGGGCCGTTAGTAAGAAGCGGGCAATTTATCGAAATGTTATCCAGTAGAGAGGGACTTTTCAATCTTATATCTTTTACTGGTGCGGCTCTGGGAGTAATAATGATGCTCGTTGTTATAATCAGAAAAAGAAAGTGAAAAAAATGGGCTGATATATCAGCCCAAAAAATCAACAAAGATTAATCGAATTTCTTCCTTATTCTTTTTGCTTAGTCCCAACAACGGCCTAGCCTCATACTCTACCTCCTTCCCTTTGCGCGATGGCCGGTCGCGCAGCCCGTAATGATGCACGCGGGCCATGCGCTGCACGTTACCCGCAAACTCGATCACGGCCTCATTCGGGCTGGCCTGCGTCTTCATGTATTTAGCCGTGCGCAGCTTGGCGAACATCTCGCGCTTTATGCGGCCTTTTTTGCTGCGCACAGGCGGCGTTTTGCGGGGCTTAAACGGCGTGCCGTCAGGTGCCTGCTGGCGTTTAATATTCTGCTGCTGACTCGCGCGCAGCTTGCGGCCAATACTGCGCGCCATTTCTTTACGCGCCGGGGCTGACAGGCTGCTGATAAGCGCCTCCAGACGGTCATTTACCAGTTGCAGCTCGCTCATGTCTGTAACTCGCTGACCAGCTCGCCTTTAACGTAAAGCTGCACCGGCCGCGCGTCATTCTCCGGCAGCGGGCTCTCGCCGACGTGGGTCACGTGCAGCCCGTCGTCGGCCTGCTTCACGATCACGCGCTCGCTCAGCTGCAGCTCAATGCTGATATCGCTGGCCGTGTCGCTGATAACATCCGCTTCAAAGGTGAAGCCTGTCCGGCGCTTTTCCTCGCTTGCCATAATGTCGGGTTCATTCGTTCGCAGCCAGGCAAGCAGCGGCACGATCAGCAGGTCGATGTTACCGGCGTAGTCGGTAATAACCATGTTAAGCCGGTACTGGTATTCAAACGACAGCGAGCTGGCAAGCGTCGAGACGATGCGCCCGCTGTCGATAAACACGTTCAGCGCGTCAGGGTTTCGCTGCAGCTCCGGCACGCTGTCGGTCAGCGCCTGGCGCAGTTGTTGTGGTTTCAGCATCGTGTTGTTCCTGGCAGTCTTTGATTATTTCGACCTGCAGCCCGCAGGCGGCGAGTGCGGCCTCAAGCTGACGATTGTCAGCCGCCAGATCGCCAGCGGTTTTAAGGCTGTTTCCCGGCACCGGGCAGCTTGTCACGCGCGGACACCCAATCCAGATAATCTCTGGCGCTGGCGAAGGCCGGGCGGGCGTGCAGCCGGATAACATCGTCAGGCAAAGCAGCAGCAGACCAGTCACGCAGTATCGGATTCGCATCGGTTTCTCTCTGTATGGTCATTTCACGGTTAAGCGCGGCCGTGCTGGCGCGTCCCTGCATCAGCCGCAGCTCGGCCTCACGTTTCTGGCTGGCCCTCGCATCGGCATCCAGCCTGGCTATTGCCCTGTCGCGGCTTTCGATACCGGCCGACAACGTGCCGATAATGCGCTGCGCGCTGGTCAGATCGTCTCTGGCGACTTTCCACTGCCAGCCGGTCAAGCCCAGCGCCAGCAGAGCCACCGCCAGAAGCAGAGCTATCAGGCGCGTCATTTGACAGCCCGCAGGCAGTAGGCTGTTTCCGCAGCGCGGCGGTTTTCCAGCCCGCGATTTTTCACGCCCTTAACGAACACCCAGCGCCGCAGCTCATTACAGGCATCAAGCCAGTGCTGCATCATGATGTAACGGGCAAAGGTCGAGCTGCAGGCCGCGCGCACGCCGACGTTAAAGGCGAATGAAACGGCCGTGTCATAGACCGGCTGTGGCATATCGCTGCGCATACAGGCATCGATCCCGCGCTCGACGCGCATCACGTCATACACCAGATTGACCGCCGCCTGTCGCTCGCTGATCTGGCTTTGCGGCGTCACGCCCTCTGTGTGACCGATTCCGTTAGTCCAGACTCCGGCGCTGCACTGATAGGGCGAGGTGCGGCACCCCTCGGCGTTGGCGATGAGCGCAAGCCCGGCCTCGGACGTTTTCAGGGTTTTGAACTGTGGCAGCAGCGCGGCAATTGCCAGTACGGCCACCACGGCGCAGCGTTTAACGGTCTGGCTCAAGGCTCACCCCCCGCAGGCGCTGCAGCTCGTAGGTTTTACGGCGGTAATGCCAGTTGATAAAGAACGTCGCCACGTTAGTAATGAGCGTGATAACGGCCACGCCGGAACCGACCATAAAGGCGATATCCTGTGGCGTATGACGGCCGAACCACATCAGGATGAGGCCAATCAGGTAGTTGATCACAGAGCTGATTTTTTCCATTTTTAGTCCCACAGGTTGACGGTTTCACCTGCTGAAGATTCCGGCAGATCAGGCAGCGTCACCTCGCAGCCGTGCGGCAGTACCGGCCCGCTTTCGGCGAGGCCCGGATTAGCCGCGTAAACCAGTTCGACGGCCTGACCGGTACGCCCGTAATAGCGCTGACAGATTTCATCAACGGTATCGCCCTGCTGCGCGTAAACGTTCATCAGAGCAGATCCACAATGCAGCCAGGCTTACCGGCGATGCGGCTGATACTGAATCGCGCATCGCGCCAGTACTCGTCGGCGCTCGCCTCGATTTCGCCCGCTTTTTTCGTGCCGCTGGCGTCATAGCCGCGATAGCGCTCGACGATGGTGGCGGCAGTCAGCGCACTGACGGCGGCAAGGTACGCAGTGACCTTTTCGCTCTCGCCGTCCAGTGATTCCGCAGGCACCTCGGCCAGCACCTTAAAGCCCGCCGCAATCTGCGCGGCGCGCCAGTCGTACAGCTCGGCGTTTACCTCAGAAATTGCCGTCTTCACGGCCAGGCGCAGGCGCTGCGCCGTGACCGTTCCCTCATAGCGCAGCGAATCGCGCAGCTGCTGCAGGTCAACGTCAGGCCAGAAAAACGTATTCTTTACCGGCGGCTCGGCAGCGTCTGCCGGTCGCGGGGCGGGGATAACAACCGTGTTATTCATAATCGGCCTTTGAAATAGGTGGGCGGTGGAGGACGGCGCAGACACTGAAAGTGCGTTGCCGTCCTGCCGCCCGTGCGCGGGGTCGCGTTCGGTCAGCGGCTGGCGATGGCCTGTTTTTTCATCGCCGTTCCCAGCCGCTCAATGTCTTTTTTGACGCCGCAGCCGTCGTGCAGCTGATGCGCCCTTACAAGGTGGGTCATCGCCTCCGAAGCCCTGCCCGCATCGCGAAGCACATACCCGGTTATCTTGTGCAGCTTGGCGCGCACCTGATCGGGCATGTCTTCGTATTCCGTCATCGCAATGGTTGCCAGCAGCGGGTCTACATCGACCGGCTCTTTTGCCGTCCAGGCGCGCGTTGCCGCGCTGGCGACTTCCTCGGCCAGCAGATAAGGCAGGCTGGCGCGTTTGAAGCCGTCAGGCGAGACAAGGCCATGCGTCAGCGCGTACCGGGCAATCTCCAGCGCGCCGGGCACGTCGCCCGCATCGAGCCGCCAGATCATGACGGTCATCAGCACGGCATCCTGTGCGCCTTTGCCTTTCTCCAGCACGCCGGACACCCACGGCAGGTACTCAGGCAGCAGCTGACGCTTCATTTCCGCCTTGCGCTCGTTAGAGTGCACTTTCTTCAGGCGGCGCTTGTCGTCATTGAGCTTGATGAGCATCTGCTCATAGCCGCTGGCGTGGCACAGCGGGTTGTCGGCGTTCTGCGAGGCTTCGATAGCCTGCTGGCGCATGCGGTGACGTCGGGCAGGGCTTAACATGCGTTACGCCTCCGTTTTTTCGGTGCCGGCAGCGCCGTCGTTTTCTGCCGCGGCTTCCTGCTCTGCCGCTGCTTCCTGCGTTGTGGCTGCAGGTGCAGCGAACTCACCGACTTCGATGTTTTCAACCAGGCAACCGGCCGCGTAATCCTCGATCACGTAGTCCTCGTTGATTGACTCATAGTTTTCGATGCGGTCGCGCTTCGGCGCTTCGTCAATCAGGCGGCGGTGCGTGCCTTCCTGAAAGTAAATTGACAGGTTATCCAGACGGGTGATCATCAGCGCGTTAGCCGGGAAGTACGGCACGCGGATAGCTGGCAGGTTGCCGATGCGTTTCTGGCTGACGATGAGGTCGGCTGCCAGCTGCTCGGTGTTGGCCTGCGACTGATTGACGATCGGGAAATATTTGTCAGCCAGCAGCTGGCGGCCGCAGATCACAACCAGCTCCGGGTCTTCCTGATACCATGCCTCGATCAGGGTGTTGGTGGCATCCATAACCAGCGCGTCGAGGTTGGCGTAATCGCCGTTTTTGCCGACGCGGATTTTTTCAGAGACGACGGTGCCGTCTTCCTCGGTGATTTTGCTCATCACGCGCGCCGGTGCATCATTGCGATACTTCTGCAGCCAGCCAACGGCCACGTCCTGCAGCATCGGGAACTTGGTGCGGTTCGAGGTTTTGGCGCGGGTCACGCCGTTGAAGCCGATCATGATGCGGTCAAGCGCCTGGCGCTTCACAATGGCATCACGCAGGCGGGCCTGAAAATCTTCATAACGCGCCCACAGGTCGAGCGTGTTATAGCGGATATGAAAGTCATAGTTGACCTGCACACACTCATAACCCTGCTTATCCAGCGCGGCAAAGTCAGCGGTTTCGCGCTCGTCGCCGCCTGCCGTGTCGGTCACGCTGGCAATCGAACCGGACACACCGATCCCGATTTTTTCGCCCTTCATTTCGGACACCGGCACGATGTTGACGCGGGTCAGAAAGTCGGAAGACTCCTGCACGCGGTTCATCAGGGTCTGCGTGACCGTCGGCTCAACGGTAAATTTTTTGTTCATGTCGTCGGTTTCGACGCCATTCAGCTCGGCGAGGCGGGTCATGAACTGGTTAAACTTAAAGCGGGTATTCTTACGCATTGGCGTTCCTGTTTATCTCTGTGTTGGGTTTTAACGTTCAGGCAACGCCTGATTAGCAGTCGGTCTGCGCGCCGGACTTCGGATCGCTGCCGGTTGCCGCCGGGCGGCGGGTAAAGCTGCCG
>Ga0308159_1001083_pt1 | contig 44805 bp, 31 predicted proteins | sample PhyCR1_FD_201040 | JGI IMG/M metagenome (GOLD analysis project Ga0308159, IMG submission 201040) | Phyllosphere microbial communities from UC Gill Tract Community Farm, Albany, California, United States - DLSLC.R1 | ecosystem: Host-associated > Plants > Phyllosphere > Unclassified | place: USA... | reverse complement strand
CGCTGTCGTCCTTTGCCGATTAAAGGACATTAACACGGTATGCATCAACAACATCATCCACTGTTAAGCGCCTCTTTAGGCACCCAGCGTGAAATCATCAGTTTCCATTTCGCGGAAGACAACGAGCATCAGGTCTACATTCAGGCTGCGCTGCATGGCGACGAACTGCCCGGTATGGCAGTGGCGTGGTTTTTAAAGCAGCGACTACAGGCGCTGGAGTCCGCCGGTCAACTTAAAGCCGCCTTTACCCTGGTGCCGGTTGCTAATCCCCTGGCGCTGGGACAGCACTGGCATGGCACCCATCTTGGCCGATTCCATACGCTCTCTGGCCAGGACTTCAACCGCCGTTTCCCGTCACTGGGCGCAACCCTGGCGGCCGGGCTGGCTGAGAGTCTGACCCAGAGTGAAACGCAAAATAAGAGCCTGATCCGCGAGGCGATTGATCGCCACTATCGCGATACCGTGCCAAAAACCGAGCTGGATGCGCAACGCCATACACTGATGCGGATGGCCAGTCAGGCCGATCTGATGATTGATCTGCACTGTGACTGGGAAGCCATGCCACACCTGTACACGACGCCGCACGCCTGGCCGGACATTGAGCCGCTGGCGCGCTGGTTAGGCAGCGAGGTGCAGCTGCTGGCGCAGATCTCTGGCGGTGAACCGTTTGATGAAGCCTGTTGCGAACCCTGGCTGACGCTGGCGGAACGGTTTGGCAAAGATTATCCGATGCCACGGGGATTGCTGCCAGTGACGCTGGAGTTGCGTGGCGTGCGTGATGTGTCGCCTGAACAGGCAGAGAAAGACGCGGAGGCGATTATTTCAGCGCTACAGGAAGGCGGTTATATCGGCTACAGCGAGCCTGCGATTTCCGTGGAAGTGGCTGCGCCCGTGATCGGTGGCGACGAACTTGTCCCGGCGAGCGCGGGCGGAGACGATATCGTGGCTATCAATGACGGCCCGATTGGTTTAAACGTGCCAGATATCGCTGAAGCACCTGGAGAAGCTGGTGTAATCAAGGAGCGTCACAGCGAAGGATCGGTGGCGGCCTCCCCTGCCCTGAAAAATCCACCTACGCCGTTAGCGGGCTGTGAATACATTCATTCGCCGGTATCCGGTCTGATCCTGCATCGTAAACCGTTGGGCGCAAAGATTCGGCCGGGAGAAGTGGTGGCGGAGATTGTAGATCCGATAACCGACCAGATTACCCCGCTGGTAACGGAACATGGCGGTATTCTCTATGCAAGACACTGGGCTAAGTTTGCGACGGCAGGCATGCTGGTTGTGAGGCTGGCAGGTGAGCGAGAGATTCGGAGCGGGGATTTGCTGGTAGGGTAAAAAAAGCTGCCAGCTTTGTGAACTGGCAGCTTTCATATTATGCGATGGATTAAATTTAGTACGATACGTTGTATGAAATAGAAAAGAAGTAGGTACTATAAAGATAAATTATTAATGCTGGTTAAAAATAGCCCGAGAACTCGTTCATCGTGACTGCCAAAAACAGATGGCGAAACAGCATCAACAACTTCAAATGTAACAAATGCATCTTCTATATTATCGACATTTAAATCGACATGATCGTTGCCACCCACCGAAACAATGGTTTTCTCATAAGATTTATTAGATAACTTTACTCTAAAAATAACTTTCCTGGGGTGAGATTCCGAAGCATCAAAGACATGAAAATTCAACCTTAAAGTCGCCCCCTTAAATTTTTCTTTTACTACCGGTAATTTAAGAACTGCACGAGCCGATGACCATATTCCCTTTTCTTCTGGATCGTACCATCCGTTACCGAGCACTCTATATTTAACTAATGTATCTGTAGAGAATAACAATGGATAATTGACAGCATTTTTATTCAGACGAATAACTGTGAATAATTTCTTTTCATTAACATCTAAATATTTCTCTTGCTTCAAAATGTTCACTAGCGGCAAAAATTGCATCCTTTTAGCGCCAGGACAGGTAAAGTCAGGATAAATCATTTTCGCTTCAACGGGTGTGTCTGGCATCTTACAGGGCCAGACATGGGCTGACCAGAGCATGTCAAAGTTAGGTATAATAACTGCATTTACATTTTCGAAGCTTAGCAGCCTTATAATATATTTCAGGCTGAAGCCTGTTAAATCACCCCGCAGCTTAAGGAAATCCTGAGGCCAATACACCATAGATTGCTGGACATTTTTATCCCCACCTAAGTTGAAGCTCTTAACATTCAGGGCGGAAGACAGGTAATTAGCCAAAAAATCATTACCCCAAGGGACATAAGCAACCAAATCACCAGAATTGATTAACGGCTTAAGATTTCTCACCACTTCATTATCAACACGTTCAAATGCTTCATTATAATACCTACCTGCTGATAAATGATTCTCAAGAGGAGGAATATAAAATAAAATAGCAAAGCTCACTAAAAGCGCTGAGAAAAAATTATTTTTACAGGACGATAACAGCAGAACGACTAAGCACCATATAGCGAAAAAAGATAATGCTATCCAACGATACGATGCTCTCATAACGTCAAAACCGGGTATGTGTTCTGAAATCCAACCGGTGCCAGTGGGTAATAAAGGATAATTATCAGGTATTATGGGTGAGAGATTAGGCTGGCCTGTAGGTTTCAATAGCATAAACTTGAAGGAAGGTCCCAACGAGAAATACAATGAAAATATAAAGACAGATAAGAATAAAATTACAATACTTTTATTATTTCTAATTTTTGACTTAGAGAAATGGCAAAGAGATAAGATCAACATGGGCAATAAAAATGTCGTTCGCCATACGGAACTATCTCCATAATACTGCCCTTCGGTGCGAAACACGGACCAATGCAGATTATCCAGAAGCCATGAAATACCTGACGATGGGGCAGCAAGAAAAGAAATATCAACGCCCCAGGAACGGAAAAAAGAGAGTTGCTGGGGTTCATAGCCTGACCTACCTATAAATGCAGCATAAAGAATATAAGAAAATATACAAGAGAAAGCGTGCACCGAAACTACTTTAACAACTACCTTCAGCGTTCGATTATTATCTCTGGAGAGAAAGTACATTAAATAAAATGAATTCAAAACCGCCTGCATAATAAATGTGTATCCATCCATAAAAATGGAAATGACGGATGAAACAGTACAAATAAACAACGAAAAGATATAAAATTTAAGGCGCTGATTGTCATCACAAAAAGTCATTGCCTTCATAAAACTAAAAAAATAAAAAGGAAGCAATGCTATACCCAGGGTTAACATGGAATAATTAGCATGCTGAACGACTACAGGCGTAATGACCCATAACAGTGACAATAAAACTGATGTATACTGGTTAACCTTAAAATGCCTACTTATTTTGTAAGCAGACACAAAAGAAATTAATATGAATAAAGTGAAAATAATAATATAACTATTAGCAGGAGAAAACCCTAATCGTAAAAGAATACTCATAGGATATACAGCAGACAAGCCGAATGAAATATTGCCGCCGTAAGGGAATCCAAAATTTGAAGCGTGAGCAGTAAACACAGAGCTATGTGCTATAGACTGTGCGAAGCCCATAGCCCAAAAAGCCTGCCCAAGCGTAGGAAGCGAAAAATATGGTATAAGATTATTAGTGATAAGTGAAAATAAACCAGCAATAAATGAAAAAAACAGGAACGGGATTCTTTTAAATTCTTTTTGTTTGTCGCTCACTATCAATAAACCTTTGAACCGTTGAAGAGAAAATGAAAAAAATCAAGTCACCAATAACTGTCACTAAACGTGTTAGAATGGCGGCATTAAAAACCAATGACTGATCTCTAAAAACCGGAAAAAGAAGAAGAATTAGTATACTTTCCCTTACTCCTAATCCAGCTGGAGAGCCAGGCATAATAAACCCGATCAGCCATGCCGCAACAAAGCTACATAAAACAAATGCATCTAAAGATAAAGTAGAATTTACTTTTATTGTCGAAGTAACTATCAAGAAGAACATCAGTCCCGAGACAAACATAAATATTATATAGCTTGAAAAGGTTCTGAAAAAATTAGTGCTAATTCTGTTAATAATAAATGATGCGCCCAAAAAAAACAAAAAAGAAGTAAAAATAGAGAGCGCAACTCCCATTTCGAGAAAGTAATACACCCCTACGTAAATACTGAAGGGTAAAGAGGATAACAACAAGAGTATGATTTCTAAAAATTGCGATTTCGCCACTTTAGCAGAATTGAGGTTATGTCTGACTGCAAGCACTTGCTTCCCTGCGAACTGAAATATATTACCGGGAATATACTTAGCAATTTGAGAAACCCCAAAAATCGCCACTGATAACTTTATAGTTATCTTTTCGTCAAGTCCGGCTAATATTAAACGCCAACCAGCCGCAAGGAGATAATTATTAAGAGCATACACCAGACACGCAACAGTAAAAACCAGACCATGATCTTTAAAAAAACCTGTAAGATTAACCAGACCTTGTAAGGTATAAAATTTATAGCCAATAAAAATTACGCTGAGGAAAACCAATAAATAAGAAACGTAATTCACTGCTTTTTTTAAAAGCATCAATCTTTTTTGACTTGACACAGTAACATTGTCCAGGGAGTTGGTGAACTTACTGATAGAACATCGAAATATTCAGAAATCAGGGCTACAAACTTATTTCGAGACCAATGATTCAAATGACCAGGCGTATTACCCAATTGAGAAATATATTTTAACCTTGCAAGGTTTAAAACTCTCCATAATGGTTCTGATGGAACGCTCAAAATCACATAATTACGAGCAACTTCTTTTATTTTTTCGAGACCCGCTTGAGGATTTTCAAGATGCTCCAAAACCTCACAACATACGATCAGTTGAGAGGAGTCTGCGGCAGCGTTTAAATCATAAATGCTTTTAACGGTAAATAGATCCTCTGACACACCACGTTCTGTAGCATTACTCTTCGCTATCGATATAACTTCCGAGGAGAAATCACTTCCGCGCGTATTAAATCCTTTTTCTAAATATTTTAAAACCCAGTAACCTTCACCACAGCCTATTTCATGAAACTCATTGGCGCCAGTTTGGCTTATGTAGCGCTCAAGAGATTGGTCAAAACCACGCATCATATGTTTAACAATAGGATTATTTGAACCATATTTATCATAAGCATTGCCAAATACGATACCGTTTTCTTTTTTGCCTGATGAAAAAGCCATCTTATTTACTACCTTTCTCTATTGTTAATTTTGCGACTTTTTCCCGGACATCTTCAATTAGCTTTCTGTTAGCAGAAAGAAGATCTGCCAGAAAAGCCACCAGGATAGTTTGAAATCCCATCATCATTAATACTGCTGAGAGAATCAGAGACTGTATATGCCCATCACCGTCGCCGTTCAAAAATAGAAACAAAAATCTGCCGGCAATAATTAATCCTGTCAACATAATCAGAGACCCGATACTCATGAAAAATCTGAACGGGCGATATATCACATAAATTCGTATTATAGTGAAAATGCTTCTCTGAATATAGGATGGGATACTTTTCACTAAACGAGAAGGACGGAGATCATCATTAACCCTGACAGGGACAGATGTAATTGAAATATTTTTTTGTCCAGCCTGGATAATAGTCTCAAGAGTATAGGTATATTCACTGAAAACCATTAACTTTTGAGCTGCATTGCGGCTGATTGCACGAAAACCACTTGGTGCATCGGGTATTGTTGTTTTGCTGGCGCTTCTTACTACGTAACTTCCGATTTTCTGAAGTATTTTTTTGGCTAATGAGAAATGTTCAATAGCCTGTATGGGTCTGGCACCAATAACTATCTCAGCCTGATTGCTCAAGACAGGCGCTACAAGCGCAGGAATGTCATCTGCGTTATATTGGTTATCTGCATCAGTGTTTACTATTACATCAGCCCCAAGCGAAATGCATGCCTCAATTCCAGTAATAAAAGCTTTTGCAAGTCCTTTATTACCCGTATGTTTTATTATATGGTCAACACCACAGGCTTGCGCTACTTCACATGTCGCGTCAGTACTTCCATCATCAATGATCAACAACTCAACTTTACTGAAACCTTCAAGATGCCTTGGCAAAGCTGCCAGTGCGATCGACAAAGTTTCAGCCTCGTTATAACAGGGTATTTGAATAATTAGCTTCACACTTAAAACGCCTTATGACATTTATGACATACAATAAATGTATAAGCCCTGGTAACATGGCAGATAATTATCGGAAACCAGCTACAGGGCTAAAACACCACCTCGTTTATCAAAAATTTAATCTACTAAAAATCAACATTATTTAATCACTGAATTTAATAGATCCTGTGCTGACTCACCCCATGTTTTCCATTTGAGATTAGCAGACACAGGTTGAGTATTACTCTGCTTTAGTGAAAGCCATTTTAAAACAGTCTCACTAAGCGACTCAGCATCGTCACTTTTAAAATATAGTGCATGTTCCTGTGCGACTTCTTTGAACACCTTGATATCACTCGCTATAATATCAAGATTATTTTGTGAAGATTCAATAAGGGGTAAACCGAAGCCCTCTGCAGTACTGGCAGCGATAAGGCACTGGGATTCCTTGTACAGCCGTTGTAAAAATTCATCTGAGACATTATTTAGCCAGAAAAGCTTTTTATTATTTTCAGGGTGAACTTTAATACGTTGCATCAATTCATCAACGCCCCAACCTTCTTTTCCGACAATAACTAAAACAGCATCACTACCTTCTCGCCATAGCTTATCAAAAGCTTCTAATGCTAAGGAATGATTTTTACGGGGTTCCAATGTACCGACCATCAGAAATGTTGGCGCATCATTGACAATGCTAAGGATCCGTTCATCTTCGCCTGTGATACCCGCACTGGGTTTCGAATTAGTAATGTCAGCACCTAGATGAAACCATTTAACTTCTGGTTTAGCTTTACCCTCGAAATCCAGTTTTAACCACTCTTCTACTTCATCAGCAACGGCTTTTGAAATGCAAATAAGTGATTCACTGTTTGCAGCCACGGAGAGCCAGCGCGCATGGTCTTTTGCGGCATCTTCGGGGCTGACAAAAAAGTGAGAATGAAGAAGAGGAATTAGATCATAAACAACAAAATTAATCTTAACACCTAAAGCGCGCATTTTGCTTAGTGTTTTTTCTTGTCTTACCGTAATATGTGGTTGCAGGTCAAGGCCAACAAAAACATCGCCATTTACATAATCAACAGGTTCATCCTGAAGATGTATATTTTCAATACCGAGGAACCTGGCCGTAAATGAACGAGCAAAATAGTAACCGTCCCTCTCATTAGTTGCATAAACCGGTTCAACACGAAAACCTTTTGGTGGATTTTCCAGCCATTGCATCAGAATGCTTCTGACAACACGCTGAATACCAGACTTTGCGTCACGCTGAACCAACTCAGAAATATCAACGAGCAATTTTGGATAGGTAATAGCCGCGGCTTTATTGTAAGCAGTTGCCGTAGCCAATGCATCTAAATCCTGCTCCGAATAAGCTCCTTCAACCTGAAACAGTGAATCAAGCGTCTCACTAACAAAATTATTTTTTGGGTGATAAAATGTTTCAATAGCATTTGAATATTGCTCTGCACATCGCCAGAGAGAATGCTTAGTTGAAATTTCTTCTATCGCTTTACCCGAAAGTTTGTTTCGCAAACTCTCTGATTTAAAAAGGGACTCAAGGGCTTCAACCAGCGACTCATCATCAAATTTATCTTCAAGCATAATGACACTTTCAGGATTAATGTCAGCCATAGTGCCATTAGCATTGATGATAGTTGGTAATCCATAACTCATGCAATCGAGCACAGCCCCTGAGGTTTCTCCTCTGGAAAGTGATCGAAGTTGCACGGCTATATCAGCTGCCTGTAAATAATCTTTAAACGTATCGAGATCGGTCCAGCCTGTAACTTGTATTCTGTTTGTTATTTTTAAACTTGTAATGCGACGGGTTATCTTTTTAGAGAAATCACCTTCATGCATCTCACCAACAAAGAAGATGTAACATTCTTTAGAATCATATAAACTGCTTTCAGCAAACGCTTCAATCAGCCTGTCATTCAATTTAGATTCACCTAGGAATCCAAAGCTACAGATTACAAATGCATCATCGCTAATTGATAACTTTTTCCTGGCAGCTCTTTTATCATTGATTAATGGCAGCTCACGCAGGTGAGGTATCACGCTCCATAAATTTGGATTAACTGTACCATACCACTGCTTAGCCAAACGAACTGAGTTTTCGGAGTGTACAATGACCCCCTGAGACAGAGATAAGGCTGAATAGCTACAAGGGTAACGCCATACTACTTCTGCGCTATTATTTTCTATATAACGTTCTCTTAAAGCTTTGTACCCATGACCATTAAGTAATTCACGTGTCCAGACACCAGAATGGGTATTGAATACATCCATATGCTGCACAACGCCAGAAATATAGAAGTCATGTAATACTACTACGCCCGGTATTCTTTCCAGCAATGGAAACATATAGTCGTGGTGTTCAGAATTGCCAAATTGGTAAACAACCCGATCATATTTATCAGAGTTTTCCAATAGATATTGTGTATTTCTTATTTTACTGTAAGATTCGGCAACCCTATCGACTGAGACATTATCTTTAATAATAATGTCAATATCGTAATATCTTGCAAGCTCAGGCAGTAAGATAGCTGAATAATTCGCTATGCCTGACTTCGCAGGTTGAACGGGTGTAACATAGGCTAATTTTTTACGCTGAAGTAAATGAGAGGTGGCAGGCATCTGACTTTTATGTGCATTAAGTTTATTAAGTGCATCAAATGTTTTACGAGCCGTATTTTCCCACGAGAATTTTGATTGCTGCCTCTCAGCATGTGAAACTAACAGACCTCTAAATTTCAAATCTGTTAATCCCTTTTCGAGCAGGTCCATAAATTGCTGTTCATTTTTTGGATCGAACATAGCATCTTTAAGTCCAACAACTTCTGGAAGACTTGTTAGCCCTGAACAGATGACAGGGGCACCGCAACGCATTGCTTCCAGTACGGGAAGTCCAAATCCTTCATGGAAGCTTGGGAAGACGAACAACGCACATTGGTTATACAACTCAACCAGTTCATCATCAGTAATATAACCCGTAATTACAACTTCGGTTTCACTCAACTGTGCTTCATGGATAAGTTTCTTTAGTATTTGACGACTCTCATTATTGACCGAACAAACAATCACTAACTGATGGTCACTTCTGACTTTTTCATCAAGTTCTGAATATGCAGTTATCAGACCTTCGATATTTTTTCGTTTATCTATCCCACCAGTATACATTACATAGGGCTTAGTAATGTTAAACTTAGTCAGTACCTGTGGGTTAACGATTTCTAATTTTTTGAAATTACTGTCGGCATCAGTCGATATGTTTATGATTTTATCTTCTGGGAAAGGAAGATATTTTATACCTTCCTGGCGCGAAGATTCAGATATAGCTAATAAAATATCAGCACGCCTAAGATGATCGATTTTCTTATAATACCACTTGGACATCCCTGGGTTTTCCAAGTAATCTTTTTCAGCTATAAAGGGAATCAAATCATATAATACAACAGCAGTCAGATAATTTTTATTTTTATTTATGATACTTGTCACTGTGTCATCAACAATTCCTTCAAAAAGGCTTGTAATGAGTACTACATCGGGAGCGATCTTTTCAATGTAAGCTTCCCTGGATAACTCAGCAACGCCCTGCCGCCATTGATTTTCGCTATATAATCCAGCGGTATGTTCCAGGGAAAAAAATGTTAAAACATTATCTGGATTAATTCTTTCATTAAACGCTTCCCGAATAGTGTGTACAGATTCAGAAAGGCTTCCATTCAGTAGTAGGTATACTTCATCATTTCGACATAACTCCAGTAGCTTTGAAGTTAGTGACAGGGCATAACGCCCAATGCCACGATTACTGTTTGTTCCTTGTAATGACTGCAAGTCGATAACTAGACGCATTAGAATTACCTATTTTTTTAATTTGGCTTTGATAACGTTTTTTATTTGATTTATTTTAACGCTATCTTTTGGCATTGTACTTTCCTGTACAGAACTTTGAATTACACTTCTGATGTATTTCCTTTTGAGATAGCTTTTGAGTACAGGAAATCTGTTTACTACTTTTAGAAGTGGGCCCCTAATCGCCGGCTTCTGCAATGCGCTCAATGCCACATTTTTTGCCAGTCTGTATGTGAGGTTTTTAATTCTAAACAGAAAGTGGCTGGCTTGATGTTTGAGTGAATGAGCTTTATTTTTAATGTGGGAGAGAATACGTTTTGGTAAAGTACCATACCTCCACGTTCGGCTTACATAAACTAGGTTCAACTCAGATTCAAATCGTTGTGCTGTCTCCCACCAGTGATGGGCATGTCGGTTCAATTCTGCAATTTTACTATTGAGTTCAGTAATTGTAGCTTGCGACTGCTCAAGTTCTTCTTCAGTACTGACAATTTTCTGTAAAAGCTTGTTTTTCTGTTTCAGAAAACTTTTTTCTTTTTTACTGTCATCATTTTTTATTTCATTTTCTTGCTCTTTTGCGGCATCAACTCCGGTAGCAAGCGCTGCTAGCTTTAAATTTTCCTCCAGAAGGGTCTTATAGTTAGCATCTGTTTCTTCTTTTTGAAGCGTGAGTCTCGCCAGTTCATGCATGAGAGCCTGTTCTTTTTCATAAAGCGTATTAGCTTCGTTTACTGCCTTAACCATTCTGATATAGTTTTCATCAAGTCCTGATTGTAGCTGAGATTCTCTATAAGAAATGAACTCGTCAAAGACATTAGGTGGATATTTGAACGCATCATCGAGTTCAGGATGTGCATTTGCTACATAATAGCGATTTAGCCCATCAGAGTAAACGTGGTGATATTCATTCTTTAATAGTAGCTGTTCACATTCGTCATAATCTGAAATCTGAGTATTGGGTACAGTCGCTTCAATTAATACTATCCATGGCCGATATTTATTCCAGTCATTGCCTTTAAGTACTGCATATTCAGCACCTTCAACATCAATTTTGAGGAAATGGATATCATTGAAATTTTGTTCTTCAAGAATCGCAGCTAGGGTATTGATGCTTACTTCAGACCAGTAGCCTTCATATCCCTCAGATTCATGTTTAGCAGCAACCGCTCTGTCTAGTGTAGACCATCCAGGTACATCACATTGCCACAGTTGCATTACACCTTTTTCATCCGACACCGCTTTTGCGATGCTGATATCCCTTTCACGCAAAAGATGGTATTTCTCGATGAACTTCTCAACAGGATCAATGTTGATACCACTCCAGCCCGCATCGTAAAATAATTTCGTAACAGAATCAATTATCGGATCGTTAGCTCCGACGTCTACGTAGAATCCATTTTCAATATGCTTTAACGCTCTCCAAAGCATGATGTCTTCGTAATTCTGAGCGTATGAGACCTTAGTCATGTTTATTTATCTCGATTTCTGGGTCTAACCAGTTCACACCTTCAAAGTGTGGGTGACTCGCATTGACGACATTAAACACATAGGCAAGATCACGCCATTCATAATTATTCACCAAATGCGTGTCCGAACTGACTATCGCAGTCTGTATAGAGTAACTTCCCGGCCCCATATTCATATCGAACTGGAACTCGAATTTGTATCTCTCTCCCGCCTTCGTATTAAATACAGGTTTTTTCTTAAGCTGTGTATTGGTGCCGTACATAACCTGACCCAGACGATCCTTTATGCCGTAGCCAACTACAAGTTTTTCTATATCTGACTTAACGAGCACATCAATAGACAGTTTAACGGTCTCTCCTACTTCGATGTATTCAACCTGCTCGCCAGCCTCATTATATATTGTGATATTATCTACAACAGCTTCACCGGTACCCGAAATAGTTTGTACCTTCCCTTGCTGGTTCATTACTTGCTCTATTTTCTGTTTTTGCTTATCAGCTAATAGTGCATTGTAATAGTCCATGACCATTTCTGGCTCGCCTTGCTTCTCGATTCTCCCTCTATTAAGTAAAATCGCATGATCACAGATACTTTGGATGGCTTGTTTATCATGAGAAACAATTAATAGCGTTGTGCCATGTTTTTTAAATTCTCTAATCTTTTCGAAGCTTTTGTGTTGAAAGTATGTATCCCCCACAGATAGTGCTTCGTCAACAATCAGAACATCCGGTCTGACACAGGTAGCAACGCTGAAAGCAAGGCGCATTTGCATTCCGCTTGAATAGACCCTGACCTGCTGATCGATGTACTCACCGATTTCTGCAAATTCTTCTATTTCCGGCATCAGCTTATTTATGGTTTCAACCGTCAGCCCCATTAACTGGCCAGCCATATAAACGTTTTGCCGACCTGTGAAATCGGGATGAAAACCCATGCCTAATTCGAGCAGCGCAGCAATCTTACCGGTAGTCGTGATAACACCTTTGGTTGGTTTAGTCGTACCAGTTAGTATTTTTAGCAGGGTACTTTTGCCCGCGCCATTCATACCAATGATACCGACAGCTTGCCCACTGACTATTTCAAAGCTGATATCGTTCAGGACCCATCTTAGCTCATGGTGATCTCTCTTAATGGGTGAAATCCATTCCAGGAAGCGGCTCCAGCGGTTTGGATAGACTTTATAAGCTTTACCAATTTTATTTACTTTTATTACCTGACTCATTAAAGTTCATCCACCATTTCGCCAACATGACGTCTGTACAAATACAGCCCTATAAGATTGAAAAAAATTGCAACAAAAATAGCAGGGAGTAAATCGCTCCAGACCGGAGCAATATGTTTGACCAGAATATTTTGACAGCTAAACATAATGCCACTCATCGGATTGATATTAATTAACGCTTTGTAACGCTCTGGTATTATCGTTACAGGATAAACGATAGGCGTGAGCCAAAACCAGAATTGCATAAAAATCCCAAAGAAATGGCCCACATCCCTGAAAAACACATTTAATACGCCTAATGTTACTCCAATGCCAACAGCCAATAGAATAGTGATAATGTAAACCGGAATTAATGCCAGATAAACGGCACCTGGAAAATTCCCACTTATTATTAAGAAAAGAGTAAACAATCCAAAGACAATTAAAAAATTAACGAAAGCATTACATACAATCGTTATTGGCAAACAAACCCTGGGGAAATTAATTTTTTTAAGTATATTCGCATTTTCAATAAAAACGTTTTGTGAACGTGACGTTATTTCAGAAAAGAATCCCCACGTAAGTACACCCGCACATAAATAGATACTATAAGCATATGTGCTATCTACACCGGGAAGTTTGGCTCTCATTATTTCAGCAAAGATAACTGTATAAACAACTATCATCGCTAATGGATTGATAACATTCCAAAGTGCGCCTAATAATGAATTCTGATACTTTGACTGGAACTCTCGCTTCATATTTCCCAATATAAAGCTACGGTACGTCCATAGCGTTTTACTAATGTTGAATATCATTATAAATCCTGAAGATTCGAGAATTCTTTTTTCGAAGGGATTGTTAAAATAAACCCGGCAAAGCCGGGTTTTACAATTAAATTCTATCTGATTTAGTCTAACCACTCAGTGTGGAACACACCGTCTTTATCAATGCGCTTGTAGGTATGCGCACCGAAGTAGTCACGCTGCGCCTGAATCAGGTTAGCAGGGAGCACTTCTGAACGGTAGCTATCGTAGTAAGCGATCGCCGCAGAGAAGGTTGGCGTCGGGATACCGTTCTGAATCGCGTAGGAAACTACATCACGCAGCGCCTGCTGATACTGATCGGCGATATCTTTGAAGTACGGTGCCAGCAACAGGTTAGCAATGCCTGCATCTTCTGCGTAAGCATCAGTAATCTTCTGCAGGAACTGGGCACGGATGATGCAGCCAGCACGGAAGATCTTCGCGATTTCACCGTAATGCAGATCCCAGTTGTTCTCTTCTGACGCGGCACGCAGCTGTGAGAAGCCCTGAGCATAAGAAACAATTTTACCCAGATACAGAGCGCGACGAACTTTCTCGATGAACTCCGCTTTGTCACCGGTGAAGGCCTTCGCCTGTGGACCGCTCAGTACTTTAGAGGCTGCCACACGCTGGGTTTTCAGCGAGGAGAGGTAACGGGCGAATACAGATTCAGTGATCAGTGACAGAGGTTCGCCGAGATCCAGTGAGCTCTGGCTGGTCCATTTACCGGTGCCTTTGTTCGCTGCTTCATCCAGAATCACATCAACCAGGTATTTACCTTCTTCATCTTTCTTGGTGAAGATATCTTTGGTGATGTCGATCAGGTAGCTGCTCAGTTCGCCGTTGTTCCACTCCGTGAAGGTCTCAGCCAGCTCTTCGTTGTTCAGACCCAGCGCGCCTTTCAGCAGAGCATAGGCTTCTGCGATCAGCTGCATGTCGCCATACTCGATGCCGTTGTGAACCATCTTCACATAGTGGCCCGCGCCGTCCGGACCGATGTAAGCCACACAGGCTTCGCCATCTTCTGCACGTGCAGCAATTTTATCCAGAATCGGTGCAACCAGCTCGTAGGCTTCTTTTTGACCGCCAGGCATGATAGATGGGCCTTTCAGTGCGCCCTCTTCACCACCGGAAACACCGGTACCGATGAAGTTGAAGCCCTGGTCAGAAAGCTCTTTGTTACGACGGATGGTATCTTTATAGAAGGTGTTACCGCCATCGATCAGGATGTCGCCTTTATCCAGGTGTGGAGTCAGGGAGGCGATAGTTTTATCGGTCGCTTCACCCGCCTGAACCATCAGCAGGATGCGACGAGGTTTTTCCAGCGATTCGACAAACTCTTCAACGGTGTAAAAAGGGGCAAGTTTCTTGCCCTGGTTCTCGGCGATGACTTCATCAGTCTTTTCGCGTGAACGGTTAAAGATAGAAACAGTGTAACCGCGGCTCTCAATGTTAAGAGCCAAGTTGCGGCCCATCACTGCCATACCTACAACGCCGATCTGTTGCTTGGACATTACATACTCCTGTCTGTGGTCTCGCATGGTGTTACCCGTAACACCACTTTGTAAGTGATCAGTATGTTAACTCAGGATAGCGGATTAAAGGTAATGAATGGTGCGGTCGTGCAGATGAAATTATCTGAAAATAAATCACACATTTAACAAGGATTTATAAAGCTTTGTATAGCTTTGAATCATTCTATCTGCTGTGAAAAGGGATTCAAAGCGTGCCAGTGCAGCTGCACCATAGGTCATCGCCAGCTCGGGGTTCTGCCAGATTTCATCCATTGCCCGTCGTAATGCTGCGGGATCAGATGGAGGGACGACTAATCCTGTGACCCTATCAATATTGATAAAGGTTGTTCCCGTTCCGATCTCGCTGGAGATTAGTGGTTTTGAATAAAGAGCACCTTCCAGCAAAGAGATACCGAAAGCTTCTGAACGTAAATGAGACGGGAAAACCAGGCAGGTACATAACTGCAGCAAGGCAGATTTTTCGCTGTCTTCAAGCGCACCCAGGAAATGAATATTGTTCACGCCTAACTGCTGCGCCTGCGATTTGAGCTCAGCTTCAATAGGTCCTGCACCAACCACAACGATTGGATAGCGGCTGTTCTTTGCCGCCTCGATTAAGATATGCAAGCCTTTGTAATAACGAAATGTTCCAATAAAGAGAAAGAAGCCATCCGGAAATCTTGCCTGCCATTTTTGCAGAACGGCAGGATCGTTATTTTGATAAAACTGTTTATCAAGACCGTAAGGAATAACTTCAACTTTATCTTTGAACTGCTGCAGAACCGGGCTACTTTCAACATAGTTTGGTGACGCGGCAACGATGCGGTCTACACTGGAGAGAAAGCGGTTCATCAACGGCGTATAGAGCCTTAACAGCACCTTCTGTTTAACGATATCAGAATGATAACTCACTACTGATGGTTTTTTGATGCCAGCGGCAAAATGCATGAAGTCCATAAATGGGTACGGAAAGTGATAATGGATGATATCCGCATCCTGAGCCAGTTCTCTGAACTCTTTTATGGCTGAATAAGAGAATGGCGTCGAGGCAAACTCACACTGAGTTTTGACCCGATGAATCTGATGGTTATCCAGTCTGTTTTTTTTGTTTTCAAATTGGGGACTATGAGTAAAAACAACAGATTCGATACCTGATTTAAAACCACCTTCTGCGAGCTGATAAATAACCTGTTCGATGCCGCCAAAAGTATCAGGATAGTAGGTTTTATAACAATGTAGAACTTTAATCATATATATATTGCGACCTGCTCATAAGCTTCAATGGTTTTATCCGCACACAGTGACCATGAAAATTCGCGGGCGCGCACTAATCCAGCATCAATCATACGGCGCTTTTCGTCAGCGTTTTCTATCATCATCTGGATATAAGTTGTTAAAGCATGGACATCGTCAGGCTGATGCATTAATGCTGCATCTCCTGCGACTTCCGGAAGTGATGTTGCATTTGAGCAAATCACAGGCGTTCCTGAAGCCATTGCTTCAAGTACCGGCAAGCCAAAACCTTCATAGATTGAAGGGAAAACAAAGCTCGTTGCAGCACTGAATAAAAACGGCAGATCTTTACCGGGTACAAAACCTAAATATTTTAGCCACCCTTCTCTCTCGCCCTTGTCAAAGAGTTTAAAGAGTTGCTCATTTTCCCAACCCTTATAACCACTAATGACTAACGGGAAAGCAGATTTTTCCTGAGCGGGCAGACGATCATACGCCTGAAGCAATGTCAGGATATTCTTTCTTGGTTCAATTGTGCCGGTATACAGAAAGAAACGTCGCCACTTAAGATTGTATTTTTCAAGAACATGTTGTGTTCCTGCTTCATCCCGGGGATGAAAATGTTCATTGCAGGCCAGAGGAGCTACGGCAATTTTATTATCTTCGATACCAAAGAAATCAATTAACTCATTCTTTGTGTAATAAGAGTCAGTGATCAACATTGATGCACGCGAAACGGTATTCCTTAACTCTTTTTGCATCAGGTGAACACGGCCAGCCGGATGAAACTGTGGCCAGTGAAATACCGAAAGGTCATGAAATGTGGCGACACAGTGTTTCACGCGAGGAGGTAAGTAGTAGTTTGGACTATGAAAAATGTGATTCTTAAAATTCCTCAGCGCCATCATTTTCATTAACGGAAAAGTCAGGCGATATATTTCACTGACGGTTTTGCTTCTTTGTAACTTACGCTTTAGTGTTTGAACCGATTGAGCAGACTCACCCGCCACTGCCAGTGAGTCGCGAGTCTTAGTACCATGAAGAAACGTCAGCGCGACGTTATCTCTTTCCTGAAGCTGTTTAGCTAGCTCAAACGCATAACGGCCAATACCGGTTAAAGGATATTTAATACAGTCCGTAGAGTAAACGACGTTTATTGCTTTGCTTCCAGCATCCATTTCAGGGTATCTCTAAGAGGGATTCTAGACGAAGTCTCACCGACTAAACTACTGAGTAAAGTGATATCGCCACAAAGTTCTTTAATTTCATTAGGCCGGACAAAATCAGGATTAACTTCAATCTTAATATCATGGCCGGTCAGGAATTGGCAGAGATCAACGACTTCCCTCAATGAATGCATTTTACCTGAAGCGACATTGACAGTTTGTCCAGATGAGCGGGAATGAAGTAACGCTGAATAGCTTTTAACGACGTCACGCACGTCAGAAAAATCACGCCATACATCTATGTTGCCCAACTCAATGACATCTTTTCTCTCACGAAAATGTTTGACGATTTTCGGGATCAGGAAATTTTCTGCCTGACCGGCGCCGGTGTAATTGAATGGCCGGGTAATAATAATCGGCAATTTTTCATAAAACAGACTGGTCATATACTCCATGGCCAGCTTGCTTACCGCATAGTCATTTGCAGGTCTGGCAGGAACCGACTCTGCTAATTTTCCCGGTGTGTTATTACCGTAAACATTAGCACTGCTGGCGATCAAAACTGCATCCGGCATTTTTGCGGATTCGCTAAGAGCCTGTAACAGATTACGCGTACCGCAAAGGTTTACATTATAGAACGCATTCGGATCAGCATGACCAACAAAAGCGATGGCTGCAAGATGAACAACGACGTCAGGCTGAATACTGTCTACAGCATTTTTTACCTGTGCTGCATTGGTAAGATCAACCTGAAAATAGCGTGAGGCCTTCAGGGCGGAAGTTGAACCGAAACCATAAACTTCATATCCGGCAGCGGATAAATCCGCTGCCATATATTGGCCGGTAAAGCCCTTGATCCCAGTGATCAATGCTTTTTTGCCATTAGTCATATCAGAAGGAGAACCCTTGTTTATTGCGGCGCAGATCTTCTTCCACCATCATTGCACATAACTCTTCGAGTGTGGTTTTTGGCTCCCAACCCAGAATATCTTTCGCGCGCTGTGGATTACCAATCAGTAATTCTACTTCAGCAGGACGATAGAACTTAGGATTGACCTTAACCACCACTTTATTAGTGGCTACATCAATTGCAATTTCCTGGTCATCTTTGCCTTCAAAGCGCAATTCAATGCCAGCAGCTTTGAACGCCATTGAAACGAAGTCGCGGACTGTTTCAGTGCGGTTAGTTGCCAAAACAAATGTATCTGGCTCATCAGCCTGCAGCATACGCCACATACCTTCAACATATTCCTTAGCAAAGCCCCAGTCACGTTTGGCGTCCATGTTACCTAACTCAAGCACATCCAGCTTACCGAGCTTAATTTTTGCTACAGAATCGGTGATCTTACGGGTCACAAACTCCTGTCCACGCAGTGGTGATTCGTGGTTAAACAGAATGCCGCTTGATGCGAAGATGTTGTAGCTCTCACGGTAGTTAATTGTCATCCAGTGGGCATACAACTTAGCAACGCCATACGGGCTACGCGGATAGAAAGGTGTATCTTCTTTCTGCGGAATAGCCTGCACTTTACCAAACATCTCTGAAGTAGATGCCTGATAGAAACGAATTTTAGGGTTAACGATGCGAATAGCTTCTAACAGGTTTACCGGACCAATACCTGTAATTTCAGCTGTGGTCAGCGGCTGGTCAAAAGAAACACCTACAAAGCTCTGAGCCGCAAGGTTGTAGACTTCTGTCGCTTTGCTTTCCTGAAGTAAACGAATGCTCGACGATAAATCTGTCAAGTCATACTCGACCAGGTGAAGATTAGGATTGTTTTTAATTCCTAACTCTTCGATGCGCCAGAAATTCACTGAACTTGTACGACGATAGGTGCCATAAACGGTATAACCTTTGTTCAGGAGTAGTTCAGCAAGATAAGCACCATCCTGACCTGTGATGCCGGTAATTACTGCAGTTTTATTCGTCATTCGTAAACCCATGATTAAGAAAATTAAAATTAGTATCTAGGTGTTGAACTAAATCGATGATGCTTCAATAAGCGATTCAATTTCCTTCAGTAATTTGCTCAGAGCCTCTGTATCACCTCTGGTTTCGACGTTAAGCCTTAGCAAAGGTTCAGTATTTGAGGTTCTGACGTTGAATCTCCAGCTCTGACAATCGAGACTCGCACCATCGGTATTATCCTTAGCCACTGAAGAAGATGAATATCTGTCGTTGAGCGCAGCGATAACAGCTTTCGAATCTGAAACTTTGAAATTAATCTCACCACTGCAAGGAAACGCCTTCATTCTTTCCGAAACCAGTCCGGAAAGTGTCTCCTCTTTCACTGCCAGCAGTTCTGCCACCAGCAGCCATGGAATCATGCCGCTGTCGCAGTAAGCGAAGTCGCGGAAGTAGTGGTGCGCACTCATCTCACCACCGTAAACCGCGTCTTCTTCACGCATGCGCTCTTTGATAAACGCATGACCGGTTTTAGACATCACCGGAATACCACCCGCTTTGGTCACCACATCAATGGTGTTCCAGGTCAGACGCGGATCGTGAATGATTTTCGCTCCTGGCTCTTTCTTGAGGAACGCTTCGGCTAACAGCCCAACGATGTAGTAACCCTCAATGAACTCTGCATTCTCATCAAACAGGAAGCAGCGATCAAAGTCACCGTCGAAGGCGATACCCATATCGGCCTGATGCTCACGCACCGCATCAGAAGTGTCTTTGCGACACTCCGGCAGCAGCGGATTTGGGATACCATTCGGGAAGTTACCGTCAGCTTCATGATGTACTTTGATGAACGTTACTGGCGCATTCGCCTGCTTAAAGCGTTTTTCAATTTCATCAATGATATGACCTGCGGCACCGTTACCGGAGTTGATCACCAGCTTCATTGGTTTAGTGAAGTTGCTCAGGTCGATGTAACCCATCAGGTGATCGACGTAGGCATCCACCACAGAAATCTGTTTATAGCTGCCGCGCTTACTCTCTTCTACCGGAGCAAAATCATTCGCTTCAGCCAGGCGCTGCACGTCACGCAGACCGGTATCACCACTGACCGGGCGAGCACCTTCCCGTACCAGTTTCATCCCGTTGTAGTTCATGGGATTGTGGCTGGCAGTCACTTCAATGCCGCCATCAATGCCTAAATGAAACGTGGCGAAATAGATCTCTTCTGTTCCGCTCATACCAATGTCGAGCACATCGGTGCCCGCATCCCGCAATCCATTCGCCAGTGCCAGCTTTAACGACTCGCTGGTCAGTCGGACATCGCCACCCACCACGATCGCTTTTGGCCTGATAAATTCACCATAGGCGCGGCCAATGCGGTAAGCGATGTCTTCATTCAGTTCAGTGCCTAACTCGCCGCGGATGTCATAAGCTTTAAAACAGGTCAGTGCTGCCATGATCGTGTCTGTCCTTACTTACTTGCAAACTGTTGTTTAATCAAAATGAGGTCGTCATCACCAAGGTAAGAACCCGACTGGATTTCCAGAAGTTCCAGAGGAATTTTGCCTGGATTTTCTAAGGTATGCGGGTGACCAATTGGAATAAAGGTTGACTGGTTTTCTGTCAGCAGCAGGGTTTTATCCTGAATGGTGACTTTCGCTGTGCCTGAGAGGATCACCCAGTGTTCGGTGCGGTGATAGTGCATCTGCAGTTCAAAGGCTTCACCCGGCTTAACCGTAATGCGGTTAACGTTGAAGCGGCCAGTGTTGACCACCAGATCGCAACGTCCCCATGGCCAGTAAGTTTCACGATGGCGGCGATATTCGCTGCGGCACTCGCTTTTCAGGAACTCAACCACCCGCTTAACATCCTGTACCTGGTCTTTTCGTGCAACCAGTACAGCATCTTTGGTGTTCACAATGACCAGGTTTTCAACGCCAATGGCGGCAACCAGCTGATCTTCACTGTTGATATAGCAGTTTTTGGTGTTGTGCAGGAAGGTATCGCCCTTCAGGGAATTACCGTGAGCGTCTTTGTCGTTTACTTCCCACAGTGCAGACCATGAACCGACATCACTCCATCCGGCTGCCAGCGGGACGACCACAGCGGCATCGGTCTGTTCCATTACTGCGTAATCCACTGACTCGTCAGGACAGGCGATAAAATCATCTTTATCAATACTGATGAAATCATTCCCTTCTTTCACGTTAGCCATGGCGCGACGGCAAGCTTCCAGAATGTCCGGACGGAATTTCTCCAGTTCCTGCAGATAGCGTTTAGCGCGGAACATGAACATGCCACTGTTCCAGTAGTATTCACCGGACTCAAGATACTGCTCAGCGGTGCTCTGATTCGGTTTTTCAACAAAGCGCTGAACCTGATAAGGGCCGCTTTCTGCGCCTGGCAGTGCTTCGCCACGCTGAATGTAGCCATAGCCGGTTTCCGGACCGGTTGGCACGATACCAAAAGTCACCAGCTTGCCCTGTTTGGCATAGGCGGTGGCGACTTTGATAGCCTGATGAAACGCAGCACGGTCTTCAATCACATGATCGGCGGCCAGCACCAGCAGAACCGGATCATCACCCTGCTCTACGGCGTTCAGCGCAGCCAGCGCGATGGCCGGAGCGGTGTTACGCCCTACCGGTTCGAGAATGATGTTATGGGATAGCTTGTTAATTTGTCGCAACTGCTCAGCAACCAGGAAACGATGCTCCTCGTTACAGATGACCATCGGTGCACGCGCTTCGACGCCGCTCAGACGATTAACCGTCTCCTGCAGCATGGAGTGCTCACCGTGCAGACAGATGAACTGTTTAGGATAAAGTTCGCGGGAAAGGGGCCATAAGCGGCTGCCGGTTCCTCCGGCCATGATTACGGGAAGTAACATTCCACATCCTCTAACAAATTTAAACATGCTATGCATATAAGCGGGTCAATTTTTACTCATTATGAATAAACAGCCACGCTACCGCCCCTGGCTTGCAGCAACCAATGCGCTGTGTGATAGGAATCTTGCCTTCACAGGTTAGCCTGTCGATGCGCTGATTATATTTCAATCAATCGCATACGGGTTCCGGGATAACTCCAAATAGTACATTTTGTGCGGCAAAAATAATATGCCTAATCTTTCATTGCCACTGACAAAACTTAAGAGTGACTAAACATTGATCTCATCCTGCATGAGTAAATGTAATCACTGGCAAAACAGCATAGTAGCGTATGAGGAATCACGCTTTGCGCCTCTTCACAGAGTCGGATTAGCCGCTATTGTGATTAAACGCTACAGAAGCCAGACCAGGATAATTCCGTATTAAGTCATCAGTCAGTCACAATCTGGCATTGAGGTGAGGAGAGTGAGCAGAAATATGCAATTTCTCTTAACGCAGGCACAAAAAAACCCGGCCTGAGCCGGGTTTTTTGAATTTCATCGCAGACTACCTGAACCCATCCGGGTTCTTGCTCTGCCAGTTCCACGTATCGCGCATCATCTCATCGATGCCGCGCGTCACTCGCCAGTCGAGCGTCGTGTTTGCCAGTGACGCATCGGCCCAGAACGCAGGCAGGTCGCCATCGCGACGTGGCTTGATCTCAAACGGGATCGCCTTGCCGGACGCCTTCTCAAACGCTTTGATCATCTCCAGCACCGAGAAGCCTTTGCCGCCACCCAGGTTAAAGGCGGTGTAGCCCTCAACTTTGCTCAGATAATCCAGCGCTTTCAGGTGCCCTTCCGCCAGGTCAACAACGTGGATATAGTCACGCAGACAGGTACCGTCTGGCGTATCGTAATCACCGCCAAACACGCCCAGCTTCTCCAGACGACCGATCGCGACCTGTGCAATGTACGGCAGCAGGTTGTTTGGGATGCCCGCCGGATCTTCACCGATTTCGCCTGACTCATGCGCGCCAACCGGATTGAAGTAACGCAGGGCAATCGCCTTGAACTTCGGCTCCGCTTTGGCGAAGTCGCGCATCACGAATTCGGTCATCAGCTTAGAGGTGCCGTATGGACTGGTGGTGCCGCCAATCGGGGTAGTCTCAACGTAAGGAACCGGGGCATCTGCGCCATAAACGGTTGCAGATGAACTGAAGATAAAGTTCCAGATGCCGGCATCACGCATCTCTTCCAGCAGCACCACGGTGCCCGCGACGTTGTTCTCGTAGTACTCCAGCGGCATACGCGTGGATTCACCGACTGCTTTTAGCGCAGCGAAGTGGATTACGGCTGAAATGCTGTTGGATGCAAACAGGTCACGCAGACAGGCGCGGTCACGGATATCGCCTTCAACGAAGGTCGCTTTTTTGCCCGCCAGTTTCTCAACGCGGTTAATCGCTTCGCGTGAGGCATTGCAGAGGTTATCCAGAACCACAACATCATCACCGCGCTGCAACAGCGCCAGTACCGTATGGGAGCCGATATACCCTGCTCCGCCCGTGACTAAAATTGCCATGTGAGCTCCTTTCAATCTGCCGCGCAGGACGCGGCAAATAAATTACTGTTGTTTTGCGAGGATGGTCTGGATAGCTTCGCGGAAATCGCGACCCTGCGCGTTGCTGCGCAGGCCGTAAGAGACAAACGCCTGCATGTAACCGAGCTTACGACCACAGTCGAAACTGTGACCGGTCAGCAGCGAAACATCAACGGTTTTATGTTTGCTCAGGCTGGCGATGGCATCAGTCAGCTGGATACGGCCCCACGCGCCTGGCTCAGTGCGCTCCAGTTCCGCCCAGATATCAGCAGAAAGGACATAGCGGCCTACCGCAGCCAGATCAGAGCTCAAGCCGGCGGTATCTTCAGGCTTCTCAACGAAATCGGTAATGGTGCTGATGTCGCCAGGGTGATCAATCGGCTCTTCAGTGGTGATTACTGAGTACTCAGAGAGATCGGACGCTGGCATATGCTGCGCCAGGACCTGGCTGTGGCCGGTCTCTTCAAAACGGGCAACCATTGCTGCGAGGTTGTAACGCATGTGGTCAGCGGTGGAGTCATCCAGCAGCACGTCTGGCAGCACGACCACGAACGGATTGTCACCGATCATCGGACGGGCACAGAGAATCGAGTGGCCCAGGCCCAGCGGCTGTGCCTGGCGCACGTTCATGATGGTTACGCCTGGCGGGCAGATAGACTGCACTTCGCTCAGCAGCTGACGCTTCACGCGTGCTTCCAGCAGCGCTTCGAGCTCATAGGTGGTGTCGAAATGGTTTTCTACGGCATTTTTCGATGCATGCGTGACCAGCACAATCTCTTTAATACCCGCGGCAACACACTCGTCAATGATGTACTGGATCATCGGTTTGTCGACGACAGGCAGCATCTCTTTCGGAATGGCTTTAGTCGCAGGGAGCATATGCATACCGAGGCCCGCAACCGGGATTACTGCTTTAAGCTTGGTCATATTTATTCCGTTTAATAAAATGAAGATGTGGGTCGATTATGCAGGATCGGCCGGAAGAGCAAGTATAATCTTTATCTGAAAATCGGACAGTAACTCTCTGTCATAACTTGGAAATTCGGCATTTTGCCCATTGCCAGCAACGGCATAAACTGAATAAAGACAATCAGTAATCGAATATCGCCTCTGTTATTTCCACCCCGGGTCGCCGCGCGGCTGAGACCAGCCATAAATGAAAACGGGCGACCCTGAGGCCGCCCGTTGATATAACGCAATTGTGATTACAACCAGCCTTCAAACCACTCCGGCATCACAAACAGATTAAAGTGATTGACCAGCAACATTATGCCGACAAATACCACCGACACCGCCACCCATTGCCGGGCATAGGGAATAAACCGAATGCCAATTACCGGCTTGATAAAGAACGGATGAGCCAGTGCCGAGATCAGGATCTGCGAGATGGAGAGCGTCAGCGCCACATAGAGCACGTTCGGCCAGATAAAGGTGGTTGCCAGCACCGCCAGAACCACAATACTCGCCACGATGTTCCAGTAGAACTCAACGTTGGTCCGTCCGTTGGCCTGGGAAATCGCGCCGGTCAGACCGCCCATCGGCCGCAGCATACCAAACAGCAGCATCAGCGGGATCAGGTGATAGACCTGCTCATGCGACGCGCCATAAAGTACACGCACAATGACGGGTGACAGGATACCAATCGCAAGGTACATCGCGCTGCTGAACAGCATGATCCCCAGCGTACCCTTCAGGAAAAGCTTCTTCAGCTGCTCGGCATCGTGCTGCTTCTCTGCAAAGCGTGGCAGTGCCAGTCGGTTAATCACCGGAGTCACCAGCTTCAGCGGTTGCAGCACCAGCTCTTTCGCCAGTGAGTAAACACCCAGCATCTCTGCACCCATCACTTTACCCACTACCAGCGCATCGGCCTGGGTACGCAGCTGGTTAATGGTCTGCGAGCCGAGCTGATAGCTGCCGTAGCGAATCGCGCCGATAAAGGTCGCTTTATCGAACTCCCAGGTCGGACGCCACGACTTCTCACCCAGCGCAATCATGCAGAGGATGCGGGTAAAGGCGTTGATGAACAGACCGAGAATCGCCGCCGCTACGGTGAGCGAGGTGAACTCCAGCATCGCCACCACACAGAGGAAGGCAAACAGCTTGGTGCCCATCTCAATCTTCGCCAGCGAAACCATCCGCTTGGTTTTGATGTAGTGCGCCTGATACTGCGACAGATGACCCAGCACCAGGAAGTTGAGGCTGGTCAGCATGATCAGCCCCACCAGCTCCGGCAGATGATAGAACCAGGAAACCGGGAAGGCGATCAGCAGCATGATCAGACCGGTACACAAGCTGAGTGAGACGTTCACCCAGTAGATAGTGCTCTGCTCACGACGGGTAATGTTCTGGCGATGCACCAGATAACTGCTCATCCCCATATCCTGCAGCACACCCGCCACCGCCAGGATGGCGTTGATGATGGCTAACAGCCCCAGCTCGTGGGTTTCCAGTTTGCGGGCGAGAAAGCTTAGCTGTGCAACCTGCAGCACCGCAGAAAAGCAGGTGCTGCCGAACAGCCAAATCGCCTGTGACTTAAATCCACTCACACCAGTCGCTCCAGAATCTGTGCCAGTTCGCCGTAGGCGATATGCTGATTAAATTCAGTCTCAACTTTGTGACGGGCGGCCGCGACCACGGGCGCCACATCCACTTCACCCTGAGAGAGCTTCAGCAGCGTCTCCGCCAGCGCCTCAGGATCGTCCTCTTCCACCAGCCAGCCAGATACGTTGTTTTCAATCAGCTCCGGAATGCCGCTGTGGAAGGTTGAGACCACCGGCAGGCCGACCGCCATCGCCTCCATCAGTGCAACCGGAATACCTTCCATATCGCCATCTGCGGCGGTTTTGGAGGGCAGCAGGAAGATATCAGCCTCACTCAGCGCGCGACGGATCTCCTCCTGCGGTTTAAAGCCCGGCATGCTGACGCAATCTTCCATCCCCTCGCGGGCGATGAAATCACGCATCATCTCATCCTGATCGCCGTTACCGATAATGGTGTACTGGAACTGACCGCCACGCTGCTTCAGGATGGCGCTGGCTTTGACCGCCACATCCAGCCCTTTCTTCTCGGTCAGACGTGCCACCGAAACGATACGCAGCGGCGTCTGAAACGCCTGGCGCGGCTGGAAGTTAAACTTCTCCGGCTCAATGCCCATACGCGTAACGTGAATTTTTTCCGGCGGGCAGCCCATCTCAATCAGCTTGTTCTTCCACAGATTGCTGATAGGCAGCATCAGCTCACTCTGGCGGAACAGATTCACATAGTCGAGTTTGTGCTCTTCCAGAATGTGACGACGGGAAATATCGGCGCCGTGAAACACGGTCGCCTGTTTACCCTTAAGCACGCCCAGCTCACGCAGTTTGTTCGCCAGGGCACCGGCATAGCCGAAATGCACCAGGAACACATCTGCGGTGAAGGTCTGCTTTGCATTCGCCACAATCGACGGCAGCAGCAGTTTGCTGGACTGCGCGCCATAACGGCGCACATTCAGCGAACGCAGCAGCGACGGTTTCGTCACTTTTGGCAGCACCAGCTTAATGCGCTGGTTCAGCTTATCGACAATCGAGACCTTCTCTTCCGGCAGCAGATAATGCGTTTTCGCCGCCAGGCCATACTCATCAAAAGCGGCATGCCGGTTCACTAAATCGCCGGGAAAGACTGAAATAATCTCCACCTCGTAACCGGCATCAATAAAATGGGTTACCTGATTTAATACGAATGTCTCAGAGGCAACCGGGAAACGCATGGTGAAAAAAGTCAGTTTCATCACATTACCCTAATACTTTGAGAATCTCTTCAGTGATCCGGTTGCCAATTTCCCTTTCATTCGCAACGGCCGTGTCGACCTTAAGCTTGATGTTGTCGTAATCGGCAAGCACAGTTTTCACTTTATCGATTAGCGAGCCATCCATCAGGCTTTTCACATCGGTTGCCATCTGCGGCAGACCAAGCTGGTTCATCACACCCATCGACTTGTGCTCGTAGTTGATCGCCACAGCCGGGGTGCCAAAGTTCATGGAGATAATCGCCGAGTGCAGGCGGGTACCAATGGTCAGATGACAATGATTCAGCAGGATGCCCAGCTCCAGGTCATTAAACTCATCCATAATGACATGGTAATGTTCAGGCTGTTCTACGTGGTCACGCAGGGTCAGTGCGACCATGCGGTCATCTTTGGCATAGCTGTCGATACCGGTACAGGTTGAGAACGCAACAACCTGATAGCCTTCAGCAATCATGGCATTGATTACCCGGCCAAACGCCGCTTCATACTCTTTCTGCGTTACACCCAGACGTTTATCAAACGGTGCCAGTTCACGCACGGTGATCGCGATGGTTTTACGGCCATCGATAATGCCCTGCCAGTAGAGCAGGTTATGGCTCGGGTTTTCGACTTCGCGTGCCCGCACCAGGAAAGCGGTATCAACGCCAGACGCAATTTTAGAGCTGGTCACGCCATCGCGCTTCATCAGGTCAAGGCTGACCGATTCACGCAGCACCAGGCTGTCGACCCGATCAAAGACAAAGTTCGCCAGCGCATTGACGCGCGGGTTCTGGAATGGCCCCACCGAGTGACCGATCAGGTAGATCGGCTTTTTCGCCATCAGCGCACAGAGCGCATGGTCAAACTGGGTCACACCATAGAGGTCAACGAAGAACGATCCGCCAACCTGAATAATCGCATCATATTTTGCAAGGCTGTCAGTAAACGCCTTCAGGTGCGGCGGTACAGAGAAAGACTTAAAGATCCCGCCCTTGCCCAGATGCGCCATCATGATATCGGGCATCAGGCGGTTCGCGACTTTACGCTTAAACGAACCGACCAGACCTTTGCCTGATTTGCTGTTGTGCAGATACAGCGCGTCCTGCTGAATATCCTGCTGGAGCAGATAACCGGAGCTGGTTGGATAACGGCTAATAACATCAATCTCTAAATCACTGCGTGCAGACTTCATTGAATCAATCAGTCCACGAAGAATCGCGCCATCCCCGCGATTACCACACGTGTGGTTACCCACCAATAAAATTTTCATAACAACTCCGAATAAATTTTTTTAATTCTGTAAGCCGCCCAGATCCGCAATGGGCAAAATGAACTCTGTTTAAAGTCATGCTTTACGGGATAACGCACCCAAAGGTAGTGCTCCTGTTAAAACCGGCCGCCTCCGTTGTGGCGGCCGTGATGCAAGGTGTTACGACTTGATTGCGAAGTAAGGCAGTGCGACCTGTTTGCCGTTGATCACGACGGAAACAAAACCTTCCGGCTTGCTGGTATCGACCTGATCGGCAGAGAGCGGACGCGAAGCCATCAGCAGATCGCCCTGCTCGTTGGCACCCACGCCCGCTTTGCCGTTGTGCAGGCTGAAGCGCTGCGGCGCGCGTTTAGTCGCGTCGCCCGCCGGAGGATTGCCCTTCTCCATCTTCGCGTTAACGCGCGCACAGCGACCGGTGACAAAGCGATCTTTACCGGTGGTTTTCACCAGCACGGCCACCGACGGCGTCCAGCCCGCCAGTTTGATGAAGATGCGGACATCGGTGTCATGCTCAGCCACATAGCGCACATCGACAATCGGGCTGCTGCCTTCGGCCGACCAGCTCGCTTCAGAGCGATCCTTTTTGCGCTGTACGTGGATCACCGCGCGGCCACCGGTGGTCTTGTCACCGATCAGGTTCATCAGCGGCTTATCGCCACTGCCGTTGCTGAACTGTGACTGACCAAAAATTTCGATCTCCCACGAGTCACCCACCGTCGGGGAGTAGAGGCTGCCGAGATCAAACCAGGTCTCCTGATTCGTGTTGTTCTCTAAACGCCAGCGCGAGGTGATGTAGTTGTACTTCAGGCTGCCATCCAGCGCGACGCCATAGGACTCCACGCGGGTCGATCCCATCTCCCAGATGCTGAGCAGACGGTCGCCCTGCATGGAGTTGTCGATCCAGCTGCCCGACTGGAGGCTGGTCTGGCGCATATTCAGGCGCGTGTTATGCGCGATCAGCGGATTCTTACAATCCTCCAGGCTTAGCGCATCGACAATCCACTGACCGTTGGAGAGATCGCCCGGGTTATCACAGTGCTCAATCCAGCCATTATGGATAATCGACTGGCCGCAGCGCGGCAGGTTGAGGACTTTGCCACCACGACAGTACTGCGCATTAAAGTTCGACAGTTCGATCGCGGTGCTGTGGTCCCATTTGCCCTGCTTCTGCCCTGACCAGCCCGATTTGATCACATCACCACTGCAGCGTGAGGCGTACCACTGGTCGATTTTACAATCCAGAGTATCCTGCAGGCTGATGGCTGTGCCGCCGACTGCGTTAAAGCGCAGGCAGGCACCACGGAAATATTGCCCGCCAGGGCAGTTGTTATGGAAAAAGCCCTGCTTGTTGGGGCTCTTATCGCTGTTGCCGTTAAAATTCAGGTTGGAAAGCTCAACCCGACGGGCATTCATCTCAAAGACGAACTCTGACTTACCATCTGAGACAATAGTGGTCGCCGGGAAGTAGCCGAAGTTCACCATCGCACCGGACATGCGGAAGAAGTTGAGATACTTATCGCCAAGGTTACAGGCTGAAACCATGAAGGTCCCGGCCGGGAACTGGACGCAGATCTGCTGGTTAGCCTGCTGTGACCACTGGAACATCGCCATAATGGCGGGCGCCGTATCGGTTTTGCCATCGGCAATCGCACCGAAATCAAACAGGGTCAGGCGGTTGAAATCGTCTACCACGCGACGCCAGGAAAAGCCCTCACCGGCAAAGTTTACGCCGCCATCATTCTGAGCGGGCTGGAAGCTGCCGACAAACTCGCCGCCGCCGACTTCCCGTCCTTCATGCCAGCTTTTCAGCTTAACCTTGGCCCCTTCAAACAGCGGACGGGTTTTGCGCAACTCCGCTACGGACGGGATCTCACCAATCAGCTGATAACCCGCTGGCTGTGCCAGACGCTGGCTGAAATCTGCAGCGCCCGGACGGCTGACATCGGCGATGTTGAACAGCGTCTGACCGTTGCTGTCTTCAACTGCCATCGAATGCGAAGGATTAGCAATCAGCGCAGCATTGTCCTGAATAAACTGGGCAAAGTTGCCTTTGTTCAGCGCGATAGGCTGAGCAATCTCCGACACTTTGCCGCTGGCATCACGCAGGAAGACCGGGATCTGATTGCCCGGTTTGCTGGCATCTGCACCTGCTTTACCAATCCACAGTTTGCCTTCAAAGCCCTGCCAGAACTGCGGCGGCATGGCGTAGACATTTTCCGGGGTCAGGATTGGCACGTCGCTTTTAGGTACGTCAGTGGCATCAACCGGCTTCAGGGCGATACCGTTACTTTTTGCAGCATAGCTGGAAAAGGTGCTCACGGAGAGAGCCCCCACCAGAGCGGAGGCGGCGGTCTGTAAAACTTCTCTTCTTTTCATGCATCATTTCCCGTAGTCAATAAGGCCATTGGCCATGGCGGTGTCCCTGAGGCACGTCGCAAGTGAGCTTTTCCAGCTCCGGTTAAACCAGTGACAGCCAGCTTTGCTTAATCTGATTACCGTCGAATTTCAGCGCGGTCTGTTTTGTTTTTTCGCTCATGGCATAGAACAGCGCGTCATCGCTGGCGAGCTGCTCCATTCGGGCCAGAAACGTGGCTTTGTCGTTCATCGGAACCAGGAAACCATCTTCACCGTGATTGATGATCTCCTGTGGACCGGTCGGGCAGTCATATGCCACTACCGGCAGTGACCAGGATTTTGCTTCCAGCAGCACAAGTGGTAATCCCTCATAGCGCGAGGTCATCAGCGCCATATCGCTGTCGCGATAGTAGTCATTAATATTGCTGACCTTACCGACAAACTTCACGCTGTCGGTGATGCCCAGCACCGCCGCCTGGTCGTGCAGCTGCTGACGCAGTTCACCATCACCGGCAATCACCAGCGTCCAGTCAGGATGGCTGCGGGCAAAGTCGCGCCAGATATCCAGCATCAGGTCAAAACCCTTCTGGTTATCCAGACGGCCTACGGCCAGCGCCTGGCGATGACGGGTCTGGCGCTGATAGTCTTTGTAAACCACCGGGTTTGGGATTTGCTTGCTGGGAATGCGCCAGCGGCTGAACACCTGATGATCTTTGTCGGTCAGAACAATCACGCGGTCGTAGTAGCGCAGCAGCAGAAACTTGAGGAACTTAATCGGTTTGCTGAAGGAGTTAATGGCGATGTGTTCGCAGGCGTAGGCTTTGCCCCGCTTCTTCTTCATCGCCAGCAGATTCCAGAAAGCGAACATTACGCTCAGGCGACCCATGCTGATCAGGAAGACGGTATCGAAACCCTCTTCGTGAATCCGGGCAACCGCGCTTTTGATCGGATTGCTCTGCCCTTCAAAGCTGACGATCTGTTTGACGTGCTCAAACGGATAAAAGGTTTTTCCACTGCCTTCCAGCGAGTAGATGGTGACTTCATGGGTCTCGCCAAGACACTCTGACATAAAGTTACAGATGTTCTCGGTGCCCGCATACGAATAAGCATCTTTGATCACCAGGACAATTTTTTTCATGAAACGCTATCCACCTCAAATTTTAAAGACAATCCTGCCGACAGGCTTAACGATGCTTAAGGGTAAACAGCACACCATTCACCATATACCAGGCGTAATAGTAATAGATTTTTAAAGGATTGTTTTTATAGATAATTCTTAATAATTCAAGGTGCCACTGGGCCGCTTTGTTCTTATTACGGGAAAGGGAATCGCCTAATTCGTAATAGTTGACCAGAATCGTCTGAATTACGCGTGCCTGCTTATAGCGGGTAAATAATTCATACAAAAACAGGAAATCTTCGTGGCCTTTGCGCTGGAAGAAAAGCCCCTGCGGCGGACGGCGGAAACAGACGGAGGAGAAGCAGACCCGATACTGCTTCTTCACAAAGTTTTCCTGCTGCAGGTAAGGTTTGCCGTAGGTAATATCGTGCTCAGCCTTGCGGGTTTTATAGTGGTATTCGGTAATCACAAAATCATCGCCGGCCGCAATGGCGGCAACCTGCTGGGTCAGCTTGTCCGCATGCCACTCATCGTCGCTGTCGAGAAAGGCGATAATCTCTTCAGTGGCTGCGCGCAGTCCGACATTTCGGGTCTCTGCTGCGCCCATGTTGACCGCGTTATCCAGAATGGTAATGCGCGGATCCTGACAATGCTCACGCACAAATTCCAGCGAGTCATCGGTCGATTTATCGTTGACCAGATAGAGATGCCAGTCGGTATAGTGCTGATTGATAACCGATTGCACCGCGCGTAACACCGTCTGACGTGCATTATACATAGGCATGACAATGCCAACGGTTCCAACAGAAGTATTCATCTTCAACCCTGAATTAATCGTAAAAAGAGTCGCTCCTGGCATCAGGAGCAGAGCGAGGCGCGGCGCGCGTCAGGAGATCGCTTTCTCACCGCCGAAACGTGCTCTGACCTTGTCTTTAACCCGGTTCATGAAATAAGCACGGTTGTCTTTGTTGGTGAGGAAGAAGTAGCGCGCGAAGCTCAGGCTCGCCATCAGCGACTTACCATCCATCTTGTAGCGCAGCGGCAGCTTAAAAGCTTTGTAGGTGTGGATGTCACGCGGGGTCAGATGCGGCTTCATGCTATCGAGCCAGAACATCGAGTAGTTCACCGATTCGCCTTTATGTTTCGAGCCAAACTTAGTGACCAGGTGGTAGTTCGCCAGCGGTGCAGCGATCATCACAAAGTCATAGCCCATGCGGTCGGCACGAATGCAGAAATCATAATCCTGATGACGGATGTAGCGGGTATCGAACTGAATTTTTGCCGCGTCTTCCCGCTTCAGCACAATGGTGCTGGTCTGGATAAAGCCGTAGCAGCCGAAGAGATACTCCGCGACCGTTTCATTTTTGCCTGGTGGCTGCATCGGCATCACTTTCAGGAACGTACCATCCTGATAGATATTCACCTGGCTGAAAATGACGAAATTCTTTTTGCCCTGCGCGTCCAGCTGAGCAATTTTTTCGCTCACCTGCTGCAGTTTGTCCGCAGCCCACTCATCATCGGCGTCAAGGAAGCTGACATAGTCACCGGTCGCCAGCTCAATACCTTTGTTACGCGCACCGGCTCCGTTGAGTTTGACCTCGGAGAGCACCAGATTGATATCGAGCTCCTGGTAGCGTTCGCTGCGCACCACATCCGCCAGCGCGGCAGCATCCGCAGACTTATCATCAACGATGATGACTTCGAAATTGCGATACGTTTGTGCTTTAACGCAATCCAGCGTCGTGACAATCGATTCTGACGCGTTATAAGCCGGAATTACGATGGAGAAACGAATGTCCTTCATTGCCAGCACCTCATTAAAGTAGTTCAAAAATAAACAGTTCATTCGACAACGGTCGATGAAAAACCTGTGTTCTGACCGACGACCGCCCCTGGGTGAAACTCGTCACCCAGGGGCGGTCGTCAGATTGATTAGTGGATCAGCCAAAACTCCCGCGCCACTTCATAACCGGTAACGGCCTGTTTGGTTGAAATGGTGTTGTAGTAGAGGTAATAGAGCAGGAAGAACACCAGCATGGCATACAGCGCTGGCTTCCAGGATCGCCTTGCCTGATAAATCAGCGAGGTCAGGATGATTGGCTCGACCTGCTGCAGATAGTTGGACAGGCGCGAACCTGACGGGAAGTTATACAGGAAGATCCTGATCGCTCCGCCGATGGCAAAACTTAAAATCAGCAGATAGTTAAGGCGATACTGGGCGTAATTCTCGCGCTTCAGCTTATCGGTCAGCATGAAATAGAAGAAGACAAACACCAGCATGATGTTTTTCAGGTTCGATACGGCCAGGATGCTGCCACCCATTGCATAGGAGGGGTCATTGTTATAGCCCGATGCCCTCTCTCCCAGCGATCCCAGATGACCGGCAATCAGGGCAATAAAGCCCGAGCCGCCCACAACCGATAGCGGCAGACTGGCAACGATGATAATGACCGGCCACCAGCGCCAGTCCCGGATAAACAGGAACGGCACAAGCGTCACCACCATCACACCCGTGTTATGGCTCGTAAACGACAGAATAAAGAAGGCAAATGCCCACCAGTAGCGCTTGAGATAGATCGACCAGAGAACGCCAAGGAACAGCGCAGAACTCAGGCCAAAGCGAATCTGGTTAATGTCTTTGTTGATAAAGATGTGCGCCGAATAGAGCACCAGCGCCAGCACCGGATACGGAGACATCTTCCTGAAAAACCAGGTATTGATGGAAACGGCAATGGCGCAGAAGACAAACAGGAAGATGCTGGCATTGTGCGAAAACAGGCTGGTGAGCCAGGCCATCGCAAAAATCAGCGGTTCGTAACGGAAGAACGCAACGGTATTAAAGAAGCCGTTAATCTCAATACGTCTTACAAAGTCTTCGAAGAAGCTCCGGTACTGAAAGTCATCCATGCCGGTACCAAGACCGCGTATTCCCCCGAAAATAATCAAAGTCACGGCGGCAAAACAGAGTAGCCAGGTCAGAATATAATTTGTGCGTTCGTCTTTTTTTAGCGCTATTTCAAACAGCGAAAGCAGCAGTAAAAAGCCTGATACATACCAATATGGAGCCATGGTGTGATTCCTTAATTCCACAAGTTCTCATGCCAGCAATAATCACGCTTCGCCTCCCCGACTGGCTTTACAGCGAGTCTGATTGCACGGTCACAAATTGCGTGCGGGCGATGCCTGCTGGTGATGAATTCTGTTGAGTGACGCTCGCCATGCGATTTATAGATGTATCGCTTTTGTGGGTTTGGACAGAATAACCTGTGTAAATTGATGCGTGTCGTCATTCAAAGGGACGATAAAAAGGGGCGGTCAGACCGCCCCCTGTTTTATTGCTCAATGATCAGCTTTTGTTCGTCTTGCCGTAGTCATAGGCGTAGTAGTCATAACCATAGCCATACGCATTAGCGGCTTTACGCACCACGGCGTTGAGGATCACACCTTTAATCTCAATACCGTTCTGGGCAAAGCGTTTGAAGCTGACGTCCACTTCTTTGGTGGTGTTGGCTTCGAAACGCGCCACCATCAGTGAGGTGCCGGCCAGCTTACCGATGATAGAGGCATCGGTGACGGCCAGGATTGGCGGCGTATCGATTAACACCAGGTCGTAGTTCTTGCTCGCCCACTCCAGCAGCTCACCCATGCGACGATGCATCAGCAGCTCAGACGGGTTCGGCGGAACCTGACCACGTGGCAGGAAGTCGAAACCGTAGACGCCCTGCTGAATCAGCGCCGGGCTGAACTCAGTTTTACCGGACAGCACGTTGGACAGACCTGATTTGTTATCTGCGCCCAGCAGTTCGTGGGTGTAACCACGACGCATGTCGCCATCGATAAACAGAACACGCTGACCCGCTTTCGCGACCAGGGTCGCCAGGTTGGCACAGATAAAGGTTTTACCAATACCCGGGCTGGCACCGGTAATCATCAGGATATTGTTTTTCGCTTCCATCATCGCGAAGTGCAGGCTGGTACGCAGGCTACGAATCGCTTCGATGGAGAGGTCAGTCGGGTTACCCAGCGCCAGCAGCGTTTCGTGCGGATCGGTTTTCACCTTGCTGCCACGACGCGCCAGGGCTTCGGTATCCTTCTTACGCTGCCAGTCTGACAGTGGAACGCTGGCATAGACATTCATGCCCAGCTCTTCCAGCTGATCCGGGTTCTCGATGCCGTGATGCAGCAGCGCTTTCAGCAGAACCAGACCCACTGACACGAACAGACCGAAAATCAGGCTCGCGGCTATGATCAGCAGCTTCTTCGGTGCAACAGGTGAGTTAGCGGTCTGCGCGCCATCGATGATGCGGACATCACCCACGGTGCTCGCTTTACTGATACCCAGCTCCTGCTGACGGTTCAGCAGTTGCATGTAGATCTCCTGACCAGACTGAACGTCACGGGTCAGACGCAGGATTTCCTGCTGAGTCTGTGGCATGCCAGCAATTTTCTTATTCAGCTGAGCCTGCTCACCTTCCAGCGTTTTGCGTTTTTCAAGCAGCGCGCGATACGTCGGGTGATCTTTGGTAAACAGCTGAGAGACTTCGGCTTCACGGAAGGTCAGTTCGTTCAACTGACTCTGCACGCTGACAGAGGAGTCCAGAGCGGATTTCGCTTCCAGTGACAGGTCAACAGATTCGTTCTGACGACGGAAGGTGTTCAGCTTGTCTTCCGCTTCATCCAGCTTGCTGCGAACGGCAGGCAGCTGAGTGCGTAAGAACTCCAGGCTTTTCTCTGCCTGCGCTGACTTGCGCTCAACGTTCTGTAACAGATAGTTATTCACAATCTGGTTCAGCACTTTGCTGATCTGCTCTGGATCTTCACCCAGATACTCCAGACCCAGCACGCCGGTATCTTTACCTTTGTCTGCCACGGTCAGGTTAGAGAGCACTGAACGGATCGCCTGCAGGTTATTCAGCTTGGTCACGGTGAAGCTGGTGCCTTCATCAGCGTGAATCTCGCTGACCAGCATGCTGATGTCGCCGTGCGACTCCAGCTGGCCGACTTTACCTTTGAACAGCTCATCGCCATCTTTTGAGACGGTGTAGCTATCCGGACCGGTCACTTCCAGTTCAACGTTACGTTTGTCGATAGTGCGTGGGATTTCCAGGCGCGAAATCGCGATACTGGCGGGTTTGTTGCCCATCAGGCGCGACAGACCTTTACCGATAACCGGGAAATAGTTCTGCTCAACGACGGTATCCAGACCCAGATCGTCAACGGTTTTGCCGATGACCATACGGGATTCCAGAATCTCGATTTCCGTATCAGAGGCTGGTGTCGGTGGCAGAATGCTGTCAATTTCGTTCAGAACGGTGCTGGCATTCTTCTGCTCAACCTGAACTAACGCATCTGCGCTATAAATGGGTGTTGCAAACAGTGTGTAGAGTGTTCCCGCCAGCATGAAAAAAGCGGTAACGGCAACAATGATCCAGCGATGATCAATTAGCTGTCCCACAAGATGCGCCAGATCCCATCCATTCGAATCCTCTCCCGGCGCGGTTCTGACCTTATTTTTTATATTCATGGATAATCCCAACTATCGGCTTAATACGTTCACCCACTTCTGGGTAGCGTTTTCCAGTAATCCGTAAATCTCTTCAAAGGCCTCACGGCTTTTTCTGTACGGATCCGCAATTTCTTTCTGATTGAGCCAGTGCCCAAGCAGCATGGTTTTGCCACGCGCGGCCGGGTCGATGCGATTCACCTGTTCAATATGTCGCTTTTCCATCACCAGAATCAGGTCAACGTTGCGGCACATCTCTGCCGTCAACTGTTGCGCCTCATGTCCTTCCAGCGACAGACCCTGCGCAGCAGCGACTTCAGACGCCGTCTTGTCGGCCGGGTGGCCGACCAGCGCCCCCAGGCCGGCAGAGCGAACGTCTAAATCGGGCAGCGCACGTTTAAACAGGCGCTCTCCGGTAGGAGAGCGGCAGATGTTGCCAACGCAAACGACTAACACGGACTTAATCATGACGGGACCTTAATTACCCCAGGTACGGATTCGCGATGCGGCCTGTGTTGCATCGTTGATACCTGCGATGGTCGGTATCAACTGCCCAATCACACGGTTCCAGCGCGTCAGCGGCGTAGAGGTGACATAAACGATGTCGTAAGGCTGGAGCTGGAAATCGGTTCCCATCACCATGGATGCCGCATCTTTGGTGTTCAACTGATAGATGTTGGCAATCTTGTTGCGATCGGTGCCGTGCAGTGGACGGATAACGAATACACCAGTGGCGTCAGAGGTGGTTTGATCCATCCCGGCCGCATTGCCCAGTGCTTCCGCCAGCGTCATGCCGCTACGGTCCATTTTCAGGGTGGTCTGCTGCTTCACTTCACCCATCACGAAGATTTTCAGATCATCGTTACGCGGAACGTAAAGGATATCGCCTGGATAGAGGAGGTGGTTCTGGCTCAGGTCGCCATTCTGCATCAGTGCCTGCAGAGAGATGCGCTGTTCACGACCGTTGTGCGTCAGCACCACGTTACGCCAGTCAGCATCAGCGGCCAGGCCGCCAGCGGCGTTGATCGCATCCAGCACCGTCAACGGAACGTTGGTGATGGGCTGCTGACCTGAAGTGGTCACTGAACCCGTCACATAGGTTTTCTGTGATTTGAACGAAGCGATGCTGACATCAACCTGTGGGCTTTCAATGTACTGAGCCAGACGACGTGATACTTCGTCACGTACTTCGCCGACGGTACGGCCCGCTACACGCACACGACCGATGTAGGGATAGAAAATAGTGCCGTCAGAATGCACCCAGTTACCGGTGTCGCTGGCGCTACGGTACTGACCCGCTGGGGTGGTCAGTTCCGGGTGATCCCAGACCGTTACGGTCAGAACATCACCCACACCGATACGGTATTCGTAGTTCTGAATTTCGTTCTGCAGGGCAGGATTCGTCTGAGCCACCAGTGGCTTCGGACGCATCCTTTCAACCAGTGAAGGCGTCAGCGGGAAGACATTGACATATTTATCGATGTCAAAGTTGCTATCCTGCTGTTCAACAACATCTTTTCCTGATGTAGAAAGGTGAGAACCTGGTTCGATCGTACACCCGCTAAGGAATGTGGCGGATACCAGCAAGGGTATCAATTTCATTTTGATTGTAATCATTTAGATCTTCGCTATCAGTTATTTATTGATAGAGGCGAAACCGCCGCTGTGTAAGCGTCCAACAAAAAGTAAATCCTACCTGACTTAAGCACTGAACCTGTCGTTCATTATCCTTGCTCCACTTGTTATAAGTAGCGGCCATCTACCAGGGTGTACCCTGAACGCCACGCATCATAGCGGACTATGGACGCACAGCGATATCCCTGATGATGGCCACTATCAACGACACGCCTGACAACGGCAAAACACCTCTGAGCGCGCGTTAACGCGCTCATTCCGACTCACGATTAATAGGCACCATCGCGTTTCAACACCACGCCCACTGTTTTAAACAGAATCGCGATGTCGTTCCACAGTGACCAGTTTTTCACGTACCACGAGTCGAAATAGACGCGGGTTTCATAGTCAACATCATTACGACCGCTGACCTGCCACAATCCCGTCATGCCTGGCTTTGCCATCAGGTAATAATCAACATCACCGGCATAACGACAGAGTTCATCTTCAATGACCGGACGCGGTCCGACCAGACTCATATCACCGCGCACCACGTTCCAGAGCTGAGGGAGCTCATCGAGGCTTGTTTTACGGATGAAGTGGCCCACTTTAGTAATACGTGGATCATTTTTGAGTTTGAAATCTTTATCCCATTCCGCACGGGCAATCGGATCGGTGCGCAGCACCTCTTCCAGCACTTCTTTTGAATTAATGACCATTGAGCGGAATTTCAGGCATTTGAATTTACGGCCATTCATTCCCACACGCTCGTGACCATAAATCGGTGGTCCACCGTCACGGCCCACAAGGAAGCCCAGTACCAGCAGCGCTGGCATCAGCATCAGGATAATCGAGAGCGCACCCACGATATCAAATGCCCGCTTCAGGAAGCGCGAAGTGCGTTTGGCCAGGTTGTTCTGAACCCGCAGAATCATCACTTCATGGCTGAAGATATAGGCCATGTCGGTACCGTAGAGCGGTACACCACGCAGGGTTGGGATCACTGATACTGAACGGCAGTTGTGCATCGCCAGCGATTTAAGCCAGACATCACGGTACTGACTCTGCTCATACTCAACCGCGACGATAAACTGCGTTTCGCTGTTGGTGAGGCTCCAGAGCTCCTGCTCGTCGCGCAGCACCGGCACGCCGTTCATGATCTCCTGCGGACAGGTTCCATCAACATCATAGAAGGCGATAACGTCAAAACCCATGACCTCTTCGCTTTGCAGTGCCTGCCAGGCTTCGTGCGCATTTTTGCTGCTGCCGATAATAATGGTCTGTTTTTTCCACAAGCCATTTTTATTCAGCAGACGTTTAGAAAGCGCGCGGCAGGTCGGAATTAAAATCAGCGCCAGAACCCAGGTCAGTAACCAGACGAAACGCGACATCTGCCACTGCGACAGGGCGGTAATCGACAGGTCGATAACAGAAAATATAAGAATGGTACGAAAAACTTCTTTTAATTCGAACCAGAAAGGTTTGCGGTAAGTGTAGTGACGCAGCCTTACCCAGAACCAGCCAATACAAATTACCGACAGGCAAATGTGCGTGGCAATTTTTAAATTCATTTCTTTTTCAGAAATATCTGCCAGCGGCGAATCTGACTGCAAATTAATTAGCATCATCGCCAAAAATAACGCTGCGTTGAAACAAATTAAGTCTGAACATGCCAGCATTAATTTGGTAATAAGACTTTTAAACGTAAATTCTGTATCGCGCATATTTAACTCTTTATTTTATTTCCTTAAACCCGCAACGGCTATCGCCTGTTTAATCATTAAGCGACGAAACCTCTCCAGAGTGAGCCGTTTCTAAGGGGAGCTCCTGCGGCGTTTACGCCAATGATCTTAACCATGAAACCAATAATATTGTGATGAATACCAACAGATTACTCTGACTTAACCACCGCCAGCGCTGCTCACTTTATCAACAAAAACGCGATTCGGGCACGCTACCGCCCTTGGCTGTCGCTGCCAATATCGCTGTCATCATTCATAATGCTCCCCGTAATGCGTTAGCGTTACCGCAACGCATCATGCAGACGTTCACAGGCGAATTACTCATTCGTGACATTGCGATTAATGTCGAATAGGTACGCAGATTACGACTCTGGGGCAGAGTTTGCTAACTTGTTGCTATACTAGTTATTACTGGCTTGTTTACAAGCAGGTCCCGCCATCCCTGGACTATTTTAGGAAAAAGACTACCAGCAATTAGTATTGAGGCCTGACGGGCAGTGCAATCCTTTCTTCACAATTCGGATTAATGCCATACTCCCGATGAGATAAATCGCATAAGCCCGACAGGTGAATATCTCTTTTCTGTCAGCTAATGACTAAGAATTATCTCTACTGCGTCCTGTGAAGTTAATCAAAGCGTCACACTATTATGTTCATATTTTGCACGATATAGCGTGGTTATCTGAGAACATGCCCCCTGCCCTGCCATTTGTACGTGGCTTCGCACTCCACTATCATCAGAGAAAACTCAATTTAAGACATTCAGGTGAACAAGGCATGCTGGAGGTAATTGCAGATCCCTCGCTATGGGCGGGATTAGTCACGCTAATCGTTCTGGAACTGGTTTTAGGCATCGACAATCTGATCTTCATCGCCATCCTGGTTGAGAAGCTTCCAGGGCCGCTTCGCGACCGCGCGCGCGTGATTGGACTGCTGCTGGCGTTATTGTGCCGATTATTGCTGCTGGCATCGCTTTCCTGGCTGGTTACGCTGAAAGAACCCTGGATTACGCTTGCGGGCCACCCCTTTAGTGCGCGCGATTTACTGCTGCTGACAGGCGGGATTTTCCTGCTATTTAAAGCCACCACAGAGTTGAATGAGCGTCTTGAAGGGGATGATGAGGCGTCCGGTCAACAAAAAGGCGGCGCTAAATTCTGGCCGGTGGTGGCGCAAATCGTGGTGCTGGATGCCATCTTCTCGCTGGATGCGGTGATTACTGCCGTCGGCATGGTTAATGACTTACCGGTCATGATGATTGCGGTTACCATCGCCATTCTGCTGATGCTGCTCGCCAGCAAGCCGTTAACCCGCTTCGTGAACAACCATCCTACGATTGTGATCCTCTGCTTAAGCTTTCTGCTGATGATCGGCTTCAGCCTGGTGGCGGAAGGCTTTGGCTTTGTGATTCCCAAAGGCTACCTCTATGCGGCAATCGGCTTCTCGGTGGTCATTGAGGCACTGAACCAGTTAGCGCACTTTAATCGTCGTCGGGTGCTGTCGGCCGGTCGTCCGCTACGCCAGCGCACGGCGGAAGCGGTGTTACGACTGCTGCGCGGCGCGGCAGAACCGGCGGAGCTGGATGCGAAAACCTCCTCACTGATTGCTGACAGTGATGACAGCATGCTGTTTAACCGGCAGGAGCGGGTGATGATTGCCCGCGTACTGGGCATGGGCCAGCGCCACATTAACAGCATCATGACCTCGCGCCACGACGTAGAACATATCGATCTCAGTGATGATCCGGCAGAGATTATGTCGCGCCTCGACCGCAACCAGCACACGCGAATACTGATCACGGATCACTCCAGCGAACCACTGGGCGTGGTTCACGTTATCGATCTGCTGCATCAGTCACTGCACCAGAACTCCCTCGATTTACGCGCCCTGATTCGACAACCGCTGGTCTTTCCTGAGCGGCTGACGGTGCTGCAGGCGCTGGAACAGTTTCGTCAGGCCCATACTCACTTCGCCTTTGTGGTTGATGAGTTTGGTTCGGTGGAAGGCGTGGTCACGCTGAGCGATGTAATGGAGACCATCGCCGGCAATCTGCCGAATGAGGCGGGTGAAATCGATGCACGCTACGATATTCAGATTCAGGGTGAAGGCCACTGGATTGCTAACGGTCATATGCCACTGGAAGATCTGGCGCTCTATGTGAAATTGCCGCTCGATGAGCAGGGTGACTATCATACGCTGGCGGGATTACTGATGGATAAGCTGCAACACATCCCTCAGGAAGGCGAAGTGTTGCAACTGGGTGACTATCTGCTGCGAACGCTGCAGGTCGAAAATCATCGGGTGCAGAAAGTCGAGATCCTGCTGCAGCCCGATATCAATTACGAGGTCTGAGCGATTAGCGGGCTGAAGGGAATGCGCCCGCTACGGGCGCATGATTTTCTTCAGGTTCTCTTTGTTCTCGCCCTCTTTCTGGCGATCGATCCACTGATTCAGCCGTGATTTCGCCTCACTCTGCAGCCGGTTACGCAGAACGTCATCCACCGGCAGGGAGTATTGCAGGCTGTCCCAGCTACCATACATGCGCAGCGGAACCGGCTGACTGGAGAGTGCCTTCACCAGCGCATCATCGCCACGCCAGCCGCTGATTTTCAGCCCCAGGGTCATATCCAGCTGTTGCTGCACCATGTCAACTTTGCCCGCGCCCTGCAGGCCCAGATTCTGGCCGTTGCCATTGATATCGCTGAAGCTGAGTACGCCCTTATTCAGCGCCACCTGTGCGCTAATCGACTCAATCCCCTCATCCACCGCCTGATCGCCGCTGACCTTATCGCTGACCCGCGCCACGGCACGCTGCACCATCTGCTGCAGATTCAGCTCTGCCAGCTTCAGGTTGCTGGCGCTGATGGTCGCCCTGCCCTGCCAGCGACGTTTGGCTGCTTCGACCGTCAGCGTATCGCCCGACAGGTCGCCATCCAGACTCAGGTTTCCCTGCACGCTTTCCGGCAGTTCAAACGCTTTAAGCAGCGGCTGAATCGCAATTAAACGGAGTTGGGGTTTAAGGCTGACCCGCGTCTCTGGCTGACGGATGTCGATACTGCCGGGAATGGAGAAGCTGCCATTGCCCAGCTTGCCGCTTAGCGTCTTCAGCGTCATCACTCCCTGCTGATTGCTGGCGTTTACCGAAAGATTGGTCAGAGAGAGTCCGCGCCATACCGCATTGTCAGCCTGTAACTTCAGCGCCAGATCCAGGTCATTCAGCGGAGAGTCGGCGTTGCTGCGTTCCCGCGGCGCAGCAATCACCGGCGAACGGGCCACGGTGCCGTGCTGCACGCCAGGCGCGTCAGAGACGGGCGCACTGGTGAGTAAATTATCGACGTTAAGGTTGCTGGCTTTCAGATCCAGCGCCAGCTGCTGCGGTGGCGCAATATGGCCACTGCCCTGCCCGGTCAGGGTGCTGTCATTGGCGGTGAGCTGCAGATTACTGAAGGAGAGCTGCTGGCGGTCACCATTCCAGTCGCCCTGCAGGCTCAGCGAGCCTTTGATCCCCTGTGCCGGAATGTCGGCGCCGGACAAGGTGTAATCAAGCTGCTGCAACTGGCCGCTGAGGCGATGGGGATATTGCGCAGCATCCAGCTGGCCTTTGAGATTCAGTGTGGCGTTGCGCTGGTTGCGCATCAGCGTGGTGCTCAGCGACAGCGTCGCCAGCTTGTTCGCGTCCTGTTCCATATTAATGTTGAGGTCGCGGAAATTAT
>Ga0308159_1001081_pt1 | contig 44955 bp, 39 predicted proteins | sample PhyCR1_FD_201040 | JGI IMG/M metagenome (GOLD analysis project Ga0308159, IMG submission 201040) | Phyllosphere microbial communities from UC Gill Tract Community Farm, Albany, California, United States - DLSLC.R1 | ecosystem: Host-associated > Plants > Phyllosphere > Unclassified | place: USA... | reverse complement strand
CTTTAAAAACAACTGGTCTGTAGCTTGTTGGGTGCAAATCTTTTTTCATCGTGTTTTTTATTTTCTTTTAATTGTGATGAAGCTATCTCGCTAATGCTTCGATGGTTTCATTTGAATATTATTTTAACTTATTTGTTTGAAAGCATCAAGAACATTTTTGCAATTTGCTGGCAACAACGCTTATGACAATTTCTATTAATCTTTCTACTTCTATTTTAGAGGATGCAAATATCCTAATTTTATTTATGATTTACAAGCGCTAATTGAGAATTTTAATTTACAGGGCTATTTGTCATTTATAACTGCCATATCATCGACCGCAAAAAGAAAATAGAACTCGTTAATGATCAACCCATAAAGCGGTAAAATTAAACTTTTTAGAATTCAAAATTGTTTATCCGATATTTAAAAAAAATAACTAAATTTGAATTATGAGAAAAGACGGCGCATTTGATGGTATTATCCATGCTAACAGCAACGGAAAGCTTTATATTAAAAGTCCAGATTTCTTTGCACAACCCAGAATAAGAGAAATGGTTGGCGCATTAATGGAATCAAACATCTTTAAGAAAATAGAGAAAGATAAAAACAAGAAATAGTTTTATAGATGCCATTTAACCTGCTATTGTTTCCGCTTGTGGGTGGCTACTATATCCTGATCAGGTTTAGGTACCTGCGATATGTTCAATATCGCTTAGAAAACCAACGTGTATTATTAAACTCTGCCTTTGCCGGCATTATGCTTTTGGGTGTGTGCTTTTTGTTAAGGGCATTTTTTATCAGTTTCTTCCCGGAAACAGTTACTCAACTGAGTGAATTACTTCCTATCCATACACCTTACTTTGGCACCACAAGTTTATCTTTATTTGTAGCGGTAGCGGCAACAGAGTTTGCAAATCTTTTTATTAACCGGCTAAGTGCAATTAAAAAGGCAATATCAACTTCGGGAAATGAATTTGAACTTTTACTGAGTTCATCTTTTTTTGATGCTCACCTCTTACAATTTACTATGGACAGCGGAAAATTTTATATTGGCTGGGTAAAAGAGCTGCCAAAGCCATTTACCACCAGCTATATCCGCATTACACCTGCCTTTAGTGGCTATAGAAACGAAAAGAAAGAACTCGTTTTTACCACGCAATATTTAACGGTTTATGCCAGCTACATTGATGATGGCTCTGTTGAAAATGCAAATGAACTTAAAACGGACCTGGTGTTAAAAGCCGATAAAATCAATTCCATTTCGTTTTTTAATATGGATATGTACAATAGATTTAATCCTGTGCAGGAATAAATTTTACTACTGATTTTTCGGCTGACTGTATTTCTTCCAGGTTTCTACCTTGGTCTTTTGTCTGGCAATGTAAGTATCGGCTATTACTTCTGCAGCGCTTGCCCCTTCTACCGTCTCCAGCAGTTCTTTTAACTTATACTGATCTACATCGGCTTTATATAAGATCTGAATTAATTTTGGAAAATCATTATCAATCAGATAGGCGAAGGCATCAATCAGTGTATGGCGCAGCTGGCTTTCAGGAAGTTGATCGGGTATGTCGAAATCTTTACTGATGATTTTAAGGATGGACATGTTTGCGTTTTTCGTTTTTCGTTTTTCGTTGATCGTCTTTCGTTGATCGTTTTTAGTTTTTTTTGTTAATTACCTTGTTAAATCCATTTAATTTCCTGACAGAGCTCAATCAGCACACCATTTGTATTTTTTGGATGCACAAAGCAAACCATCTTATTATCTGCACCTTTTTTGGGTACATCATTCAGGAGTACGAAACCATTGGCTTTTAACCTCTCCATTTCTTCTAAAAGATTATCTACGGCAAAGGCAATATGATGAATCCCCTCTCCTTTTTTCTCCAGGAATTTAGCGATTGCACTATCATTATCTGTTGCCTCCAGGAGTTCTATTTTATTCTCGCCAGTTTTGAGAAATGCCGTATTTACGTGTTTTGAGGCAACTATTTCCGTTTTGTAGCAGGATGTATTTAGCAAAAGTTCGTAAAGGGGAACAGACTTGGCAAGGTTATTTACGGCTATTCCGATATGTTCTATCTTATTCATAGTTTCAATAAGGTTGGTTGAATGTAAAAATGCAGGTTTTCTCTATAACCTCATAGCTATTATTTATAATTCTTAGGAAAGTTTTTTTGTATCTTTGTATTATAATTAACAGAATAGAGATGAAACAGCCGATATATTTAGATAATAACGCAACAACACCTTTAGATCCAAGAGTGTTGGAAGCGATGCTACCTTACTTTACTGAGAAATTTGGAAATGCCGCAAGCCGTAATCACGCTTTTGGATGGGTGGCTGAAGAAGGAGTGGATTATGCTCGTGAGCAGGTAGCCAAATTAATCGGCTGTACTGAAAAAGAAGTGATTTTTACATCTGGCGCAACTGAAGCCGATAACCTGGCAATTAAGGGTGTGTTTGAAATGTATAAAGAAAAAGGTAACCACATCATTACTGCGGTTACTGAACATAAAGCCGTATTGGATACTTGTAAACACCTGGAAAAAAACGGTGCAAGAGTAACTTATTTAGGTGTTAAAGCAGATGGTTTAATCGACTTGGCAGAATTAGAAGCAGCGATGACACCTGAAACTATCTTAGTTTCTATCATGTATGGAAATAATGAAATTGGTGTTATTCAACCGGTTAAGGAAATTTCTGCCATTGCACACAAATTTGGTGCTTTATTTATGACTGATGCCACACAAGCAGTAGGAAAAATCCCTGTTGATGTGAATGCAGACGGAATTGATCTAATGGCTTTTACTGCGCATAAAATGTATGGTCCGAAAGGCGTTGGTGCACTTTACGTACGTAGAAAAAACCCGAGAGTTAAAGTAACTTCGCAAATGGATGGTGGTGGCCACGAGCGCGGCATGCGTTCTGGTACGTTAAACGTTCCTGGTATTGTTGGTTTAGGTAAAGCCTGCGAACTTTGCCGCCTTGAAATGGAAAGCGAAGCTGCCCGTTTATCTGGCTTGCGCGATCGTTTAGAGTCTACATTAAACAAAATGGAAGAAAGTTATGTTAATGGTAATACACAACACCGTTTACCACACGTAGCGAATATCTCTTTCAAATATGTTGAAGGTGAAGGTTTAATGATGGCAATGAGTGATTTGGCTGTATCTTCAGGTTCAGCTTGTACATCTGCTTCTTTAGAACCATCATACGTATTGAAAAGCTTAGGTTTATCTGATGATTTAGCACACTCTTCGATCCGTTACGGATTAGGACGTTTTACTACTGAAGAAGATATCGACCATGCAATTGCAATTACTGAAAAAGCAGTTAACCACTTAAGAGAGCTTTCTCCACTTTGGGAAATGTTTAAAGAAGGAATTGACTTGAGCAAAATTGAGTGGGCGGAACATTAATTTGCGCAGCAAATTAATGTGTTGAAAGTTATAAGTTAAAAGTTGTAGGTCTGGGAGTATAAGCGTGATGCTTAGAGCAGCAGATATAATAGTTGTAGGTTAAAAGTTGTAAGTCTAAGAATATCGGCTTGATGTTTGAAACACTTGATATTAACCCGTAACGCACTACCTATAACGCATAAATATTAAACAAAATCATCCCGTAAGGGATTTAAAGAATAGAAATTATGGCATATTCAGAAAAAGTAATTGACCATTACAATAACCCACGTAACGTAGGTACATTAAATAAAGACAGTAAATTTGTTGGAACAGGATTAGTTGGTGCACCTGAGTGTGGCGACGTTATGCGTTTACAAATTGAAGTAAGTGAAGATAACGTAATTACCGATGCCAAATTCAAAACATTTGGTTGTGGTTCTGCAATTGCTTCTTCTTCTTTAGCTACAGAATGGTTAAAAGGAAAAACGATTGATGAAGCATTATCTATCGACAATATGGATATTGTTGAAGAATTGGCTTTACCTCCAGTAAAAATTCACTGCTCAGTACTTGCAGAAGATGCAATTAAATCTGCCATTAACGATTACCGCGTTAAAAATGGTTTAGAGGCAATTGTTTTAGAAAAATCACACCACTAATATCAATAGTAAGTATAAAGAATCAAGTATCAAGATCGGAATATCCATTCCTGATACTCAAATCTAAATACTCGATATTAAATACTTGATACTATGATCACGATAACCGATAAAGCAAAAGACAAAATTGATCACTTAATGCAGGATTCTGAAATGGGTTCTGATTATTTTTTACGCGTTTCTGTAAAAGGTGGTGGCTGTTCTGGATTATCCTATAATTTGGATTTCGATAACGAAGAACAAAAAGGTGATCAGTTTTTTGAAGATAGAGGAATCAAAATTGCATTAGATATGAAATCATTCCTTTATCTGGCCGGAACTGAATTAGATTTCACCGATGGCTTAAATGGAAAAGGTTTTAATTTCGTAAATCCTAACGCGAGCCGTACTTGTGGCTGTGGCGAAAGTTTTTCAGTTTAAGTAAATAAACTCATTTTAAGAAGGTTCCATAATTTATGGGACCTTTTTGCGTTTAACCACTGCATCAAATTGCTGTAATCCAAATGCTATGTTTCCATCAAGTCTAAATCTTTGAACGACATCAGTTTGCATTATTAAACCAAAAAGTATTATCATTGTTAAAATATAGAACAATCAGATTACGAGCATGCCATTAATAAACGAATTTTCAACTGTTCCTACGCTGTTAAGAAATGTTGTAAAAAACATTCACAAACCTGAGGATACTTTTCTAATCCATAAACAGGGTACCGAATGGGTTGAGATTTCATACGAAGATACCTTAAAAAGAGCTGATGCAGTATCTGCCTACTTTTTAGAGAAGGGTATCCAGAAAGGAGACCGGCTAGGTTTGATGATCGAGAATTCTCCAGAATATGTTTATTACGACCAGGGGATTCAACAAATTGGCGTGATCAACGTTTCTATTTACCCTACCCTTTCTGAGCAGGAAGTGGCCTATATCATCAATGATTCTGGTATAAAAGGAATTCTTGTAGGGAATAATTTTCTATATAGAAAAGTCCTTAAAGTGGCTTCGAATTGTAAAGATCTGAAATACATCATACCTGCATTTAAAGATTACGAAAAAGTAACCATTCCTGCCGATGTGAACATTGAAGTTATTGGATTTTCCGATATCCTGGCACTTAAACACCAGCTTACCGCAGCGGAGAAAGCAGAGATTGAGCAGTTCAGAAACGCTGTTGAACCAGATGACATATCTTCCTTAATTTATACTTCCGGAACTACTGGTACACCAAAAGGCGTAATGCTTACCCATTATAATTTCGTTAAAAATGTTGAGGTTTGTTTGCAACAGATTCCTGTGATCGACAAGACTGAAACTTTCCTTTCTTTTCTACCCTTATCTCACGTGTTTGAGCGTACCGCAACCTATCATGTTTGCTGCGCACAGGGCTGTAAAATTGCCTTTGCTCAGAGTTTAGAACTACTGGCTAAAAATATGGGTGAGGTTCGTCCAACGGTGATGAGCTGTGTACCGAGGTTACTGGAAAGAATTCATGATAAAGCCATAAAATCGGGAACAGCTGTCGGAGGTACAAAAGCGAAGATATTTACCTGGGCTTTAGAAACCGGCAAAAATTACCGTGTGATTAAAGAAGCGGGTAAAAGTCCCGGCTTAATCCTTTCCGGGAAAAAAGCGATAGCAGAGAAATTAGTTTTTAGTAAAATAAAGGAGAAAACAGGAGGTCGCCTGAAGTTTATGATTTCCGGTGGTGCAGCCCTGCCTAAAAATGTAGGTGAATTTTTTGGAGATCTGGGTATTAAAATTCTTGAGGGATTTGGCTTAACTGAAACGTCGCCGGTAATGTCGGTTACAGAATACCACAGACAGGTTTATGGTACTGTTGGCCGCGTGATTCCAGGTATCGAGGTAGCCATTCAGGATATAGAAACGAAAAAAATGATCAACATTCAAACACACCATACTTTTGATGAGGGGTTTGAGTGCGAAGAAGGTGAAGTAATTGTTCGCGGGCATTGCGTAATGAAAGGTTATTTTAACAAACCTGCAGAAACGGCTGAAGCGATAGATAAAGACATGTGGTTCCATACGGGAGATATTGGTCGCTTTTACAAAGGGAACCTTCAAATTACTGATCGTTTGAAAAACATGATCGTTAATGCCTATGGTAAAAATGTTTATCCTACACCAGTAGAGAATATTTACCTGAAAAGTCCAAAAATTGATCAACTTTTCCTGATTGGTGATAAACGAGAATTCATTACGGCGATTATCATTCCGAACAGAGAAACCCTCGAAGAGACATTTAAACTGAAGCCAGAATTTTTCGATCAGCCTGAAGCTTTCATTAGCGAAAAAGAAATTATGGACTGGATGGAGGTCGACATTAAAAAAATCTCCAATGAGTTGGCCAAGTTTGAAAGAATCAAAAATTTCAAAATTAAACGCAACCCGTTCAATATAGATGAAGGTGAAATTACGCCAACCATGAAGGTTAAACGCCGTGTTGTAGAGAAAAAATACACGGATGCGATTAACGAAATGTACGAAGAAGGTATTGAGGCAGAAGGCTAGTGATGTTATTTAAGTAGCGATTTCAATAACTCTCATCGCATTGTGTCTAAAAAGCTTTAATGACTTCGATTAACCTATAAAATATTCCTAGCGGCTTATTAGTCATAATATAAGTTACTAACTCTCATGGCAATGTGTCTAAAGATAGTTAGTAACTTGACACGAATTTTTAATGCTCCTGAAAATTTACCACAATGATTTTTTTCACGTTTTTTTGCTCCAATCCTTTTCCGGCATAAGATGGTTTATTTGGGCCCCAAATTACTTCGCTATTGTTAACGCTGATGTGTCCGGTATTTTCAAAGTAGAAACCTGCAATGGCACTTTTCACTAATCCTTCCACATTACTTGGTCTGCGATCATAAATCCCACCAGGTTCTTTTGTTGTTTTATTTAACTTCACACTCACCTGATCAAAGTGGATATCCGAAATTTTATCTTGGCTTTCACCACTGATGTAAACGCCACTTTCACCAGTACAACGAATATTACTAAAATAGATGTCACTCACCGCACCCACATTTCCTTTAGTTTGGCCTTTAGGTAAACGCCAGCCCGCATCTTTGTTGTTTGCCGTTGCTCTTGGGTAAGCGGTAATGTAAATGGGTTCCGATTTGCCCCACCATACATCAGAGAATAGCTTAGCTTCAATTAACAGGTTGGAGAAAATAACATCGCTCACTGTTCCTTCATCCCTGTTTTGAATACCAATACCCCGGTTACTGTTTACAATATTGCAGTTATTAATTAAAACCTTGCTGATGCGATCCATATTTTCTGAACCAATTTTAATGGCGCAAGAACTGGAAGTCATGGTACAATTGGTAATTACAATGTTTTCACAAGCACCATATTCTTCAAACTCCCTGCGATTTTTAAGACAAATGCAATCGTCTCCAGATTCTATGTAACAATTGGTAATCCTCACATTTTTACTGTGATCCAGATCGATACCATCGCTGTTTCTAATCTTGATACTGTTCAAAAGTGTGATGTTAGAAATGGATACATCGTTACAGCCGATTAAATGAACAGTCCAATAAGCCGAATTTTGAAAAGTAACTCCATCAATATTTAGTTTCTTACAGCCAATAAGCGTTAATAGATGTGGTCTTGGATCAATGATATTAAATGGCTTAAGTACGTAGGAATCTTCCAACTCCGCACCCATGAAAGAAATCCCGTTTCCATCTAAAATTCCGGTTCCGGTGATGCTCACCTGTTCTAATTTCTCACCACCTATCCAAATTGTACCTTCGCCTTTATTTTCTCTGAAGGCACTTTTTGTATATAACTTTTCATCGGGACTGGCCAAAATCTTCGCACCGCCTTCAATCTTTAAATCAACAAAAGATTTTAAGTCGAACGGACCCGCAAGAAAAACATGACCAGCAGGAACCAGTACCTGTCCACCGCCAGCTGCAGAACAAGCATTTATCGCCTTTTGAATGGCAACGGCGTCATTTGTTTTTCCATCGCCTACGGCACCATAATCTTTTATATTGAACTTTTGTTGGGCGATTGCATGGAAAGAAATCAGCAGCGAAAAAACAATCAGGATCTTAAATTTCATTTTATTAAAGTTGGTTCATTGTTTAAAGATTGATAATTTGATGGCACTTACCAGAATACCGTGTAGAGTGCAGCTAAAATACCGCAAATAATTACCGCAGCAACCGTAAATGCCGGTGTTACTTTGAACATAGAACGATCAATCTCAAGGCCCTGCGGATTGTTCTTACTTTTAGGATCGGCCAGGGTAACTAAAACCATCAGGATGATGATGATGACAAATACCCAGGACATTCTGTTTAAGAATGGAATGGCAGCAATCGAACCATTGGTTAATATTGGCAAGAATTTAAACAGCATGGAGAGCGGAATGGTAAGCAATGCAGCCGTTAAAGCTGCCCTTGATGTAGTCCTTTTCCAGAAAAAGCCCAGTAGGAAAATGGCAAATACACCTGGAGAAATGAAGCCGACATACTCCTGAATAAACTGATAAACCTGATCGAAACTGCGCAAAGCTGGTGCTACCACGATTGCAATTAATGAAGCAACCACTACAGACCATCTTCCAACGGCCACTAACCTTCTTTCAGAAGCATCGGGTTTAATGAACTTTTTATAAATATCAAGCGTAAAAATGGTGGCGATGCTATTTGATTTCCCGGCCAATGAGGCTACAATTGCTGCTGTTAGGGCAGCAAAAGCCATTCCCTTTACCCCTACTGGTAATAAATTCATCAGCACGGGGTAGGCATGGTCTGGTTTAACGACACCACTTGCATCAAGCATTTCCTGCTGAAAATATCCCCTTTGGTACAACACAAAAGCTGCAATACCAGGGATGACTACAATAACAGGAATCAACAGTTTTAAAAATGCAGCGAAGATTAAGCCGCTCCTGCCGGTCTTTAAATCGGCACCTAATGCCCGCTGAACTATGTATTGGTTACATCCCCAGTAATTGAGGTTGTTGATCCAAAGTCCACCTACCAACACGGCGATGCCGGGTAATTCATTATAAAACTTATCGCCCTTAGCAAAAATCATATGGAAGTGATCAGTCGCCTCAGACCGCAACAGTGGTAGTGCACCCAAAACGGTTTGTGTATCCAGCTTTTCTGACACTAATTTCAAAGCCATATAGCAAGTAATCAATCCGCCTGCAACCAGCACAATCACTTGAATTACATCGGTATAACCGATAACCTTCATTCCTCCTAGGGTGATAATTGCCGAAAAAATAGCCAGGAATATGATGCACGTACTGAAAGGAATGCCGGTAATGGTTTCAATAGCAATAGCACCTAAGAAAAATATAGAAGTTAGGTTTACAAATACATAAACGAGAAGCCAAAAAACAGCCATTAGCGTACTTACGGTATTATTATATCGCTGGGAAAGGAACTGCGGCATGGTGTAAATTTTATTCTTCAAATAAATGGGAAGAAAAAATATGGCTACGATAATGAGCGTTGCGGCAGCCATCCATTCATAACTTGCAATGGCCAGGCCCATTGCGAAACCCGAACCAGACATGCCGATGAAATGTTCAGCAGAAATATTTGAAGCAATAATTGAAGCACCAATTGCCCACCAGGTTAAAGAACCTTCTGCCAGGAAATAATCTTTCGTATCGGTTTGTTTCTTTTTTTTACTTCGATAAACCCAATAGCCGTACGCAGATACGATGATAAAGTATATAAAGAAAACGGCACAGTCTAGCGCAGAAAGATGATTCATATAAGAGTTGTGTATATTTGGTTGTTCTAAAAGTCAGAAAAAAATTGATGCTACGTGGCTTTCTACTTTTATTTAATTACGTAAACGTTTTCGGATTAACCTATTAAACTTCATCAATAGTAGCCTGCTGACCTGTAGATGCACGCTTAATCAGCATTGATTTTAGTACAATATTTTGATCATCGCCAATTCCCCTTTTATTCAATAATTTAAACAGGCACTTGGCGGCTTCATTTCCAATTTCAAATGCGGGCTGTGTAATGGTTGTTAAAGATGGATTAAGTAGCTGGGCTGTAGATAGATTTGAAAAGCTCAATATTTTAACATCCCCGGGAATTTTTAGGTTTAATTCCTGACATGCTGTATAAGCGGGAATAACAAACTCTTCTATAGAAGAAAACAACGCATCTGGTTGATGTTCAGTAAACAGTTGTTTAATGTTTTGCAAGTTTAATTCTTCATCATGTACGTAATTTACAATCAGCTGCTCTGCTACTTCCATCCCATTGCTTTCAATGGCATCTTTAAAACCGGCAAATCTTGCTCTTCCTGCAGGTAATTTATCCAGTCCATACAAATAAGCGATTTTTTTGCAACCGCTTGTGATCAGGTGTTCCGTTGCCTGGAATGAAATTTCGTAATCATCGGTTGTTACCGTAAAAGTATCTATGTTTTCATACACACGATCAAAAAATACCAATGGGATTTTCTTGACCAGGTTCTGGTAAAATTCACTATTGTATTCGTTGCTGGATACGGAGGTGAGAATTCCATCTACCCTGCCACTGAGCAAGCTTTTTGTAAAGGCAATTTCCATCTCGGTATCTTCATGGGTCTGGTAGATCAGTACATGATATCCGTATTGTCTGGCTACCTCTTCAATGCCTTTAATAGAAAGGGAAAAGAAGTTATTGGCTACAAAAGGGATGATTACCGCGATGGTTTTTGTTTTATTGCTTCGTAAGTTACTTGCTGCCGGGTTCGGTGTGTAGTTGAGTGCCTTCGCCAGATCCCAAACCCGGTTCTTTGTTTTCAAGCTAATTTCATGACTATCGTTAAGTGCCTTTGAAACCGTGGCAATGGAAATATTTAATTCCAGCGCTAATCTTTTAATATTAACCTCTCCAGACATGTATGCAATAATTTGTTAGTTGTTTTGGTTCGCAAAATGCTGTATACCAATCGTGTTTCCATTTTTTAAATCGCTATCCAACCGGATGATTCAGGTTTGAACGAAAGAAAATAAAGACAGAAACTTTGGCTAAGTTCTGAGTTAGGTAATCTTGAGTTGGTATGCAAACAGATTTCTAATATAAATGAAATTCTGTTTAACGAAAATAGCAATTAAATCATCATTTAAGCATCGGTTAATGATTAGTTAGTCTATAACCTTGATAATAGAAGAGGTCTCCTCATAAGGCATTCAACACAATAACTCTCTATCAAACAATGCCTTTAAGCATATTTTACGAAATTTTACTTAATCGTTTACGTAAATAAATTCTTCTAAAAATAAAAGTTTAGGCTTTCAAAAACTCAACTTTATGGAACCAAAAAACATTTTGACCAAATTTCTAATCTTATGAGAAACGAAAACATAGTTTCAAAGGATGATCAAAATCCTCTGAAAAACCTTGATCAATGGGAAGAGGATTTATTAGTCCGTTACCCTGATCCAACCAGTATCAATGCTGATAAAAAAGAAGATCAGTTCCGCAATTATGAAGAAACCGAAAAAGATGGCGTAAAAGAATTTTACCGGTTAAACCATACCTACCAGACTTACGATTTTGTACAGCAGAAAAAAGCGCAATACTTAAAATTTGATAAAGAGGAAATGCCAATCTGGAGCGCTTTCGATTTTCTCAATAAACTGGTTGATGACTCTGATCCTGATACGGACTTAGATCAGATGCAGCATTTGCTTCAAACATCTGAAGCGATTCGTAATGATGGCCATCCGGATTGGATGGTATTGGTTGGCCTGATCCACGATATGGGAAAGGTACTTTGTTTGTTTGGTGAGCCACAATGGGCTGTAGTGGGTGATACCTTCCCTGTTGGATGTGCCTATTCTGATAAAATTGTTTACCCGGAGTTTTTTAGTGCAAACCCGGATTTTAATAACCCGGTTTACCAAACTAAACTTGGCGTATATACTCAAAACTGTGGTTTAGACTCTGTAGATATGTCATGGGGACATGATGAATATGTTTACCACATGATGAAACCCTACCTCCCTGAATCTGGATTATACATGTTGCGTTACCACTCTTTTTATTCGCAGCACCGGGAAAATGCTTACGACCATTTAATGAGTGAGAAAGACCACGAAATGTTTAAATGGGTAAGGTTGTTTAATCCATATGATTTGTACTCAAAAAATCCTAACCAAAAAAGCTGGGAAGAATTACAGCCTTATTATCAGGCGCTAGTGGCAAAATACCTTCCACCTACCATCAAATTTTAAAATTAATAACTACATAACAAAACAAACAAACCATTTATGAACCTAACTCTAAAGACTTATGAGAATTAACTTTACTATTTTCAAGTCTACCTTCATTGTATTATTACTGCTGGTTTTCGGGCAATCTTTTAATGCCGCTTATGCGCAAACGGAACGAAAAATATCGGGTAACTTACTGGATAACACCAATCAGCCAATCATCGGCGCATCTGTAGCTGTGAAAGGTACTTCTAAGGTAACCTCGACAGGCACTGGCGGTACTTTTAGTATTTCTGCAAATACAGGTGATAAAATTGTTTTCAGCTTTTTAGGATATCAGACCAAAGAACTTACGGTTGGCGCAGCATCTACCTACCAAGTCATCATCACCGAGGCTACCTCTTCCCTTACGGATGTAGTGGTAGTAGGTTATGGTAAGAGTACTAGAAAAGCCTTAACCAGTTCCATTTCCACAGTAAAAGGAGATGATTTAAACAAGGGCGCGATCAGTGACGTTGGCCAGATGTTACAGGGCAAGGTACCGGGACTAAATGTTAGTCGCAGCGGAGATCCAAATAGAAATGCAGCGATAATTATGCGTGGTGCATCTACCCTTCGTGAGGGAGCACAATCGCCTTTATTCGTAATAGATGGGGTAGTTGGTGCCGATATTTCCATTCTTGCACCTGATGATATTGCCTCTATTGATGTACTTAAAGATGCTGCAGCTTCTGCAATTTATGGTAACCGTGCTGCCAATGGCGTAATCATGGTGACTACTAAAAAGGGTGTTGCTGGTCAGACACTAATTTCATACAACGGCTATTTTGGCGTGGAAAACGTTTCGAATAGATACGATATGATGAACGCAGATCAATTGCGTGCGTTTCTAGCTAAAAATAACTCAGCATTAACGCCGGCAAATGATAAAGGTGCGAATACCAACTGGCAAGATGAAGTGCAAAGAAGCAATGCAATGTCTCAAAATCACAATATTTCTTTAAGCGGAGGCACGGAGAAAACTACCTATAATGCCAGTGTTAATTATTTCAAGCAAGAAGGTATCATAAAAACAAGTGGCTTGGATCGCTTTATTGGTCGGATTGGCGTGGAGCAAAAAGCATTGAATGATAAGTTGAAAATTTCATTTAACTTAAGCAACTCTGTGAGTAATGCGGACCTTGTGCCATATAGAAACACGATTCTTTCTCAAATGCTTACTTATTTACCAACCGCCCCTATCAGAAATCCTGATGGTAGTTATTTTGATAATTTAGTTCAAACCAGTTATTACAATCCGGTATCGATGTTGGAAAATGCAAAGGAAAACTTAAAAAGCAAAAATATTTTAGGAAACCTGAGTGCCAATTTGAAATTACCATTTGGCTTCAGCTATGATGTTAACATTTCTTATCAGAACACTCAAAACGTATATGGTGCCTTTTATAATAGCATCTATACCTCAAGATATAATAATGTTAGAAACACACCAGATCCACCTGCAAACCCAACATTTGTTTCATTGGTTGGCCAAAACGGTGTTGCCGTAAGAAATGCTTATCAAAACACCAATAAAATTTTAGAAACCTATTTAACCTGGAATAAAAAGTTTGGCGATCACGAGATTAATGCGGTGGTAGGTTATTCTTACCAGCAATCTCTAAACAACGATGGTTTTCAGTCTACTTCAACAAACTTTCCGGTTAATGATGTAAGCTACAATAACCTCAGTTTGGGAAACCCATATGCGGTGAGCGATTTTAGAGTTGATTTTAATCCGGGCGTTAGTTATCAGGAAATTTTGATGATTTCTGATTTCGCAAGGGTAAATTACAACTATAAAAACAAATTCTTAATTCAAGGATCAATCCGAAGAGATGGATCTAATGTATTCGGGATAAATGAAACATGGGGATATTATCCATCAATCGGTGCAGGATGGAATATTGACCAGGAAAACTTCCTGAAAAACCAAAATGTAATCAGAACCTTAAAATTACGTGGAAGTTATGGTATTGCCGGGAACTCACTTGGTTTTGCACCATTAACCACAAAGTTAATCTACGGTCAGGTTGGACAGTTTTATTATAATGGCTCTCCAAGAGAAAGTGCATTGGGTGCTATACAAAATGAAAACCCGAATTTACGCTGGGAGAATACTGCAACCACGAACGTTGGGGTTGATTTTGGATTATTCAACGGCAGACTGAGCGGATCGATTGATTTGTACGACAAAAGAACTACAGACCTGATTATACCTTTTGATGTTGACCCAGCCCTTTATCCATATGGTTCATTAACTGCTAATGTTGGGAAACTAAGCAATAGAGGTCTTGAATTTGTTTTGAATGGCAGCCCCGTAGTTTCTGACGACTTTAGCTGGACGACGGGAATTAACCTTGCACACAACGTTAACAAAGTGATTACACTTTCAGACAGTCAGTTTAACATTGATAATAGGTTAACTATTACACCAGATGGTGCCGGGCAAAGTGGTGCATCATTACAGATTTTAGCACCAGGCCAGGCTATAGGAACATTTTTCACATTGAAATATGCAGGTAAAGATGCAAATGGCGTATCTCAATATTTTGATGCTGCCGGTAATATTAAAACGCAGGGATTATTAAACAAGACTGATTATTACATCCTCGGAAATGCACAACCCAAAGCATTAATTGGTTGGTCAAACAACGTGAGGTACAAAAATTTCGACCTCAGCATTTTCATGAGAGCAGTATTGGGCAATAAGATTATGAACGTTACACGTGCTGATTTATTCCGCCCTAATACAGCCCAGTTTACCAATATTCCGATAGAAGTTGAAAACGAATCACCAGCTGATTTCAATTCTTACCGCTATTCGAGCAGGTTTATCGAAAACGGCAGCTACCTTCGTTTGGATAATGCTACGTTAGGTTACACTTTCAAGAAAGGCCTGATTAAAGGTGTGAATTCATTACGTCTATATACCACGGCTAACAACTTATTTGTAATTACAGGTTATAAAGGAATTGATCCGGAAATTAACCAGGGCGGCATTGCTCCGGGCGTAGATACCAATAACTTCTATCCTAAAACCAGAACATTTTTATTCGGTTTAAACGTATCATTTAATTAAAATTTACAAAGATGAAAAATCTTACTAAACATATTGCAGGAGCTGCGCTAATACTGAGTGTATTAACATCCTGTCATAAGCTCGATTTAAAAGTGGAAACACAATTAACGCCTGAAACTTTTCCCCAAACCGCACAACATTTTGTTCAGTTAACCGGCCAGGTTTATGTACAGCTGCGTCAAGGATGGAGCACTGATTATTTCTTTATGCAAACCTTAAGCACCGATGAAGCCATTATGCCTGCAAGGGGTGGTAACTGGTATGATGGTGGCACCTATGAAATGCACCACAAGCATACCTGGAATAAAGATAACGGACATGTGAATAGTGGATGGTCCTGGCTTTCTGGTGTAATTAGTAAAGCTAACCAGAGTTTATTTTTACTAAAAAATGCGCCTGATTCTCCGGCAAAAACTACAGCTATAGCAGAACTGCGGGCAACCAGAGCCCTGGCTTTTTATATGATGATGGATCTTTGGGGAAACATTCCTGTTGTAACTACCTTCGGGGAAACTACCTCACCAGAAACAAAATCAAGAACAGAAGTATTTAATTTTATTGAAACTGAGCTTAAAGAGATATTACCAGACCTGAGCATTACCACAGGAACCGCTATCTATGGCAGACCGAATAAATACACTGCTTACGCTATACTGGCAAAAATGTACCTTAATTCGGAAGTTTATACAGGTACTGCGCGATACAATGAAGCCGTTGCCATGTGCGATGCCATTACTACTGCAACTGGAACACCTTATAGCCTTGAATCAGATTTCAAAAAAATGTTTTTTATTGATAATGGACCTCAGATAAAGGAATTCATATTTGCCATTCCATATGATCCGGGATACAGCAATGGATTTATGATCTATTCCAGATATTCTCTGCCAAGATCTTTACAGGCAAAATACAGCTTAAAACATACGCCAAGTGCACCAATGAGTACGTTACCAGAGTTCTATTCGAATTTTAACGATCCTAACGATAAAAGAAATGCGCAATGGATTAAGGGATTACAAACGCTTAATGATGGCAGACCTGTAACCGTTGCAACCACCAAGAAAGGTTACGATCAGTTTTACACGGGTGCGGATGCTTCATCTCCAATCACTTACCAGGTAGACATTACTCCTGCTGTAACATTGAGAGATGCATCAAGACCTTTTGATGCCGGAAATGATGAAATTGCCTGGAATATGGGCTATCGGAACAATAAATTTTATTGTGACAGTACCTCATCGAACAGAAATCAGAATAATGATGTGCCTATCTTCAGGCTATCAGACATCTTATTAATGAAAGCTGAGGCGATACTAAGAGGCGCAACGCCAACGCAAGGTCAAACCGCTTTGTCATTAGTAAATCAATTGAGATCTGTTCGTACCACCTCACCAGCATGGACATCAGTTACACTGGAAGATTTATACAAAGAACGTTGCAGAGAACTTTCATGGGAATGCTGGCACCGCAACGATATGATTCGTTTTGGAAAATATGAAGGCAGATGGGGCTTTAAAACCGATGCACAAACGTTTCACCGTTTAATGCCGATTCCGGCATCAGCCATGATTCTAAATCCAAAGTTGAAACAGAATCCAGGTTATAACTAAATTTAATTTAAAATCAGAAGAACTTTCTCCGCGAGCAATTTGGAGAAAGTTCTTCTCTGTTAAAGCTTATCTCAAAAAAAATACCCAAATTCATCTCCATGATAAAACGATTACTACTATTATTTCCGCTGATCTCTTCCTTTTCTTTATATGCACAGGTGTTGACAAAAACACCATCAGAAAATTTAAGTATAACAAAAACCCTCACCAAGGAGCCGACTGCATTAAATTTTATTGCCATGGGCGATTGGGGTAGAAACGGAGCTGATCATCAAAAACAAGTAGCTAAACAAATGGGAATTACGGCTGCAGAAGTGAAGGCACAGTTTATCATCTCTACTGGCGATAATTTTTATCCAAGTGGCGTAATCAGTGAGCATGATCCCCTATTCAAATATTCTTTTGAAGATATCTATACCGACTTTTCTTTACAATGGGATTGGTACGTCGTTCTGGGTAACCATGATTACAAATCAAACCCGGATGCACAAGTTGCATACTCAAAAATAAGCAGGAGATGGAAAATGCCTGCCCGCTATTTTGCTAAGAAATTTCCAATTAATGGCGACCTCAATAATCAGGTTTTAGTTGCATTTATTGATACCAATCCGCTAATCCCTGAGTTTTATAAAAATGCAGAATATGGTCCAAATGTTAAAGGCCAGGATACCACAGCACAAAAAAAGTGGTTAGTTAAGACTTTAGCTGATCAAGATCCTTCTATCAAATGGAAGATTGTTGTAGGTCATCATCCAATGTTTACAGGCGGAAGCAGAACCGATGGCTATGACACTAAAGCAATCCGAAGTTCATTAAAACCTGTACTAGATCAATATGGTGTAGATGTTTACCTTACCGGTCATGAACACAGCTTACAATACATTAAACCAGAAGGCAAAACACATCATTTCATTTCTGGCGGTGCTTCAGAAAAAACGCCGGTAAAACTTATTCCCGACGCGCAAATGGTTGCCTCAGAATACGGCTTTATGCTATTTTCAGTAACCAATAGCCAGTTACGCGTGCAGGTGCTTAACGATGAGGGATACATCATCTACAATACTTTAATCAAGAAATAAATCTAATAAAGCACTACACCTCCTTAGTTTCTACACAGCATTAAGATGAATCCAGAAGTAGATCAGAAAACCATTAAGCCTGCTGTTAAAAGCCAAAGGCTTATTTCGCTTGATGCATTACGGGGCTTTGATATGTTTTGGATTGTAAGCGGCGAAGGTATATTTCACGGCCTGGCAAATGGCATTAAAGAGGTGCATGGTTTAACTCAAAATAAAACTGACTGGCAAATTGCCACGAATGAGCATCTTTCGTTCATTGAACGCCTATTTGTTGGCATCAGCAATCAGCTGCACCATTCCCCTTGGAACGGATTTACCTTTTACGATTTAATCTTTCCGCTATTCATCTTCATCTCAGGCGTGTCGATGCCTTTTTCCTATCAAAAATATTTTGCCAATAAACAGCGCGGTGAGGATGCGTCAAAAGCAGTTTATTTCGCATTAATTAAGCGCACCTTAACACTAATTTTACTAGGGGTTATCGTTAACGGACTTTTCAAATGGAATGGTTATGATCAAACGCGGTTTGCCAGTGTACTCGCACGAATCGGCCTCTCTACATTTTTTGCAGCCCTAATTTACCTCAACTTTTCACTCCAGAAACAAATCATCTGGTTTTTCGCGATACTTCTGGGTTACTATTTGTTAATGACCTTTGTGCCCGTTCCAAATTTTGGTGCAGGAAATTTCACTCCTGAAGGGAACTTATCTGCCTACATAGATCGTTTATTTTTACCAGGCAAACTTCACAGAATAGTTTACGACCCCGAAGGTTTGCTGAGCACCATTCCATCAATTTGCTCGGCCATGCTGGGTATTTTTACTGGCACTTTTATTAAGTCAGCCGCTCCCCTATTTACCCCCGGTAAAAAAGTAATATACCTCTTGATTACCGGTGGAATTAGTCTACTCATTGGTGTGGCCTGGAGTTCGATTTTTCCAATCAATAAAACAATGTGGAGCAGTTCTTTTGTGTTTTTCGCAGGTGGCTGGAGCATTCTGATTTTCGCAGTTTTCTATTACATTATTGATGTGAAAGCCTTTAGCAAATGGAGTACTCCTTTTGTATGGATGGGCACCAACTCCATTTTGATTTATGTTTTTGCACACGGTTTATTCAATTTTGAATCTACAGCCCAGTTTTTATTTGGCGGTATGATCAATTTCATTCCGCTAATCTGGCAGCAAGCCGCCCTATGGACTGGCGTATTGTTTGTACAATTATTTCTACTCAAGTTTCTCTACGATAAAAAGTGGTTCTTAAAAATTTAATATGAAATTTAAACTGATATTATCTACTGCATTTCTCCTCCTTATTTCTGGCAGCGTTTTTTCACAGGCATATCTATCATCATCCGATGAGCTGATTGAAAGAATCTTACCAAAACAGCACGATGCGTTTGTTACCGAAGCAATTGCCGCAAAGAATGGAATGGATGTTTTTGAAATCGAAAGCAAAAACAATAAAATTATTTTAAGGGGAAGCAGTGGTATAGCGCTGGCTTCGGCATTTTATCATTACTTAACCGAGTATGCACATTGCCAGATTACCTGGAATGGCACCAATTTGAATATGCCAAAAACGCTTCCTGCACTTGCACAAAAAGTAAGAAAGGAAACGCCCTATGAGTATCGCTATTACCTGAATTATTGCACTTTTAACTACAGCATGAGCTGGTGGGACTGGGAAAGATGGGAAAAAGAAATTGACTGGATGGCGCTACATGGCATCAATATGCCGTTGGCGATTACCGGCGAGGAATATACCTGGTATCTTTTATACAAAGAAATGGGATTTTCTGATGAGGAATTGAAAGGATTTTTCACCGGACCAGCCTATTTTTCTTGGTTCTGGATGGGAAATATCGATGGCTGGGGCGGTCCGCTGCCGGTTACCTGGATGAAAAGTCATTTCGAGTTACAGAAAAAAATCCTGGCTAGACAACGTGCATTGGGCATGAAATCCGTGTTACCTGCTTTTACCGGGCATGTACCAGCAGCTTTTAAAAACAAATTCCCAAATGCAAAATTAAAGGCAACCAACTGGACAAATGGTTTCGCAGATACCTATATTTTAGATTCGGAGGATCCAATGTTTGCTTCAATAGGCAAAAAATTCCTGGAAAAACAAACGGAACTTTTAGGTACCGATCACCTCTACTCTGCAGATACTTTCAATGAAAATGAACCACCTTCTTCTGATCCGGCATTTTTAAGTAAGCTTAGCGCCAGGATTTATGATGGCATGTCGGCGGCAGATCCAAAAGCCATTTGGGTAATGCAAGGCTGGCTATTTTATAGTGATAGAAAATTTTGGAAAGAGCCGCAAACAGAAGCATTGTTAAAAGCTGTTCCGAATGATAAAATGATTTTATTGGATTTGGCGACAGAAATTGAACCCGTTTGGAAGCGCACTTCTGGTTTTTACGGTAAACCATGGATCTGGAATATGCTTCATAACTTTGGTGGTAATACGAATTTATTTGGGCGGATGGACGTAGTTGCTACTGCTCCTTCGGCGGCTTTGAAAGACCCTAAAAGTGGAAAAATGAGTGGCATTGGTCTTACTATGGAGGGCATTGAACAAAATCCGGTTTTATATGAGCTGATGATGGAAAATACCTGGCAGTCTACACCTATCGATCTAAATACCTGGTTGCCAAAATTCGTGTTCAACCGTTATGGTAAACAGAATGCCAGTGCTTTAAAAGCATGGGAAATTTTAAGAAAAACTGTTTATTCCGTTCCTGCAAATAAATATATCAGAGATGGCGCTGAATCGATTATACAGGCCAGGCCAACTTTAGATTCACTAACCCGCTGGGCAAATACCAAACTAAATTACGACGCAAAAGATTTGCTACCAGCCTGGGATGAATTTGTAAAAGCTGCCCCAACAGTTAAGCAGAGTGATGGCTTTCAATATGACATGGTTGATGTAACGCGACAAGTAATGGCGAATTATGCACTTACCATTCAGCGAAAAATCGTTGATGCTTACCAAAAGAACGATCTTAAAAGCTTCAAATTGGAAAGCCAAAAATTTGTCAGGTTGATTGACGACATGGATAAGTTATTGGCCACCAGAAAAGATTTCATGCTCGGCCCTTGGGTGAGCGATGCCAGAAAGTGGGGAAGCAATGCTGAGGAAAAAGCGCTATATGAATTTAATGCGAAAGACCTCATCACCCTTTGGGGAGATAAGAAAAGTCCGCTAAATGAATATGCATGCCGTCAATGGAGCGGTTTATTGAGCGACTTCTATAAGCCTAGATGGGAAATGTTTTTTCAAAGCATTGAAACAGCGCTCACCCAAAAAACAACCTTAGATCAAGAAAAATTTAAGGAAGCGGTAAGCAACTGGGAATGGAAGTGGGTGAATGAAAGAAAAGATTATCCAGTTACTCCGACTGGAAATCCGATTACCACTTCAATAGAAATGCATACCAAATACCGAAAGTTGATGGAAATTGCTCATGCAACTAACAAACAATAAAGTACTGATAATTAACATCCTATACATGAATGCAAATTAAAAATCAGTCAAGAAAAGAAGATAACTTTCTAAGCTTACCTTTAAACCACCCCATATGCTCAATTTAGCAAGTAATAAAAATATCACTCATGGCTATCGCAGGATATTTTTTTCCATTCTGCTGATGCACATGATCGCTTTGCAAAATTTTGCATATGGTCAGGAGGCTGCACTGGTAAAATATGTTCAGCCATTTTCCGGTACCTCAGCCAGCACAACGATGGCTAGTCAGCATATAGAGGATAAAACTGAACGATTAGCCAACACCATTCCAGCGGTGGCTCCCCCATTTGCCATGACCCAGTGGACCCCACAAACGCAACTCAGCGAAACCAAGTGCCTTGCCCCCTATTATTACAACAACAAGAAAATTTACGGTTTCAGGGCAACACACTGGATTAGTGGCTCTTGTACACAAGATTATGGCAGCTTTACCATTATGCCAATATCCGGAAAGCTAAAAACTAACTGGACTGATGTTGCTGATGATTATAGTCATGAAAAAGAGGTATCAAACCCTGATTATTATAAAATTACTTTACCGAACTACCAACTTCAAACTGAAATTACTGCAACGTTGCGGAGCGGAATCATGAGGATTACGGCTTTAAAGTCAGATAGCGTTTATGTATTAATCAGTCCTAACAGCGATCAAAATAAGGGATTTATCAAAATCGACCCTGAAAAAGGTGAGATCTCTGGCTACAATCCTGTTCATAGAATTTATCAAGGTTGGGGACAAGCGGCAGGATTCAGTGGCTACTTTTTTATCAGGTTCAGAAAAAAAATTAACGTAAGCGGCTCATACACATCAGCTATACGAACAAATCAATCTTCAATTTCCAATCAGAAAGATATCGGTGTGTTTGCAGGCTTTAAATTGCAAAAAGGCGAACAATTGTTAATCACTTCGGGCACATCATTCACCAGCATCGCGTCAGCGAAACTCAACCTGGAGCAGGAAATTGGAATTGCGGGTTTTGATGAAATCCGGGCAAAAACTAAATCGATATGGGAAACCTCGTTGGCACAGGTAAGAATTGCTGATCATGATGAAAGGCAGAAAAAGATATTCTATACGGCGATGTATCACGCGCAACAACATCCCAGACTTTTTAATGATTTAGATGGCAGTTATCCGCAATTTGCAGGAGACTATCAAGTTAAGAAAATTACAAAAGGCAATTACTATGATGATTTTTCCATGTGGGACATCTACCGTGCACAACTGCCGCTTGTTGAACTGCTTCAGCCCAAACTTGCCAATTCATTTGCCAATTCATTGATTTTGAAAGGTTCACAAGGTGGGTGGCTCCCGATTTTCCCTTGCTGGAACAGTTATACCGCGGCCATGATAGGTGACCACAGTACTGCGTTTCTCGCTTCCGCCTATAATAAAGGCATTAGAGATTATGATGTTAAAGAAGCTTACAGGCTAATGCGCCAAAATGCTTTTGAAATGCCTGATTCTACAGATTACCTGAATGGGAAAGGTAGACGAGGCATTAACAGCTACCTGAAATATGGTTATATCCCGATGGAAGACAGTATCCCGAACGCCTTCCACAAAAAAGAGCAAGTCAGTAGAACGCTTGAGTATGCTTATGATGACTATGCACTTGCTACACTCGCGAAAGATTTAGGCAAGGTAGAAGATTATAAAATACTGGCTAAAAGGGCGTTGAACTATCAAAACGTTTTCGATAAATCGGTTGGTATGGTGAGGGGAAAATATACAGATGGAAGATGGTACAGTCCCTACTTTCCTGATCACCGCGAACCCTACATTACGGAAGGAACCCCGCGACAGTATACGTTTTATGTGCCCCATGATATGCAAGGCTTAATCTCATTAATGGGTGGCAAAAAAAATCTAGAACAAGAATTGGATTCGATCTTTACTAAAAAAGAATATTGGCACGGCAATGAACCAGGGCATCAAATTCCTTTTTTATATAATTACACATCGTCGCCGTGGAAAACGCAGCAGCAGGTCGCACAGATTTTAGCAGAAGAATATGGTGAAGGTGCAGGCGGATTAAGTGGTAATGATGATGCCGGGCAAATGTCTGCATGGTATGTATTTGCCGCCCTTGGTTTTTATCCAGTAGATCCTGTTTCAGGGGTTTATCAAATTACAAGTCCGCTGTTTAACCAGGTAACCATCAGTTTTAATACAGGAAACAAACTGACGATAAAAGCAACCAGACCAAGTAAAAAATCGATTTACATTTCCAGAATTATATTAAATGGTAAAATTGTGATGCAAAATCAAATTACACATCAAGAATTGATTAATGGTGGCAATCTGACTTTTTATCTCCAGGAGAAACCAAACTTGAGATAGAAACCAATACGCATGTGTTATTATCATGCATTTTTTTAAGCCGAGACAAATATGCTGAAGTGATGGATTATATTTTCAAAATCATTACTTTTGCAAAAAATACCCGAAATGAGTATAGGATTATCAGAACAAGAAATATTGCGACGTGAGTCGTTAAAACAATTACGTCAATTGGGCATAGAGCCCTATCCTGCAGAAGCTTACGAGGTGAATGTAACTGCTGCTGATATTTTAGCCAACTACGAAAACGATAAAACTGCTTATAAGACTGTCTCATTAGCAGGCCGTATTATGGGGCGTAATATTATGGGCGCTGCATCTTTTGCCGAAGTGCAAGATTCTACCGGCAGAATTCAGGTTTACCTGAAGAGAGATGAGCTTTGTCCTGGTGATGATAAAACGCTATATAACACAGTATTTAAAAAATTATTGGATATCGGTGATTTCATCGGTGTTAAAGGATATGTATTTACTACCCAGACCGGGGAAATTTCTATCCATGTAACTGAATTCAAGGTTTTAGCTAAGTCTATCCGTCCGCTTCCTATTGTGAAACGCGATGACGAAGGAAACGTTTATGATGGTTTCACCAATCCGGAATTGCGTTACCGCATGCGTTACGTAGATTTAACGGTGAATCCTGATTACAAACAAATTTTCATTAAGCGCAGTAAGGTGATCAACACCATGCGTAATTACTTTGATAATCAAGGTTGGATGGAGGTGGAAACACCCATTTTACAGCCAATTCACGGTGGTGCGGCTGCCCGTCCTTTTGCCACACACCACAACACTTTAGATATGCCGCTCTATCTGCGTATTGCAAATGAGTTATATTTAAAACGCTTAATTGTTGCCGGTTTTGATGGTGTTTATGAATTTGGTAAAATGTTCCGGAATGAAGGAATGGACCGTACCCATAACCCAGAGTATACCTCAATGGAAATTTACGTAGCCTATAAAGATTATATCTGGATGATGGCAATGGTGGAAGAATGTTTGGAAAAAGTTGCCGTTGCAACGAACGGATCTGCAGTGGTTAAAGTAGGCGAAAACGAGATCAATTTCGAAGGACCCTATGAAAAATTAACCATGTATGAATCTATCCAAAAGTATACGGGAATTGATGTTTCGGCAATGACGGAAGATCAACTCCTTCAAACTTGTAAAGAATTAGGAATTGAAACCGATTCTACAATGGGTCGTGGAAAATTAGTTGACGAAATCTTTAGTGATAAAGTAGAAGCGAATTTGATTCAGCCAACATTTATCACTGACTACCCTATAGAAATGACGCCACTTGCTAAAAAGCATCGTTCGGCTGAAGGCTTGGTAGAGCGTTTTGAAATTTTTGTTAATGGAAAAGAAATCGGTAACGCATATTCAGAATTAAATGATCCTATTGATCAAAAAGAACGTTTTGAAGATCAGTTAAAACTGGCAGATCGTGGTGATGCAGAAGCGATGGCGATGGATGATGATTTCGTTCGTGCCTTAGAATATGGTATGCCGCCAACATCAGGTTTAGGCTTTGGTATTGATAGAATTGTAATGCTAATGACCAATCAAAGCACTATTCAAGAGGTTTTATTCTTCCCACAAATGCGCCCGGAGAAAAAGAAAATCGAGATGACTGCAGAAGAAACCCAACTTTATGCTTTGGTAAAAGAAGGTGAACAATCACCGCTAACTGAAGTAAAAGCGAAGTTAACAGACTGGAGCAATAAAAAATGGGATACTACTTTGAAAGCTTTAACGGCTAAGAATATTTTAAAAGTTGCCAAAACCGATGAAGGTTTATTTCTATCTCATAAATAACATGTCGTTGTTTTAGACACCGACTGTTAACACAAACATAACATAAAATTAAAAGGCTTGCTAACAACTGTTTAGCAAGCCTTTTCTATATTTACAGCAATTGATAATTAAATCATTGCATTATGAATATTTCAAGTTTAGAAATTAACGAAAGCGAATACTGCATCAAATTAAGTAAAGATGCATTTGACTTAACGCTGGTACGCCAGTTAATTAAAAGGATCCAGGCAGAAGCTTTATTCTTCTCCAGAAACCAGACAGAAGACGATGACATCTTAAGTAAGAGATCCCAGAGAGCGGAATTAGAAGGCTATGATAGCCTGGATGATAAATAGGTTAAAGGTTTAGGGTCATAAGTTCTGTTCGAAGCAAAAGAAATGCGTTGAGACTAGACGTGGACCTTCAACCTTTAACTATAATATCTTAATCAATATCTAAAGATCCTTCCACAGAATCATCCATCGTTTTCCCGGTGATTACAGATGCTGCCATCTTAAGGAAGGCTACCGCTGTACCGTTTTTGGTATCCCAATAGTATCCTTCTGAAGGAATTACTTTAATTAAAGTGATGTTTGGATCGTCTTTACCACCCTGGAACCATGTTTTAAGTAATGGAGTCCATAATTCATCAATTTTAGCCTGATCTCTGCTGATTTCTGAGATTCCATAAATATTTACAAAACCAGAATGTGCACCCGCCTGAAATAAAAGGTGTGTAAACGGATCAGAAGAAATCTCATCGTTCTTGTGACTGTCTTTTAAACTCATGAACCAGATATTACCTTCATCATCCACTTGCTGAATAGCCATTGGCCTTACTGATAGCGGTACTCCGGTTTTGATGTTGGTACAAAAAAAGCAACTCTCGGCTTTTTCTGCGAGGTTTCTCAATTTTTCAACCGCCTCTTTTCCGCCTAAATCCTGAATGTTATCTTCTTCCTGAGTATTGTTAGTACTTCCTTCTTGTGATGTTGCCATAGGTATGTATTTTCTATAGACTACAAAATATTTTAAGTTTTGGTTTTAACTATTTCTGAAATCACAGAAGTTGATAACCCTGGCGAAGCTGCACTTTTTTCTATTCTAAAATTAGTCTTTCGAAGTTGAGATTATTATGAAAACTAAAAATACTTGATGCTCCGCATGATAAAAAATGGCTAATCACACGGTAGACAAAGCTGCTAATCCTCCTCTTTCGATAACACTCTCTTCGCCAACTTCCCTACTGTCAACCCTTGAACAATGATCGAGAATACCACTACGAAATAAGTAATTCCGACCAGTAAAGGTTTATAAGGTCCTTCATCCATTGATAATACCAGCGCAATGGAAACCCCTCCACGCAGACCTCCCCAAACCAGAACTTTGACGGTACCACTACTAAATTTATTCTTGAAAGGAATCAACACTACCGGAATATAAATCGACAAGAAGCGGGAGAAAAGTACGATGAGAATGCAGCACATTCCGATTAACCAATAATCAGTAATGTTATGGATGATTAACAATTCGAAACCGATAAAAAGGAATAAAATTGCATTTAGAATTTCATCAATTAACTCCCAGAATTTATTAAGATAATCTTTAGTGATAGCAGACATGGCAGTACGTTTACCATAATTACCAATCACTATCCCTGCGGCAACCATAGTTAACGGCCCAGAGATGTGAATAGCGTGTGCAATTAAATACCCTCCCATAACTACAGACAAGGTAATCAGCACCGACACTTTATAATCATCTATCCTTCTCATTGCATTTGAGGCACCTATACCCAGAATAGTACCCAAGGCGAAACCACCTAAGGCTTCTTTAATCAGCAACCAGGAAATGTTAGTGAAACTGATATCAATATCGCTTCCTTGCGCAAGCTGCAGAATTACAGCAAAGATTACCACCGCAACACCATCGTTAAACAGTGATTCTCCTGCAACTTTTGTTTCGAGGGATTTCTTCACATTCGCATCTTTTAAAACGCCCATTACTGCAATCGGATCTGTTGGTGAAATAAGAGAACCAAACAATAAGGCGTAAATAAACGGAATTTGAAAACCAAAGAGCGGCGTAATATAATACACCAGCGCGCCCACAGCGAAGGTAGAAATCACCACGCTTACGGTAGAGAAAATGATTACGGGTGCGCGTTGTTCCCGCAAATCTACCAGATTAATATGGATGGCGCCTGCGAATAATAAGAAGTTCAGCATTGCCCCCATCAGTACTTCGGTGAAATCTACATCCTGAAGTAAAGTTGAAAAGTGATCAAACGTTTTTGGAAATAAGCTCCCAGTCAATACCAGTACAACTGAGCTTAGCATTGCTATAATCATAATCCCAATCGTTGACGGGAGTTTGAGGTACCGCAGATTCAAGTAAGAGAAAAACGAGGCTAAAACAATAAGTACTGAGAAAGAGTAGTATAATTCCATAATATTTTTAAGGATCGGTAAAACCCCAAAATATTAAAAATTTCGACTAGTCTAAAATATTTTTTAGATTATGACTTTAATTAACCATGTACAGGCATAAAAAAAGCCAGAAAATTCTGGCTCTTTAAATATTTTAGTAATGACTAACGGTATCGAACTTGCTGTTGCTTATCCATCATGCCCATTTGATCTTTCATTTGTTTAATCTGATCGGCTAATAGTTTTCCTTTATCTGCCTTCTTCGCTTCAGCTAAATACATCGTTGCTTCGCGCTTGTTCCTTTTTGCCATTGCTATTCCGGCTAAACTTAATTTCGCTAATGCGATGTTATGATCCATTTGCATCCCTAAACTCAATGCTGTCTTGAAATACTTTTCAGATTTCATTGGTGCAGTTCTGCTTTCAATTAGACCGATTAACAGATTGTAATAACCATGCTGCACTTTAATTAATTGCGTTTCATAGTTTGTAATACGGTCTAAAAACATCTTTGCTTTCGGCATATTGTCCTTTCTTAAAAACCATTGTGCTAAAAGCATGTTCTCATTAAAGAAATAGGTAACCAATACAATAAGGCCTAATAAGATGCAAACTATGCCCCATGGCCAGAAACCGAAAATAAATAAAGCTACTGCGCCACCCAGTAAAGCAAACCCCGCAATTAATCTGATAATATTTGGCATAAAATTTATTCTAATTATTTTTTTTTTGCAAATATCGTTTTTAAATGGCAGAAAATAGATATTAAAACAATAATTTCATTAAAAATTTCACTGATACAACAATTCATCTGGTTAACATGAAAATTCTCCTATCCATTACACTAATGATATTTACAATGAACGTTTCTGCACAAGAACTAAACAAAAAAATACATGACCAGGTCCATCAGAAAGACATTCTAATTAATACCTGTACACGTGAAGGCATGGCTACATTCCCAGAATTTAAGGAGATGTACGATCCGCTTTATGCTTCTTATACCCCCGATGCCGCGACAATGATCGAACTGAAAAAGCTGGTAAAAAAAGAAAAAATTAAGATTGTTTTTGGTACCTGGTGTGGCGATAGCAAAGTAAATGTGCCCAACTTCTTCAAAATTTTAGATGCGTTGCATTTTAAAGAAAAGAATGTAGACCTGATAGCTGTTGACGGAAATAAGAAAGCGGAAGATGGAATTATTGATGGTTTAGATATCAAAATGGTACCTACGTTTATCATTTATGATGAGAAGGGCAAGGAGTTAGGTCGAATCATTGAAGGCCCAAAAACAACACTCGAAAGAGATTTGCTGGCTATCTATCAGAAGAAATCTTAATACTCGTTTCGAAGAATTGTTCAAAGTTAGTTAATATAATAAAATACAAATATTGTTAGCACAATTATCATATGTCTGCAGCATTAGAACCCGGCTGGTTAGCCGTTTTAGATCAAGAGTTTGAAAAAGAATACATGAAAAATCTGAAATCTTTTTTAACAGCTGAAAAGGAACGTGGTGCAACAGTTTACCCTAAAGGGCAGGATATATTTAACGCCCTGAACACCACGCCATTTGATCAGGTTAAAGTGGTGATCCTTGGTCAGGATCCCTATCATGGTACTGGTCAGGCACACGGCCTTTCCTTCTCGGTACAACGCGGAATGACAGTTCCACCCTCATTAAAAAATATTTATAAAGAACTGGAGACGGATGTTGAAGGTTTTAAAGCGCCCCATCATGGCAACCTAACGCACTGGGCAGAACAAGGCGTGCTACTATTGAATGCAACCTTGACGGTAAGGGCTTCAGAGGCTGGTTCTCACCAAAATCGTGGTTGGGAAATCTTCACCGATGAAATTATAAAGGCGATCTCTGAGAAAAGTAAACACGTAGTGTTTTTGCTTTGGGGCAAATATGCACAACAAAAGGCTGCATTAATTGATCAGCAGAAACATTATGTACTCACTGCGGCCCATCCCTCTCCATTTTCAGCTTATAATGGTTTTTTTGGTTCCCGCCACTTCTCAAAAGCTAATCAATTATTGGTTCAAAATAACATCAAACCTATCGATTGGAATTTACCGGATTAATGAACGCAAAATCAGGTTACCTGAAAAATATTAAAAATAATTTATAAATTGCTAAAGATATTAACACCTGAGAAATCTAAGGCCACCTCAGAAAATCTTCCAAAAAAATCATCCCGTTATAATTAAAAGTATTGATGATTTTTATGCTAAGAAAAACTTTTTTAGACCATTTAGAGTACAATGTGACTGGTGCATGTATTGAAGTACATAAGTTATTAGGCCCAGGTTTGTTAGAAAGTGTTTACCATAAGTGCTTGATAAGGGAGTTACAATTAAGGCAAATTAATTTTTCATCTGAACATCCTATTCTTTTAAAATACAAGGATATTTCCCTTAATACAGAACTAAGGGTAGATCTGATTATTGAAAACTGTTTAGTTGTTGAATTAAAATCAGTGGATCAAATTCATCCTATTCATGATGCGCAATTATTGACTTATATGAAATTATTAAAATTACCTAAAGGCATGCTTATTAACTTTAATTGCACCAATATTGTTCAGAACGGCAAAAAAAGTTTTGTAAATGAGTACATGTATGATGTAGAACTATAAGCTCACCTTCATCTCATTTCCGAAGTAAAAGGTATAAAAATGGAAGAATTGCGTCCTCACGGAATTCTTATAATCTTACTTAATATGCTTAAGTGTCTTAGGTGGTCGCAATTTAATTTTAATACTCCAAAGGCACAATCGGCTCTTTCCTGGTAGTTGACAAAAGAAAATCTGACTGACCTGTTACATGGTGACATTCTCTAATTTCCTTAATCTCATTCTGAATCAAAAGCTATAACACGAAAGCATTGCGTAATAACGGAGTCTTTCTAATGTAACTTAATATGCTGAGGTGTCTTAGGTGGTCGCAATTTAATTTTAATACTTCAAAGGCACAATCGGCTCTTTCCTGGTAGTTGACAAAAGAAAATCTGCCTGACTTGTTACATGGTGACATTCTCTAATTTCCTTCATCTCATTTCTGAAGCAAAGTATAAAACGAAAGAATTGCGTAATAACGGAGTTTTTCTAATCTAACTTAATGTGCTTAGGTGTCTTAGCAGGTCGCATTTAATTTCAATATTCCAAAGGCACAATTGGCTCTTTCTTGGTCGTAGACATAATCATCATCGTTTGAAAAGTTTTAACAACAGAAATCTTACTTATTTTCTCCATAATTAAACGCTCATAAGATTTGATGTCCTTCACATATACTTTCAAAAGAAAATCTGCCTGACCTGTTACATGGTGACATTCTGTAATTTCCTTGATCTGATTTACCTCATCTAAGAAGATCTGAATGGTATTGTTTTTATGGAAATCAAGTTGGATCTGAATAAAAGTTTTGATCCCCAAACCTAATTTTTCTTCATCAACCAGGGCATGATAGCTTTTGATAAATCCGGCCATTTCAAGTTTACGAACACGCTCTAAAGTAGGAGCTGGAGATAACCCGATTTCCTGAGATAGCAGTAAATTCGTAATGCGACCGTTTTCTTGTAAAATTCTTAAAATTTTAAAATCAATTTTATCTAATTCTGATGCCATATAAATTCAAAGGTATTGAGAACACAAACATAACCAAATTATATTCTAAATTTTAACATAATTTATCTAATAAATTTTAGAAAAATATTTTTAGATTTACCTAAAAATAAGATTAGATAAATATAAATGCAAAGTTTCACAGAGGAGAATTATCTAAAGATCATTTACCACCTAGCAGAAAAAACAAATAACGTTCAAACCAATGCCATTGCCGAACAGATGCAAACCAAACCGGCATCCGTAACAGACATGTTAAAGAAACTGGCGGAGAAAGGTTTTGTAGACTATATTAAATACCAAGGGGCTACGCTGACAGATAAAGGGAAAAACGCAGCCATTGATATTGTACGCAAACACCGTTTGTGGGAGGTCTTTTTAGTTGACAAGCTTAATTTTAAGTGGGATGAAGTACATGATGTGGCAGAGGAACTTGAACACATCAAATCTACTGCACTTATTGAAAGACTAGACGAGTTTCTCGGTTTTCCGAAGTCAGATCCACATGGCGACCCGATTCCAGATAAGAACGGCCGTTTCGCAAAAACGCAATTTACCAAGCTTATCGAATTGAAGATCGGAGATCAAGGTACAATTACTGGCGTAAGTCAGCACAGTTCTCCTTTTTTAAAACATCTGGAAAAATTAGGGTTAACACTTGGCAAACAAATTGAAATTAGTGATGTTACGGATTTCGATGGTTCGGTAGAAATTTTAATTGCCGGTAAACAGATTAATATAAGCAGAGAAGTGGCAAAACATATTTTAATAAGCAGTAATGGCAAAAACTGAATCGCTTAGCGAAGTACATCAAAGCGTAAATACGAGCAAGAGAAAAGGCTGGAGAAGAATTTTAGCATTTATCGGTCCTGCGTATCTAATAAGCGTCGGTTACATGGATCCTGGAAACTGGGCAACTGATTTAGCCGGGGGTAGTAAATTTGGCTACCAATTAATCTGGGTGTTGTTAATGTCTAACCTCATCGCCCTTTTGCTGCAATCGCTTAGCGCCAGATTGGGTATTGTGCGTGGACTGGACTTGGCACAGGCTTCAAAACAGGCTTATCCGCGTTGGGCCAATATCCCCTTATTTGGGTTAGCGCAAACCGCAATCATTGCCTGCGATCTGGCCGAAATTATTGGAATGGCCATCGGTTTACAACTGCTTTTTGGCTTGCCGCTGATTTGGGGAATCTCCATAACTATTTTTGATACGATTCTGTTGCTTTTTCTCCTTAACAAAGGGATGAGGGCTATGGAAGGCTTTATTGTATCTATGGTTTTCATTGTAGGAATCTCTTTTTTAGTGGAGATGTTTATTGTAGAACCCTCACTGAAAGAAATTGCAAAAGGTTTTGAGCCATCTATACTTAATGGTGATGCATTGTACATCGCCATTGGAATTATCGGTGCAACCGTGATGCCACACAACCTTTACCTACATTCGTCGCTTGTTCAAACCAGAAAAATAGAACGTACAAATAAGGGCATTAAAGAAGCTTTGAAATTCAACCTGATTGATACAACGGTTGCATTGAATCTGGCGTTCTTCGTAAATGCCGCGATCTTAATATTAGCTGCTGCAGCTTTCTATAAAAATGGTTTACATGAAGTAGCAGAAATTCAGGATGCCCATAAATTGTTATCGAACATTTTCGGAAATGTAGCTCCTACCCTATTTGCCATTGCTTTAATTGCTGCCGGACAAAGCTCTACCGTGACCGGCACTTTAGCTGGTCAGATCATTATGGAAGGGCATATTAACCTCCGGATTCAACCCTGGTTACGCAGGTTAATTACCCGTTTGCTCGCTATTATCCCTGCATTTTTTACGATCCTTCATTATGGCGATGATGCCTTGGGCGGATTGCTCGTTTTAAGTCAGGTTGTTTTGAGTCTGCAACTCGGCTTTGCGATTATACCTTTAATCCACTTCACCTCAGACAAAAAGCTGATGAAGGATTTCGCCATCAAAACCTGGGTAAAAATTCTAGCCTGGGGAAGCGCTGTGGCCATTATTGCACTGAATGTAAAATTAGTAATTGAAGAGATTAGTGGATGGGCCAAAGATGCCAATACCTGGTGGATTTATGTAATCGTTATCCCTGCATTGATTTTTGTTGTGTTGCTGTTGCTTTATGTATTTTTCCATCCATTACTGGAGAAAAAAGACTCGTTAAATCAATTGGTTCCGCACGGCAATGCGTTGGATATTGGTAAAATAGAACGCATTAGCTACAACAGAATTGGTATTGCCGTAGATTTTTCTAAGAACGATCGGAATACGATCAGGCATGCGCTAATTCAAGGCGGGAAAGATGCGCATTACTACCTTATTCATGTTGTGGAGACAGCAGCTGCAAGATATCATGGACAGGAGGTGATGGACCATGAAACCGAAAGTGACGCAAAAAACCTGGAAAAATATCGAATCAACCTGGAAGATCTCGGTTATGATGCGACACCTTTTATCGGTTTCGGCAGTACCGCGAAAGCGATAGCAGATATTAGTAACAGTAACGAAATTGAGCTTTTAGTGATGGGTGCCCACGGGCACAAAGGTTTGAAAGATTTAATTTTTGGAACAACAGTAAATTCGGTTCGGCATAAAGTAAATATCCCGGTACTGATTATCCGTTAATTATTATTTACCAATCACCTTCATTACTTTTTTAATGCCACCATCTCCTGAATTATATACCAATAACTTATTAGTTGTGGAATATAAATACATTGCAGGATACATGGAGGGTAAAAATGCAGGAATAAACATGTGATTTTTATCTTGTAGCACCGTAACGTTGGGTTTGGCATTTAACCCCTTCGCATAAGTGTTGAAAAACTGTGGAATAATATAAGCCTCATCTAAAGTAATCAGATAAATATTGGCTTTTTGAAATTGCGCATAGTTCGCGTTTAAACTCTTAAGCTCCCGTTGACAATGCTCGCAGGTACAATCGAAAAGGATGAATAAGTTTTTCTTTCCTTGTTTTAAGTCCTTGTTGGAAAATGCCTTACCATCCAGTTTAAAAAACGTGAATTGTGGCAATAAAGCAGGCTGTTGTGCTTTAACCTGAAACGCAACAAACAAGAGCAGGACTAATAAAAGGTTTTTAAATTTCATTTTCGATGTTTAAATCCCAAACTTAATTGATTTATTTGAGAAGGTAATCATATTCCTTTTAGCTTTTACAAACAGATGAACTTTCTATTTGTTAATTTAGCGGGTGATAAAATCAAGATATCACATCAATTTTTAAGATATTTGCAGCCCGGCGCAAACTACCGGTAGTTTGCAGCGAGATTCGCTGTACAATAAATAACAATACAAGCTTTGAAAAACGACATCAACATAAAAAATAAACGGGCCTACTTCGATTACAATCTACTTGATAAATACGTAGCCGGAATTGCACTTTTAGGAACAGAAATAAAAGCCATCAGACAAGGTAAAGCAAACATGACTGATGCCTTTTGCATGTTTATCGGCGGAAACCTTTATGTACGGAATCTTCATGTTTCGGAATATAGCCACAGTTCTTTTTACCATCATGACATTAAGAGAGACCGTGCATTGCTGCTGCAAAAAAAGGAAATCAGGAAACTGAAATTAAAAGGAGAAGAAAAAGGATACACCATTGTTCCGCTTCGCATTTTTGTAAATGAACGCGGCTTTGCTAAAATTGAAATTGCACTTGCACAAGGTAAAAAGGAATTTGACAAACGCGATAGCATCAAAGACAGAGATACTAAACGCGAACTTGATCGTGCGATGAAACGCTAGTAGTGAATCAAGAGTCTCTAGTCAGAAGTCCAAAGTTTGGAGTCATCATTCAGGAGTATTTACAAATTCCAAAACAAGCTTTTGAACTTTTTAATAAACTAGTGACTTATTACATTAGAATGGATACCCGACTATAGCTACTTGATAATCAGTTCTTTAAACAATGAATAGACTTTCGACTAATGACTTTAGACTAAAGACTTCTTAATTACCACGCCTGATCGCCGACAAGCGGTACGAATCTAAAAGTATCCAATACTATTTTTTCGTAATCGGTTTCGCTTACCCTAATCACAGTGACCATTTTCTGCGTCTTCTCATCGCCTACCGGAATTACTAAAATACCGCCAATTTTAAGCTGCTTTAATAATATTTCCGGAACGAGTGGGGCACCGGCGGTAACGATAATTTTGTCGTAAGGCGCATGCTCTGCAACGCCCTTTGATCCGTCACCACAGCAAAAAACGGGTTTATAACCCATGCCTGGCAAAACTTGAATGGTTCTATTATAGATATTTTGTTGCCTTTCGATGGTCACTACTTTAGCGCCAAGCTCCATCAGTATGCAGGTTTGATAACCAGAGCCTGTTCCAATTTCGAGGACTTTATCTCCATTCTGAATATGCAACAATTCGCTCTGATAGGCCACTGTATAGGGTTGAGAAATGGTCTGACCATCGCCAATTGGAAAAGCAATATCTTTATATGCCTGATTCCAGAATGTTTCATCAAAAAAGAAATGACGTGGGACTTTACCAATCGCTTTTAACACTTGCTCATCTTCAATTCCGCGAGATCTTAACAGTTCTACCAGTTTCTTTCTCGCACCACGCTCTCGGTAATTATCAACAAATTTATAAGCCATGAAGTCTCAAAATTAGCTTTTTTATACGGTGATGCAAGATAAAGAAATCCACATTGACTTAAGTTGCAGAATATCAAAAGCAAAATATGCTATAAATAAAGTTTGAGTTAATCATAATACTGAAGTGAGGAATTATTTCTACTTTTGGAATCAATAATTTTTGAAGAAATCAGCACCGCTACCTATGAAGAAAATCTTACTTAGTATATTTACACTGCTTATATCTTTTACCTCGTTTGCGCAAACCGGTGCTGATTATAATTATACCATTGGCTTTCGTGCTTTCAGTTTAATGCAGTTGCCTAAAATATTAAATCAAACCAATACTCAGGATTACACCAAGGCCTATGCAAATGGTGCCATGCTAAAATTTAACGATAATCAAATCAGCTATAGAATTAGCGGTTCCTATTTCCGCGATGATACACAATTTGATAACACCTGCGCTACTTGTGAAATTGCAAATGGAAAGGTGACTGATTACTCTTTCAAAATTGGCTTCGAGAAAAATTTTAACTATTCAAAAATTCAACCTTATTTTGGCTTTGACTTAGGCTATCGTTCTAATCGTTTTACCGGCACGATCGCGCAACGTAACCCAGCTGCCAGTAACGTGATGCAAACAGCCGATGCCAGTAAAAACGGATTGGTACTTACACCGTTAATTGGTTTAAAAGTAAATATACTTCCACAGCTTAACTTCTTCGCTGAAAGCAATCTGGATTTCTATTATTCATATGAAAAGCAAGACATTACAGAAACAGGCGGTGTTGCCAGGACGGTAACCACTTACAAGAAATGGGAATTTTTGCTTAACCCGGTTTCCGCTGGATTGCAATTCAGTTTAAATGGAAAGAATTAATACGGATCTACGTCGATTTGCATTAATACGCCTTTAAATTCTTTAGTCGCGTTAAACTGCGTAAGTGTTTCACGCAAAGCATCTTTAACTTTCTGAATAGCAGTGTGTTTATCGGCTTTAATAATAATTTGTTTAATGTACAGGTTTCGCACCCTGCTCACTAACGGTTGCTCCGGACCAAGCACGCGCTTACCAAATTTGGCTTTCAGGATATTGGCCAATGTTAAGGCTGCATGGTCTAACACATGTGAATCTTTATGTTTAATATAGAGGAATATCATCCTTGAAAACGGTGGATACGAGAATTTTTCCCGTTCCGCAATTTCGTCGTTATACATTCCTTCATAATCATTCTCTACCACTTGTTTAATGATGCGGTTTCCAGCATCGTAAGTTTGAATGCAAACACTCCCCTGATCTGCCCTTCGTCCAGCTCTACCTGCAACCTGAGCCAATAACTGATAGCTTCGTTCGTAAGCCCTGAAATCCGGATAACCAAGAAGTGTATCTGCATTAATTACACCAATTAGATTTAAGTTATCAAAATCCAGTCCTTTCGCAACCATTTGAGTACCAATCAGAATATCGGTTTTCTTGTCCTGAAAATCATTTAAGATTTGCTGCAAGCCGTTTTTAGTTCGGGTACTGTCCATATCCAGTCGGGCAATAGAAACCTCCGGATAAAGCAACTTCAATTCCTCTTCAATCCGCTCTGTACCGAAACCTTTTTGCTCTACATGCACAGAACCGCAGGCCGGACAAATATTTACGCTGCTTTGCTGATAACCACAGTAGTGGCAATGTAATTTCCCACTGCTTTTATGATAGGTTAAACTTACATCGCAATTCACACATTTTGGCGTATATCCACAAGTTGCACAAATTAAAATGGTAGCATAACCACGTCTGTTTTGGAAGAGTACAATTTGTTCTTTTTTCGAAAGGGCAAGGTCGATGTCTTTAATTAGCACACTGGAGAAATAAGAAACCATCGTTTTCCGTTTTGTTTCTTCTGAAATGCTCACCACCTGTTGGTTAGGTAACTGAACTCCACCAAAACGCTCCTTCATTTCTACAAGGCCATACTTTCCTTGAAGCGCATTGTAATAACTTTCTAAAGATGGCGTGGCTGATCCTAAAATCACTTTAGCCTGGTGAAGATGGGCCAAATAAATAGCGGCGTCTCTGGCTTGATACCTTGGTGCCGGATCATATTGCTTATAAGATGGCTCGTGCTCTTCATCCACCACAATCAATTTTAAATTCTGAAATGGAAGAAAGACTGCTGAACGCGCACCTAAAATTACTTTAAAGTCTCCGGTTCGAACCTTATTCCAAATTTCTACACGTTCACTGTTGTTGAACTTAGAGTGGTAAACACCAATTGCATTTCCAAAATACCGTTTAATCCTTTCTACAATTTGTGTAGTAAGGGCAATCTCAGGTAACAGAAACAACACCTGCCCATCAGTATGTTGGATAATTTTTTCAATCAGTTTAATATATACCTGGGTTTTACCCGAAGCGGTAACGCCATGTAGCAATACTACATCCCGTTCTTTAAAATAATCATTAATTTTGGTAAGCGCCTGTTCCTGATGTTCGTTAAGTTTAAAATTCACACTAAACTCCTCATCATTTGCAGCCAAACGACTGACCGGACGTTTCGTTACGACGAAAATATCTTTATCTGTAAGTGCTTTTAATGCGGCCGGACCACAATTACTTTCTTCTAATAACTGTTCCTTCGCAATTGGCAAGTTAGATTTTTGAAGTTTCAAATAGACCAGCAGTGCATCCAGTTGTTTCGGCGCACGTTCCAGAACACTAAAAAGCTGTTTTAAATTTTCCTGATCTTTATAAAAATCGTTCAGTAAAATGAAGGATTTCAATAATGGTTTATATTTTTGAACCACCTCTTCGGCCACTAAAACCAAATCCTTTTCTAACAGCTTATTGATAATGGGATAAATCGTTTTCTGACCTAAAAGCTTTGAAACATCATTAACGGTAAGCTTTTCCTGTTTCTTAAGGGTGGAAATGATGATTTCTTCCTTTTCGGTAAGCACGATGTCATCGCTAAAATCTTCGCTGAGCATCAGAATCGTTTCACTGGCTAGTTTTAAGCTGGCAGGTAAAGCCGCAGTCATTACATCCCCTTCATTACACATGTAATAATTGGTCATCCAGGTCCAAAATTTTAACTGCATGGGTGTTACCACCGGCTCAGCATCAATAATATCAATGATGTATTTTGCTTCGTAGGCCGTTGGTGGATTTTTAGAAATACCGCTAATTAACGCCGCATAAATTTTATGTTTTCCAAACTGCACCACTACCCTTTTGCCAATGGCAACCTGGTCATTTAAATCAAAAGGGATTCTATAAGTATAATTCTTAGCCAAAGATAAAGGCAAGATCACTTCTACAAAAAGAGTTTCTCTTTCTGCAAAAAAATCATTTTCAAAAGTCTCCATTATTTATCTTTAAATGCGGCGAAAAACAGCATGATCCAACCTAAAACAAATAATAATCCGCCGATGGGCGTCAATGGACCAATTAGATTTACAAAATCCAGATGTAGAATACTGCGGGTGGCTAATAAATAAAGGGAACCCGAGAAAAGAATGATTCCGAAAGTAAAGCAGAAGTAAGCGATATTAATTAACTTGTTTCGATAACGGGCAAATGTTGATAAATACAATAATGCGAAAACATGATAAAACTGATAGTCAACACCTTTCTGCCAGATTTCTATTGAAGGCGCATCAACCAATGCCTTTAAAGCATGTGCACCAAACGCACCAAGTAAAACAGCAACAAATCCGAAAAAAGACGCAGTAAGTATTATTCGTTTATTCATATGTACATTTAGCCCGAAGCAATCGCTAAATTAATAAATTGAGAAAGAACTTCTCACTAATCAATGTAATAATTTAAATTTGTTGCACAGCAGATGAGAAAAATCATAATTTTAGTGAGCGCCTTATTAATTGGCATCGCATTCATGTCCTATTTATACTTTTCTAAATTGGGCGTTGAAAACGATGCTAAAGACCTTGCGCTCCAGTTGGCCACGAACAATGCTGCCCTTCTTTTTTCATTTCAGAATGATAAAGGCTTCTATGAAATTATAGAGGGACAAAATTTGCTGCAGCAAGCGATTGGTAAAGATAAAACTGAGTTATTGAGACAACTGAAAGAAAGCTTTATTAATAATAAAACCATTAATAACTTAATCCAGGACCAGGAGATCTACATCAGCTTGCTACCAGACAGCAATAAAACACTCAATTTTTTAATTACTGTTCAGGTAAAACCAGATCAGTCTGCGCTTAACTTTCAAAACCAACTTAAACCGTTTCTTATACCAGTACCTCAAGAAAACAGCATTTTCACTGCTAACGTGAATGATAGCTTGCCTATTTTTGTGGGCGTTCAGCATCAGGTTTTAACGTTATCAACCTCCCTTAAGCTGATTAAGGATGCCGGAATCAGGTTAAAAGAAAATCCTTTTACAGCTTACATAAAGGAAGCAAGACTACAGAATAAAAATATCTTGGCGCAATTATATATCAATTTCAATCAGGCGCCACTTTTATTGAAAAATATCATATCTGGAAACCTTAATGGTGAACTTGCGGTATTTAACAAACAAAATAGCTTCGCTACGCTAAACTATAATTTCAGCAAAGAGAAGATTTTATTTAATGGGAATACAGAACTTATGGCTAGCGATAATTATCTGAAACTTTTCGAAAATGTAGCTGTTCAAAATACAGAAATCCAGAATGTTTTGCCAGATCAAACCGCTAACTACACGCTTTACGCCTTTGATAACTATTCATCATGGCATAAAAAATTAGCGAACTGGCAGGCACAAAAAAAGCTTACTGATAAAACCAATTTACTGCTTAAACGGATAAAAAGTGAATACCGCACAGACTTAAATGCAATTTTCCCAATTTATCTGAAAAATCAATTCATCACATTTCAATTGAATACTGGGGAAAAATTAGCCGCAATAACATTGAGTAACGGTGAAAAAGTGAAGCAATTGTTATTTGATGTAAGCGAAGATTATAGCGAGGAAATTAAACATTTTAAATCTTCAGACATTCTTTTTTCCTATTTGGGTGAGCCACTAAAAAACTTTGGAAGACCCTATTATACCATTATTGACAATTACCTGATTGCTGCAAATAATGCCAGTACCATCCAATCCTTTCTAGGAAAGTACCGTAACAATAAGCTCCTCATTCAGGAACCAGAATACCTGGATGCAATGAATCAACTTTCAAGCACATCCAATATTGGATACTACGTTAATTTAAAGCGGTCAAGCAATATGTTCAGAAGCCAGATCCTTCCGCAATATTATAAACATTTGCAAGCAGACAGCGGTTTAAAAGCCTTCGATACCTTTTACTACCAGATGAGTGCCGATCGAAATAAATTCATCACTAACATCCTCTTAAACAAATATTTAAAACCACTAGTACTAGATTCATTAAGCAACCGTTCAATAGAAATCAGGCCAGAAAACTAAAAATAAATGAAGAAACTCTTACTTACCGCGTGCTTATTGGGTAGTGGCTATTTTGCGCATGCGCAGCAATATGCGTTATTTGGAACCCGAACCATGTTCGATGCCTTTGAAAATGTATCCCAAAAGTCTTTTACGCTGGATTCTTCCAGAAAGTTTTCATCCAATTTCTTTTTACCAAACTTTGGTGCAAATGCAGCAAATGTTGGAGCCTCAGAATATGCCATAAGAAAATTAACTCAGGAAGGTATAAATGACACCAGAAGACTTACCCTTGGAACAGGTGATGTTAACCATTTCTTTTTAAACAGTAATGTATATGTGGCTACAGTGCGCATGTTCAAATCCTATAAATATCAAAAAGAAATGGGGCTGTCCTGGCAAGTCAGGGTAGATTCTCATATCGATTACACCAATGAAACACTAACGATTTTTGATAATTTAGACCGATTATCCCAGGTAGAACAAACCAATGGGATATTTAACGATAAAGGATATCAGCAGTCTTATCACCAGTTTAGTTTTACTTACAGAGAAAACTATAATAAGCGGCTTGCCTTCGGCATCAAGGCAAGTTTACTCAGTGGAATTCTCTATAATAAGCTAAATATTGTAAAGTCTAACCTTTATATTGAACCAGATGGTAGCCAAATGCTGCTCGGTGTGAATGGTACATATCAGGCTAATTTCACAGATACGGAAGAAATTGGTAAAAGATCTTTTCTCCCAACCTTTAAGAATCCTGGCTTGTCGTTAAGTCTTGGCACCAACTATACCACAAAGAATGGCATATTTATGATGGCAAATGTAAAGGATCTTGGATTTATCTGGTGGCGAAGCGGAACCCAGGAGAATATTATTAGAGACCCTGCGAAAGTCATTACCTTAAATGATCAATCTGTCGACATTAATCAAAGCATCAGAGATATTTTCCTGACTGGCCAAAGTGGCAAATTCATTGCACCTACAAATGCTAAAATAGATACTTATGTTTCCAGGCAGTTTGGCTTTTATAAACCAGCTTTTGTAGCCTCAAAAAACCTGTTTTACAAGGGTGGTGATGTTGCTTTTATCAATACCTTCATCTACAGGAACCTTGCCGCCAGTGTAACGCCAGCTTATAATTTCAATAACATTTTCATGGTTGGCTTACAGGGAAAATATCAAACGCCCAACTTCGAACTATTTGGAGGTACGGATAATATGTTTTCGAGCATCAGCTATGCCAGAGGACTTTATAACAGCACTGCAGATGTAGGGAGCGGTCATAATGGTGCATCTTTTTATATGGGGATAGGGATTAAGTTTGGCAATATTGTCAACCATCCTCAATTTAGTGATACCATGCCTGGGATTAATGATCAGCAAGAAGGCAGCTTTTTCGCAAACTTATTTTCAATCTTCAGGAGAAGATAATCAGACCTTCTTTTTGGGTTGGGTAACTACAAAATCTTTTAAGTAAAAAGGTTCGAAGTAAGCAACATCTTCGAAGTTACCCTGATGGTAAGCCTGGTTAGCTAATGCAGACATGTACCGGGCAGTATTATAATTCTGATTACTAAAATCAGCATTGTGATGATTAAGGGTTTCGGCACATTTTGCAGCCCCATCACCTAAAAAGGTAATTTTATTTTTTATCAATAAATCAGCGAAGCTGGTTTCATCAATAATTTTTGCAGCAGTAGGATTAATAATTTGAAGTGAAGCATTAAATACAGCGGTATAAACCTCCATCCTTCTTGCATCAATCATCGGACAAATTAAACCATCATAGGCCGGGTTTTCGATTTGAAATCCAGACGCCATCATTTCCAGTGTCTCAATGGCAATCAATGGTTTTTCTAATGCATAACATAAGCCTTTAGCGGTAGAAACGCCAATTCTCAAGCCTGTATAAGATCCGGGGCCTTTGCTTACAGCAACGGCATCTAACTCCTGATAGGTTAATCCACTTGCTTTTAATACTTCCTCAATAAAAAGAGTAACATGACTGGCATGAATGTTCTGACCGTGCTCTTCTTTAATCGAAATGGTTTCTCCATCAATTGATAAAGCAACGGAACAAACCTGCGTAGCAGTTTCTATTTGAAGTATTTTAGCCATGCGGCAAAGGTATTAAAAATAGTAAAATGGAAGGTATTGAGTTGAGAGTTTGAGTTGGGAGTTTTGAGTTTTGAGTTAAGAGGTTGGAGGTTGGAGTTAAGAGTTTGGAGTCAGAAGTCTGGAGTCTAAATTTTGAAGTTTGAAGCCATGAACCCCTTACTATTGAGCAAATGACTAATGAACAACTAAACCAATAACCCCTCTCAAGGCACCGGATCATGTCCGTGCTTACCCCAGGGGTGGCAGCGGCCAATCCTTTTCAAAGCCATCCAGCCGCCTTTGAATGGACCATGTTTACGAATGGCTTCGATTCCATATTGCGAACAAGTGGGGGTAAATCTACAATTGGCACCAAGCATTGGGGAAATGGCATATTGATAGATTCTGATCAAACCTAAAAAGATCCAGCCAAAAAATTTATTTATGAATTTCATTGGGCTGAATTAAGGTTTGGAAGCGCTTAAAAGTAGCAACCAACTTCTTCTGGATAAAAGTGAACTCATATTTTTTCTTCCCAACAAATTGTATAGAAAAAAGCAACAAACCTTTATCTGTTAAAAGCTGATTATAAAATTCTTCTTGTTTGTTTAGCCGATAGGCTTCGCGAATGCGGCGTTTAAGGAGATTCCGATCTACGGCACGCTTATATCTTTTCTTAGGAACATTGATTACTACCTGAGCTGGAACACCGACAGTTTCATCGATAAAAAGATAAGAGACGCGAAATGGGTATAATAAAAAAGAAGAACCGTTTTTGAACAGCAGATCTAAATGTTTTCTGCTGCATAACCGTTCTTCTTTCCTGAATGTGTACATATATTTTTGATTGATAATTGCAGATTTTGATCTGCCAGTTCCGATTCCGGAAAAGCAATCAAAAATTATGCTTTATGCTTGCGTTCGTCAGAAACTGTTAATCTTTTTCTTCCTTTAGCACGACGTGATGCTAATACTCGTCTGCCGTTAGCTGTTGCCATTCTT
>Ga0308159_1001078_pt1 | contig 45079 bp, 49 predicted proteins | sample PhyCR1_FD_201040 | JGI IMG/M metagenome (GOLD analysis project Ga0308159, IMG submission 201040) | Phyllosphere microbial communities from UC Gill Tract Community Farm, Albany, California, United States - DLSLC.R1 | ecosystem: Host-associated > Plants > Phyllosphere > Unclassified | place: USA... | reverse complement strand
GTGTTGAAGATGTGCGCTTCCCGACCTCGCTGGCGCTGGACGGATCGGATGCAATGAACCCGGATCCGGATTATTCCGCCGCGTACGTGATCCTCGAAACTGACAATCCTGCGCTCAAAGGCCACGGTCTGACGTTCACTATTGGCCGCGGAAACGAAATCTGTTGTGCGGCCATTAAAGCGCTGGAACATCTGATCGTCGGACGGGATCTGGCGGCCGTCACCGCCGATATGGGTCAGTTCTGGCGCGATTTCACCAGTGACAGCCAGCTGCGCTGGATTGGTCCTGACAAAGGCGCAATCCATCTGGCAACCGGCGCGGTGGTGAATGCGGTGTGGGATTTATGGAGCAAAGCCGCCGGTAAACCCTTGTGGAAACTGGTGGCGGATATGTCACCGGAAGAACTGGTGCGCTGCATCGATTTTCGCTACATCACCGACTGCATCACGCCGCAGGAAGCGCTGACACTATTGCAGCAGCGTTCTGACAACAAGGCGCAACGCACAGAGAAACTGCTGGCAGAAGGGTATCCGTGTTACACGACATCTGCGGGCTGGCTGGGTTATCCCGACGATAAACTGCGCCGTTTATGTCAGGAAGCCGTCGATGCCGGTTTCGATTATCTGAAACTGAAAGTCGGGCGCGACCTGGAAGATGACATCCGCCGTGTGCGCATCGCGCGTGAAGTTATCGGCCCGGATCGCAAACTGATGATTGACGCCAATCAGGTCTGGGAAACCAACGACGCCATCCCGTGGGTGAACGCCCTCGCCTTCGCCAGTCCGTGGTTTATCGAAGAACCCACCAGCCCGGACGATATCGAAGGCCACCGCAAAATCCGTCAGGCCGTTGCGCCGGTCAAAGTTGCCACCGGCGAAATGTGCCAGAACCGCATCATGTTTAAACAGTTCATCATGCGGGAAGCCATTGACGTGGTGCAGATTGATGCCTGCCGCATGGGCGGCGTCAACGAAGTGCTGGCCGTGATGCTGATGGCCGCCAAATACAATCTGCCGGTGTGTCCGCACGCAGGCGGCGTCGGGTTATGTGAGTACGTTCAGCATCTTTCGATGATTGATTATCTGTGCATCGCGGGAACGCACGAAGGCCGTGTGATCGAATACGTTGACCATCTTCACGAGCATTTTGTGCATCCGTGCGACATCCGTGACGCGGCGTATATGCCACCGGAAGCGCCGGGGTTCTCCATCGAAATGCATCAGGCGTCGATCGAAAAATATCGCCATCACGCCTGAAACCCATACGAAAGAAAGCTCGAGGAGAACGCCGATGCGCATCGACAGCCACCAGCATTTCTGGCGCTACACGCCGCAGGATTATCGCTGGATAGGCGATGACATGGCGGTGCTGAAGCAGGACTTATTACCGGAAACGTTACGACCTACGTTACAACGTCACGATATTCAGGGCACGATTCTGGTTCAGGCGTGTTCTTCTGTGCAGGAAACGCGCTGGCTGCTGGATCTCGCCGGGAAAACTGATTTTGTGCGCGCCGTGACAGGCTGGGTAGATCTGTCTTCGCCCGCACTGCAACAGGCGCTGGACGCGATTTCACATCCCCTGCTGCGCGGTTTCCGTCATCAGGTTCAGGACGAACCTGCGCCCGCGCAATGGCTGGCAGATCCGGCAATAAATGCCGGACTCCGTCAGTTACAGCAGAAGGGTTATGTCTACGAAATTCTGGTAACGCACCGCCATCTGACGGACGCCGTGAAATTTGCCAAACGTCATGACGACTATTTTCTGGTGCTCGATCATTTCGGCAAGCCCGATCTGAGCCGGGGTGCCGCGCACTGGAAGCAGCAGGTTGCGCCGCTGGCGGGGTTAAAACACGTCAGCTGCAAACTCTCCGGGCTGCTGACCGAGCCGCGTCCGGCAGGCATGTCAGCCCGCGACCTGCTGCCATATTTTGAGGCCGCGCTGGAGATTTTTGGCGCTGAGCGGCTGATGGTCGGCTCCGACTGGCCGGTGTGCCTGCTGGCTGATGTGGATGAAAATCCGTGGGATTTATGCGAACAGGCCACAGCGACATTAAGCACTGACGAGCAGGCAGCCATTTATGGCGGCAGCGCCTGCACGATTTACCGATTACAGCCTTTACCGATTACAGGAAATGACTGATGAATCTGCATCTGCAAAATAAAGTGGTGATGGTCACCGGCGGCGGTTCCGGTATCGGTGCGGCGATTTCGCTGACGCTGGCGGAAGAAGGCGCGATCCCGGTGATCATCAGTAATACCGAACCGGCCAATGAACTGATGCATAAACTACAACAGCTTTCGCCACAGGCCAGTTTTGTGCTGACTGAACTGCGTGACGAAGCCAGCTGCAAAGCCGCCGTCGACGACGTGTTCAGCCGTTTCGACAGCATCGACGGGCTGGTGAATAACGCCGGTGCCAACGACAGCGTGGGACTGGAAGCCGGTCGCGAAGCCTTTGTGAAATCACTCGAACAGAATCTCATCCACTATTACCTGATGGCCCATCTGAGCCTTGACGCCCTGCGCGCCAGCCGGGGAGCCATCGTCAATATCAGTTCGAAAACCGCATTAACAGGACAGGGCAATACCAGCGGTTATGCCTCGGCCAAAGGCGGCATTCTGGCGCTGACCCGCGAATGGGCGGCGGCGCTGCTCGGCGACGGTATCCGCGTGAATGCGGTGATCCCGGCAGAAGTGATGACCCCGCTGTACGAACGCTGGATCAAAAGCTTCGATCACCCTGAAGAAAAGCTGCAACAAATTACCTCGCATATTCTGCTGGGGCAGCGCATGACCACGCCGCAGGAAATCGCCAACACCGTGGTGTTCCTGCTCTCTTCCCGCGCCTCTCACACCACCGGCCAGTGGCTGACCGTGGACGGCGGCTATATGCATCTCGACCGGGCGCTGACATGACGCGCCGCTATTGTCAGGCGCTGGATCTGGCGGACGATCCGGCGCTTATCGAAGAATATCAGCGTTATCACCGCGAAATCTGGCCGGAAATTACCGCACATCAGCGCCGTTATGGCATCGCAGACATGGAAATTTACCGGCTTGGCAACCGGCTGATGATGGTGATGGAAACCACGGAAGATTTTGACAGCGGTCTGTTCGAACGCCGTAGTCTGGAGGATCCGAAAGTCTGCGAATGGGAAGCCCTGATGTGGAAATATCAGCGCCCCACGCCGTGGACGCCCGCCGGTGCAAAGTGGGTGGAAATGGAGAAGATTTTTTCTCTGGCCGAACAGAAGTAGCTATACACCTCCCTGCTGTGAGGGAGTTAACCGTTTTTCACGTTATCTGACATAAAAAATCAGCCACCTGAGCTGAACCCCTACATGCATCACCAGATACTGAGGAATACAACATGCTCGCCGATAAAACTGCCGCGCCTGCTTATGCGCAGCGCAAAACGACGTCCGGTTTCAGACTGGCGTTCATTCTGGTCACCACGTTGTTTTTCCTGTGGGGTTTATCCTACGGGCTGCTGGATGTCCTGAATAAACATTTCCAGGAAGTGCTGCACGTCAACAAAGCCCAGTCTGGCCTGTTACAGGCCGCCTATTTCGGGGCGTATTTCATCATCGCCCTGCCCGCCGGTTTCTTCATGGACCGATTCGGCTATAAAGCCGGGATCCTGGTCGGATTATGCCTGTATGCGCTGGGCGCACTGTTATTCGTCCCCGCCGCCTCCGCAGGCAGTTTCGGCATGTTCCTGTTCGCGCTGTTCGTGATTGCCCTTGGTCTGGGTTGTCTGGAAACCGCCGCTAACCCGTTCGCTACCGTCCTGGGTGACCCTGCCGGTGCGGAACGTCGCCTGAATCTTTCACAGTCATTCAACGGATTAGGTCAGTTTATCGGCCCGATCATCGGCGGCTCGCTGTTCTTCTCCGCCACGCAAGGCACCACGGCGGATGGCCTGTCCTCGGTCAAAACCACTTACGTCGCCATTGCAGTCTTAGTTTTGCTGATCGCTTTCCTGTTCGGGCGCACCAAATTGCCGGACATCCGCGAGCAAAGTACGTCGGAAGATCACGGCATCGCGAAAGGATTGTGGCAGCACGGTCATTTTACCGGCGGCGTAATCGCACAATTTTTCTATGTCGCGGCACAGGTTGGCGTCGGCGCGTTCTTCATTAACTACACCACCGAACACTGGCACACGCTGTCGAACCAGAATGCGTCGTACCTGCTTTCGGTCGGCATGATCAGCTTCATGGTCGGACGTTTCTTCAGCACCTGGCTGATGGGCTTCATCCGCCCTGCCACATTGCTGGTGCTCTACGCCATCATCAATATTGTGCTGTGCGGCGTGGTGGTGGCGGGGATTGATAACGTCTCGGTGATTGCACTGGTGGCGATATTCTTCTTTATGTCGATCATGTTCCCGACCATTTTCGCCATGGGTGTCAAAAACATGGGCAAACAAACCAAACGCGCCAGTTCAGTGATGATTATGGCGATTGTCGGAGGCGCAGTGATGCCGTATCTGATGGGTGCGATTGCTGACCATTACAACACCGCCGTTTCCTACGCCCTGCCGATGGTGTGCTTCGCGGTGGTACTGATTTATGCCGTGAAACAGCGGGCGAAAGCCGTAATTTAAGCCAATTTTAGCAGGTCACAACAGGCCATCCTTAACATCCAGACGGGTGTTAAGGATAAGATCAGCTCAAATTCAAACTGAACAGGCGGCTCAGGGCAATTCTGCCACTGTCAGTTACGGTCACTTCGCGATAGCCCGGCGTGCGGGTGATCCACTCTTTTTGCAGTAAAAGCGTCATCAATGCCTGCCCTGCATCCCCGCCCAGATGAAAACGTCTTTCACTCCAGTCCAGACAAGGACAGCAAGCCTTACGACGCGGACGCGGATCAAGCACTGCGCCAATCCGTTGAAAATGCGCTTTTCCTTCGGATGTCAGCGCATTACCGTCAGGCTCAAGCCATCGCTGACGCAGCATAAAATCATAGATTTTTACCGCCAGTTCTCCTGCCAGATGGTCGTAACAGGTTCGTGCGTAACGCAGAACGACCGGCGTCCGCGACACAAAAGCCGCATGATTATGCATGGAAACGCCCATCAGGTTTTCCAGCAATCCGGCGATATGATGCCCGGCCAGACTGTAATACCGGTGGCGTCCCTGCGTCAGGCAAATCACCAGCCCGTTGCTGAGCAGCCGGGTAAGATGCCCGCTGGTGGTGGAGGCAGCGATGCCCGCCACCGCACTGAGCTCAGTCGCGGTCCATGCGCGCCCGTCCATCAGCGCACACAAAATACTGACCCTGGACGGGTCAGATATCGCAGAAGCCACCAGTGACATGGATTTCTCAAGAGAATCATCCGGCTCACTGTTGTATTCGGTATGAAGAAAATTCATGCAGAGTGTATTGCCCATTGATGGGTGACTTCTGCTGCACGGATATCGTCATCCGTCAGCAAGATAAGCCGGTTATCGTGATCGCTGTACTGTACCAGAATGTTAATGCCAGCCTGGGCAAGAGTCTGGGCGATTTCGCCGTCTTCTGTAAGAAACTGCGCGAGTCTGCTATCCGGTTTTGAAAATACCCCGCCATTTGAGAATTGCTAAAATTGCTTAATTCTCCATATCCTGGCGGTTTAAATGTTCAAGCTTACGTTGCTGCCTGAATGTTATCAGGCATATAAATACAATAATTTCGGTTAAGTCCATAATGGTAATATGATGAAAACCTGATTAGCCCAAGCTGCAAGGATTAGCCGGTGCATCATGTTTACACTCTACGAAGGCCGTGAAATTGAATGGGAACTCAGCCCAGAAGACTTCGCCTATATCTGCTCACCCGAGCACGCTTTAGAACAATCTAAAACCCACTATGATCTGGATGAGCGAAATTACCGCAGCAAATTCAGCCCCTTTAGTGTTCCTGAGCGCCTTTACTCACGACAGCCCACATGGCGACGGGCACAGGCCGGGTATGTGGATCCCATTTACGACTCAATAAAAGAGCATCTTCAGTTAGGCTGGCTGATTGGTGTGGATACCACTGAGCAATGGAATTGGGTCGAAAATCCATTTTACGTTGATGAAAATGGAGAGCTAATTTGCGATAGCCCTGACTATTATCATGAGTGGTTCATTCGCGAAATTACCGATGGCTATAACGACGCGGTGGCAAATAGGAATGGGTTAAAGGCGGAACCCACTCAGAAATTCCATTACGGCAGTTCGTACTCACAGCCCGAACAACATGCACAAGCGGCTAAAACCCTCAATAGCAAAGCTGCCGGGCGCTTATTGGCTGCTGGCGGTGTCTACAATGGAAACATAGAAGGCTACGCGAAGACAGCTCAGCAGCTCGGAGGAGATGCCCCGGCGGGTTACGTTCAAGTTCTTAATGAAACAACAGCAGGATCGGCTATTGCTTTGGCATCTATCGGCGCGGCCTTTGGGCTTGGTCGGTTGGGGTCAATGCAAGAAATAGAGAGCATTGAAAAAATATATGGAGCAAGAGGGCCTTCAAGTCTACGAGAGTTTGATCCTGACCTGGCCGGTGGGCCGCTTGAAAAGCTAAGTACAGAAGGTGTTAACATCACGCACGCGGGCGTTGATACTGTTGAGCTTCATATTTCGCGTTTCGAACCCGACATTGCTAATGACTTTATGATTGACCGGCTACGAAAGATCTCTGACGGTACTTTAGCCCCAGAATCAGTAGATTTGAACTATTTCACCCATGAATGCCGTGAATTTCAACGATATTGCAATTTAGGATGGGAGTCAGGGCAACCAACAGACGGTGTTGCAGCGTATGATTTATGGAATAACGCCCACACAGCAACTCTTGAGGAATTCGGTTTGCGAGATAATCAACTTTATCACCCGGATGCGTTTAAATGATGACTAAAGCAGAACAAGATATTCTCAAGGTTTTAATGGCTGATGAGAAAAAATGGACTTGGATGACTCTGGATCGAATGCTTTCGATAAGGGGCTTGGGCGGGGTTGGGCAGGTACCACGTTATGTAGCGAAACTTGCGGAGGATGGAATGATCAACATAGTTGAAGGCAATAAGCCAGCAATGCCTTTCTATGTAATTACCCCTAAGGGGCGAGCGATAGTTGAGAGACTTATCAGCCAAAGTGACGACTCAGTCTCTCGGAGTGACTAGTGGTCTTGGCAAAACTAGCACTAGCGGCTAAATGCCGACCGACTCATTGGGCGGTATTTTAATGCCTGCTGCATGGCTCACAGTGGCACGCTACGCTTCGAAAAGCCTCGATGCTCAGTGAAGCGTAAAAACTTCATCACGGCGCTCTCAGACGCGGGATTAAATACCCGCAAACACCCTTTGCGCGAATGCTATCCCCGCCACGCGCGCCCGTCCATCAGCGCACACAAAATACTGACCCTGGAAGGGTCAGATATTGCAGAAGCGACCAGCGACATGGACTTTTCAAGAGAATCATCCCGCTCACTGTTGTATTCGGTATGAAGAAAATTCATGCAGAGTGTATTGCCCATTGTTGGGTGACTTCTGCTGCACGGATATCGTCATCGGTCAGCAGAATAAGCCGGTTATCGTGGTCACTGTACTGTACCAGAATGTTAATGAGCTGGTTTATTTTGCAGGAATGCATGAAGGACATAAACGGGTGGGTTGAAAAGAGGTGGTGCGATTTACTGATTATGCGCTTTAGGCATTGTTGATACTGAATAAATCGCCATATTTTTGGCGGTTTTGATGCATGCATTTACTTCACTAACTAAATATTATTTAGGCATATAAATACAATAATTTTGGTTAAGTCAAAAAAGTAATATGATGAAAATCTGATCAGTCCAAACTGCAAGGATTAGCAGGTGCATCATGTTTACACTCTACAAAGGCCGTGAAATAGAATGGGAACTCCGCCCAGAAGACTTCGCCTATATCTGCTCACCCGAGCACGCTTTAGAACAATCTAAAACCCACTATGATCTGGATGAGCGAAATTACCGCAGCAGATTCAGCCCCTTTAGTGTTCCTGAGCGCCTTTACTCACGACAGCCCACATGGCGACGCGCACAGGCCGGGTATGTGGATCCCATTTACGACTCAATAAAAGAGCATCTTCAGTTAGGCTGGCTGATTGGTATGGATACCACTGAGCAATGGAATTGGGTCGAAAACCCATTTTACGTTGATGAAAATGGTGACCTGATTTGTGACAGAGCCTACCTGTACCACGAATGGTTTATTCGACAGGCTATGGATGCTTATGAATTCGCCGTAGCTGAAAGACAAGGTGTAAAAGCCCTTCCAACTCAGAAATATGATTACGGGGGTTGGGGTTCAGCACCTGTTCAACATGCCCAGTCAACTAAGACAATCAATAGTAAAGCTGCCGGGCGGTTATTAGCTGCTGGCGGAGTTTACAATGGCAACATTGCAGATTATGCCAAAACTGCGCAACAGCTCTGCGGTGAAGCTCCGGCAGGTTATGATCAGATGCTGAATGAGACAACCGCAGGTTCGGCGATTGCTATTGTCTCTGCGGCGGCGGGATTAGGTCTTGGTCGAATGGGTGCAATTAGCGAGATAAAGCAACTGGAAAATCTTGCGAAAACAAATTCAATTACTTCAGAAACGGGCTTTCTATCAAAATCAGGAACATTGTTGAACGCTGATAAAGCTGTAATTGATCCTAAAAAACTCATTTCATATGCGTTAAATCCAGACCATCCTGTTGGCGGTAACAAAGCTAAGGTTTTCGAGTCAGCTTTAGGCTATAACCAGACGAATGTTGACGACCTAATTACTAAAGTTCAGGCTGGTATTGTCTCCAACCCAGCAAAACTATTAGGCTCAGACAACTTTGGTCAACGTATGGCTGTAGAGATGCCAATTACAGGGATTAATGGGAATACAGCAATTGTACGATCAGGTTGGATGTACGATACCGGTTCCTCCGTTCCCAGAATGACTACTATCTTCGTTAAATAAAGGCCAGATATGGAATTTTCACTTTTTGATGTTGTTATATTAAATGCAGACCTGCCTGATGAGGGGCTAGTTAAAGGAATGACTGGGGCAATTATTGATGTTTATAGTTCGCCATCGATGGCTTATGAAGTTGAATTCTGCGATCAACAAGGCCGAACAATCGCTTCTGTGGCATTGGCTCCAGAACAGTTACAACATAAATCCTGATTCATCGGTTAAGACAAGGCTACCAGTGTACTCTGGTAGCCATTTTTTCTTTGGTTTTCTTAGCTCGTCAAAGGCACCACACGCAACGCTACTCAGAGAACTCATCTGTTGTAGGTTGAAACCAGATAACTCCCTCATGGCGCGCTCAGTCGCTAGAACAAATGCAAGTAAACATCCTCGGCGCGCAATGCTATCCCCGCCACGCCTGCCCGCTTTGTAGACCGCTTTTAATGCATATGCACTAGCATTGTAATACTAGGCGTGGCTGGCATTGAGAAGATGTAAATTATTTTTTTTATGAATGCAAATGGATGCTCCTTGCATGCATCTTTCTTTAGATGTAAAAAAGTGTGTCACACAGCAAAACCTAAACAGTCTTGAAGCAACTGTAAGGGTATCAACAAATATAATAATCATATGAGTAAGGAAATTATATGAATGTTCGTCTCACTAAAATTTCAATCAGTAACTTTAGATCCTGTAAATCAACAGAAGCAACCCTAAGACCTTATACTGCTCTCGTGGGTTATAATAACGCTGGTAAATCAAATATTATCTTAGCTATAAAATGGTTATTGGATGGTTCTTTATTGTCTGATGCAGACATGTATGACCCTAAGGTACCGGTTTCGGTTGAGGGCGTAATTGAAGGAATTACAACTGAAACGCTAACATTGCTTAATGAAGAAAACCAAAAAAAAATGGCTCCCTTTATAATAAAAGGAACATTAACTTTTGCTAGGAGACAAGAATTTGACACCGAAAAAAAGAAAATCGCAAAAATTCTTGAGGTTTATGATGGTAAAAGTTGGAAAAAAAATCCTGGAGGTATAGATGGCGCGATCTCAAACATATTCCCAGAGCCAATACACATACCCGCAATGTCAGATGCAGCAGAAGATGCAACAAAGAATAAATCGGGAACCACAATCAGTAAAATACTTGCCGCAATAGTTGCAGAAATAAAAGGTGAATACGAGGAAAAGTTTACTAAAAACATATCCGAAATAGGAAACTATCTTTCACACGATGGGGGGAATCGTTTAGACGGATTAAACAAAATTGACGCAGGAGTAAATGAAAAAGTAAATCAATTTTTCCCAGATGTTAGCATAAAATTACATTTTCCCACGCCTACCCTTGACGAAATATTTAAATCTGGAACATTAAAAGTTTTTGAGTCTCGCGATGATAATCAAGAAATGAGAGATATTAGTCGCTTCGGCCATGGAACGCAAAGATCTATACAAATGGCTTTAATTCAGTACTTAGCTGAAATAAAGAAAAAGAATGAAGATAATAAGAAATCCAACACACTAATATTCATTGATGAACCAGAGCTGTATCTTCATCCATCAGCTATCAATTCAGTTAGAGAATCCCTAATATTGTTGAGTGATCTTGGGTATCAAGTAATCATATCAACACATTCTGCAAGTATGCTTTCAGCCAAACATGCTGCAAATGCAATACAAGTTTACAAAAGCACTAATGGTACTATAGCCAGAAAAACGATCTCAGAGAAGATAGACGAACTATATTTAGCGTCCTCCCCGCAATTACATTCGGCGTTTACTTTATCTAATTCATCATACTTTTTATTTGCTGAGGAAGTAATATTAGTTGAAGGTAAAACCGAAACCAATGTATTGCATGCATTATATAAAAAAGTTAAAAATAAAGAACTCAATCCCAGTAAAACATGCATAGTAGCAGTGGACGGGAAAGGTAGCCTTTTGGGAATGGCACAAGTTATAAATGCTATTGGCATAAAGACTCGTATTCTAGCGGATTGTGATTTTTTATCAAAATTATTAATATCAACTCATAATGAAGAATTGAAGAAAGAATGCGACAATCTCATTAATTCGATAACTGCTAATAATCTTGGGCTAAAAAACCCCATAACAAAAGTCGAATCATTGAAAAGTAGCTCGAGCCAAGACTTCATTAAAATGTGTAATCACGTTTCAACACAGCAATATATAATCAATATGCATACGATCTTGAAGGATGACGGTATATATATATGGAAATCGGGAGATATTGAACAAGTCTATGGGTTTGGTAAAAAACAAGAAGAATGGGATAGACTTTTAGAATGTCTAAGTGATGATGAACAAAAATTATCATCCGTAATAAAAAACCATACTGAAATAGAAGATTTCATTAACTGGATTTAATGAAATTAGAAGTAAAACATCCCAGTAATTAGCAATTAAGCTAATACTGGGATGTCACAGGAAAATTAATAAACTAATTTCATTAACATGGGGAAAACTTAAAGCTCGTCCAAGCATCCACAAACGGGAATGAGAAAATTTCACCATCATAAGCAACTACACCTCCACGTGTAAGAACTTCAAGCTCCCAGCGCTGCAGAGTGATTCCCTTTTTTGACAAATAGAAGCTAATTCTAGGGATGCGCTGGCGTTCCTCTTGAGTGAGCCGCTCTGATGGTGCATGTTGGCGAGTTTTGAATAAATCATAGCCTCGTTTGACTTGCTTAATCCGTGGCGGATGCTTTATCAATGCTTCCCTGCTCACTTTCTTAACACTGACATCAATCCCACTAACATCACCAATATTAAGCACTGCTGCGGCTTGCTCAGAAGGTGTTGGCATCATATTCGTTTCGGTACTCAGTCCACCTAACCCACAGTTATTGACAGGACTCCGAGGCGCGCCGGAGGCGCTTATTAAATTCAAAGGATGAACGGCAACTTCAACAGCCTTGGCGACAATGCGCCATTTTGTTGTGCGTGTTTCGTGGATGAGGTCAGTGCCAAGATGAGGGGCATAAATGCCGATGATTTTCTGGATCTCTTCGTCGTACTCGTTTAACTCATCAATCACTTGGCGGGCGGTTCTTACCGTTTGCTCATCGCGTGGGACATTCGCCCCACCCTGCGCAGAAATATATGCGGCGAAATCACCACCGTCTGCCGCTGCTCTTGCAGCTTCGACAAGGGGTCAACTCGCTAGCAATACCTGCCACCGCGCTGAGTTCGGTCGCCGTCCATGCGCGTCCGTCCATCAGCGCACACAGAATACTGACCCTGGAAGGGTCAGATATCGCAGAAGCCACCAGTGACATGGATTTCTCAAGAGAATCATCCGGCTCACTGTCGTATTCGGTTTTAAGAAAATTCATTCAGATTGTACTGCCCATTTTTGGGTGGGATGTCGTCATCGGTCAGCAGAATAAGCCGGTTCTCGTGGTCACTGTACTGTACCAGAATGTTAATGAGCTGGTTTCTTTTGCAGGAACGCATGAAGGACATAAACGGGTGGGTTGAAAGGAGGTGGTAAGGTTTACTGATTATGCGCTTTAAGAATTGTTGATACTGAATAAACCGCCATATTTTTGGCGGTTTTGATGCATGCATTTACTTCACTAACTAAATGTTATTTAGGCATATAAATACAATAATTTTGGTTAAGTCAAAAAAGTAATATGATGAAAATCTGATCAGTCCAAACTGCAAGGATTAGCAGGTGCATCATGTTTACACTCTACAAAGGCCGTGAAATAGAATGGGAACTCCGCCCAGAAGACTTCGCCTATATCTGCTCACCCGAGCACGCTTTAGAACAATCTAAAACCCACTATGATCTGGATGAGCGAAATTACCGCAGCAGATTCAGCCCCTTTAGTGTTCCTGAGCGCCTTTACTCACGACAGCCCACATGGCGACGCGCACAGGCCGGGTATGTGGATCCCATTTACGACTCAATAAAAGAGCATCTTCAGTTAGGCTGGCTGATTGGTATGGATACCACTGAGCAATGGAATTGGGTCGAAAACCCATTTTATGTTAATGAAAATGGTGACCTGATTTGTGACAGAGCCTATCTGTACCACGAATGGTTTATTCGACAGACTATGGATGCTTATGAATTCGCAGTAGCCGAAAGACAAGGTGTAAAAGCCCTTCCAACTCAGAAATACGATTACGGGGGGTGGGGTTCAGCACCTGTTCAACATGCCCAGTCAACTAAGACAATCAATAGTAAAGCTGCCGGGCGGTTATTAGCTGTTGGTGGAGTTTACAATGGCAACATTGCAGATTATGCCAAAACTGCGCAACAGCTCGGCGGTGAAGCTCCGGCAGGTTATGATCAGATGCTGAATGAGACAACCGCGGGTTCGGCGATTGCTATTGTCTCTGCGGCGGCGGGATTAGGTCTTGGTCGAATGGGTGCCGCGGGTGAGATTAGTCAGTTAGAGAAATTGACGCAGCCGCAGAACATTAATGGCTTTACACTCGAGCAGTTATCCGATGGTGCAAAACTATTAGATAAGGGAGATTTAACTCAAGCAGGACGTGCCCTGCAAAAACATGGGGGACGTATTGGAAGTGCATTTCCACCCGTTAAGGGAAATACTGCCGCAATAAATGAACAGGGGCAAAGTATCGTTGATGGCATTTTAAACGACGAAAGCAAAAAAGTCCTATTCAGCAACACTGGTCGGTTTGGTCAAGTAACTGATATTATTGCAACAGACGGTCGGGGTCTGAGGTATGACCCCCAAGGGAAGTTAATAGGATTTCTGGAGCCACCAAAGTGAGTAAATTAACCGCACAACTGGCCAGTTTGCCAGACAGAGAAAACGTTGTTTATGAAATCTACTCTGATTCCGATCAGGTGGCTGAAGTGTCCAACGAGCCTGATAATGGCATCCGAATTGAAATTTTCCCATGTCCCCATACAGGGAAAATTTGGAATTTTGATTTCAATGAATTCTATACACTCATAGAACAAGCCAAGCAGAACATTGACGCTTAGGGCATAGGTCATTGATTTTATGAAACTAAACGTGGGTAGAATCACTTACTGTTTGCTCATCGCGTGGGACATTCGCCCCACCCTGCGCAGAAATATATGCGGCGAAATCACCACCGTCTGCCGCTGCTCTTGCAGCTTCGACAAGGGGCAACTCGCTAGCGATGCCCGCCACCGCACTGAGCTCGGTCGCAGTCCATGCACGCCCGTCCATCAGCGCACACAAAATACTGACCCTGGAAGGGTCAGATATCGCAGAAGCGACCAGCGACATGGACTTTTCAAGAGAATCATCCGGCTCACTGTTGTATTCGGTATGAAGAAAATTCATGCAGAGTGTATTGCCCATTGTTGGGTGACTTCTGCCGCGCGGATATCGTTATCCGTCAGCAGAATAAGCCGGTTATCGTGATCGCTGTACTGTACCAGAATGTTAATGCCAGCCTGGGCGAGAGTCTGGGCGATTTCGCCCAGTTCGCCCGGCTGTTTCTGAGGTAATTTCCGTATCACAGGGCGCGACAAATTTCTGACCTCAAACCCGGCATCTGTCAGAACCTGACGGGCTTTCTCGCCATCTTCTATCAGGAAATGCGCGTGCGTGGCTTCCGGCGTGGTAAATACTCCGCCACCTTCCAGACCCACGCCGTTGAGACCGAGAACGCGTCCGAATGAAGCCAGCGAACCTGAAGTATCGTCGAGAATAACGTGAATGTCATACATGCTGATGCGCTCCTTTACCAGACGGCTGATGGGAAGATTTGTCGGAAGAATAGTCACGAAATACACGGGCAACGCGAATTCTGTAGTATGAAAAAATCGACTGTTTGCCCTCTTTCTGGGCGGCAAGATGCGTCAGATTTTGTTTCCATCCGGCGACCGACTCGTCATCTTCCCACCACGACAAAGAAAGAATTTTCCCGGACGTGCTCAGGCTCTGGAAGCGTTCAATAGAGATAAATCCCGGCGTGTCCGACAACAACGGCTTCAGCTCTGCCGCCAGCTCAAGGTAGCGCTCACGCGCTTCGGGTACTGCGTCTGCCTCAAAAAGTACTGCGATCATCTTTCTGCTCCCTCATGAATTTCACTCAGCTTATTACCGGCAAAAAGGGGATGCTTCGGTCAGCGCCGAAGTATGTCGGCGACGCGCAGGCAGGATCATGAACTTTGCTCATGTTCAGTGAATTTAAATCACTTTTTTTCACTCAATGACTCAGGCATAAAAGAGTCATCGCGATTCACCCTTAAAATATGAAGACTACTGAAATAATGTAGGTTTTTCAGCAGCCGGGACACCTGATAAAAATGAAAAAAGAAATTACATTCACTATTAAGAGCATTCGTTTCGACGAAGATTATAACCCCTCGGAAAATACGCGTATTACGACTAACTTTGCCAATCTGGCGAGGGGCGAAAAACGTCAGGAAAACCTGCGCAACACTTTAGTGATGATTAATAATCGCTTTAATTCTCTGGCACACTGGGACAACCCAACCAGTGACCGCTACGCGGTTGAACTGGACATCATCACCGCTCAGTTGAATATCAGTAGTGAAGGAAAATCCGACGCCTTCCCGGTGATTGAAATATTAAAAACCAATATCGTCGATAAAAAAACCAACGAACGCTTTGAAGGCATTCTGGGAAATAACTTTTCCTCTTATGTCCGTGATTATGATTTCAGCGTTGTGCTGCCTGAGCATAATAAGGACAAAGCCGGATTCAGCCTTCCGGAGAATTTTGGCGTATTACACGGTGATATCTTTAAGCGTTTTATTACTTCAGATACCTACAAACAGTATTTTAATAAGACACCGGTTATCTGCCTGAGCGTTTCAAGTAAAAACACCTATTACCGTACCGGCAATCAACATCCTGTATTAGGCATCGAATATCAGCAGGATGAGCCTTCCCTGACGGATGAATATTTCGCCAAAATGGGACTGCGTGCCCGCTACTTCATGCCTGAAAACAGCGTTGCGCCGCTGGCGTTCTACTTCAGTGGCGATTTGCTAAGTGATTACACCAATCTTGAGCTGATCAGCACCATCAGCACGATGGAGACTTTCCAGAAGATTTATCGCCCTGAGATTTACAACGCGAATTCCCCGGCGGGTAAACAGTATCAGCCGAGTTTGAATTTCCAGGATTATTCATTAACCCGGATTGTTTATGACCGGGAAGAACGTAGCCAGCTGGCTGTTGAACAGGGCAAGTTTACTGAAGAGCAATTTATTAAACCTTACCAAACTGTTCTTAAACAATGGTCTGCTGAACCCGTTCTCTGATTTACCCAAAAAAATATAAGGTCACCTGTGATGAAAAAATTATTACCGACATCGACTGCGGGCAGTTTACCGAAGCCCTCCTGGATTGCGCAGCCAGAAACACTCTGGTCGCCGTGGAAACTGGAAGGTCAGGAATTAGTTGACGGGAAAATCGATGCGCTGCGTTTATGTCTGGAAGATCAACAACAGGCCGGTATTGATATCGTCAGCGATGGCGAGCAAACGCGTCAGCATTTTGTCACCACATTTATCGAGCATCTCGAAGGCGTGGATTTCGAGAAGCGTGAAATCGTCAAGATCCGCAACCGCTATGAAGCAAGTGTTCCAACCGTTGTCGGGCCGGTGAGCCGCAAGAAGTCCGTTTTTGTCGAAGATGCGAAGTTTTTACGTAAGCAAACCACGCAGCCGATCAAATGGGCCCTGCCGGGACCGATGACCATGATCGACACGCTGTATGACAACCACTATAAAAGCCGCGAAAAACTCGCCTGGGAATTCGCTAAAATTCTCAATGAAGAAGCCAAAGAATTAGAGGCAGCGGGCGTCGATATCATCCAGTTCGATGAACCGGCCTTCAACGTGTTCTTCGACGAAGTTAATGACTGGGGCATTGCCACGTTAGAAAGAGCTATCGAAGGGCTGAAGTGCGAAACGGCTGTCCACATCTGCTACGGCTACGGCATCAAAGCCAACACCGACTGGAAGAAAACGCTGGGCACGGAGTGGAGACAATACGAAGAGATCTTCCCGAAACTGCAAAAATCTAATATCGATATTATCTCGCTGGAATGCCATCACTCGCATGTTCCGATGGAGCTGATGGAGCTGATCCGCGGTAAAAAAGTGATGGTTGGTGCTATCGACGTAGCCACCAATACTATCGAAACACCGGAAGAAGTTGCCGCAACGCTGCGTAAAGCGCTGCAATTTGTCGATGCCGACAAACTTTATCCGTGCACTAACTGCGGCATGATCCCGTTACCGCGTGGCGTGGCACGCGGTAAGCTGGATGCGTTAAGCGCCGGTGCAGAAATCGTGCGTAAGGAACTGCTGGCGAAATAAACTGGTCAGCCAGCACAAAGCTGAAGAGAACATAGTCTGAGTTGAGCGATCAAAACGGTCGCCAACTCATTAGCCCGCTATCGCTCCCCTCCGTTTAACTTTCTTTTAATTCAGGCCACCGGCAATTTGTCCAGAATCGCCTGGGCAGTATTCACATCTGTCACCAGCGAATTGATCATTCCTGAGCGCACTGCGCCAATAATCCCCGCGGCTTTTTCGGGGGTGGCGGCCACACCAATGGTTAGCGGCGTTTTGCGCAGCTGTTCTGCCGAGGCGGCAATCATTCTTTCTTCCCCTTCCCAATGCAGTAAATCGCCAGATTCGGTGAAGTAATGACGCAGCACATCCCCCGCTGCATCACTCAGCGCCTGCTCACCCGGTGTTGCCGTGGTGGATTCACTCGGTTTAGGGGTATGCGTCAGGCCTACACCGACAATCGCCGCATCGAGCCGATCCCACAGTGAAATAATTTCCTGCACACTCGGGTCTGCGAGAAACGCATCACGCAATTCCGCCGATGAAAGATAAGGGGCGTGCAGAAAATACGGCGTGCCTTCCATCTGTTCTGCCGCACGGCGCACGAACTCGGTTATCTGGAAATGCGGGGCCGATTGTTGCATACCCCCGTTGAGCGCGACGGTCATAATGCCCGGCAGACGCGGCATACCCGCCAGCGTCACTTCCCGCACGGCCCTTCCCCAGCCGATACCGAGCACTGATCCGGCACCTAAACCGGCTTCCTGTAACAAAGAAGCCAGCGGTGTCGCCAACGCACCCAGCACGTTGCCCGGTGGCGCATCCACCACATACGCGTGTCTGAGTCCGAGGCGTTTCATCAGGTCAGTTGTCATGTCTTCCGGCGACGATAAACCCACCACTTCGATGCGCACAATCCCTGCCGCACGGGCTTTATTCAGCAACCGGGAAATGGTTGCCGTCGACACATCCAGCTTGCGTGCAATCTCCACCTGAGACATATCAGACTCGTAATGCAGCTTCGCCACCAGATGCATCATGGCACGCGTTGCTGCAATATCTTGCAAAATTGGCTCTTTCAGCTTGAAATTCCTTTCAGTAATGAATTACACTCAAATCGTCGATTGAGGGATTATTGCGCAACACCTGTAAAAATGCAATGTGCCGGATCGGGCCTCAACCCTAGTAAAACGGCGTGTTACGCGATTTTCCGCCCCTTTTCGTCAGGGGGCAAAGACAGAACGTCCAGTGTAATCGAGATTTTTTCATCTGTAATAAATTTCACGCAAAGGAGAGTTCCATGTCAAAAATGTCTACTTCAGAATTACGCAGTTATCAGCAGATTTGCGGCAAGAACGGTGCGATGCTGGTGATCGCCTGTGACCAGCGTGGCGCCATGCGCAGCCTGCTCGCCAGCGACCCGCAACAACAATCCGCCATTTCTGAGCACGAACTCGGGCTTATCAAAGCCGACATCACCCAGTATCTTGCCAGTAAAGCCTCCTGTGTGCTGGTCGATCCGGTTTGCGCCGTCCCGCAACTGGTGGATAACGGGATTATTGCCCGCGACACCGCGCTGCTCATTGGCCTTGATGCTTCTGGCTGGGATAATTCACCGGAAGGTTATCGTCTGTCACGCCTGGTCGCTAACGTAGATGCACGCCGCGTACGTCAACTGGGGGCGACCGGTGGTAAAATCATGGTCTATCTGCGCTCCGATCAGGAAGCCGCTAACCGACATAACATTGATATTCTGCGTCAGTGTATTGAGGACTTCGCCCGCGAAGACCTGCTGCTGGTGGTGGAGTTTTTGACCTATAAACTCGACAACGAAACCGAGGAAGAATATAAAGAAAAAGTCCCGTCACTGATTTATGGCGGCACGAAGATTTGCCTGGAATGCGGCGCGAAAGTGCTAAAACTCCCTTATCCGGGCTCGAAACAAGCCTGTGCTGACATCACCAAACTTGCAGGGGTCGTGCCCTGGGCGGTGCTTTCAGCGGGCGTTGACCATTCCACTTTCCTCAAACAAGTAGCAGATGCCATGAGTGAGGGCGCGTCAGGCGTTATCGCAGGCCGTTCATTGTGGAAAGACTGCATTTCGCTGGATCGCAACGCAACGAAATCCCGTCTGGAATCGCTGGCGGTACCGCGTCTGAACGAGTTGCAGGCTGTCATTCAGCAGTATTTCCATGCACCGGCACATAACCAAACACAACAGGTGGAACATGTCTGATAACAGAAGCGCCTCACGAAATGGCTTTACCAGCAAACGCGTTATCCTGGTGAACGGGATCCCGGCGTCAGGTAAAAGCCGGCTCGCTGTTGAGCTTTCTGCACACAGCGGCTGGCTGCAACTGTCGCTTGATGGCATTAAAAATCCTTTTCTTCAGCGATTAGAGAACGTTGACCGCCCTTTTAACCGCGTACTTGGGCTGGCAAGCTATCAGGTTATCTGGGACATCATCGGCGGCGCACCACAGGGCAGCACTTTTATTGTCGATGCGTGGTTTGGTTTTCAGCCCCAGGAAGTCTTGCAGGATTATCTGCAACGGGCGGGCGTCACGCAGGTCGTGGAAATCTGGTGCCAGATTGATGCTGAACTGGTTGCCGGACGTTTTGCCTCACGACTGGGCGAACGTTTACCGGGACATGTCGGGGCAGAATATATTCCCGAATTAAAAATTCTCGCAGGAAATGCACGGCCAATAACATTAGGACCAGTTTATTCTGTTGATCAGAATGTTATTGAGCAAAATAAGCCTGTAAATATTGTTGATATTCATCAGTGGATAATGAATTCATTCGACACACAAATTCAATGAAAGCTGACCAGAGGAAATATTCGTTTACCGAAAAAGTAAGTTAATTCTGATATCAGGACGTTGTTAAACCTCTGCTATCATTCATTCTTTCAGGTCGCCTGAAATTATTATCTTTCATTGATGGCTAACAGGACTGGATAGATCACAGTTTTTATTTTAATTAAATATCATACTGAGAAAATACCCTACTCTTATGAAGAGGCATTATGTTAAGCGACTGGATTAATGAAAATAACACGCAAATCATCAGTAAAATAGAAGACTGGAAAAGTGCAGTGGCATTTGCCGTGCAACCGTTAATTGATTCGGGCGCAGCGGAAAACCGTTATCTTCAGGCTATATATGATATGCACCGGGAAATCGGGCCTTATTATGTTTTGGGCGAAGGTATAGCAATGCCACACGCCCGGCCAGAAGAAGGGGTTAACCATACGGCACTGTCCCTGGTGATTGTTTCAGAAGGCGTTGAGTTTGGCAGTGAAGATAACGATCCGGTTTACGTCATCTTCGCGCTGGCCGCTGTGGACAGCCATTCGCACATAGAAATGATCGCCAGCCTTTCCCATCTGTTCTGTGATGACGAGGCGGCAGAGCGGTTAAAACGCAGTAAAAACAGACAGGAAGCATTAGATATCATCCGGCAGTTTTAAACGTGAAGTGAAAAGAGATAAACATAACCCTTTATGAACACCTACAAAGAACGTAAGGAAAAATGATGAAAAAGCTATCAATCCTGGCGGTATGCGGTGCGGGTCTGGGCAGCAGTTTTGCCTGTGAAATGAGTATCGAAGCAGCGTTAAAAGATTTGGGTGTGGAAGCCGATTTATCACATTGTGATATTTCCAGTGCCACGTCATCGAGAGCCGACATTATTATGACCGGCGAAAACTTCAGATCGCAATTCCAGCATTACACAATCAACGCCAACATTATTTATCTGAAGCGCCTGGTTGATAAAAATGAAATAAAGACCAAGCTGACTCCTATCCTTCAGGAAATGGGACATCTGGCCATTTAATAAATTATTATTTAAAGTAAAAACACTTATAAATCGACAGAACAATTACCGTGAACTCTACAGGGGACGCTTATGTCTTTCCTTCACTTTATTGTCAATGATGTATTAGGCCAGGCATCAATATTAATATCACTGATCGCCATGATTGGCCTGATCGCATTAAAGAAAAGCACCGGACAAGTTATTACCGGTACATTAAAAACGCTTCTGGGCTTTTTGGTTCTGCTTTCGGGTGCCAGCATAATTGTTAATACCCTGACCTTCCTGGGTGAAATATTCCAGAAAGGATTTCATATGCGCGGGATTGTTACCGACGTCGGTTCGATTGCCGGTATCGCACAGCAAACTCTCGGGCGTGAAACGGCATTAATTATGGTACTGGCGTTTATCGTCAATATCCTGATTGCCCGCCTGACCCGATTCAAATATATCTTCCTCACCGGACAGGCGTCGCTGTGGATGGCCACGGTCTGTTCCGTCATCGGCTACATGGGCGGTCTGCGCGGTACCGAGCTTATCCTGACCGGCGGGATTATTGCCGGTGTAATGGCCGTCGGGATGCCGGTGCTGGCTCAGCCGATTGTGCGCAAAATTACCGGCTCCGATGACATTGCACTCGGCCATTTCTGCACTATCGGCTATATCGTGCAGGCCGGTGTGGCGAAACTTACCGGCGATGTCAGTAAAAGCACCGAAGACTTCGAGCTGCCGCAATCCTTCTCTTTCCTGCAAGACACCTATCTGTCGATGATGGTGGTGATGATCCCGATTTACCTGATCCCGGCAATTGCAGCAGGCCCAGAAGTCATCGCGCCTTATGCCAACAGCGTTAACTATCTGGTCTATTCGTTCCTGCAATCCATTCAGTTTGTGGTCGGCGTTTACGTGCTGCTGTCAGGTGTCCGCCTGCTGCTGGCTGAAATCGTCCCGGCTTTCCGCGGTATCGCCCTGCGTATTGTGCCGAACGCCATTCCGGCGCTCGACTGTCCGGTGCTTTTCCCCTATGCCCCGAACGCGGTCATTATCGGCTTTATCTCGACCACCATCGGTTCGGTGATCGGCATGTTCCTGTTCCCGAGCCTCGGACTGGCGATGATCTTACCGGGCATGCTGACCAACTTCTTCGCGGGCGGCACGGCGGGCATCTTCGGTAACGCCGTCGGCGGGCGTCGCGGCGCGATTATCGGCGGGATTTTCCACGGCCTGTTTATCACTTTGCTGCCGGCGTTGCTGCTGCCACTGTTGGGCAAGTTTGGCTTCTCGAACGTAACATTCAGTGACTCTGATGTCATCAGCGTCGGGCTGGTATTTGGTCATATCCTTAACTTCTTCCATTAAGTGAGCCGGAGGTCATGATTATGGACACTCGTATTGAGCAAATTTTAGCGCAGCAACTGCCCCCTCAGGACTCGGCGAAAGCGCTTAACGAGCTGGGAAAACAGTATCAGGAGCAGCAGGATCTGGATGCCGCAATTGCCTGCTGGGAGGAAAGCATGGCCTGTTACGGCAAACCGGGATTTGCACAGGCGCAACTGATGAAAGCGTATAACGCGCGGCGTCGCCAGTGCTCTGAAGCCGGGGACGGCAAAGGGCTGGAAGCCTATTCAGAAAAAATTGATGCGCTGATGCAACAAAGTAAAGATGCTATCCGTTACGGATTTTAAGCCACGGTAAATTCGGGATATCTGTTCAGTTACCCCCTTAAGAAGCCGCCGCGGATAACGCCGCGGCCTCTTTTTTTTCCTTTGGGCTATTGCCTCACCAGCGCCGGTTGTTCACGATAATCGGCCGGGAAATGCTGTTTCAAATCTTTTATTTTCGGCAGATCGTTCACCACAATGTACGGATAGTCCGGGTTATCGTTTAAGAAGTTTTGGTGATAAGCCTCAGCCGGATAAAAGTGTGCATTGTTTTCCACTTTCGTCACCAGCGGTTCGCTGTAACTGTGGCTGGCATCGAGCTGGGCAATGTACGCTTTCGCCACGTCGGCCTGCGCCTGATTGAGCGGGAAAACCGCCGAACGATACTGACTGCCGGTGTCCGGCCCCTGACGGTTCAGTTCCGTCGGGTTATGTCCCACTGAGAAGAAAATATGCAGCAGTTCACCGTAACTCACCTGCGTCGGGTCAAACGTGACTTTGACGGATTCTGCGTGGCCGGTATCGCCGTTGCTCACCTGTTCATAACTCGCCGTTTGTGCCTCGCCTCCGGCATAACCCGACACCGCGCTGGTCACGCCTTTCACATGCTGAAACACGCCCTGAATCCCCCAGAAACAGCCACCGGCAAACAGCGCCGTTTCGCTGTGCGACGTTCCCGCAGGCTCATCTTTTGCCGGTGCCGGGATCACCACCGCCGGTTCTGCGCCACCGCCCCACGACCAGGCGTTATTTTGAAAGGCAAAGGCTGAAGCCAGCACCAGTCCGGCGATCAGGCTGTAATTACGTAAGCTGCGCACTTTATTGGCTGCATTTTTCATTATGAATGTCCTGACTGATTAAGCTTTCGGAGTGAACGTCATCGCCAGCCCGTTCATGCAATAACGCAGGCCGGTTGGCTGCGGGCCGTCATCAAATACGTGTCCCAGATGCCCGCCGCAGCGGCGGCAATGCACTTCATCGCGCACCATGCCAAACGAGGTATCACGGCTGGTCAGCGCGGCATTGGGTAACGGCTTCCAGAAACTCGGCCAGCCGGTATGGCTGTCGAATTTGGTCGCAGAGGAAAAGAGAGGAAGATTGCAACCCGCACAGGCAAACTCGCCCGCCCGATGTTCGTTATTCAGCGGGCTGGAATAAGGCCGTTCGGTGCCCGCCTCGCGCAAAATGTGGTACTGGTCATCGTTGAGCTTCTGATGCCACTGCTCATCGGTCAGGGTAAATTCAAACTTTTCGGCTTTCGCCTGGGCATCCGCTTTACGCGGGAAAAAAGACGGGATCAGCCCCATGACAGCGACCGCAGAAACCGCACTGCTGCCCAGCAGGAAATTGCGTCTGTTAATCATTTTTTGCCACCGTGCCGGTTGTTGTCGATGGCATCAGACTACAAGGGGAGGGATTACGGAATCCTCGCGGAGAGTTAACAGTTTTGTGATAAATGGGGGGATAGCAGTTGCACTGCGGGGCTGGGTTGACGGCGAGATCGCGGAAGTTTCGGTTTCTCACGTGCGGTGACTGCTCAGCAATTGCCGCCGAAACCGACCAAAGAGGGCTATGACGAGCCCTCTTTGGAATCTCCACGTCTTAAACTGCGCGCTTCGCTTGCTGGCTATGTTTCAGTCGCCGCAGCGACAGGCTGGAAATCTTGCCGCGTTGCGGTGCCTTCACTCGGTCCTGAAGCCTCTGGTCTTCAGGCCGCTCCGTTCAGCAAGCTTTCTGAATCGCCCGCAGCATTTTAAAAGATAAAAAAGTGAGGTTGTGAAGTATAAACCTGAGGCCGGTTCCAAAATCACGCCGGAGGAGAGGTGTAAAACCGCGCGGTAGTTTGCGCGGGTTGTAACCCGAACGGAGGGCACCGCGCAGCGGTGGGATTTTGCGGCTATCACTGTGTTAACTGAAACATAGCCTGCGAGCGGAGCGCGCAGTAAAAAAGCGGGGAGAGATCCAAGAGAGGGAAAGCACTTCCCTTTCTTGGGCGGTTTCGGCGCAGCGCGTTAAGCAGTCACCGCACGTGAGAAACCGAAACTGTTACCTTACTGTTCTAAACAGCCGCCCATTGCAGCGGCCATCTGCAACCGAAACTGTCACCTTACTATTTTTATAAGATCGCCTTAGCACTGGCATCCGCGCCACCGCGGATAAACACCGGGATCCCGTCCAGTGGCGCGGAAGCCACTATAACCTCTCCTCCCTGATACCGTTCCCCATTCAGCGCCACCCACGTCTCTCCCGCCGGTAACCACACTTCCCTCTCCCGCTGACCCGCGTAGAGGACCGGCGCAACCAGAATGTCGGTGCCAAGCATGTACTGGTCTTCAACCTGCCAGCTTTCGGGCTGATGCGGATACTGGTAGAACATCGTGCGCATCGCCGGATCGCCATTTTCGTGGGCTTGCTGTATGACGCGGCTGATGTAAGGACGCAGTTTTTCGCGCAGGAACAGGCCGCTTTTCATCAGCTGGTAATTCTCTTCGCCGTAGCTCCACACTTCATTCGGCGCCCCGCTGTTGCATTGGGCGATGCCGTCACGCCACGGCTCTGATGGCTGGATTTGTGGTTCGCGGTAACCGTGCAGACGCATCACAGGACAGAATACACCCCACTGGAACCAGCGGATCAGCAGTTCCTGAAACGCCGGATCGTTGACGTTGCCGCCCTGGAAACCGCCGATATCTGTCGTCCACCACGGGATACCCGCCAGTCCCATGTTCAGTCCGGCGGCAATCTGATTGCGCAGCGCGTGGAAGGAGGAATGGATATCGCCGGACCACGCCAGCACGCCGTAACGCTGGCTTCCCGCCCAGGCACAGCGCACCAGATTGACGATTTCGTGCTCGCCTTCCTGTTGCAGGCCGTCGTAAAAACCTTGGGCAAATTTCTGCGGATAGATATTGCCGACTTCCAGCACAGGCCCGAGGTGATAACGATAGTTATCAAAATCATAGGCGCGGTATTCCGGCTCGGCTTCGTCCAGCCAGAAGGTGCGGATCCCCAGGTCGTAATAGTTTTGCTTCACTTTTTCCCAGACAAACTGACGTGCGCCTGGATGGGTCGCATCGAAGAACGTGCAGTTGCCGAGGAAATCCAGATTCACTGACACGCCACGGTCGGTATTCACCAGATAACCTTTGGATTTCATCTCTTTGTAGTTATCGGTGCGGCTGTCCACCGTCGGCCAGACCGAGACCATCGTTTCGATGCCCAGCGATTTCAGTTCCGCGACCATCGCTTTCGGATCCGGCCAGTCCACCGGGTCAAAACACCAGGTGCCCTGATTCGGCCAGTGGAAGAAGTCGATCACAATCACTGAAATCGGCAGGTAACGGCGCTTGTATTCACGCGCCACTTCCAGCACTTCCTGCTGCGTGCGGTAACGCAATTTACACTGCCAGAAACCGGTGGCGTATTCCGGCATTAACGGCGCAGTACCGGTCGCGCAACCGTACTGATGCATGATGTCAGCCGGCGTATCACCGGCGGTTATCCAGTAATCCATCTGCTCTGTAACCTGCGCTTCCCAGCGGGTAATGTTCTTGCCGAACGTCGCCTCGCCAATTGCCGGATTATTCCACAGCATCCCGTAGCCAAGGCTCGAGAGCATAAAGGGTACGCTGGCCTGCGAGTTGCGCTGCGCCAGTTCCAGCGTGCAGCCTTTCAGATCCAGACAGCTTTGCTGATATTGCCCCATGCCGTAGATTTTCTCGTCGGAGCGCGACTCAAAACGCACGGTGAGCTGATGCTTGCCGCCGGGAATAGCCTTAAATTCGCGCGCATCCATTTTCAGCGCACTGATGTATTTGTCCTGACTCTTCTCCGTCGCGCCGATGCCGACGGTGGAACGCTGACGCCAAAACTCCTCGAGGATCAGCTCACCGCGCTGGTTATAAAACGCCAGCTGCCCTTTGATATTGACCGTCGCCGTGATGTTGCCGTTGCGGATGCTCAGCGTTTCCATGCCACGGCTGATGTCAGTTTGCGGCTGTTCGGTTTGCGGCAGCAGCGCCCAAAGATGTTCATTCAGTTCAGGCCGGCAGGTAGCACGCACGCGCAGGCTGTTTTCACCCCAGGGTTCAATCACCAGCGTTTGCTGATCGAAATGCCAGAGGATACGGTTTTTTTCGGCGATTAATTCGCTCATGCGGACTCCTGTGTATGCAAGGTGGCCTGAGGGACAGGCTCGTGTTCCCGTGAAATTTTGGACTGGTTAATCTGTTTCATGGTCGCGTCGTTAAGCTTGTACCAGCGCATCGACAGCGCGCTGAACATCGACAACACGCCCGGCACCAGTGAGAACAGCGCGATAATTGACAGCATCGCGGCGGTATTTTGTTGCGCGGCGTGTGGCACGTAACCGCTCATACCGAGGGTCCAGCCAACGACTGCCCCGCTCACCGCCATACCCATTTTGAGGATCGCCAGCAAGGTCGAGAACACCGTGCCGTCCATGCGTTTGCCCTGTTTGTATTCGCCGTAATCCACCACATCCGACATCATCACCCACATCAGCGTGGTCGTGACCTGATAGAACGTGGACACCAGCAACGTCATGCCGACCAGCAGGGAAATCCACGCCGGAACGAAGAATATCGCCATGCTCAGCAAGCCGGTCATAATGGCGCACAGCGTAAACGCCGCCAGTTTGCTGCGGTTGCGGGTCAGCGGTTTGACCAGCAAACTGCCTAGACTTTTACCGATAATGTGCGCCGCCAGCAGCCACATAAAGTAGCTGGCATTGCCAAGATAATAAGTGACGTAATACATCATCGCGCCAAGGCGGACGACGCCGAATGAGATGTTGAAGAAGATCAGCGCCGCGACCACACGCCACTGATCGTTACGCACTAAATCGCGCAAATCAGAGAGGAAATTCTCGTGCGTTGGCGGTGCGCTGATACGTTCTTTGGTGTTGAGAAAACACAGCAGGAACATCACCACGGCAATCGACGCCATGATGGCCATCGCGCCGAAATAGCCGTCGAGCTTATTACCGCCACCCATCATTTCTGCCAGTGGCATCATCAGGAACGTGGACATCGCGCCGCCGAGCGTGGCGAGGAAAAACCGGTAAGATTGCAGAGAAATACGCTGGGTGTTATCCGGCGTAATGATCGCCCCCATCGAGCAGTAAGGAATATTGATCGCGGTATACATCAGCATCATCACGCAATACGTGACGCTGGCATAAACCATTTTTCCGCCCAAAGACAGCGATTCAGGCACCGCGTAAACCAGTAAACAACTGGCACCAAACGGCAGCGCAAGCCACAGAATATAAGGACGGAACTTACCAAAACGGGTTTGCGTGCGGTCGGCGATTAACCCCATTGCAGGGTCAACAATCGCATCCGCCACGCGGGCGACCAGAAACATTGTCCCGACGAAAACCGCCGGTAATCCCACGACATCGGTGTAATAAAACGTCAAAAATATAATCACGTTATCCAGGCCAATATGGCTCGCCATATCCCCCAGACCGTAGCTGATTTTTTCTTTTACGGATAACTTCGCCGTCATTTTTCGTCCTGCCTTTTGTAGGGTTAAACACAAAAAAGTCAGTCCGTCCGTGGCCCGAGGACTTGTTATAGAATGGTTAAAAGGCCGTCACAATTGCGAGATGTTATAAATTTCTTATGTTTTTTGATTAATGTGATACCGGTAACATGGATATGATCAAAAAAAAATGAGGCAGTCCGAAGACCACCTCATTTCTGTTTACTGCACCGACCGGTTACGGGTCGATAATCACATCACTTTCCGTCAGGCGTGAGTGACAGGTTTCTGTTCTGAACTGGCCTGTGCGTTTTCCAGCATTCTGCGTACCGGAATAATCAGCACGAACAATACGGCAGCACAGATAAGCAACGCGATGGAACAACGCGCAAAGAGATCAGGCAGCATATCCAGCTGATCGGCTTTCACGTGACCGCCGATCAGGCCCGCAGCCAGGTTACCCAGCGCACTGGCACAGAACCACAGCCCCATCATCTGACCGCGCATTCTCTCCGGTGCCAGCAATGTCATGGTCGCCAGACCGATCGGGCTCAGACACAGCTCGCCGAGCGTCAGCATCAGAATACTGCCCACCAGCCAGAACGGTGAAACGCCTGCGCCGCCGCTGTTCAGCACGTTCTGCGCCGCCAGCATCATCAGGCCAAAGCCTGCCGCTGCGCACAAAATACCGATAATGAACTTGGTGATGCTGCTCGGACGGATGTTTTTACGTGCCATCATCGGCCACGCCCAGCTGAATACCGGTGCCAGCAGAATGATAAACAACGCATTGACAGACTGGAACCAGACCGCCGGGATTTCAAAATCGCCGATCATGCGGTTGGTGTAGTCATTCGCAAACAGGTTGAACGAGGTCGGTTTCTGTTCAAATGCAGACCAGAAGAACGCAGCGGAAACCAGCAGGATAAAGCAAACCAGCAGTCTGGCGCGCTCTTTGCGGTTAAGTCCGGCGAACAGGAACAGGTAGATAAAGTACAGGGCAACGGACGCCGCAATCACATACACCAGCACGCTGGCAACAGCGACCGGATTGATGACAATCACGCCCTGCGCAATCAGCGTTACAACGACAGCCACGCCGACGGCCAGCGCCAGTAACCAGGCACCGACGCCGTTTTTCTTCGCGACAGGATTGTTCCAGGTGGAATCCAGACCGACTTCGCTGTCATAGCGTTTCATTGCCGGTACGGCATAAACGCGGAAGATAATCAGCGCCACCAGCATACCGATACCACCGATACCAAAGCCCCAGTGCCAGCCATGCGATTTTATCAGCCAGCCGGAAATCAGCGGTGCGATAAACGACCCCATGTTGATGCCCATATAGAACAGCGAGAAACCGCCGTCACGGCGTGCGTCGCCCTTCTTATACAGCGTGCCTACCATGACCGAGATACAGGTCTTGAACAGGCCGGAACCCAGCACGATAAACATCAGGCCGATGAAGAACAGGTTGTCGCCCATAAACGCCGACAAGGCAATCGCCAGGTGACCCAGCGCAATCAGGATCGAGCCGTACCAGACTGCACGTTGTTGCCCAAGCCAGTTATCTGCCAGCCATCCGCCCGGCAGCGCCGCGAGATACATACAACCCGCAAAAATACCGACGATGGCCGATGCGTTTTCACGCGCCAGTCCCATGCCGCCGTCATACACCGTCGCTGCCATGAACAGGATCAGTAAGGGACGGATACCGTAAAACGAGAACCGCTCCCACATTTCTGTGAAGAACAGAGAACCCAGCGGATAAGGATGACCGAAGAACGTCCGGCTCTCGTTTTTGTGATCAGAGGAATGCATAAACTCTCCAAAAGGTGTGTCGTAGTGTTTGTAAAATCTCAATGCCTGGCGGTTATCATTTCGCCGCTCTTTAACATTCAGAAATTATTATTTGCCATTCGAAACTAGTTTTGTCTGGCGAGAACTGCAGAACTTTTAGAGGAAAAGTCGACAACTGTCTACCTTTACAGAGTTTATGTTGGCAAAAATGTGGGACTATTCAGGAGAAAAAAGAAGGGAGTTTTCAGGGAAATAGAATTTTAACTACTTGATTTCAGGAATTTTCTTAGAGATTACCTAAACTGTTTTTACGCGAAAAGTTTATGTTCAGATGAATTTCCGTAAAAACGGCTTCTGAAGCTTCTCCTCCCTGTTTTCAGAGGGAGGAGAAAGTCACATTACTCCGCCAGAAGTGGCGGGATCGACGGCACCATCGGCGCATTGTCGATATCTGCCTGCGTCATCTTAAACGCCTCGGGATAATGTTCGCGGCTGGTGCGACGCAGAGGTTCAGTAGAACGCCAGGTGTATAAACAACGCTGGCACTGATGCACGGTCCAGACACCTTTCACCGGGGACACGGCCATCAGTTCGATATGCTCATCGGCACAACGTGGACAAATCATAATCACTCCTTACTATCTTTAATGAATGTTCAGGCTTTGCGCCCGTCCAGCATGGCATTGAGTTTAGCGACCCAGTCTTTGGTTTCCGGTAAATCGCGTACCGGCTGGCTGTAATGACCGCGGTTATCCGGCGCGACCGGCGTGGTGGCATCAATGATCAGTTTGTCGGTGATCCCCGCCGGCGATGACCCCGGATCCAGTTCCAGCACGGACATATTCGGCAGCTGAACCAGGTCGCCCGCCGGATTGACCTTGGCGGAAAGCGCCCACATCACCTGCGGCAGGTTGAACGGATCCACATCCTCATCGACCATAATCACCATTTTCACGTACCCCAGACCGTGCGGCGTAGTCATTGCGCGCAGCCCCACGGCACGGGCAAAACCGCCGTAACGTTTTTTAGTGGAGATAATCGCCAGCAGACCGTGGGTGTACATAGCGTTAACCGCCTGCACTTCCGGGAATTCGGCTTTGAGTTGCTGATACAGCGGCACGCAGGTGGCTGGCCCCATCAGATAATCGATTTCGGTCCATGGCATGCCGAGATAGAGGGACTCAAAAATGGGATTGTTGCGGTAAGAGACTTTATCGATACGCACCACGGTCATATTGCGGCCACCGGAATAGTGCCCGGTGAATTCGCCGAACGGCCCTTCGATTTCGCGTTTACGCCCTTCGATCACCCCTTCGAGGATCACTTCTGAACCCCATGGCACGTCAAAACCAGTCAGCGGTGCCGTCGCGATCGGATACGGCGCCTGACGCAATGCGCCCGCCATTTCATATTCCGACTGGTCATATTTCAGCGGCGTTGCACCCATCAGCGTAATGATCGGGTCATTACCCAGCGTGATGACTATCGGTAAATCTTCGCCCCGTTCTTCCGCTTTATGTAAGTGCAGCGCAATGTCATGCATCGGCACCGGTTGCAGCCCGAGCTTACGTTTGCCCTTCACTTCCATACGATAAATGCCGACATTCTGTTTATCGAAGCTGTCCGGGTCGGTCGGATCGCGGGACACCACGCAGGCTTTATCGAGATAGAAACCACCGTCGCCGTCGTTCAAACGGAACAGCGGCAGAATATCGAACAGGTTGATGTCTTCACCGTCGACGGTATTTTCTGCCCACGCCGGATTTTCACGACGTTCGGGTGTGATGGGAAACGTATCCCAGCGGCGGATATATTCGGCAATCTGTTCGTTGGTCGACGTGGAAGGCGGCAACCCCATGGCGATGGCATGATTGGGCCATGACCCCAGCGTATTTAAGGCGATACGCGCGTCGGTAAACCCTTCCACATTGTCAAAATACAGCGCAGGTGCGCCCTCGCCGATACGACCTGTGGCGTTCGCCGCCGCAGCCAGATCCGGCTCCGCTTTCACCTGTTCGGTGATTTTCAGCAGTTGTCCGTTCTCATCCAGTGCGCGCATAAAGCTGCGCAGATCATCAAAAGCCATCTCGATTCTCCTGTACTTGGTACGTAGTAAATTTAACACGTTTTAGAAACTAATTAGTGACACTGTCACCCTTTGCCGTTAACCCGGCCCAACGCTTAGCCCGATGATATTCAAGGCCAAACTGGTCAAGCACGCGGGTCACAATGTGATCGGTCACGTCCTGAATGGTTTCAGGATGGTTGTAGTAAGCCGGCATCGGCGGCACGATTGCGGCCCCCATGCGGGAAAGTGCGAGCAGGTTTTCAAGGTGAATGGTGCTGAGAGGGGTTTCACGCGGAACCAGCACCAGTTTGCGGTTTTCTTTGAGCACCACATCTGCCGCGCGCCCGACCAGCCCTTCGGCATATCCGGCGCGGATCCCCGCCAGCGTTTTCATGCTGCACGGGATGATGATCATGCCGTCAGTTTTGAATGAGCCGGAAGAAATCGTGGCTCCCTGATCGGCGCAATTGTGCGTGAAGTCCGCCATGGCACTCACCTCACGTGCGGTGTACGGCGTTTCAAGTTCAATCGTGGTTTTCGCCCATTTCGACATCACCAGATGTGTTTCCACACCGTCCATATCCCGCAACGCCTGCAACAGCGTTACCGCCAGCGGGGCGCCCGTCGCGCCCGTCATCCCTACAATCAGTTTCATTCCAGCCTCACACAGATCATGATCCCGAACATTTCGTTCGTATACGAATGATTTTTACCTTATACTCCTTTTCAAATCACCGCAATGGTCTGTCGCATTCATTCCTCAGAGGTTGCTAAAATAGCCGGAGACCTATAAGAACAGCGGAAACCGATGATGAGCACACAATTGAGACAGGAAGCCTTTCACATAATGCGTAAGGTATTCCAGCAGCACACCGCGCGCTGGCAGCAATGCATCCCGGAACTGACCAAACCGCAGTACGCCGTATTGCGCTCGATTGCTGAAAATCCGGGAATTGAACAGGTACAACTGACCGGTGTGGCGATCAGCAGTAAGGCCACCCTGGCAGAAATGCTGTCGCGGCTGGAATCACGCGGGCTGTTGGTGCGTCAGGCCGATCCGGCGGATAAGCGCCGTCGTTTTATTTCGCTGACCACAGAGGGGAAAGCCGTTCTGGCGAATACTCAGCCAGTCGGTGAGCAGGTAGATACGGAGTTTTTGGCAAGATTATCTCCTGACGATCAGCGGCATCTGGTGCGTTTACTTAAGCAAATGCTGGAAACAGAAGACTGAAGATTGAGGAGTCACGGGAGTTTGTATGATTGAAGAAGTCGTGTTGCTGGATGGACAACATCAGCCATCGGGAACCATGGACAAAGCGCTGGTGCATTCCGGACATACTCCGCTGCATCTGGCGTTTTCCTGTTACATCCGCAATGACCGTGGCGAGATTTTGCTGACACGCCGTGCGCTGGGCAAAGTCGCGTGGCCGGGAGTCTGGACGAATTCCGTGTGCGGGCATCCGCTGCCCGGCGAGTCCCTGCAGGCGGCGGTTCTGCGCCGTTGTCAGTATGAAATCGGATTATCAGTGGAAAACATCACCCCGCTGGTGGATGAATTTCAGTATTGCGCCACCGATGCTTCCGGCATTGTCGAAAATGAATTCTGCCCGATTTTTACCGCCTTCACCGGCCAGACACCCGCACCGCGCGAGTCCGAAGTGATGGATTATCAGTGGGTGAAACCGGAAGATTTACTCAACAGCGTAAAGACAACGCCGTGGGCCTTCAGCCCGTGGATGGTGTTACAACTGGGTCAGATCACTGAGAAAAACCTCAGTCTGCTGGGGTGAGCGTAAACGCACAAACCGGACATGCTGCCATGCGGGGTCACGGAGTAACGCCTCATACTGGCGGCGGTTTTTCCTGTAAGTTTTCAGCGTCCACAGAATTATCGACTCCCGGCTGAAAAAGCTTTTGCGAAACGTCTCGTAGTTGCCTGTCCCCGCCCAGATTTCCTGCCCGCCCCACGCACGCGTAGCCGCCCTTTTAACTGCCTGAAACAGCGTGCGCCCGAACGAATAATCCACCCAGACGATCACATCAATATTGCGCCATTTGACGGGTTGCGAGCGTTTGTAATTGCCGTCGATGACCCAGCTTTCGCTGGCTGCCATTTTTTCTTCCAGGCGGGCAAAAAATTGTTCGTCAGGCGTACCCTGCCAGTCAGCCCGCCAGAACAACGCATCCAGTTCAATATAGGGAATATTCAGTTTCTGAGAAATGCCGCGTGCCAGCGTTGATTTGCCACTGCCGCTGGTGCCTATGACGTTAACTTTCACCGCAAGACTCCTGATCTGCTGTTGCAGAATTCGCCGGATGGCGAAAAAAAGGGCGGTTATTCTGCCGCACAGGCGGACTGTTGTACAGACACAATAGACAACCGCAGAAGTCACCTTATTTACCATTACATATGAAACTAACGCGTCCTGTGAATGTAACCGCTTTAGAAGAAATTGAGCATTTCGTGCTTTTTTAAACATTGCTAGCAACACTATTTAAGATTTTTCGCATCCATACCTGTACAAAATTGTAATCATTGTATAACTTTCTTGTACCCCTGCTTCATCATTAGTCCGTCTTTTACGGGCAATTTCAGCCTGGCCTTTGGAAGAAAAAATTGGATTTCCCTTCTTCCAAAGGTTTTTTTCACGGCTGATTTTATTTTTGTACAAAATAATCACGGGATGAACAGGGAAGGCAATTGTGAAGAAACGCTTCACAATATTCTCTTTTCTGACTGGCAATAGGCACTTTTCCGGCGATGATAATTCGCAGAAAAGTTTGAGGAGGTCTACATGCAACTCGAAGCAGAACAAACAGTTACAGAAATCAGTGATTATTTCAAAGTCCGTGAAACCCCAACATTAAGCGAAGTCGAGATCCTCGGCACCATCGTTTCTGGACTGTTAAACAACGGCTATCCGGTGAGTAACAAAGCGATTATTGAAGGGCTGCTGCGCCAGCTGGAGCAGGAGTCTAACGTCAGCAACCAGCAGGGTTGCCGTAATTTGCTGGAGCTGGTTTTGCTCTCCACGCAAGATGACGTAATTTAACAAATACACCGGCCTGATAAGCATCAGTGCTAGCAGGCCGGTGTTCACTTCTTAATGAAGTTTTCGTGTATTACAGCGATTTCAGTGTCGCTGCAATCACCTCTTTCACCGGCGTCGTTGGACGGCCAATCAGTTTGCTCAATGTATGAGAATCATCAAACAAACCGCCCTTCTCTGCGCCCGCGTCAGAATCTGCCAGCATATTCGCCAGACCTTCCGGTAAACCGGCGCCCAGTAACGCTTTAGCAAATTCTGCTTCCGGCAGATTCACGTAATCCACTTTATTGCCGGACTGATGTGCGATTTCTGCCGAGAATTCTGCCAGCGTATAGGATTCGTCGCCCGCCAGTTCGTAGATTTTCCCGCCCTGATCCTCCAGCACCAGAACGGCAGCCGCCGCTTCGGCATAATCCTGACGGGCAGCAGAAGAAATCCGCCCTTCTCCGACAGAACCTATAAAGGCGTTATGCGCCAAAGCCGGTGCAATGCTCGCGGCATAGTTTTCCGTATACCAGCCGTTACGCAGCAGGACAAAAGGAATGCCAGATTCACTTAACGCTTTTTCGGTCGCACGGTGTTCCACGCCCAGACCGAGCGGTGATTTATCCACGTGCAGCAGGCTGGTATAAGTCAGAAGTTTCACGCCCGTACGTTTCGCCGCCGCGATCACTGCGTTGTGCTGCGCTTCACGCTGACCGACTTCGCTTGAGGAAATCAGCAGCAGTTTCTCTGCGCCTTTAAACGCTGAATCCAGCGTCTCCGGCTTGCTGTAATCCGCCTGGCGAACCTGAACGCCTAAATCCGCCAGATCTTTGGCTTTCTCAGGGCTGCGCACTGCGGCAATAATTTGATTAGCGGGCACTTTTTTCAGAAGCGCGGCAATAACAAGGCGGCCTAACTGGCCGGTAGCACCGGTAACTGCGATCATATTTATTCTCCTGAAGGGTTCGACACAAAATTCATATTGTGGGTTTATGTTCTGCAAGACGCGAAATTCGTCGCCGTGAAGACATCCTATGCGATACACTTACTTTTCGTAAGTACGCACCAAAAGGTAAGTATGAAAATAATTCCGTCAGACCCGGCTGAGGCACGCCTGCCGCTGTCAGAACAAATCCGTCAGGGGAAAGTCCTCGACCCGAATTGTCCATCACGCGAAATTCTGCGCCACGTCACCAGCCGCTGGGGTTTACTGATCCTGATCGCCCTGTGCGACGAAACGCTGCGCTTTAGTGAACTGCGCCGCAAAGTCGGGGGCATCAGCGAAAAGATGCTGGCGCAAACGTTGCAGGCCTTAGAAGAAGATGGCTTTGTTGACCGGCATTCGTTTCCGGTGGTGCCGCCGCACGTTGAGTATAGTCTCTCGCCTCTGGGACTTGAGATGAAAGACCAGGTTGCCGGGCTGGCCGACTGGCTGGAATTCAATCTGCACCGCATTCTCAGGCAGCGCGAGCTGCGCGTGGTCGGGGAAGAATAACCCTCAAAAAATCTTAACAAGAACGCAAAAATTCTCACCTATCATTGTTTCAACCCGCCGACTAACATCATTTCATTGATTCGATAAATGCTTTTATTTAAATCAGCTGAGGTGATGTATGTCCCAGTCCCACAAGCAACACGTTACGCTCGTCATTACGCACAAAATTGCCCCCGCCAGCGAGGCGCAATATGAAGCCTGGCTGAACAAAATCATGCCGCAGGCGAGCACGTTCCCGGGACATCTGGGCGTCAACGTCATCCGTCCAAGCCGCAGCGGGGATCCGTACACCATTCTGGTGCGCTTCGACACGCTGGAAAATCTCAACGCCTGGCACAACTCTGAACTGCGTAAACAGCTGGTGGCAGAAGTCAGTCCGCTGCTGTTGCAGGACGACAGCACCGAAGTGCGTCCCGGCGCGGAATTCTGGTTTACCCCGCCGAGTGCGACGGTTCGTCCCCCTGCCCGCCGGAAACAATATCTGCTGACTTTGCTGGTGATTTACCCTTCAACCCACATTGTGCCCTGGTTTTGGGGGCAATTTCTGCCGCAGCTCAAAGGCACAGAAGGCGGTCATTTACTCAATGACGCCTCTGTGGTTGCGCTGGTGGTTTTCCTCTGGATGCCAGTTATTACCCGGGTTTTCCATTCATGGCTGACGCGCACTTCCGCGCAATGACAGGAGCTTTTCCAATGACAAGTTTTGCTTCCCTAATCCTGATTAATGGCAAATTTCATACCGTTGACCGGGAGAAACCCCTGGCGAACGCCGTGGCGATTAAAGACGGCAAATTTCTTGCTGTCGGCACTGAAAATGAAGTGATGCAGTTCGCGGATGCGTCTACTCAGGTGGTGGATCTGCACGGTCACACGGCGATCCCCGGTCTGAACGATTCCCACCTGCACCTGATACGTGGCGGGCTGAATTACAATCTGGAACTGCGCTGGGAAGGCGTACCTTCTCTGGTCGATGCGCTGCGGATGCTGAAAGAACAGGCACTGCGCACGCCCTCACCGCAATGGGTACGCGTGGTCGGTGGCTGGACGGAATTTCAGTTCGCCGAACGCCGGATGCCGACGCTGGAAGAGATCAATCAGGCCGCACCCGACACGCCGGTATTTATCCTGCATTTATACGACCGCGCCCTGCTCAACCGCGCCGCACTGAAGGTCGTCGGTTACACCAAAGACTCGCCGAATCCGCCGGGCGGAGAAATTCAGCGCGACAGCAACGGCAATCCGACCGGTATGTTAATTGCCAAACCGAATGCGATGATCCTCTATTCGACGCTGGCGAAGGGCCCGAAACTGCCACTTGAGCAGCAGGTGAATTCTACACGCCAGTTTATGCGCGAACTGAATCGCCTCGGCCTGACCAGTGCGATTGATGCGGGTGGCGGCTTCCAGAATTATCCTGAGGATTATCAGATCATTGATGAACTTCATCAGAAAGATCAGCTGACCGTGCGCATCGCTTACAACCTGTTTACCCAGCGGCCACAGCATGAACTGGAAGATTTTGAGCTGTGGACCGATATGCTGAAACCGGGTCAAGGCACAGATTTCTACCGTCACAACGGCGCGGGCGAGATGCTGGTGTTTTCCGCCGCTGACTTTGAAGACTTCCTGCAACCGCGTCCGGATTTACCGCCGGGCACTGAAGTTGAGCTGGAACGCGTGGTGCGTCATCTGGTGGAGCACCGCTGGCCGTTCCGCCTGCACGCCACTTACGATGAGTCGATCAGCCGTATGCTCGATGTCTTCGAGAAGGTGAATAACGACATTCCGTTCAACGGCCTGCACTGGTTCTTTGACCATGCGGAAACCATTACGGAGCGTAATATCGAACGCGTAAAAGCGCTCGGTGGCGGCATTGCCGTCCAGCATCGTATGGCGTTTCAGGGGGAATATTTCGCTGACCGCTACGGTATCGAAGCCACCAGACACACGCCGCCGGTGGCGAAAATGCTCTCTGCCGGTCTGCCGGTCGGGCTGGGCACTGACGCCACGCGCGTTGCCAGCTACAACCCGTGGACGGCGTTGTACTGGCTGGTTTCCGGCCGTACCGTCGGCGGCATGGCAATGTACGATGACGATGCGCGCATCGACCGCGAAACCGCGCTGATGCTGTGGACGCAGGGCAGTTCCTGGTTCTCCAGCGAACAGGGCAAAAAGGGGCAGATCAAAGCCGGACAACTGGCGGATCTGGCGGTGCTTTCGGAGGATTTTTTCAGTGTGCAGGAAGAACGCATCAAGGGTATCGAATCGGTGATGACTGTTGTCGATGGCAAAGTAGTGTACGCGGCAGGCAGTTTCTCACCGCTCGCCCCGCCGGCGATCCCGGTTTTACCGGACTGGTCGCCGGTCACCAACGTGCCGGGCCATTACCGCTCTGCCCCGCCAGAAGGGGCGGCGCGCATCGGACTGGTGCGTCAGGCACATCAGTGCGCCGGTCCTTGTGGCGTGCATAAACACAGTCATGACATCGCCCGCGGGTCCGATGTCCCCGTTTCCAATGACAACGCCTTCTGGGGCGCGCTGGGATGTTCGTGTTTCTCGTTCTGATCATGCGTGACTGACAAAAAATTAGCGCCCGATATGACGTCGGGCGCTGTCACTACGCTTCAGTAACACTCCACATAATATTAATAATGCCTTTCGATAAACAATCAGGCTCTGTTACGTCTTGCTCACGAAACGGGGTTATTCTTTTCGGATATCCTGCCCGATTAACACCCCCAGAGAAAGTCGCCTCAATTGTGTGTATATATACGTTCTGTTTAATATTGCCCTGATAGTATCCGCCTGCAATTAATAATAAATCTAAAGAGGACGTGTATGTTAAACGATGAACCCCCGTCGGGTATCCCGACCAACACCTGATTATCCTCAGCACCTGTCAGTGTCTGTAAGGATAATCAGAACCACAAGCCCGATAAATTAAGGGCGAAGATTATCTTTATTTCGATGCTGTTATATCGAGGTGCTTTATGCTGTTACAAAAATTTGTTTTTCCATTGATGTTGAAGACTACAGATTCTTCATCTTTCAGCGATACGCTTGCCAATAAAAGCATTACGGCCCCAACTGCCAGGGCGCCGCGGTCCTTTCCTTTCGTTCAGACCCTGAAGCAATACTTCTCAACCCATTATCAGCGTGCGATTAAATCGCAAATAGACAGTCTTCTCCCCTGAGAGGGCGAGGTTCATTACGGTATCGACGTCTTACACTGTTATCGTGATGAACATTATTCTAAATTGAATACGGCGCAAAAAATAACTCCATTTATCCGGAGGGATTAATTACGCCCTATTCTCTCTGCTTATCGGTTTTAATCGATATAAAAATTCCCACTGAGAATTAACGTTATGCAGAAGAACACCCCAGTGATGAGCCGGAATAAATTCGGCCTGAATGATCTGATTATCATCTCAATATTGTGTCTGTTAGCAGGATTACTGATTTATGGCTGGCAAGGTATGCACACTCCTTTTGACGGGAGCACGCTGCCGCCAGTGACTCAAGATTATAAAGACTTACCTTATTACGCATTACGTACCACCATGCGCCTGCTGTTTGGGTTAGCGTTCTCATTAATTTTCACCATCGTATTTGGTGTGCTGGCAGCAAAATATGCTGCGATGCGTCGCATTATTTTGCCTTTTGTGAACTTTATGGAGTCCGTTCCTCTCCTGGGATTCCTGACCTTTACCACTGCTTTCTTCCTGGGGCTATATCCGCACAGTGTTATGGGGCTTGAGGGGCTCGCCATCTTTGCCGTATTTACCGGGCAGGCGTGGAATATGATGCTGACGATGTATCAGACTTTACGCGTTGTGCCGAACGAACTCACCGAAGTCTCGTGCGCGTTCCAATGCAACCCGTGGCAACGGTTCTGGCGGCTGGGATTTCTCTACTCATTCCCCGGTTTGCTGTGGAATACCATGGTGTCTCAGTCGGCGGCATGGTTTGCGCTGATTGCCTCCGAGATGCTGACTATCGGCGACAATAACGTCAATCTGCCCGGTATCGGATCCTGGCTGGGTCAGGCCATTGATGCCGGCAGCATCCACGGTGTGCTCTGGGGCGTGCTGGCTCTCGTCATCACCATCGTGCTGTTTGACCAGTTACTTTTCCGCCCGTTAGTGCGCTTTGCCAGCCAGTTTAAATATGAAGATACCTCTTATGCTGAACGGCCAACCTCCTGGTTTTACAGCTGTTTGCAGCGGTCACTCACCGGGCAGCTGCTGGGAAAACTGGGCAGCCGCTTCTGCCAGTTCTGGCTGTTCACATTGCCTAAGGCGTGGTACCTGCTGGGGCTGAGTCGTCTGTTTAATTTCCTCGGATTACTCAACTGGCTATGGGCGAGTTTGTGGTATCTGGCGATTGCCGTCGCCTGCTTGTACTACGGCAATATTTTATGGGGTTATCTGCCCTTCCAGTATCTGTCAAAGCTTCCTGAATGGATGGGACTGACGGCGGCGCGGGTAATCATCGCCATGCTGCTAAGCATTGTTATCTTTACGCCGCTTGGCGTATGGATCGGCCTGCGTCCGCGACTGGTGCGTATTTTCCAGCCCGTGATTCAGATCATGGCAGCCATTCCGTCTAACGTTTTTTATCCGATTGTCACCGTCATTTTGATCACCTGGCATCAAAGTCTGAATGCCTGGACAATCCCGATGATCATGCTGGGTACGCAGTGGTACGTGTTGTTTAACGTGATTGCCGGGGCGTCTGTTATCCCAAGTCAGATGGTGGATGTGAGCCGGGTCTTTGGCGTGAAAGACTGGATGTGGTGGAGCAAGTATATTTTGCCCGCCATTTTCCCGTACATCGTGACAGGCATTATTTCTGCCGCCGGCGGAGCCTGGAACGCTGCCATTGCTGCCGAAGTACTGAACTGGGGCGACGTCACTCTTAAAACCAACGGACTGGGCGCATTCATTTCCACCACCACCGAGGCGGGGCAAAACCCTGAGGCTGCACTGGGCTGCATTGCCATGTGCTTTATGGTTGCCCTTTGCGTGATATTCATCTGGCAGCCGCTTTATCGTTTTGCAGAAACCCGGTTTAAATTTGACTAACTCGCTTATAAATAAAGTTAAAAAGAGATAATGACATGAAAAATACCCGTACTGTTTTAGAAATTAAAAATGTGTCGAAGTCCTTTCAGAAGGACCAAAAACATACGCAATGCGTTCTGGATAACATCAATCTGGAGGTCAGCGAAAATGAAATTGTTGCCTTGCTCGGACGATCTGGCTCAGGGAAATCCACCTTACTGCGCATGATTGCCGGTCTGGTTGACAGCAGCTTCGGTTCCATCGTGTGTAATGATCAACCCGTCACCGGCCCTTGCCCGGATACCAGTATGGTCTTTCAGACATTTGCGCTTTTCCCATGGTTAACCGTGTTTGGTAATGTCTCCTTTGGCCTGCAGGCGTTAGGTTTACCCGCCAGTGAGGTGAACCGCAGGACGGTAGATATGATCGACCTGATCGGTCTTTCAGGTTATGCGGACGCCTATCCAAAAGAGTTATCCGGCGGGATGCGCCAGAGGATTGGTTTTGCACGTGCTCTGGCGGTTGAACCTCAGCTGTTGTTGCTCGATGAACCTTTCTCCGCGCTCGACATTTATACCGGCCATAAGCTGCGTCAGGATCTGCTGGAGCTGTGGGAGAAGCACTACATTAAAACCAAGTCGATGATTCTGGTGACGCATGATATTGAAGAGGCCGTGATGCTGTGCGATCGCGTTCTCTTATTGACGGGTTCACCCGGTACCATCACAGATGAATTTAAAATCGATATTCCGCGCAAGACCCGTACACAGGAAAATACCAAAGTTTGGGTCGATACAATCAGTGATACGTTGAATCACAAGATTGCGCTAACGGCGACGCAGCTTTGAAACCGCTGTTGATCCTCTAGTTTTTTCACCTTCAGACTCATCATACTGATATGACCCCTGTTCCTTAATATCAAGGGACAGAGGGTCATGCCACGTTGTGTGCAAAGCGCAATCCCTGGCGATCAGTCACCAATCTTAATAACAATTTTACCAAATGCACCACGGGAGAGGTGTCTGAACGCTTCGATCGCGTCACTGAAGCTGTACACCTGTTCAATGACCGGCCTGATATTATGTTCAGTGAGGAAAGGATTCATGCGATCAAAGGATGAACGCGGTGCAACAGCAATACCGCGTATCGTCGTCTGCCGGAAAATCAAAGGCAAGCAAAAACAGATACCCCACCGGTACCTTGCACCAAAACCGTCTGGCCGGGCTGAAGATGACCGATGTCCATCAGCGAATACCAGGCGGTCAGCGCGGCGATAGGCAATGTTGACGCTTCCTCATCAGTCATGTTGTCCGGAGCTCTGACGGCACTGTCTTCGTGAATAATCATATATTCAGCCAGTACTCCCGGCAGCGGAATACCCATATTCCGGTTTCAGCGCGCGCCGTGTGGGCAGCGTCAGTATGACCATCTGTGCTGCGCCGTCATATCTGGATAAATACGGTATTCCGCTGACACCGGATGAGCTTGTGCATCATAAAGCGGTCAATTTTTTCACTGAACACAGCCGTGAAGTGATGGACTGGAAGTATATGATGAACGGTGAAATTATTTCACGGCGACCGGGGAGTAATATGTTGGTTAACAATTCCGATGTACTTCTTTCCTGCGGGCTGGAAGGGCTGGGTTTAGTGCATGCGTTACGGACAGCGCTGGAACCTCACATTCAGTCTGGCAGACTGACGGAAGTGCTCACCGATTATGCGCCTGTCACAAAACCAGTGTCTGTTCTGTATCCCGATCGCCGCTACCTGCCTTCGAAAGTCCGCGTTTTTATCGACTGGTTCTGCGAGGTCTTCGCAAGAAAGTATCAGGAATAACAGTGACATGGCTATTTTACCTACGCATCATGGGGATATTGATTATCTGGATATCGGTCAGGCCGACACGACGCTGTTCCTCATGCCGGGCTGGTGTCAGCCGAAAACCGTCTTCAATGACTTCGCTAAACTGGCCGCCGAATTCTTCCGTGTCGTCATCATTGACTGGCGTGGCCATGGTAAGTCATCGACCGATGGTCATGATTTTGACGGTGCGGCGTTATTAACCGATGCGTTGACCCTGATTGACCATCTTGGCCTGACCCGCGTTGTGCCTGTTTCCGGCGCGCATGCCAGCTGGATAGCGGTTGATTTGGCAGAAAGTATGGCGGATCGCGTGCCTCAAGTCATATTCCTTGACTGGATCATGAATGAACCTGCGCCGGCGTTCTTCACGTCGATCAAAGAGATGCAACGTGAAGACAGCTGGCAATCTGCGCGGGATGAACTGTACGATTTTTGGTTAGCGGGCAGCGACTCGGCCATTATTAATGATCATCTAAAAATCGGGATGTCTGAGTCCGGTTACACACTGTGGCGCCTTGCAGGACAGGTGATTAGCGACGCCTATCATCAATACGGCTCACCGCTCCAGCGTCTGGAAAAACTCAAAAACCCCCCCAGGGCTACCCACATCTACTCCCTCGACAGAGATGACGATTACTTAGCCTTACAGCAGCGTTTTGCTCAGGCGCATGATTTCTTTGATGTGAAACGCCTTGAAGATGCGAGAACTCATCTGGCTGTACTTGAAAAACCGGGCGATGTGCTGGCGGCGATAATGAATAAGTAAGGAAAAAATCCCACAACAAGAGAAACCATCAGGGTGGACTGAGTAGTCCACGGTAGAGTCCATTCAGGATGCGGGGCGAATTGTTCTATTCATATATTAATTGTGCTTCTCTGCGCGTGTAGTGATTTATTAGAATGTTAATAGCTAGTCATTCTAATGTTTGTTATCAATAACTGTGTTTTTAAACTTCCTGCTGCCTTCACGAAAAAAATAAGCCGCTGTTTTCAATGAATTAAAAGGTTCAACAAAAGCAATTTTGATGCGTTTTCTAATCAGCCAAAAACTCATAATAAACTTCTGAAAGTTTCATTTCTACAAGATTCGCTAATTGTTTCCTGCTCTGCGAAGGAATAGCTTAGAGCCTCACATTTAAAAGGAATTTATAAAAATGGCAATCCCAGCTTATCTATGGCTTAAAGACGATGGCGGCGCACTGATCAAAGGTTCTGTAGATGTTAACGATCGTGAGCATTCAATAGAAATTACTTCTTTCGGACATTCCCTTAGCATCCCCACAGATAACGGTACGGGTAAGCTGACAGGAACACGTATCCATGGCGCTATGCAGATTGAGAAAGATTTTGATTCATCAAGCCCATATCTATATAAGGCTGTGGCCACTGGCCAAACGCTGGAATCAGCAGAATTTAAGTGGTATCGAATTAATGACGCGGGGCAAGAGGTTGAGTATTTCAATATGTACC
>Ga0308159_1001077_pt1 | contig 45156 bp, 47 predicted proteins | sample PhyCR1_FD_201040 | JGI IMG/M metagenome (GOLD analysis project Ga0308159, IMG submission 201040) | Phyllosphere microbial communities from UC Gill Tract Community Farm, Albany, California, United States - DLSLC.R1 | ecosystem: Host-associated > Plants > Phyllosphere > Unclassified | place: USA... | reverse complement strand
GCTGCGGACAACACCTCGAACGCTGCTGCTGCCGCGACCCTCGAGAACGCTGCCGACAACATGAACGCCGCTGCCGACAACGTCCGTGACGCTGCCGACGCCAAGGCGGACAACATGCAGTAATAGTCGCCTCGGGCCTTCGGGTCCGAAGCGCCGACTGCTATGTCGGAAAAGGGCGCTTCCCATGCGGAAGCGCCCTTTTTCTTTGCCCGATTTCCTGTGCAAAGTTGTCGCACGACTCTTGCGAAGTCCGACCGCATCACGCTAACGACATTCGCGGTGGGGCCTGTAGCTCAACGGTTAGAGCTGGCCGCTCATAACGGCTAGGTTGCGGGTTCGAGTCCTGCCGGGCCCACCAACTTCCCGCCTAAAGCATTGTATTTTCAGCACTTCATGGCTGAATATGTCTAACCCTAGGCCCAAGGTTAGACAAATCGGGTCATTTTTGATCCGAAAATCGGTTGATGGTCCGGTTGATCGCACCATCGGCGAGGCCTTCTTGATCGGCAGCGGCCGTATAAATGGCCACTTCGCTATCTCCCTTCCAACCGCCCACGGCCTTGATTTCCAGCTGGGTGGCTTGGCTCTGGGCCATTCGGCGGGCGATCGCCTTGCGGAGGCCGTGCGAGGTGCATTGGGGCAAGCCTGCCTCATCGCACCATTCGCGCATCTTGTTGCCGAAGCCATCCTTCGTGAAGGTCTTGCCAGCGGTGGTGACGAGGAACGAGCGCAAGCCCACGCTGTCCATGGCGTCGATCGCGCGGCGTAGGTCCGGGGCCATCGGCAGCCAAAGGTCGGCCTGATTTTTCGCCGCTGTAAAATTGATCTTGCCGCGCACGACATGGGCCGGGCCGAACAGGCGGGCGTCGCCCCGCCGCTGTCCCGTCCAAAGCATGATTTCCAGCGCCAGCCTTGCGCGGGTGCCCAGCGGGTGCCGCGCCTTGTACTGCGCAATCTCCTGCTCGGTCCAAGTATGAAAGCCGGTCAGCTTGGTCTTCCCGATCGTCGCGGCGTCCTCGACGGGGTTATGCTCTATCCATTTCAGCTTCTTCGCATAGGCAAACAGGCGGCGCAGTTCCTTCCGCAGTTTCACCGCTGCGACCTGGCCGCCCATCATCCGTTTGCGGGTGTCGTCCCAGCGCTTTTCGGTCCGCGCCAGCAGGATCGCCTCGATATGCTCGAACCCGAAGTCCGACACCAAATCGTCCGCGAAATCCTGTCGGAAGCTGTCGATGAGATATTTGCGGCGCGCCTGTGTCTCTGGCGTGCCTCGCCCTTTGAAATCGCCCGCCGCGTAATAGCGCGATACTAGATCGCCCACGCTGCCCGGCACGGCCGGACGTACGACGATCATCGACCGCTCGGCCAACAAAGCCTCATATTCCGCCTTGAAACCTTTTTCGTCCGGCAGGTGCTTCATATAGACGGGCTTGCGGCCAGCCTTCCGGAACCGCGCACGAAGTTTGCCGTGGCGGTCGGGGTTTACCGTGACATTCTTATAGCGGGTCTTCACTTGGGCAGCAGCCTGTCGAGCGGGTTTGCGCGCGTGACCATCGTCGGTGAGTCACTGGCGTCGATGACCATGTTACCATGAACATCGATGGCGACGCGAACATGGCCAAAGCCCGCGTCTCGCGCGCCCTTCATCGCCCTGGTCACGTCGGTCTTCGTAAAACGTGCGGGCGCTGTCATGGGACCGCCCTCCCCTTTCCCGTTTCCGCCAACAGCCAATCGCAACCAGCCGGGGCACTTGGCCGATGCATTATGCGGCCGCCCGGTCGCGGTCAGCCGTATGTCGAACATAGGCCGCCGCGATCCAGATATGCGGCATCGATCCGGGGATGACCGGCTCGAAATGCCATGCCAGCGCCACGGCGCAGGCGGCCATGTCCTGATCGGTGCCCGACGCGGCCGCCTTTGCCACCGCGCGAAGGTCGATCAGGATTTCCGACCAGCTGGCGCCATAGATGCGCGGCCAGTCTATCGGCTCGATGACTTCGGCCAGCCGCTCCACGTCCCGCCAGATGGCGACGATCGCGGCCATCACGCGCTCCCGCTGGCGGGCGGTGTCGGGCGTCATGCGGCGCTTGGCGATCGATGCCGGATCGCGGGCGCGACGGCTGGCCAGCAACTGTTCGGCCGCCTGCGTCAGCTGCGACCACTGATCGCGCAGGCGCGGGGCGTAGAATGTCCGCCGCGCGGCGCGGTCGCGAAGGATCGCCTGCCAGTGGCGGCGATCGGCGGCGTCCGGCTGGGCGTCGGACAAAACACTAAAGCCGATCATGCCGCAGCGTCGTCTGCCGTGGAAACGACCTTGGCCATCAGAACGGCACTCCATCATCGGGGGAGAAATGGGTGAGGAATGCGCGTGCGTGGGCCGGGCCAGCTCGCGTCACCAATTCGTCCAAGCGATCGACCATGTCCGCGCCGATCAGGCGCAGGCTGGTGATCAGGCGCAGGGTGCGTTCGGCCATGTCCATGTCGGCCGCGCCGCATGTGTTTTCATGGCATTGGCACGCGCATTCCGGCGCAGGCTGCGATGGGCCGCCATCGGTATCGGGGAAAAGGCGGCCGCTCAGAGGTGCGGGCGCGTCGTCAATGAAGCGCGCCGCGATCGGTTCGCCGCCCGTCATCGTCACGATGTTGGGCCGATGGTAGATGAAGCCTTTCGCGGTCCTGACCCGCCAGAAGCCGCCATTGGAGAGGACGCGACTAAGCCCCCGGTCTGTCCCCTGCCACGCCAGCAAGCGCCGGGCAGTCGAGAGTTTGAAGCGTGGGGGGAGGCGATCGAACTCGCTCATGCGTGACCTCCGATCCAGAGGCCATAGGCGACGCCACAGACGACATAGAGCGCCAGCGCCAAGGCCACGGCAAGGAAGGCCGCGCCAGCGCTGTCATTGTGGTTCGGGTCTTCGGGCTGCGGCTGGGGTTCGTCGCGATCGGCGGGCGTGCCCGCGTGGTGATCGCGGATCAGTGCGGGCAGCGCTTCAGGTGCGGCGCGCCAGCGTTGGACGCGGCCGGACAAGTCGGCAGGGTGGTGATGCACGATGGCCTCCATCGCCGCTCCATGCGGCGTGGCCATCTTGTGCGATTATCGCATTTATCATGTCAATCTAAAAACTGCGATAATCGCATATATTGACGTGGATCGGTTTCTGTTCCTAATCTGTTCCACGTCTAGTAGCGCGTTTGGGAGGACGTCGGGTGAGTTTGTTTTATCGGGTCAGCGTGTTTGGCGTGCCTAAGGGTCCATGGCGCGCGACGATACCGGCCGTCCGACGTGATGCCATAGAGGCAGGCGTTGGTAGTTATGACGAAGATCATAGATTCTTTTTGGATGCCGTTGCGAGCATAGATGCCGCGCACGAAAATGAACTTATCCGTTCCGGCGCGGAATATCCCGGATCGTATAGGAGAAAACCCGGCCAAGGATTGTTATTGGCTCACCGCCAAGCATGATATCCGCATGTTCGTCATTAGACGAACAAGGAACCAGCCGTGCAGGATCAGCCTGAAATTCCTTGAAGGTGGTCCGGCCATCTTCCGTTTGTACAACGTACCGGCGACCGGGCCACAAAGCTTTGTCGTCGGGATCAACGATCAGCGTAGTGCCTTCCGGGACTATTAAGTCCATCGAATCGCCCTTCACTGTCAAACCATAAGCATGTGGCGGCGTTTCCGGGTCGGCAACCGGAATCCAGCGCCCTGCTCGCTGCTCAGCCTCAGTGGGGCGACCCGCCGGAACTTCACCTAAGAGCCGTATCCTTCGAAGTGCGGGCTCTGGCTCGGGGTCAGCGGAAAATTCGCGCTCTATCGCGGCCATTTCATTGGCTTTAAAGCTACGTGTGCCGCCCAGCGCCTTCGTTAGGTAATTCGGGTTCATTCCGATCGCATCAGCGAGGTCCGTGATGGACATGTTTCGCGACGCGAGTTCGGCGCGGATTTCCTGGGGCGTCAGCATGCCCAAACCATTCCGACGAACTGCGATAGTCGCAACTTCGATAATCGCATATTGTTGTTGCAGTCTAAATGCGAATATCGCATGAAACGCACATGACGACCGTATCCGACCGCATCATTGACGCTCTCGGTGGCACGACTGCCGTGAGCCGGAAGGCCGAAACACCGCTCTCCACAGTCCACAGCTGGCGGAGAAACGGCATTCCCGCTTCGCGGCTCGCCCACCTCAAGCTGATCGCATCTGCCGAAAACATGCAGATTGATTGGAGTACAGGTGAACGGCTGGATCATGACGCAACCGATACGGTCGCTGTTGTCGCGTCGTCACCCAATAGTTCGCGCCAGATTATCGGGCAGGTGCTCGCATGATCACGTCAACAACGATCGATGCAATGGTGTCCGTAGTCGACGGCGAGGTCGTTGCGGATAGCAGGGACGTGGCTGACGCCTTCGGGCGGCGTCATGCGGACGTATTGAGGGGTATCGCTGACCTTATTTCGTCCCGCCCAGACCTTCAGCGAACTTTTTCGTTGAAGGTCGGCAAGGTCGATATCGGCTCCGGTGCCCAGCGCGACAGCCACTATTACACGATGAACCGCAAGGGCTTCGTCGTGCTCGTTGGCGGGTTCAAGGGCGATCGGGCGTTGGATTTCCGCATCGCGTTCTACGATGCGTTCGAGCGCATGGAGCAATTGCTTCAGCGGATGGCCGATGAGGCGCGAGAACTGCCGGTTGGGGCTCGCCATGCGATCTTCGACGATCCCGACCGGCTGCGCAACGCGATCGCGTTCGTCCGGGCGGCGCATGTTGCGCGGCGCTGTTCGACGGCGCGGCGCGCGTGGACGGTCGCAGGATTGCCCGATGTTTTCGGCTCCGACGTGCTCCAGCGTTTCGCGGGGGCGGCCTGCTCTGTTGCGCCGATCATCGTCCAGTGGGCTGACGAACGGCTTGAGCGCGCCCCGGATGCGCAGGCCAGCACCGCCGCGCTGTATCAGGATTTCGCAGGGTGGGCGGCCGATTGTGGCCACCCCGCTATCCCGTCGCTGACGGCGTTCGGCCGCCAGCTTTCCGCCCTGGGGATCGAAAGCTTTCGTTCGGACGGGATCAAACGTCGGGGCGTCCGCCTGATTTCGGAGGTGGCGGCATGAACGCCCCGACAGACCAGTTATCGCGGACCGCGTTGGCTGCCCGTCTGGAACGAGCGGCCGCCACGGCGCGGCGCGTCAGTTCGCTGGAACGTCAAGTCCGGGAAGTGCTGCAAGTAGCATGTCAACAAGCGGCTCAAGGCATTCGGGATCGCTGCCCTCCAAAGCCATCTTACGGCTGTTCAAAATTATCCGACGCAGCTGATCCAGAGAGTTTTCAGATAGCTGACCCATGCCGCCATTTGAAATCAGGTGAAGAATGACGAAGTTTTGCAGTCCCTGTATGGCTGACAATCGCACGATTTCCTGCTGTGAGCTTTCAAGCGCGTCGATTAATTTGCCGATTAGTTCGGTGCTCGCTGTGCTCATATCACTTCTGCCTTCGTCGGTGTGTGGAAACGCGACGATAGCCGCGTGGGAGAGAGCAGCAAGCCTTCTCCCACGCGCAATGCCCGTAGTGGCAGTCCCCGTATGAGCGTGGCACGCCTCGCGCTGAAGCGCGCCACCGATGAAATGCTGTCGTCGCTGGGCGGCCAGACCAAGGCTGCGCCCTTCACCCGCGTCGGCCAGTCGACGCTGAGCACCTATGCTTCAGTCCATAACGCCGAGGCCTTCGCGCCGATCGACGTTATCGCCGATCTGGAGCCGCTGACCCGCGAATTTCCGGGTTATCCGGCCGTCACCCGCGCGTTGTGCGCGATCAACGGGGGCGTGTTCGTGCCGTTGCCCGAGGTGCCGACCAGCGACGCAGACCTGCTGACCATGATGGGCCGCCTGTCGAAAGAGGCTGGCGACGTGACGCAGGAAATGTGCGCGGCGCTGTCTGACGGCCGGATCGATCGCGTCGAACAGGCCAAAATCCGGCGGGAAGTCCGCCACCTTCTGGAAATCGCGGTCGCGCTGGACGCGATCGTCGCCAACGTCCCTATCGAGGAACCCCGCTCATGAAGCTGAACCTGCCTGCCCGCGTCCCCAATGAGGGGGCGCGTCGCCTCGCCTTTCACCTGACCGTTGCCAAGCCCGGCTCCCTCAAGCGTTTCGCGCGCAAGGCCGGGCTGTCGGAAATGATGGTCGAACGCCTGATCCATGGCGACGTGATGCCCGACGACGACATGGCCAAGGCGATCTATCTGGCGAGCGATACCGCCGTGTTTTCGTCCCACTGGTCGCACCGTCCGCATGGCGGCTGGTTTGATCGGCCGATCAGCCAAGTCGCGGCCTAGTCCGGGAGGCGCGGGGATCACCATGGGGGGGCTTGCTGCCCAGACTGACGGTGCAACGCTGGCCGCTTCGGAGGCCGCGCTGCGGGCATGGGTTTTTACGGCGCAGCCGGGCGCGCGCCTGACCTTCGCGACGGGGCAGGAACCGCCGCGTGACCAGCCGATATGGTCGGCCGTGCGAGCTATGGTCGATATGGGGCTGATCAGCATGTTCAGTCCGCGCCGTCCCGATGGGCGGGGTTTCGACTTCGTGGCTCATCGCCTGTCCAGTCCGGTCGCCATCCACGACGACGCCAGCCGGGAGGCGCGCGTTTTCGCGGAAATCGAACGGTGCGTGGCGATCGGCGAGCCGATGCCCACGGACAGGCAATTGGCCCGCCGCTGCGGCTTCGGGCACGCCGATGAGGCCAGCTATGCTTTGCGCAAGCTGAAGGCCCGCACGGCGGGGGATCGCCGCATCTGCGTCATCAATCACGGGCCGTTGGAGCATCGCCAAGCGATCATCCTGTCCACTGGCCTGACGACGATCAGGAAGGAATTTTGATGGCGAGGGCAGAGGCGGCCGCTCAGGCGCTGCGGCGAGCGTTCGCACATTACCGGGCACATATGGAGGTCGCTCGCGATCCCGATGAGAGCGCGGCCGTTCGGCGTCGTGCATGGGATCGGGCCGCCCACGCGCGTGGACGCGTCGAACGCCAGATTGATCGCATAGAGGCGGCGGGACTGTGACGTGGCTTTGTCCTGTCCGTGGCTGTGGATCGTCGCGCCGCAAATGGCAAGCCGTGTGTGATCGCTGCTGGCCGAAGCTGCCCCGTGATCGGCGCGCCGATATCATGGAGACGCGAGCCAGCGGTGCGAAGCATCTAGAGGCGCGTGCATCGATCGCTGCGGTCGACTGGCTGAACGCGCGCTTGGCGCAGGCCGCGCGACGGGTGGGCGATGATCCGCCCTGATCGGGCAGGCCCAGCCGCCACCATTTCCGACGACCGGGCGCGGCCCGGATCGTCACGACAGATTGAATTTCCGGGGGATCGCCTGTGACTTCGCAAACCCCGCTTAGCCCTATGGGGCAAGCGGCGCTCACCTATGCGCGCCGCGGATGGGCCGTTTTCCCATGCCGCGAACGCGATGAAACCGTTCAAATTGCCGGTGGCGGCGAACGGACGTTCAAGGCCAAGGCCCCCTACACCGGCAAGGGTCTGAAGGATGCGACGCGCGATGAGCGCCGCATTGCCGCGTGGTGGCGTCAGCATCCGAATGCACTGATCGGCGTCCCGCTGGGCGATAACGGGCTGTTCGTGCTCGATTTCGATCCGCGCGTGGATGACGAAACGGGCGAGGTCTACACGCTGGAACGGCTGAAGGATGATCTGGAGGCGCAGATGGGGTGCCCGCTGCCCCGGTCGGTCACGTCGATGACGCAGAGTGACGGCGTGCATGTCTGGCTGAAACAGCCGGAGGGCGAGCCGATCCGCAACCGTGGCAACCTGCCTGATCATGTCGATGTGCGTGGGCTGGGCGGTTATGTCTGTGTAGCGCCGTCGGTGATGGCCGAAACGGGTGCGCGGTATCGCTGGCTGGATCGCGGGGACTGGCGTGACGATAGCGCCTTTGCCGAGGCCCCGGCCGCGCTGGTCGACATATTGCGCACGCGCGGTGGCAAGCCCGCCAAGCTGAAGCCCGCCCCGGCCGGGGGCGCAGCTGCGCCGCGATCGGCCGTTGACCAGGCGCTTTCCGAAGATGCGGCCGTACGGAAGTATGCGCTGGCCGCCCTCGATGGCGAATTGGGCGAGGTTCGGCGCGCGGGCACCGGCAAGCGCAATGAACGCCTGTTTGAGGCCGCGCTGAAGCTGTCGTCATTGGTGGCGGCCGGGGCGCTGGACGGGGCGATGGCGCGGCACGCGCTGGAGGCGGCCGCGCGGGACAATCCCGGCCGTGATGATGAGGGCCAGCTGCAAGCCACGATCAACTCCGGCTGGTCAGCAGGAAGCGATAGTCCTCGCAATCTCAGCGAGATTGCGGCCGCATCCAAAGAGAGAGCGAACCGCCGTTCGTCCGCGCCATCCTCCCGCCGGGCCGCCCCCGGCCGCTCCCCCGCCGCTGGGGGGCGGGATGCCCAACAACCCGATCCTTCCGGATCGGAAGGGACCGAAATCTCCGGCCCCGAGCTGGGCCGGGAGGGGCGGGAGCGGGTGTTTCGCTTGGCCGATGCGTGGCTGGGCCGCGCCGTCGAACGGTGCCAACCCGTGGAACAGGATATAAGCCGGATCGCATTCGGGATCGGGCGGCGAGTCGCGGCCGGACTGCTATGCGAAGCAATGGCCTTGGCGGCGCTTGCCACGGTCTATGAGGGTCGCGCGGACGCCGTTGCGCTGGGCAGTGGGGTGGAGCGCGCCGTCGCGGACGGGTGGGCCAAGGGCTTTGCCGTCGAGCCGCTGCTGACCGGGCTGACATGCGCGGGCTATCCGATGACGGATTTCGGTATCGCCGAGCGGTTTCGAGACCGATGGAGCGCGGACTTCCGTTACACCACAACCAAAGGTTGGCTGGGTTGGGACGGGCGGCGTTGGCGCGTGCTGGACCAGGACGAAAAGACGCTCCCGGCCGAGGTGATCGCAGCCGTGTTCGACACGATCCGCGCGATTCAGGACGAGGCGCGGGCGGTGCGGGATACCGGCGTCGCCGTCGATCCGGACCGGGATGACGATTTCGCGGTTGAACGCGACCCGGCCGCGATGGACGATTGGATATTGGTCGGCCGCAACATGCGCCTGCGGTCGTCGCTGATCGCGGAATGGGGGCGGAAGGCCGAGACGGTTCACAAGCCCGCCTCCGTCGCCAATCTCGCGCGGCGCTGGCTAACCGTGCCGATTGAGGCATTCGACCATGATGCCTTTGCGTTGAACGTGCAGAACGGCACGCTGCGCTTCCGGAAGGAGGAAGGGCCGGACGGTAAGGTCCGCGCCACCGTCGCGTTGACCGAGCATCGGCGTGAGGATCTACTGACCAAGCTGTCCCCGGTCGCCTATGATCCGGACGCCAAGTGCCCGCTCTATGACGCCAGTTTCGAATGGGCGCAGCCCGATGCCGAGATGCGGCGTTATCTGCACCAGCTGGGCGGCTATTCGCTGACCGGCGATGCCAGCGAACAGAAGCTGTGGTTCTGGTGGGGGCGCGGCCGCAACGGCAAGGGCGTCACGCTGGAAAGCTGGACCCATGTGGCGGGCGATTATGCCGACACGATCCCGATCGGGTCGTTTCTGGATCAGGGGCTGAAGAAACGGGGCGATGCGGCTTCACCCGATCTGGCCAAGCTGGGCGGCGTGCGGATGCTGCGCGCGTCGGAGCCGGGGAAGAACGAGACGCTGGATTCCGGGCTGATCAAGCTGGTGACGGGCGGCGAGCCGCTGGCCGTGCGCATGCTGCACCGTGGGTTCTTCAACCTGATCCCCAAATTCAAGCTGATCATCATCGGCAACTCGAAATTCAACGTGCCTGATACCGATGACGGTATCTGGTCGCGACTGAAACTGATCCCATGGCTGCGCAATATCGAGATACCGGAGCCGGGGGTGGTGTGGCCGAAGAAGGACCCGCATCTGGTCCAGAAGATCACGTCCAAGGAAGGGTCAGGCGTTCTCAACCGGCTGGTGCAGGGCCTGCTCGACTATATGGTCCATGGCCTTGTCGAGCCTGCCAGCGTCACGCAGGCGACCGAGGCCTATCGCGACCAGTCCGACCCGATCGCGCGCTTCCTGCGCCTGTGTACGGAGGTGGACGCGAACAGCCGGGTTCAGTCGTCGAAGCTGCATGAGGTGTTCGTGGCCTGGGCCAAGGCGGCGGGCGAACGGGAATGGTCCAACAAGGGATTTTCCAACGCCATGTCCGATAAGGGCTATCAAAAGAAGGCGTCCGATGGGATGCAGTGGCTCGGGCTGAAGCTGGTCAAACAGGTGGAGGACTTTGTCGATATCAACGGCAAGGTGCTGAAGCTGGAGGACCGCGACGACGATGCCCCGCCTTCGACAGGCCAGCCTCCACCCGCCGCTGCGTCCGCGCCGCCTCCGGACGATGAAGGCGATGCGCTCTAGTCGACACTGATCCTTCCGGTCGGAAGGGTGCCGGAACCTTCACCGGAAGGAAGAAACGGCGGATTTCTGCGCCTTTGGAAGGGTTGGAAGGATTTCTGAACATTTCGTCGTAAGGTGCGCACATATGCGCACATGCGCATGCACGATGAAATATCATCTATATCCTTCCTATCCTTCCAACCCTTCCGGATGAGAAAGAAAAGATAGGAAAACCAATGGCATATGATTGCAGCAATGCCGGAAGGGTTGATGGCGAGGGTTCCGGAGCCGGAAGGTTCATGACCTTTGAGGCGGTGGAGGCCCGTTTGGTGGAGGCGGTGCGGCTCTGCTGGCGGATGCCGGGCAACCACTGGCCTTTCGCCAAGGATGGGCCTTGGAGCCTGATCCAAAAGGACTGGTGGGATTGGGACGCACGCGATGAGCGGCCGATCCCGCGCAGCCCGCTTAGCCAGGTGGAGGTGATGGAGCGGGATGAGGCCGTGGCATGGCTGCGCCTGATCCCCGGCGATGAGGATCGCCGCTTGGTGCTGCTGGCGGTGACGCAGCTGGCCAAGGCGACCAGCGACCGGGCGCGTGTGTCGTGGCTGAAGCTACTGCGCCCGCTGGGCAAGACGCACGGGGCCGATGGGCTGCGGATGCGTTACGGGCGGGTATTGAACGCCCTGACGGTCCGTATCAACGCTGTACGGGGCTGAAATGGCGGTTTTCCGCGTCCGGACATGTCAACCCGGTTTAGGTCCGGACATGAAAATATCGCTGTTCGTTTCCGGACCTCTATTGGCGTAAATATCAGTACGTTGGGGACGGGCCTTTAGCGGCGCGGCTTCCACTCCTCCCTCAGCCTTTCAGGGCGGCGCGGCTTCGGCCTCGCCGCCCTTTCCTTTGGTGGTGCATGGTCAAACTGACTGGACTGAAGCCGCGCCTGAACGGGTTGCGGTCGCGGATCGGCCGGGATGAGCCCAGCACTCGGGTTGAGCGGGACAGGGAGCGGGACGCCCAGCCGTGGCGGCGCTGGTACAAGACGGCGCGGTGGCAACGCCTGCGCATGGTCATTCTCACGCGCGATCTGTTCACTTGCCAATGGGCCGGGTGCGGTCGCGTCGAGCCTGACACGGCCAAGCTGGTCGCGGATCATCGCGAACCGCACCGGGGCAATGAGGCGCTGTTCTGGGATCAGGACAACCTGTGGTGCCTGTGCAAGCCTTGCCACGACAGCGCGAAGCAACGGCAGGAGCATCGCGCCCGCTGACAGGTGGGGGGTGGGTCCAATCTCTGGGACGCCCCTGCCCCTAGACCGCAACCGCTCTCATTCGGAGAATTTTTTTCCAGTGGCCGACAATTCTGGGCTCGATCTGTTTGGCGACCCTATCCAGCCGGACAGGGAAGCCCGTGGGCGGCCGGAGCATCGGTGGACCCTCCAGAACAGCAATAAGGTGTTGCTGGCGTTCGCACGCGGCCTGAGCGTCAAAGAGGCTGCGATTGTCATCGGGGTGTCGGCCCCGACTCTGCGCAAGGTTTATTTTTCCGAGGTGCGTCGCCGGGACGATGCGCGCCTTCGCATGGAAATGACGCAGCTGTCGCGGCTGAACGACGCCGCCCAGGCGGGCAACGTCGCGGCCGAAAAGGAACTGCTGAAGCAACTCGACAAGGCTGCCCTGAAGGACGTGGCGAACAGCGTCCGGGATCGCGGCCGTGGGCCGAAAGCCCCCGCCCTTGGCAAAAAGGAATTGGCGCAGGAAGCCGCCAAGGAAGCGGCGCAGAAGTTCAAGCCCCGTCAGGGGCCGAGACTGTTGAACTGACGCCGTGCGACCGCTGGACTGGTCAACCGGGTGTCCCGATTGGGAAACCCGGATCGTGGAGGGGCGCAGTCTTGTCCCGCCCCCGCTGTTCCCCGATCAGGCGGAAGAGGCGTTGGCGATCTTTAAAAGCCTGCGCATCGTCGACGTGCCGGGACAGCCGACGTTCGGCGAAGCCTGTGACGATTTCGTGTTTGAGTTCGTGGGGGCCATTTTCGGGGCCTATGACCCGATCAAGTGCCGCCAGCTGATCAACGAGTTTTTCCTGCTGATCAGCAAGAAAAACGCCAAGTCCACGATTGCCGCCGGGATCATGATCACGGCGCTAGTGCTGAACTGGCGCGATGCCAACGAACTGTTAGTGCTCGCTCCCACCAAGGAGATTGCGAACAACGTCTTTACCCCGGCCATGGGAATGGTCCGGGCTGACCCGGAATTGTCCAAGCTGCTCAAGCCGGTGGAGCATCTGCGGACGATCAAGCATCTCGACAATGGTTCGGAACTGAAGGTGGTTGCGGCCGACAGCGAAATTGTCGGCGGCAAAAAGGCCGGGTTCGTTCTGGTCGAAGAGGTCTGGCTGTTCGGCAAGAATCCGAAGGCGGCCGCGATGCTGATGGAGGCCCTTGGCGGGCTGGTCAGCCGCCCGGAAGGGTTCGTGGTCTACCTGTCCACCCATTCGGATGAAGCGCCGCGCGGTGAGTTCAAGCGGCTGCTAGACCTGTTCCGGGGTGTTCGCGACGGGACGATCATCGATCAGCGCAAGCTGGGGATGCTCTATGAGTTCCCGGCCGCGATGATCGAAAGCAAAGCCTATCTCGATCCGGCCAACTTCTATGTGACCAATCCCAACATCGGCCGTTCGGTTGACGCCGAATGGCTGGAGGGCAAGTTGCGGGAGGCGATGGCCGGGGAACCGGGCATCCTGCAAATCTTCCTGTCGAAGCACCTGAACGTCGAAATCGGCACCCGCCTTTCAAGGGATCGCTGGACCGGCGCAGATTTCTGGGATGCTGCGGCCGATACGGCGCTGACGCTTGATGACCTTATCCGCCGATGTGAGGTCATTGTGGCCGGGATCGATGGCGGCGGGCTGGACGATCTTTTGGGCCTCTGCCTGATCGGACGGGAAAAGGGCTCGAAACGCTGGCTGGTTTGGTGCCGGGCATGGGCTTGGTCTGTCGTTTGGGAGCGGCGCAAGGATATCGCCACCAAGCTGGACGAGCTGGTCGCGGAAGAAACCCTACTCAAGTGCGTCATGCCCGATTGTGTCGTCATCGACCTGGAGGCTGACGACGACGAGGAAGACCAAGAGTTGACCGAGGATGTGCGCGGCGTCGTGGATGCCCTTTGCCGCGTCCGGGATGCCGGGTTGTTCCCGGAAACCGGCGCGATCGGACTGGACCCGGTGGGCGTGTCGGCCATCGTGGACGAACTGGTCGCGCGGGACTTCGATCCCGACAATCAGCTGCGGTCGATCGGACAGGGTTACAAATTGAGCGCCGCCATCAAGGGCGCGGCCCGAAAGGTCGCGGCCCGGACGCTGCGCCATGAGGGCAAGGAACTCATGCGCTGGTGCGTCGGCAACGCGAAGATGGAGCCGCGCGGCGCAAGCGCGGTGGCCATCGTGAAGGCCACGCCTAGCGCCAAAATCGACCCGCTGGCCGCGATGTTCAACGCGGTGATGCTGATGACGGAAAACCCGGTCGCGGCCGGTTCATTCGAATATACAGGGATTTGATCATGGGATTTATCGATCGCGCCCGGAACGCGGCGCGCGCGCTCCGGGCCGATGCGTCCCCTGTCGCCCCTGCCCAGTCAGGTTTTCAGCCTTCCGGCGACGGCCTGCCGATCCGGGGCGACGCGGCGCAGTCCGCCCCGATCGCAGGCGCGGACGGTCTGAACGATCCCAAGGGGATGACCGTGCTGAACCTGTTGGGTGGCAATCGGTCGGGTGCCCCGATGGGCGAGGCGCGGGCCATGAGCGTTCCGGCCGTGCTTCGGGCGCTGGAGGTGTTGTGCGGGCTCTTTGCGATGACGCCCGTTCATTACTACCGCAACACCCCGGACGGCAAAGAGCGGGTCGACGATGCGCCCCAAGCCCGGATGCTGTCGACCAGCGCCAACGGCGTGCAGCCCGCCTATCTGCTAAAAGAGTTGATGATGGGCGATCTGCTGATGCGCGGACGCTTCGGGGCCTTCATCCACCGCGACGAACTATACCGCCCCAAGGCGCTTAGCCGACTGGTGCCGGATGGGATCGCGCCGGTTCAGCATTGGGACCGGCAAGACGGGCTGGAGATGTTTTACGACGCCCAGCTGCCGGACGGATCGCGTGATCGTCTGACCCGCAACGACCTGTGGTTCGTGCCGGGGTTCAGCCGTGACGGTCTGGTCGGTATCGATCGCCTGAAACTGCTGGGCAACACGTTCGAGTCGGCCGCGTCGACCAGCGATTTCGCCCGACGGTTCTGGGAGAACAACGCCCAGCCATCGACCATCCTGACCACCAAGGCCAAGATTGACCGGCCGGGCAAAGAGGCGATCCGGTCCGACTGGCAACAGCGCTTTGCGGGGCCGCAAAATGCGGGCTCGGTCGCGGTGCTGGATCAGGAAATGGACGCCAAGTTTTTGGCCCATGACAACAAGGCTTCGCAGTTTATCGAGTCTCGCGGCTTTGGAGTTCTGGAGGTAGCGCGGGCCTTTGGTGTTGCGCCGCACGTCCTGTTTGAACTGACCCGTGCGACCTTTTCCAATATTGAGCATCAGAGCCTCGAGTTTTACCTGTATTCGATGCTTGCCCACTTCGAACGTGGCGCGGCCCACATGACCCATCAATTCGCGGATGAGGGTCATTTCTTCGAGTTCATGCCCGAGGCCATGCTGAAGGGCGATATCCTGACCCGCTATCAGGCCTATGCCGTCGCGATCGACAAGGGGATTATGAACCCCAACACGGTCCGGCGGAAAGAGAACATGAACGACCGGCCGGGCGGTGATGAATACCGCGTCGGATCGGGATCGCAGATTGAAGGGCAGCAACCTGCCCCGCCGCCCCGGCCGCTTCCGGCACCCCAACAGACCGAGGAAGATGAATGAACCACCATGTTTTGGCCGCGATCCGGTCCGAGCCGTGGGCCATCGTGCCCGCCTATCTCGATGCGATTGAGGCCATCGCCCTGCGGGCCATGAATCATCCCGCCGTTCTGGCCGTCGAACGGGACGGCCATGAGGCGCGGTTCGCCGATGCAACGGCGCGGATGGGGGAACGGGCACCGGGTACGCGGACGGCCGCCCTTCGCGATGGCGTCGGCATCGTTCCCATGTTCGGGCCAGTCTTTCCCCGTGCCGGGGGATTGGCCACGTCTGGCGCAACGACGCTCGACGCCGTGGCGGCCGATCTGCGGGCGCTGGAAGCCTCGCCGGAAGTCCGCAACGTTCTGATGACGATCGATAGCCCCGGCGGGGCGGTGTCGGGCATCCACGACTTTGCCCGCTTCGTCGCCAATTTCTCCAAGCCGCTGGCGGTGCATGTGTCGGGCCAATGCTGTTCGGCCGTATACTGGATCGCCAGTCAGGCGTCGGGCGGGATCAGCCTTGATCCAACCGGCGTGGTGGGATCGATCGGCGTGTGCATGTCGACTTCCTATCAGGAAGGGCCGGATATGTCGGGGCGGCGGTCGATCGACATCACCAGCACCGGCGCGCCGAACAAGCGGCCGGACCTTTCGACCGAGGAAGGCCGGGCCGCTCTGCGCTCGACGCTCGACGCCATCGAATCCGTGTTCATTAGCACCGTCGCCAAGGGGCGCGGTGTCTCTGAAGCTACCGTCCGGGCCGATTTTGGCAAGGGCGGCACCCTGACCGGGAAGGACGCAAAGGCGGCCGGGATGGTCGACCGCGTGGAGGCTGATGGCCTCGACGGGGCGATCCGACGGCTTGCCCGAACCGCCCCTCCGGCAGCGCCCCGGCGGGCCGCCGCGGCGAACCACCTGGCCTTGGCGCAAGCGCGCGCCGGGCTGTAATCCACCAAGGAGAATGACGATGCGCATTACCGCGCTACGGGCAAGTCTGGCGGCCGAAGTCCAGTCGATGGAAACGATCCTCGACGCGGCCGCGAACGATAACAACCGCGACCTGACCGCCGAGGAACAGACGGCGTTCGACAAGCACAAGACCGAGGCGGATCGCCTTCAGGCGGCGGTCGGCCGCGAAGAGTCCATGCTGGCGCTGAAGGCGTCGGCCGCGCAGCCGCTGAACGTCGGCGGTGCAGGCGCAACGGGCGCGGGCGGTCGCGTTCCTGCGGCCGTGCAGGAAAAGCTGGAGCCCGGCGTGATGGTCGGCCGCATCGCTCTGGCCGTGGCGGCCACGGGCGGCAACGATCAGCGTGCCATGGCGAACCACGCGCAGCAGGTGTTCGGTGATGAAACCGGGCAGATTGTCGCCAACATGGAACAGTCGACCAACACCAAGGGCGGCTATCTGGTCGACACGGCCTATAGCCGTGATTTCATCGACCTGTTGCGCCCCCGCGTCGTCATCCGCAATCTCGGTGCGCGATCGGTGCCGATGCCGGACGGCAACCTGACGATGCGCAAGAAGACGGCCGGAACGCAGGCTGGCTATGTCGGTGAGCGCGTCCCCGCCCCGACGACTGACATGAAGGTCGGTCAGCTGAGCATGACCGCGAAAAAGCTGATGGCGCTGGTGCCGATCACCAATCAGCTGATCCGCCGCGCCAGCTGGGGCGTCGACCAGATGGTCCGTGACGATCTGCTGGAAAGCGCGGCTGTGAAGGAAGACCAGCAGTTCCTGCGCGGTGTCGGTAGCGACCTTGCGCCAACCGGCGTCCGCTACCTCGTTGCGGCGGCCAACGTGCTGGCCATGAGCGCCAATGCCAACCTGACCGGCGTTACCTCCGATCTGGGCCGCATGACGCTGGCGGTGAAGAACGCGAACGTCCCGATGATCAACTGCGGCTGGGTCATGAGCCCGCGCGTTCGTGAGTTCCTTGCCGGTCTGCGCGATGGCAACGGCAATATCGTCTATCCGTCGATCGAAGCGAACAACACGCTGAAGGGCTACAAGATCGGCGAAACCACCTCCGTTCCCGACAATCTGGGCGCAGGCGGCAACGAGTCGGAATTGTACTTCGGCGACTGGTCGCAATTCCTAATCGGCGACACCTATCAGGTGGCCATCGCCGCCTCCGATACGGCTGCTTATGACGATGGCGGCGTCATCCGGGCGGCGTTCTCGAATGACGAAACGGTTATCCGCCTGATCGAAGAGCACGACACGCAGCTACGCTACGATCGCGCAGCGGCGGTGCTGACGGGCGTGACCTGGGCTCCGTAAGCGTCTCGCCCTTTCCTCAATCTTATGACGGCGGGTCCGCGATGCGGGTCCGCCGTCGCCATTTCTGGAGGACCCCATGGCGGTCAAATTTCTGAAATCCACTCAGGTCGGCACCATCTACAACACGGATGAAGTGGCGGCGTTCGATGCCCAGACCGAGAAAGAGCTGATCGAAGCCAAGTCGGCCGAGGAATACAAGGAACCCAAGAAGGCCGCCCCCGCCGGGGCGCAGGCCTGACGGATCGCGGGCGGGGTACGCGACATGGCGGAAATCGTCTCGCTGACCACTGCCCGCGAATGGCTGAAGGTCGATGACGAAATCAGCGACAGCCTGTTGCAGTCGCTGATTTCCACCGCCGTTCAGTTCGTCGCGGACTATATGGAGCGGCCTTTGACCGGGGAGCGCGGATGGCCGGACGGCCAGCTTCCCCCGCCCGTGGTGCATGGCATTCGGGTGGCGCTGATCGACCTGTTCAACAACCCCGAGAACCCATTCTCCAACCTCACCGCACTTACGGCGCTGGTCGGCCCCTATAGCCGTCCATCGGTCGGTTGATGGCTGGCAAGGATCAACGGGCCGCTTTTCGGCCCAATAAGCGCGTCCAGCTGGAGCGCCCCGAGGCGGATAAGTCCTTTGGGGGTGCCGGGCTGGGCAAATGGGTCTCCGTGACCAACGGCAAGATTTGGGCAGAGGTTCGCGACACGCTGCCCAGCAGGGGCGAGAATCTGGCGGAAGGCCTGACGATCGCCAAGCGGCCAGCGCGCATCCGCATCCGCTACCGGCCGGGGGTGACAGCCCGGATGCGGTTCATTGTCGATGGGCGGGTGCTGCAAATTGTCGCGGGACCGGCCGAAATCGGGCGGCGCTATCTAATCGAGTTCATGGCCGAGGAAAGCACCCCGGCCGGGAACCCGGCCTGACGTGGCTAAGGTCACGGGGCGCGATACGGTCAAGCGCTATATCGCCGCGATCCCCGACTATTGCCGGACCAAGCTGTTGCCCGGCGCGGCGCGCGCGGGCGCGAAGGTCATCGCCGAGGAAGCGCGCGATCGGTGCGAGTCGGACCGCGTAGCGGCGGATATCGTCGTGAAGGCGCGCGCCGTCACGGATGACACGATCCGCGTCGTCGTGACGGTCAAGCGGGGCTTCAGCTATTCGCTAGGCGTCTGGCTGGAATACGGCACCGCACCGCACTTCATCGCGGCCGTTGGCGGCGTCGGCGCGCGAAAGCTGAATGAGAAGCTGAAGGACAGCAAGGCCAGCCCCACCCTTGTGATCGGTGGGCGGCCGGTCGGGCCGGAGGTCTTCCACACCGGATCGCGCGCCTTTCCGTTCCTGCGCCCGGCGCTGGACGTGAAGGAGGCCGAGGCGATCCGCGCCGCGCAAAAATACATCACCACCCGCCTGAGCCGGAAAGGCCTGGCCCCCGACGACATGGACGATGACGCATGAGCGACCAGCCTATCCCCGACGTGATCGACGGGGCGACGATCATCGGCGCGGTGTTGCAGGCCTATGCGCCGCTGCTGGCGCTGGTCGATCGCGACAGCATCAAGGGCGGCCGCCTGTCCGGTGACGAACCCTTGCCCGCCCTGCGGGTCCGCACGGTCAGTGTCGTGGACCGCAAGCGGCTGAAGCGCAGCACGACCCGGCGCTGCACTGATCGCGTGTCGGTGACGGTCCGCGCGGTCAGCTGGGCGCAGCAACGCGCCGTGATCGGCTTGGTGGCCGACGCGGGCGCGGATCGCACCGGCAAGATCGGGGGCGGCCTGAACGTGTCCATCCTGCTCGCTGGGCGCGGGCCGGACGTGGATGGCCCCGGCGACACCTACGAACAGACGCAAGATTTCCGCGTCACTTACGACGCCATCACAGGAGCATGACGATGACTGACACCCCCAAGTTCAAGGCCAAGGTGCTGCGCGATTTCACCGACGCAGGCACCGAGACCAATTACGTGAAGGATCAGGAGGTCCAGCTGACCGCTGGCGAACTGCTGAACCTGACGCTGGCCGGTCTGGTCGAAGAGGTGGCCGACGCCCAGCCCGACGAGGGCAAGACCAAGGGCAAGGCGGCTAACGCCTGATCCATCCCGCCGCTTAACAGGAGCAATACACTATGACTTCGCAGACTGCGGCGGGCACCACGCTCGCCATTTCCGCCGGTACGCCCGCCACTCAGGACAAGGCCGGTTATGCCGCCCTGTCGTATCTGGTGATCGGGCAGGTGGAAAAGCTGGGCACCTTCGGCACCAGCTTTGCCAAGGTTGAATTTCAGCCGATGAAGGGGGCCAAACAGAAGTATAAGGGATCGCCGGATTATGGCGCGCTGGCGCCGACGATCGCGCTCGACAGCGCGGACGCCGGGCAGACCCTGTTGCAGACGTCGTCCGATGACGAGAGCCAAAAGCTCTATTCCTTCGCCGTCACCTATCCGGACGGCGCGATGCGCTACTTGCAGGGCCGTACCTTCGGGATGCCCGAAACGGCGGATGGTGCCGACACCATGCTGACCGCTGCCCCGGCTATCGAAATCTGCACCAAGCCGGTGAAGGTCGCCGCCCCCGCTTAACCCCCTTCCGGCTCCAGCCGGATCAAGAGCATCGGCCCGCCCCGCGTTGCGCGGGACGGGGCGGGTCGGTGAATCCCGCGCAATCCCGCCGCACAAGAGGTTTACAATGCTCGATATTATGACGCAGGCAGTCACCAATACCGCCTCGCTGCACCTTAAGGATGCCAGCGGCAATCTGATGTACGACGGCAAGCAGCCCGTCCGTATCCACCTCTATGGCCCGGCTTCGCCGGAATATGCCCGAATCGAGGAATTGCAGACGCAGCGCGCTCTGAAGCGAGCGCAGGACAATGACGGCAAGCCGTCTGCCATGTCGGCCGAACAGCGGCGGGAAACGACGGCGGAGGATTATGCCGCCATTACTGCGGGGTTTGAGAATTTCACCTATTCCCCCGCTGGCGACGCCACGGGCGCGGAACTGTACCGCGCCACCTATGCGGAACCGAAGCTGGGCTTCATCGTCAACCAAATCACCAAGTTCATTGGTGACTGGGGAAACTTCAAGCCCGCGTAGGCCAAGGCCTGACGCTCTACGTTCGGCAAATGGCGTGGCTGGCCGCCACGCCAAAGCCCGCCGAGGGGTCCAGACGGGCCGAACGGTGGGAAAAGGCCCCGGCCGCCACAAAGCGCAGCCGCGCCGAGAGCATGGGGAAAAAGGCGGCGGAAAACGCCATGCCGCCCAATCCCATGCCGCACCTGATCGAACGGTTCATGGAAATGGGCATGGTCGAAGCGGCGGGCATGGGAACCGTCGCGCTCAGCTGGCCGACGATCGCCGCATGGTCGCATATGACCGGGGTGCGGCTCTGCCCATGGGAGGCCCGGCTAATCCGCCGCCTGTCCGTCGAATATCTGGCGGAAGGGCGGCGGGCCGAGGCAGAGACCTGCCCTGCCCCATGGAAGGCCCCGGTCAGCAAGGCCGAGATTGACGCGGAACGGGCCGGGCTGGAGCGGTTGCTAGGCTGATCAGCGATGATCCGTGACGTAGCGCTTCAGCACATCGTCCAGACGGGATTGCCAGCCCGCCCCGGTGGCTTCGAAATAGTCGACCACCTCCGGGGACAGCCGGATCGTCTTGGGGATTTTGGTCGGCTTTTTCTGGGGGCCGCGCACGCGGCGCATTTCGGCCGCCATAGCGGGCAGCGCTTCGGCGAACGGTCGGGCGCTGGCCAGCTGGGCGTCGGTCAGTTCGGGGTTGTCTGACACGGCATCCATGTCCGCTTGGGTGTAGGGTTTCGTCATTCCACCAATTTCCTTTCCTTGGCGCTGGCGGGGCGGGCCGAGATGATCGAAAGCCCTTCGGTGCCCAGCGTGGCGAAAATCACGGTGATGACGCCGTTCAGGCGTCCAACCGCGAACCAGCGGCCTTGTTTCGCTTCGCCGATCATTGCGGACAGGAAGAACGCTTCGTCGACATCGGCGAAATCAATGCCGTGCTTGGCAAGGTTCGCGGCGCGCTTCGGTTCGTCCCATACGATCATCATGGGTTTTTTGTACGCACGAAAAGCCTAAGCGTCAACATAAATTGTAAGTACAAATAGGGCTGTCCGTTCGGGCGGCCCTTTTTCTTTTGGAGCGCCGCTGATGGACAATTTCGAAGGTGCGGCGCTTGGCGTCGGGTTCGATATCGATACCGGCGGTTCGTTCGAGGCGCTGGCGCGTCTGGATACGGCTATCGACCGGGCCAGCGCGAACGCGATTGACGAGTTCAACCGGGTGGAGCGCGCGTCCGCCTCCATGCTGAACCTGAACGGGGCGCAGGCATCGCTGCGGACCTTTGCGGCCGAATCCTCGCAGGCAAGCCGTGCCGCACAGCGGGAGTTCAATTCCGTCGAAAAGGCGGGGGAGCGGCTGGTTTCCCAAATTGAGCGCCAGAACGGTGCCTTTGGGAAAACCCGTGAGGAAATGCGGCTCGCCAAGGTGGAGGCTGCCGCGCTGGCGGCCGAACAGCAAGGCCTGACCGAACTGGCCGGACGGCTGCGCGCGGCGGAATCCGAATTGGCGGGCAAGGAACTGGCGGCCGCGCGCCGGGCGCGTTTCGAGGCCGAGGCGCTGGCGCAGGCCCGTGCCGAGGCAGAGGCCAAGGCGGCGGCCGACGCGGCGCGGGAGCGTGCGCAGGCAGAGGCGGCGCTGATCGATCAGTTGCGGGAGCGCGCCCAGCTGCAAGGCCTGCTGGAACAGAATTTCGGGTTGAACCAGCCGCGCGCCACCGATGGCGGTGCGACCTTCAGCGCGCTGGCGGCCCGTGCGGCCGAGGAAGAAGCGCAGGCCCTGCGGTCGGCCACCCTCGCCCACCAAATGTTCGAGGCGCGGGTTAAGGCGGGTGTGACCGCGATGCGGGAGCATGAGGCGGCCGAGATTGCCGCGACGCGGGAGCATGAAAACATGGCATCGGCGGCCGAGCGGCTGCGCGCGTCGATCGATCCAGCCTATGCCGCGCAGTCCCGGTTCAACAAGGAAATCGGGGATGCGCGCAAACTGGTTTCGGCGGGCGCGATCGGGCTGGACGAATATGCGGCCAAGCTGCGGATGGAACAGGCGCTGCTGGACCGCGTGACGGCTTCGCATGAGGACATGACCGAGGCGCAGCGACTAACCGCCTATGAGACGCTGAACCTCACGCGCAATCTGGCTGACGTGGGCGTGACCGCCTCCATGGGCATGGACCCGTTCATGATCCTTGTGCAGCAGGGGCCGCAAATCTGGGACGTGTTTCAGCAGATTGAGGCGCGCGGGGGCAGCGCGGCCGCCTCGATGCGTCAGCTGGGGCAGGACGTGCTGAAATATGTCGTCGACGGCTTTGCCAAGGTCGTGCCCTATCTGACGCCCACCAATGTGCTGCTGGCGGGCACGGCGCTGGCGGCCGTCGCGGCGGTTCGTGCGCTGGGCGAATATGGCATCGCCATGCAGCGGCTGGAGGGTGTCGCGGCCGGACTTGGCCGCACCTCCGGCCAGACGGCGCAGCAGTTGGAGACGTTCGCCGAGGCCGCCGCATCGGCGGGCAATCGGTCGCTGTCAGCCACCCGCGATAGCGTCGCGGCCTTCGCTACCGCCGGGATCGAAAGCGGCCAGACGATCACCGCGTTGGCGGCCAATGTCGAGAAATACGCCAAGTTGACCGGACAGGATGCCCCCGCCGCGCAAGCCGCACTTGCCGAGGCTATGTCCGATCCGGCGCGGGCGGCCGACACCTTTACGCAGCAGCTGGGGCTGCTGACCGGGGCGCAGTATGAGCATATCCGCGCACTGGCGGCGCAGGGAGACGGCGCGAAGGCCGCGTCCGAGCTGACCCGCATCCTGACCGCCGATCTGGCCGCGAATAGCCATGAGGCCACCGGGCTGGCGCATTACATGGATGCGTTGGGCGATGCCGTGTCCGGCGTGGCGGTGATGTTCGGTCGCCTTGATCAGCGGATCAAGAATGCCGGGGCGTCCTATGATGCCTGGCTAAAGCGGAATGTCGGTGGCTGGGCGGTCGATCTGATCGGCACCGGCAACACCATGCCCACCGGACCGAACGCGGCGGCCGGGCGCAATCAGGACCAGATTGCCGCGCTGAACGCATCGCAGGCGCTCAACACCAGCGGCATGAAGCAATTCAACGATCTACTCGCCCAACAGCGCATCCTGCAAAAGGGGCTGGCGGATACGACCGGCCTGACGGCCGCCCAGATTGGTGCCCTGCGCCATGACTATTCGGCCGTCACCGACACCATCAATGCCAACCGCAACGCCTCTGGCCAGTGGATCACGACGCAGGAACGCGCTCACCTGATCGCGCAGGCGCAGGCCCGTCTGGGGGCCGCGCGTAATCAGACCGACAAGGCTGCGGCGCAGCAGCAGCTGACCCGCCTTCAGCTGGGCAATCAGGTGCTGACGCAGCAGGAGCGCGAGACGCAGGCGCAGGATGCTTATGCCCGTGTCGCGGATCGCTATCACCGCAACCGGGACAACCACGCCGCGCAGCTGGCCCGCGATGCCGAGGCCGTGCAGGCGTCCATCCGCAACCTCTATTCGCTGGCCGATGCCTATGGCGTGTCGGGCTCTGCCGCGCTGATCGCCGAGGCGCGGGTGCGCGCGGAAAGCCAAGCCATCCGCCAGCGCGGCGATATCGAGGCGGCGGTGAACCGCCAGATTGAACTGGCCATTGCGCAGCGTGTCGCGGACGGCGCGAAGTCCGTCCAGTCGATGAACGATCAGTCGCGGATTCAGGCTGACGTGAATGCGGCCGTGGCCGATGGCCTGATCCCGGCGGGCCGCGCCAACGAGATGCTGCGCGACCGGATCGCGGAATTGCCCTTGCTGGCCGCTCTGGAGGCCGCACAGCAGCGCGGCCTGACCAAAGGGGCGGCCGAGGCGCAAAAGGCGCTGGACGCCCTGCACGACGCCCAGAAGCGATCGAACGCGGCTGCGGTCGGTGCGCGTTTCTTCGCGGCCGATCAGGCCGCCGATCGCCGGTTGGCGCAGCTGGAAAAGGAGCGGGATCTGATCGGCGCAACGGACGCCGAGCGGATCAAGGCTTTGGCGACGCTAAAGGCCACGCAGGAACTGCCGGACCATGACTTCACGGGCAAGTTCGCGGACGATTACGTCGCCAAGCAAGTCCAAATTGCCCAAAATCAGCAGCAAATCCAGCTGCTGACCAATGCCTACAACGACAGTCTGAAGCATCAGGCCGAATTGTTCGATGCGATCGCGGCAAATGTTCAGAATGCAGGGCAAGGCATGGCGGAAGCCTTTGGCGAGGCGGGCCGCGCTCTGGGCGATATGGCGTCGGTCTTTGCGGGGCACCTGTCCGATCGCCAGCGGCTGAACGACTGGCAGCAGAAGGAAATGCGCGATGCCAGCCAAATCACGGTGGCAGAGGTTCGCGCCCGCAAGGAACGCGAGATTTCCGCGCTCTACGCCGCCCGGTCCAGCACGATGCAAATCGCCATGTACGGGGACCTTGCGGCATCGGCGCGCGGGTTCTTCGATGAAGGGTCGACCGGCTATGAGGCGATGGCGGCGGCCGAAAAGGCGTTCCGCGCCGTCCAGTTCGCCCTGTCGGTGCGTGCCGTGGCGCAGGATGCCATCGAGACGGGTAGCGCCATCGCCAAGAGCGGCGCGCGGTCGGCCGCCCATGCCGTCGAGGCGGTGGCCAAGGCGATTGCAGGCCTGCCCTTCCCGCTGAACATCGCGGCCGGGGCCGCGACGGCGGCCGTGCTGGCGTCGATCGGGCTGTCCGTGGCCGGAGCGTTCGGCAAGGGCGGCGGTGATCTGCCCAAGGCCAATGCGGGCACCGGCACGGTGCTGGGCGATAGCGCGGCCAAATCGGAAAGCCTGAAGCGGTCGCTGGATGCCCTGAAGGAGGTGGATACCGTCACCTCCGTCTATGCCCGCGAAATGGCCACCTCGCTGCGGTCGATTGATGGCCAGATTGGCGGGCTGGCCAGTGTCGTCGTGCGGGCGGGCAACATCAATGCATCGTCGGGCGTCAGCGAGGGGTTCCGGTCGGATACCACCGGCAAGCTGCTTTCCACGCTGATCGATCCGACCGGCACGCTTTCAAAGCTCCCGCTGATCGGTGGCCTGTTCAGTGGCCTGAAGGGACTTATCGGTTCGCTGTTCGGCTCCACCACCACCGTTGTTGGCAATGGCCTGTATGGCGGCGCGCAGTCGCTGGGCAGCATTCTGTCGGGCGGTTTCGATGCGTCCTATTATTCGGACGTTGAGAAGAAAAAGCGGTTCCTGGGGATCACGACCGGCAAGTCCTATTCCACCCAATATACCGGGGCGGATGCGGGGCTGGAGAATCAGTTCACGCTGATCCTGAAGGAGTTCAACGCGGCGATCGTCGCGGCGGCCGGGCCGCTGGGCGCAGCGACCGGCGATATCCAGAACCGCCTGAACGGCTTCATCGTCGATATCGGCAAAATCGACCTGAAGGGCCTGACCGGCACGCAGGTTCAGGAAAAGCTGACCGCCGTATTCGGTGCGGCGGCCGATCGCATGGCGGATGCGGCATTCCCCGGTTTTCAGCGCTTCGCAAAGGTCGGGGAAGGTGCGTTTGAAACGCTGGTGCGGGTCGCGTCGACGGTGGAGGCCGCGACCACTGCCCTGACCGCGCTGGGTGGCGCGGCGCAGGCGCTGGGCATCGACGCGAAAATGGGGCTGGTCGGGCAGTTCGAAAGCGTCAGTGCCTTCAGCAGCGCCACGGACGCCTATTTTCAGGCCTATTACAGCAAGGCCGAACAGTCGGCCGCCAAGACCGCCCAGCTTGGCAAAGTGTTCGACAGCCTTGGCCTGTCGATGCCCGCCAGCCTGTCGGCCTTCCGCTCGCTGGTCGAAGCGCAGGACCTGACCACGGCGGCCGGACAGGCGACCTATGCCACGCTGCTGAAGCTGGCGCCTGCCTTTGCCGATCTGCAATCGGCCTTGGAGGGCGTGAAAAGTGCGGCGGATATCGCCAGCGAACGCGCCGATCTGGAGCGCCGCTTGCTGGAGGTGCAGGGCAACACGGCTGCGATCCGGGCGCTTGATCTGGCCAAGCTGGATAGCAGCAACCGGGCGCTCCAGATGCAAATCTGGGCCATTCAGGACGCGCAGGAAGCCGCCAAGGCGGCCGATGAGCTTCGGAAGGCGTGGTCCGATGTGGGCGACAGCATCATGGATGAGGTCAAGCGTATCCGGGGCCTGACCGAGGCGGGCGGGGAGGCCAGTTTCGCCAGCCTGATGGGGCAGTTCAACGCCGCCAATGCGTCGGCGCGGGGCGGCGATCAGGATGCGGCCAAGCTGCTGCCCAGCCTGTCGCAGTCGCTGCTGACCGCTGCGGCCAATGCCGCGACCAGTCGGCAGGAACTGGACCGCGTGCGCGCCCAGACCGCCGCCCAGCTGGAAGCGACGTGGGCGGCCATTCAGGGGCGCAGCTTCACCCCCGTGACCGGCAGCGCGCTGGTTGCGGGTTCGGCCTCGCCCATGCCGGGCGTCGACACCGTGCAGGCGATAGCCCCGGCCAATGACGATCTGGTCGCCGAACTGCGCCAGCTGCGGGACGAAGTGGCGCAGCTGCGGCAGGACAATAACGCGGGCCATGCGGCGACGGCGAGCAACACCGGGGGCATCAAAAAGACGCTCGATACCGTCACCGCCGAGCATGGCGGGCAAGCGGTCAGCGTGGCGGGAGCTGCAGCATGATGGAAGTCGTAAACGCCTCCGGCGAGCGGTTCGCGCTGGGCGAGGTGGAAGCGTCGGCCACGGTCGGCATCATCGACTATAGCCGCCGCGTCACCGATGATTTCGGTGTCACGACGGTCGTGCAGCGCGGGTTCGCGCGCCGCATGTCGGTGCGGCTGGCCGTGCCATCCGATGACGCCAGCGCGTTGCAACGGCGTCTGGCCGATCTGCGCGCCACGTCCGCGCGCTGGATCGCGGATGATCGGTTCGACTGGTTGAGCCCCACCGGCTTCTACAAGGATTTCGATATCGACATGGCGGTCCCGCCATTGTCCTATTGCACCTTGTCGGTGGAGGGGCTGGCCCAGACCGAGGCCGGGGCCGATCCGGGCGGCGATCCCGCGCCGGACGGCCGCCCGAGCACGCTTCAGCTACTCCAGCCCTACGCCGTCACCGAGGCGATCCTGACCGCCTCCAGCGTGGCGGAAGACGATGCGCCCGCTTGGGCGGCCGCGACCGGCTATACCAAGGGCGCAAAGGTGCTGCGCCAGCACCGGGTCTATGAGGCGCTTGTCGCCAATAGCGGTGCCGATCCGCTGGCGGCCGGTGGGCAATGGCTCGATACCGGCCCGTCAAAGCGCTGGGCACCATTTGACCAGGCGCTTGGCACGGTGGCGCAGGCCGATGGCCTGATGACCATGCGACTGGAGACGGCGCGCATCGAGGGCATGGCGCTGCTCGACGTGAAGGCCGCAACGGTGCGCGTGCAGGCGGACGGTTATGACCGGACGCAGGCCGTGACCGGCGGGGCCGTCACCTTCCTTGATCTGGGCGGCAAGGGCTGGGTCATGGTGACGATCGCCGGGGCGGGCGCGGTGACGGTCGGCACGCTGCTGATCGGCCGTGTCGTGGCGCTGGGCACGACCGAGGCGTCCCCGACGGCCGGAATCACCGATTTCAGCCGCAAGACGGTCGACGACTTCGGCGAGGTGACGATTGTGAAGCGCGGCTTTGCCAAGCGCATGACCGCCAAGGCGCTGATCCGCACGGACGCGCTCGATATCGTCGCCAATCGCATCGCCACGGTGCGGGCGATGCCGTCGCTATGGATCGGACAGGATGGGCTCGACTGCCTGACCGTCTACGGCTTTTTCCGGGATTTCTCGGTTGAGATCGGGCCGGGCGTTTCCAAGCTGTCGCTGTCGATCGAAGGGTTGAGCGCGGCCGACAAGACCGCGCCGCTGGTCAGCTGGCCCGATCTGGGCGACCCTGACGGCACCAAGCCGGAGGACAATGCGACCCATGGCGCGCCTAACGACTCCCTTATTGGGGCTGTCCGTCAGCCTGATGGAACGTATATCGGAGGGAAGCTTGCTGGCTCGCTTTTAAGCGATGTCGTGGCGACCACGGGCAATACCGCCAGCCTCGCGACCAACATCGGCGCGTACAAATTGTCGATCGATCCGCTGCTGCATGGCGATGACGGGACCACGCTGAAGACCCAGCTTGAGCAATGGGGCATCAAGACCGAAACAAACGACCTGTTCATCAAGAACCTGTCGCAGGTCGACCCGGAGAAGGGCACCGCCTTTGCGCTCTGGTCGGTGGGCGCGAACGGGGTCGCCTCCAGCATCACCCAGATGGCGGGGCCGGGTGGCGCGATTCAAGGGTTCTATTCCGACATCTTCGTATTCTGGGACCGCAAGGGCGGAGGCCAGCCGGTCGAAATCCTCCGCTACGAAGACGGCGCATGGCGGTTTGGCGCGATCGAGGCGACCCGCGTGAAGGCGGACGTGATCGAGGCGAAGCATATCGTCAGCGCGGCCGTCCAGCAGACCCGGTTCGTCATTCTGTCCGCCGATGTCAGCATCCCGCGCAACAGCACCATCGCCGTCGCTACCATGACCTTCACGAAGGACGAGGCGACCAGCACGGTACGCGTCCAGTTCTTCGGTATTTTCTGGAGCGGGGACGACCTGCAATTCAGCTGTTCGTTCGTCGTCGATGGCGCGACCGCCTATCCGGGCGGGTCGGTCAATCTGATCCTCGACAATTACAACAGCAACGCGCGCGCGCCGATCACCCCGTTCCTCTACCTGACGGACCTTCCCGCCGGGCGACACACCATTCGCATCGACGTGACCAATAACGAGGACGAGAACATCCCGCTCGTCGTCAAGTCGGGCAGCGCGATGGAAATCATCGAACTGAAGAAAGCAGCTATCTGATGACCGACCTGACGCCATCTGATGTCGAGAAGTTTCTTGCCGTCTGGCAAGCCTGGGGACTGTCTGTTGATCAGTGGGGCCAGCTGGCGACCGGCAGCGCCCAGGGCGGGCCAAATGGCGACGGGCTTTACCCATTTACCAATCGGGGTGGCGCGACCGTCATGGTCCCGTGTCTGGCAAAGATCGCCTCGAGCGTGCCGACCGGCCAGCCCGTCGACCTGATCCTGCAATGCTATGCCGATCAGGCCGTGGTGCGTCTTGGCTCGCGCCTGTCGCCGGTCCGGGCCGCCCGGCCGTTAACGATCAGCGGTATACGCGGTTCGCTTGTCCTGGCTGATCAGTCCCCGGCGGACACGGGCGGCCTGCGTATCGATGTAAAGGTCAATGGGGTGTCGATGCTGTCCGCGCCCCTGCTGATCAAGCCGGGTCAGCTATCGAGTCGGGCGGCCGGTACGGCGCAGCCGGTGATTTCCAAGCCCACGATCCCGGACGATGCGGAAATCTCGGTCGATGTGGTGGCCGAAGGCGTGGGCGCGCGGGGCCTGCGGGTCATGCTGGTCGGGAATTACGCATGATCATTCAGGCTCCCAAAGGCCTGTCGGCCCTTCGGCTCGACTTCGCGGGCACCGCTTACACTGCTGGCGACCGGGCGTATCCAAGCGCGGGGGCCATTCCCGAGGTGCGGATATCCGGGCCGGGTGGCATCGCCCTTGCGCCGGACGGAACGCTGAAGCTGTCGCCTGCCGGGCAACCGATCGTCGCGGCGGGGGTCGGGGTAGCGCTGGAGCCGCCCGCCACCAATCTGCTGGCGATGAGCAACGCCGCGCCCACCACGACGGCCGGATGGACCTTGCTCAGCAACCGGCCGACAGGCGCCACGATAACGCTGGTCGACGATCGCGCGGCCATGGACGCGGCGGGCATCTTCGCGCAGCTGCTCGCGGCCGGGGTGATGAACGGCAAGGTGGTGCGGTTCTACAACCCCTCCCCCGATGCCGAATTTGCCATCCCGTTTTTCGGCGCTGGCGGCGCGGCCTATGCGATCAGCGCCTATGTCCGATGCGTGAAGGGCGGCGGCTATATCACCGTCACCGGAGGCGGCGGACAGACGCCCATCTTCACCAATGGCGGGTGGCAACGTGTCGGGCGGGTCCACAATGCCGGGCAACAGGCCCGGTTGGTCGTGCGGCCCCAATCGGAGGTGCTGGTGATCCTCGCGCAAGTCGAGACCGCCCGGATTACCAGCCCCATCGTGGTGTCGGGCCAGCCTGTGACACGAAGCGCCGCGCCCCTGCTGATCGTGGGCGGGCACCTGTTCGGCCGCCCGCATACCATCGTGCTGGAGGTGGAGATTGCGCGGCAGGACAATGCCGAGCGGACCATGCTCCACCTGACCAATGGTTCGGGCGAGGGCTACACGCTCGCCCGAACCAACGACAACGCCCTGACCGGCACGCAGACCGGCAGTTTCCGCCGCCCCTGTGTTCCCCGGCTGACGGGGCCGGGCCGGGTTCGCATGGCCCACCGTGTCAGCCCACGGGGTCAGACGATCGGCGCGGCGGGGCTGCTCGCCCATGCACCTTTCATGGAAGCGACCGCAGCGCTGGACCGCGTGGCGATCGGCGCGCGGGTGGACGGCACCTTGCCGATGACGGGATGGGTTTGCTCCGTCGAAATCCTGTGTGAGGTCGGGGACGACGACTTGGAGGCGATCGTGGCCGGACCGGCCGACGCCTTCCTGCCCGAGACGCGGCGCTATATCAGCCCGGCCGGGAGTGATGACAGCGACGGCCTGACGCCCGCCACTGCATGGCGAACGCTTGCCAAGGCGACGGACGTAACGCTGTTCTGGCCGGGCACGCATTTCTTTCTGGAACGTGGCGGCGCGTGGTCCGAGACGCTGCTGCCTAGCACTCGCTGTACCTATCGGCCCTATGGCTCGGGCGCAGCGCCGCAAGTCGGGATCGGCCAGACCTATGGTGTCGACGAAAATGCGGCCAACGATTTCCGCATTCAGGGCCTGCATATCACCCGCGCCAAGTCTCGGGGTGTCAACTGCTATGGCGCGTCGGGCGTGATGCTGGTGGGCAACGAGGTATCTCGCAACGGTTCGACCACGGATGACAACGCGATCGGCGTCGCGATTCGGGGCAACACGCGCAAGGCAGAATCGGAGTTGGTCGCGGTCCCGAAGGGCGTTCAGGTGCAGGCCTATGCCACGACGGAGGCCGCCCTTACGGGCATCTTCCGGGTGGAGTGCACGACTGGCGGAAGCGGCTTGGACACGCGGTGGCGGGTGCGTCGGCCGGATGGGTCCTTGGTCAATGGCACCGCCAGCGGCGGGGTGGCTTTTTCTGGTGGCGGGGTGTCCTTCACGCTCTCCGGGACGGCATCGGTGGGAGACAGCGTTCAGATACGGAGTAAGCCGTTCAGCGAAATTCCCTTGCCCGGCAACGCCCTTGCCGAGGACGTGCTTATCGAAAGCAATTTCGTCCATGACAATGTGGGCAAGGCGGCAGGCGATGCCGTCTACGTCGAAGGCGTGGGTGGCGTTTGTATCGTCCAGGGTAACGACATTCCTCCCCCGGCGGGCGCGCAGGCCGACTGCATCCAAATCAGCAGAAACAATCATCTCTATGTGCGAAATCCGGCCCATGCGATCGTTCGCGCCAATCGCGTCGTCGCCTTTACAGGTGGGGGCAAAGGCGCGATCGTTGTTCGATCTGAAACCTGTCTGATCGAAATCAATTGGGTTCGGGGTCACAATTTCTGCATCGGCGTGATGGCGCGTGGCATTATTCGCCACAACTATTGCGAACACGCGGACCTCAATCCGTATTCGTGGGGTGCCGGACCGGGCGAGGACAATGATGTCTCCGATCAGGAATATTATGGCAATGTGATTGTCGGCTGTCGGCGCGGCATATCGTCTTCCGGCAATGGCAATTCGACCATGACACTGACGGGCCGTTTTCCCCGGACGCAGTATCGATTTCGCATTTCCATTCACGACAATGACGTTCGTGAGGCCGACGCGGCGATTTTTTCCGATCGACCCATGAGTGGGCGGGTTCAGTTCAACGCGGCGACCGCCGTCAAGATCTTGTTCGACCGCCGCACCACGGCATTGCCGCCCGGCGAGGCCGATCTGCGCGTCGGGTTCAACCGGCTGAACTAACCGCAGGGTATCCAAGGAGACAATGATGGAAAATCTTCGCTTTGCGGCCACGGAGGTCGCGAAATGACGGCGCTCGCCCATGTGATCAGCGTCGTCGCCATATGGATGCTGATGCTTTTCGGCGTCCGCTTTGCGGTGTCGGCCGGGCATTGGCTTGTGCCCTGCGCCGCTGCCCTTTGGCGGGTGATGCGGTGTCGGGCGCGAGTCCTGTGGTCGTCGACCAACGGCCGGATGGGGCATGGTCTGGCCCCTGCCCCGCCCGATTCCGACCACGCGGCTTGCGCGGCCCACTTTCGCGCCGTGGTCGACCAGCTGCACGCCGCTCTGATCACCGCGATAAAAACCCCATGGTCCGCGACCCTGTTGTTCGCGGGATCGGTCCTGATCGGGCTGGGCTATTTCAGCGGCTCGCTAGGCGATGCGGCACGGTTGGTTTCCACTCACCCGGAAACATGGATCGCGTTCGATGTGGTCACGGACTGCATCGCGTCCGTCTTGGCCGTGACGGGCATGAGTTTCGTGCAGGCGGCCTTTTCCCGCCATCGGACTGCCAGCTTTCTGGTCAGCGGCGTCCTGATCCTGACCGGCCTGGGGATAGGAGTGGTGACGCTGTGAAGGACTGGCAGTTCTACGCACTGGCGGCCTTTGCGGTCGCGTCGGGGCAAGTGCTGAAGATCGGCCGCAAGCTGGAGGCGGACCGCGCCGTGACATGGCGCGATATCATGGTCCTGTGTTCAATCCTGCCCGCATTCGGCGCGATCGGCGGGGCGATGGCCGTCCATTTCAACATGCCGGTGTGGTCGGTGCTGTTCGCGGGCACCTGTGCCGGTTGGACGGGCATCGGGACCATGCGCGTGATGCTGGCGGCGCTGCCGTACATCCTGCCCGAGGGGCTGGCGAAGCTGTTCCGCCCGATGATCACGGACAAGGATCAAACCGGGGCCTGATCCCCCCACCAACCAAGGACATGGATAGATGACAAAACCAGCGGGGCAACCGGCCGCGCGGGCTACGCTCGCGCGTGCCGCAAAAGGGGGCGGCGTCGCGGCGATCGTCGCCGCGATGATCGCCGGGGTGATCACCCTTGAGGGCGGTTATGTGAACCACCCGGCCGATCCGGGCGGGGAGACGAACAAGGGCATCACCAAGCGGGTTGCGGTGGCGCATGGCTATACCGGCCCGATGCGGACGCTGCCCGACAGCGTGGCGCATAGCATCTATTACGCCGATTATCTGGTGAAGCCCGGCTATGCCCCGCTGATCCCGATCGATGCGGCCGTGACGGAAGAACTGTTCGATACCACCGTCAACATGGGTGCGGATCGGCCGGGGCGCTGGTTCCAAACCGCGATCAACGCAACCTGCGGCACGCGGCTGGCGGTGGACGGCAAGGTGGGGGGCGCGACGATCGCCGCCTATCAGGCGTGCCAGATGCAATACGGCGCGGTCCGGTTGTGCGTCACGATGCTGGGCCTGCTCGATGGGCAGCAGCGGGCAGAATATGACCGCTTGGTCGCGGCCAATTCCCGTCTGAGGGTTTTCCATGTCGGCTGGATCGCCAAGCGGATCGGCAACGTCGATCGCCGTAAATGCGATGCGGTGGCATGATCCGGCTTGCGGCGCTGGGGCGCTTCTGGCCGCTGATCCCCATCCTGTTGCTTGCCGTGTGGGGCTGGCGGGTTGACCAGCTGCGCGCGGTCCACCTGCTCGATTTGACCAAGGAACGCGGCGATCGGCGCGCCGAGGTCGCGGAAGCCAAGCGGGATGCCGCGTCGGCCGAGGCCGCCAATGCTGACCGGATTGCGACGGCGGCCGAGCGGTACGCGGCCGCCATGGCCGATCGCCTGCCCATCATCCTCCACTCGAAAGACACGGTAACTCGCTATGCCCAAACTGATGCTGGTCGCGCTCTTTGCCGCGACGCTGACCGGGTGCGCGATATCGACACACTCGACGCCGCCCTATTCACGCCTTCCCGATCCGCCGACAGCGGCCTTGGAACCGTGCGTCCCAACGCCGCAACATCGCCAGCCGGACGGTAGTGCCACGGCGGCCGATGATGACGCCACGATCCGGGACGGCCGGGTCGATCTGGCGGCCTGTGACGACAAGCGCCGCCTGTTGCTGGGCAGCTGGCCGCGCAACTCCACTCCAAGAAAGGACTGACCTATGAGAAGCATCCTGCGCGCGGGCTTGATCGCGCTCGCCTGCCTATCGGCCGATGCCGTCGCCCAGACCACCTACCCCAAAATCATCTCTCCATCGACCATCGTGCCGCCTGCTGGAGCGGCATTCACCGATTCGTCGGGCGAAACCCGGATTGCCTCCCCTACCTCGCCGCTGCCCGTTACGGCGGTCCTGCCGCAAATCACCGCGACCAGCCGGAGCGGCCTTTTCGGCACGACGGCTGCGCAGCTGATGCCCGCCAATCCTTCGCGGCGTTTCATCCAGGTGCAGGTTCAGAACAGCGCCACCTGCTACATCAGCGGCCTTTCCACCGCGACGGCCGATCAGAACAGCCTGTTGCTGCCCGGCGGGGGGCAGCTGTTCGAAAGCAGCACGCACGTCACGACGGGCGCAATTTCCATCATCTGCACGGCGGCTTCGACCCCCGTTTATGCAAGGGAGGGCTGACGCATGGGCTTCAAATTCAACGTGGGCGGTGGTGGTCCGGGCCTGTCGGCCAGCAAGTCCACCTATTACACCTCCATCGCGCAAGGGGCGCTCATTGCGTCCCTGACTGATCCTTTCGGTTCGGGTGTGACTTACACGGTTGTAGGCAGCACCCCCTCTACTTTGGCGCTGGCATCGGGCGGCCGGATCGTCGCGGGGGCGGGTGCGCAGGCCGATGGGCAGGCGTCCACGATCATCATCCGGGCGAGTAAGGGCGCGCGGGCGGTGGAGGAACCGCTGACCTTTACCGCCATCCCGATCCCGCGCGCGGCGTCCTATCCCAAGGCGGGCGATCTGGTCTTTGGTTTGTCGCCGTACCGCACGGTCGGCAACGGTTCGACCACGCTGGCCTATGCCCCGGCAAGCGGTTTCCTGAACGAGGTGGCCGACAATTTCATGACCGCCCAGCCTGCCGGGTGGCGGCCGGTCTATTTCAATTTCGGCCTGAACAGCGCCGACAGCGCAGGCCCGACCGCGCTGGAAACCCCGCCGGGCAATAGCAACACACTCGACTGTTCCGTGACCTTCACGGCTGCCAATGGCGGCGGGACGCGGGTGGCGGGGACGTTCGGCGGTGCGGCCTCGTTCGTCATGCCGGATGGCGGTTTCGCGATCGAGGACGCCCGCCCGGCCTTTGCCGGTGGCTTCCACCGGGTCAGCCTGACCACCCCATCGGGCGGCAAGCGCCCGACCGGCTGGAATGCGGATGCGGCCTTTGGCGAATATCGACGGCGCGGCGGGACCTATGCGTCGAGCAATGCGGCCGGGGGACAAATCTCCGGCAGCGCGCCCGACAGCAATCGGGGATACAAGCCGCACGGCGTGCTGATCCCGTTCAACGGCTCGACGCCCTCCGTCCTGTTGATCGGCGATTCGATCACGCAACAGAACGACCTGCGGTTCGATGCGCGCCAGCTGGTCGGCGGGATCGTGAAGGCACTGGGCGATCCGTCCGGGCCGGGATCGTTCGGGGTGGCGAATTTCGGCCACCACGGCGCGGCGATGGAAGACCTGATGGACGTGACGCCGGGCAGCAACCGCTTCAGCCTGCGCTACGCTATGCTGGCCGCCGTGCGGGATATGAATGGCGGCCGGTGGCCGTTCACGCATATCTGGTCGCAGGGCCTGCGGAACGATTTCAGCGGTATGGTGTCCGCCGCCACGCCGGAGGATGCGCTCGTGCTTCTCAAGGCACGGGCACAGGCATGGTGGGATTTTCTGGCGAAAACTTTCCCCGGTATCCCGATCATCCAGTCGACGATATCGGCACGCGTCACGAACGACAGCGCGACCAATTACACGTTGGCTGATGGTCAGCAGCCTCGCCCGGCCACGGCGGGCATCGCGCTGGAGGCGTTCAACGCGTGGCTTGTCCAGACCACTCCTGCCCCGCTGGCGATGGTCGTGGATCTTCAGGACGGGCAACGCGAATTGCGAAGTGACCCGAACTTCACCGGCCAGTCTCCGGTCTGGGCGCGGTTGGCCTTTGTGAAGGCCGGAGGCGGCAAGCTGGCCACGGCGCTGGCGGCCGGGACGGCCGTCTCGACCATCAAAATCACCGCCAGCACGGCCCCGGCGGTGGGCAGCGCCTGCTATTTCGAGCCGGGCACCTCGTCTGTCGAAATGAGGGGAAATATCTCGGCCGTAACCGACAATGGCGACGGCACCTTTACCCTAGGATTGGCGGCCGCCATCACGCCAAGCGTCTCCCATGCGGTCGGGTCCGTCTTCATGACGTCGCCTACGACGGATGGCACCCATCCTGAAACAGTAGTGCATGAAATTTGGGCATCAATGGTTCGGCCGCTCAAGCCGCTGATTGCTAGCCTGTGAATCCCGTAACGACCGCGACTCGGGAGTGTCGCTGATTGCCCACATCGGCTTACCCCAAACTCCCGCACGCCCGGTTTGGCAGGCACTGACACTAGTGCCGTACGGTCGCGAGCCTAGGTAGATTCTGGGTGAGACGCAAAGGCGCCCTATCGGTGAGAGTGAGGGCACTCGACTCCACATCTTCCACTCGTCCCGGGAAGCGACTATTGATGCCCGGGGAGAAATCGCATGGAAGTCGTTTCGTTTGTCAACATGAAGGGTGGCGTTGGAAAAACGACGCTGGCGGTCAACGTCGCGGACGCCCTTAACCGCCGGCATGATCTACGCGTTTTGCTTATCGATCTCGATCCGCAGTTCAACGCTACGCAGCTTTTGTACTCTGGTGAGGACTACGTCGAGCGACGGGCAGCTGGCTCTCATACGATAGTTAACGTCTTCAACGAAACCCCAGGCACCGCCATAAACCCTGTAAAGGGGGACACCGTAAGGCCCGGTACCAGCTTGGATAACGTAAAGCCATGGACCTTCAGGCCCGGGTTTGACCTTATCCCCGGTGATCTTGAAATCTATCGTGTTGATATGGGGTCAGGGCAAGGTAAAGAGTTAAGGCTAAAACGGTACGTTGAAAAGATAGCCCAAAAAGGCGTTTACGATATTATCATTATTGATACGCCGCCAACACCATCTCATTATATGATGGCAGCCCTATTGGCATCTAAGCACTATCTTGTTCCCGTTAAACCAGAGCCACTTTCGAGGGTAGGTATTGATCTATTGCGAGGAGTCATCGATCGCACTTCAGAAAATCATGGCCACGATATCGAATGTATAGGAGTGGTCGTCACTTTGGCAGATGCGCGTACAAAAGTTTACCGCGAAGGCCTCAAATTTCTCGACAACAATGCGCTGTGGAAAAATAAAAGATATAAGGGCGTTTTACCTCATCGCACAGCGGTTGCTCGCGAGCAGGGAAATCAAACCCTCATATTAGACATTGGCGAAAGTGGCTCAATGCTCGCCCTAACAACGATTACGAATGAATTGGTGACAAGGCTTGATCTATGAGCATCCCAACAACCAGTAAATCCGCTCGAAGAAATTCGAAGCGAAGCGAGCCGCGCACTCTACTTAAGTTCGTCGAGGAATTATCGTGGCTTCTTTCGTCCTACGAAGATCTTGATTTTAATGCCCTCGGCAAACTGGGAGTAGACTTAGGAAAATCCCAACAAGCTGCTGCCAACATTCGAAATCACTCCAGCCTTAATCGGACGCCAACCTCGCAACTTTTGGTGGGAACTTTACCGGGCCTCCTTAAAGACGAGACAATATTTCCTACAAATGAAGACATTGTAGAATTCTCACTCTTAACCTTGGGAATTACCATTACTCGCTGGCAGAAGCGTTCAAAGTACGAGTTAATTGGCCACATTGTTTGCCATGCGGATTCTGCGAGCGAAGAGAAGCTGAATCGTTTAGTGCAAGTTTTAAACAATGTGATGTCTGACAAAGGCGAGACTAAGCGTGACCTGCAAGAGCAAAGACAGTCTGGCCTATCATGGAATGAGGTAATTCAAAAGCTGCTGGCCTCAGGAGGATGAGCAAGCTTGATACCGATGTCGCCGAAATCATGGACTATGTATCGGGATGGCAAGCAAGCTACCCCGATATAAATGTTGACGGAGTTCGGCCAAAAATCAAATCAGCATATAAACAGTTCCATTCTCTTTTAATTTGGCGCGTGGCGCTTGATCAGCCTGATATGCTTGATAATTCACGATTGTACGCCAATGAGGCAACTTCCGATATATCACATGGCTTTTTTCTAAATCTGATTAGCTTCTATAAAAATTGTAGATCATCACTAAGAAGCGGAATTGAAAATTTCATAAGAGTTATTTTATTGGCAAAAGGAAAAGAAATTGAAAAATTAACGTCAGTTTTCGATCTTTTTGCATCGTGCCGGTTATTATTTTTGGATCAACAACCAGCTCTCAGATTATTCGATGATTTACGCATCTTATATGGCGAACTTTGTAAGTCAGTCCACTCCGCAAAAGTCGATTACCTCGCTCAGTCTGTCCCGTTTGATAAGTTAAGTAAGCACGAATGGCCACAGTTTTACAGCAACATCGAGAAATTGCGAGAATTGTGCGCATTGATAAATCAGCTCAGCTTTTGGTGCTGGAGTGACAGACTATCACTGGTTGGCCACGAAAACGCGGATTTTGTGAGCGATTCTGTGCCTCGTAGATTAAAGCGGCTGAAGTCTGACCATGATTAAACTTCGTGTTTTTCTGAAGTGGGACGTTGCCGATCACCGTTGCAGCCGTTTGGGTTTTCCGGAAATGTTCGTTATCGTAACGTCCATTTTTGCCCACTTGCAGACGTTCGCCAAGTCACCGACAATCGCACAGATGCCGTTCTATCGTTTCACGATTCATGGTCGCGACCCCCGACATCCAGACGACGTTCGAGGTTTCTTCACGACGCGCCATGCTTATGCAGCGACGAAAGAGAAAGCCGCTGAAAAGGTCATGTCGCGGCTAACTCAAGAGTTCACGATTGGCGTGTCCGCTTCGATTTGGGATAGCGACGCCCCCACAATGTCGGTTGAAGACGGGTGGCGGATTGGCATCCATCAACTCCGTTCTGCTCCGAACAAGGGTAGTACCTTCTACGGGGCCGTGAACGTCCGCTAACCACCAATTGCCGACATTCCGCTTACGCCGCTGGTAAGCGCTCATGGGTTAGACATTCGTACCCGGCAAAGAGGGGTGTTGGGCAGCAATACATGTCGGTCAGACATCTTATCAGACTGTTTTTACTGGTTTATGTAAGTCCTGCCGGGCCCACCAATCCCCGCATCGATCTTCCCCGTTACCGATCCTTGTCTTCGGCAAGGTCGAGCGACGCCGCGTTGATCCGGCTGATCTCCACCAGCACATCCGACGTCTCGACCGAGAGGTTGCGCACCTCTTCGGCGACGACCGCGAAACCGCGCCCCTGGGCACCGAGCCGTGCGGCCTCGATACTCGCATTCAGCGCAACCAGCCGGGTATTGGCCGATATCCGGCCGACCCGTTCCAGCATGGCCACGGTCTCGCGGTTCAGGTCATCGCGTAGCCGAATCACGCGCGTCAGATCGCGCTCATGCGTCACGTCGACAAAGGTCAGCACCGCCCCAAGATCGGGTTGCGGGTGATAGGTAATTTCCAGCACATGACCGTCATCGAAATGATGGTCGAACTGGCGCCGCACCCCCTCGCGGGCCCATTGCCGATGATTGTCGAGGATCGCCGCCTTTCGGACATCCGACCAACCCACCGCATTGCCGACATGGTGGAGATAATCCGCCAGGCTCGAACCTGCGGTCACGGCACTGTCCGACAAGCCGAAGATGCGGCTGACATACTGATTGATCAGGAGAATTCGCTCGTCCCGATCATAGATCACGATACCGTGCCGGACATGTTCCATGACAAGGGCCAGCTGCTCCGCCGCACTCACCGACACCGTTAACCTCATTTTTGATAACTTATGTTGCCCCTAGCAGCTTTCGCCCAAGATGAAAGCGCGACGCATTTTTACTTATGAAATCGGCCTTGTCGGGGTCGCCTAAGGTCTTCTAAGGTGTCACCAAACACATTCACGAAAGGCGAGATCCATGGCAGTTAAGGGCGATCCTAAGGTCATCGAGTATTTGAACGAGGCGCTCAAGAACGAGCTGACCGCGATCAACCAGTATTTCCTGCATTACCGGCTGCTCGACCATTGGGGCGTCTACAAGCTCGCCCAGTTCGAATATCACGAATCGATCGACGAGATGCGCCACGCCGACTGGCTGGCCGAGCGCATCCTGTTCCTGGACGGGCTGCCCAATTTCCAGCTGCTGGGTCGCCTGCGCATCGGCGAGACCGTCGAGGAAGTGCTCAAGGGCGATCTGGCCATCGAGGTCGAGGCCGTTGCCCAGCTCAAGGAAGCCATCGCCTATTGCGAGGAAGTCCGCGACTATGTCAGCCGTGACCTGTTCCAGCGCATCCTGGCGAGCGAGGAAGAGCATGTCGACACGCTGGAGCGCCAGTTCGAGATGATCGCGCGCATGGGCATCCAGAACTATATCCAGCTGAACGCCATGGCGGAGAACGACACGCCCAAGTCGGGCGCGGCACCGCACCTTCAGGGCTGAGAATGCGGGGCGGGTCTGACGGCCCGCCCCTGTTTCCGGAAAATTGTTCACCCAACCCGTTCAGCCTGAGCGACGTCGAAGGCCACGGGAATCACGTCAGTCGTGGCCCGAACCTGGTGTCGGCCCTCGGCCTTCGACCTGGCTCCGGCTGAACGACGGTTAGGAAGAGGCGCGCCCGCCGCCCCTCAGTCCTTCTTGCCGAACGGGTTCTTCGGCGCCCGCAGCGTCAGACGCACCGGCACCGCGCCAAAACCAAGCTCGCGCCGCATCGAATTGACCAGATACCGCTCATAGCTGGCGGGCAACTGATCCACGCGCGTACCGAAGATCACGAAGCTCGGCGGACGCGACTTCACTTGGGTAACGTAGCGCAGCTTGATCCGCTTGCCGCCCGGTGCGGGCGGCGGATTGGCCTCGACCGCACGCTCGAACCAGCGGTTGAGCTCGCCGGTCGGCACACGCTTCGACCAGGCGGCACGCGTCTCGAACGCCGCTTCGATCAGCGTGTCCAGCCCCTTGCCGGTCGCGGCCGATACCGCCAGCAGCGGCACGCCCTTGACCTGGCTGAGCCCGTCTTCCAGCGCCTTGCGCACACCGTTGAACAGCGACGACGGATTTTCCGCGATGTCCCATTTGTTGAGGGCGATCAGCAGGGCACGCCCCTCTTCCAGCACACGATCGGCAATGCGCAGATCCTGCGATTCCAGCCCCAGCGTCGCATCGAGCAACAGCACCACGACCTCGGCGAAGTCGACCGCACGCAACGCGTCGGCGACCGACAGCTTTTCCAGCTTGTCCTGAACCTTGGCCTTTTTCCGCATGCCCGCGGTGTCGATCAGGCGGACCTGCCGCACCTCGCCGTTGCGGTCGTGCCATTCCCAGTCGATCGCGATCGAATCGCGCGTAATCCCGGCTTCCGGTCCAGTGATCAGGCGATCCTGACCCAGGAAACGGTTGATCAGCGTCGACTTGCCCGCATTGGGACGACCGACGATTGCCAGCTTGAGCGGAGCGAAGGGGTTTTCGAGATCGACTTCCTCTTCTTCCTCGACTTCACGGTCGATGAAGGGGAGCAGCGCTTCGAACAAATCGCCCACGCCTTCGCCATGCTCGGCGGACAATTGCACCGGATCGCCGAAGCCAAGCGCCAGCGCCTCCAATATGCCCTGTTCGGCCGCACGACCCTCTGCCTTGTTTGCGGCGAGCACGATTGGCGTATCGGAACTGCGCAGCCAGCGGGCGATCTCCTCATCCAGCGGCATGATCCCGGCGCGAGCATCTACCAGGAACAACGCAACATCGGCTTCGCTGACTGCCGCTTCGGTCTGGCGGCGCATCCGGCCCGGCAATGTGTCGGGGTCTTCGTCTTCGTAACCGGCCGTATCGATGATACGGAAATCCAGGCCCAGAAGATGCGCGTCGCCTTCGCGCCGGTCGCGCGTCACGCCGGGCCGGTCGTCGACCAGCGCCAGCTTCTTTCCGACCAGACGATTGAACAGCGTCGACTTGCCGACATTGGGACGGCCGACGATCGCGACGATAGGGAGATTAGCCATCGCCGTCCGTTAGCGAAAGGCGGGGCTTTCGTCACGCCTATAGCGGTACGAAATGCACCGCCCCGTGGAACAAATGTCCCACGGGGCAAAACCGCGTCACTTATAGGCCGCGATCCGACCCTTCTGGTCGAGGACGTAGAGCACGTTATTGGCGACGATCGGCGGCAACGCGAACGGCGTCTTTGTGTCGACCGTCGCCTGGACCGATCCGTCACCCGGATTGGCGTAAACGATCTGCCCTTCCGAATTGGTCAGGATCAGGCGGTTGCCCGCCAGCACCGGGCCGAACCAGGTGATCGCACCGGTCTTCTTCTTTTCCTTGTGGAAGCGCTGCAGCTGCGCGATCCAGCGGGCCTTGCCGCTAGACCGTGCCAGCGCGACCAGACGCGCATCGTCGGTGACGAGGAATATCCACTCGCCCGCGATCCACGGCGTCGAAAGCCCGGCGAAATTCTGCTCCCAGAGACGCTGGCCGGTCGACAGTTCCAGCGCGACCATTCGGCCGCCCTGGCCCAGCGCATAGACGCGGCCCTGGTCGATCACCGGCGCGGCGTCGATATCCGAGAGCGTCGACACCGAGGTGGAAATGCTCGTCCGCGACAGCGCGTCCTGCCACAGCAGACGGCCGTTTTCGTAACGATAGGCGTTCAGCTCGCCGCTCGAGAAACCGGCGACGACCGTTCCCTGGCTGGCCGATGGAGCCGCGACGCCGTACACGCCCTGCGTCTCCAGCGTGCCCTGCCCGGCCCAGACGATCTTACCGTCCGTCTGATTGATGGCGTAAAGCTGATTGTCCTGGGTCAGGACATAGACATTGCCGTTGGCGATGGTCGGCGATCCGCGCAGCGGGCCGCTGGGCTTGGCACGCCACAGCACCTTGCCGTCGGCGGCGCTGGCCGCGATCACATCGCCCAGACCGTCCGATGCGAACACCGCGCCGCTGTCATAGCTGGCGCCGCCGCCGAAGCGGGCCAGGCGGTTCGCATCACCTTCGGTGATCCCGGTCGACCACAGGCGCGCGCCGGTATCGGCGTTCATTGCGACGAGATTGCCCTCGACATCGACGACGAACAACTTGCCCTCGGCCACGACCGGGGCGGCGCCCAGCGGATCGCGCGCCGAACCACCGTTGATCGTCGCGCTCCACAGGCGCTGCGGCTGTTCCGCCAGTGCGAGCTGCCCCATCGACTTGGCGGCATTGCCGCCCGGCTGCGACCATTCGGGGTTGGCTTCGGGTGCGGGCAGCAGGACCTGTACGTCGGCGATCGTCTTGTCCGCCTCGACCCCCGTTTCCGAAACCAGGATCGGCACGCGGTTGCCCACGGTCGGCGTCTTCTTGGGCGCGCTCTTGAATACCCCGCAGGCGCCCAGCGCCATCAGCGCGGCAAGCGCCGCCGAGGTGCGGAAATGCTTCGTCATTGGGTCTTGGTGTCCTCACTCTGGCCGACCGCGTCGACCCCCAATACGCCGGCCATCTGAACCGCACGTTGCCGCAACGTATCGGGCACATCCTTGTCGCTGGCAATCTGGCCGAACAAACGGCCTGCCTGGTCGCGCTTGTTCATGCGCAGATAGGCCACGGCGACCATCTCGCCCGCGCTGCCGAAATAGGCGTTGCCGGGCACCGCCATACCGCCCAGTCGCGCGACGACCGCCTCGGGCTTCATCGTGTCATATTCAGCCATGGTCTGGCGAACCAGCGCCAGGTCGCGGAACGGCTGGGCGAGCGAGGCATCATTGGCGATGGCGGCGAAGCGTGCCGCCGCGCCCTTCATGTCGTCACGCTGGAGCAGGATATCCGCCTGGGTGAACTCGGCGAGCGCGCGATAGGCGTCGACATTGGTGTCGGACAGCGCCTTCAGCTTCTCGCCCGCGGTCTTGGTGTCGTTCTGGCCCAGCGCGTCATAGGCGGCCTGCAACTGCTCGCCATCGACGCCCGCCGCCTGATGCTGGCGGTGCTGCCAATAGAGATAACCGCCGAACGCCGCGAGCGCGACGACGATCGCCGCGCCGACGATAAGGCCCCACCGGGTCCAGAAAGACGTCAGCCTTTCGCGACGGAGTTCGTCGTCGACCTCGCTTAAAAAGGCCTGGCTGGATTGGGGCGTTAGGGCCAAGACGGGCTCCGCTATTCTGGATCAAGGCAATATAGAAGCCGCGACCTTTAGCGAGGAGCGGCCCCCGTGGGAAGCGGGCTTGGCTTATCCC
>Ga0308159_1001075_pt1 | contig 45213 bp, 39 predicted proteins | sample PhyCR1_FD_201040 | JGI IMG/M metagenome (GOLD analysis project Ga0308159, IMG submission 201040) | Phyllosphere microbial communities from UC Gill Tract Community Farm, Albany, California, United States - DLSLC.R1 | ecosystem: Host-associated > Plants > Phyllosphere > Unclassified | place: USA... | reverse complement strand
CTAGGCCGCCGCCAGCCAGTAGCCCGAATTGAACGGGCTGCTCATGCGCAGCGCCAGCGGCGACACGTCCACCAGCTTGTCGGTGGGCATCTTCTCCGAGCCCGGAGCGAGCGTGATGGCGATGGGCTCGGCGGCGGCGACCTTCTTCCTGTCGTTAGCCTCGTTCGCCCGTTCTGCCTGGCCGTGGGATGCAGAACGGGCTACAGAAAAGAATAGAAGCACCGGAACGCGATCTTGCGCTCGGCCCAGTAGTCCGCCGCCTCGCGGAAGATGTCCAGCAGCTGCTCGCGCGCTTCCTTGTCGAACTTCACGGTGGTGGGGATCTGCTCGAGCACCACGATGAAGCCGGGCTGCGGGCCCGACTTGTGCAGCGGATCGGTCATGCAGTCGTACAGCGCGTCGAAATTCTTGCCGAAATGCGCCGGGAACATGAACTGGCTGGCGATCAGCTCGAGCACGTCCTGCTTGGTCAGGGCATGCGCGAGATTGGCGTACAGGAAGTGCTGGCCCAGCGCCTGGGCGGAGGCCTGTAGGTCCTGCACGCGGAAGGCGCGGATCGACTGCACGATGTTGGGGCGTACACCGCGCAGGGAATTGTCCTGGTCGGTACGAAGTGGCTTTTCCATCTCCGCTGCTCTTTCTTTATGTAGTCACCAATGAGGGATATCGTCGCAAGCCGCCCTGGGGCACGGCTTCTCAGGAAGGGAGTCGGCGGGAACGGGATCGTTCAGTGCACCGGCTTCCCGCCCGGACGGGCCCGGAGCCCGTCATTCCACGATCTTCCGAAAGCTCGCGTAGTGGTCGCTGGTGTAGTAGCAGGCATCCGGCGTGCGCGGAGGGCCGCCGCATACGATCCGCCGCGCACCACGGTCGCGAGCTCCCGGCGTCCTGACGGTGTATTCCCGGTAGTAACCGCGCTGGTGGGCGGGCAACAGGCGTTCCCGGTTGCCAAAGACGGTGCCGTCCTTGTCGTGGGGGAATGGGCCGCCTTCACGGATGAGGCCGAAGGTGGCGCGTCCTTGCGGGGGGAGCTCGGCCAATGCGATGGTGTCGGGTCCGCCCGGGGACGGAACGTTCCGGGCGTTCCCCGCGGCGGGGGCCAGAACGAACGCGGCGCCCAGAGCGCATGCAATACCTGCCTTGTACGCCCGGATGGCGATGGCCTTGAGCATCAACTACACCTTTCAGAAACTACGGGTTTACCCGAAATTTCGAGCCAATAGTGTGACTTAAAGGCCCCCAAAAAGCAAGCGCCTGCCCAATAAACAGGCAGGCGCTGCAAGGTTTCCGAAGAAGAGTAAGTGAGTGCTTGCTAGGCTGCAGGCATTCAGCGCGCCGCGTTGGCGTCCGCGACGGTGAGCGCCGTCATGTTCACGATGCGGCGCACCGTGGCGCTGGCCGTGAGGATGTGCACCGGCTCCGAGGCACCCAGCAGCACCGGACCGATCGCGATGCCGCCGCCGGCCGCCGTCTTCAGCAGGTTGTAGGAGATGTTGGCCGCGTCGATGTTCGGCAGCACCAGCAGGTTGGCGCTGCCGGCCAGCGTGCTGTGCGGCATGACCTGGGTGCGCAGTGCCGCGTCCAGCGCGACGTCGCCGTGCATCTCGCCGTCCACTTCCAGCCAGGGGGCCTGCACGCGCAGCAGCTCCAGCGTCTGGCGCATCTTCACGGCGCTGGGCTGGTTGCTGGAGCCGAAGTTGGAGTGCGACAGCAGCGCGGCCTTGGGCTTGATGCCGAAGCGCATCATCTCCTCGGCCGCCATCACGGTGATCTCCGCCAGCTGCTCGGCCGTCGGGTCGTAGTTGACGTGCGTGTCCACCAGGAACACCTGGCGGTCGGGCAGCAGCAGGCCGTTCATGCAGGCGTAGGTGTTCACGCCGGCGCGCTTGCCGATCACCTGGTCGATGTAGTTCAGGTGGTGCGCGGTGTGGCCCCAGGTGCCGCAGATCATGCCGTCCACTTCGCCCTTGTGCAGCAGCATCGAGGCGATCAGCGCCAGGCGGCGGCGCATCTCGATCTTGGCGATGGGCACGGTGATGCCCTTGCGCTCGGTCATGCGGTGGTAGGTCTGCCAGAAGTCGCGGTAGCGGTGGTCGTTCTCGACGTTCACCACGTCGTAGTCCACGCCTTCTTTCAGGCGCAGGCCGAACTTCTCGACGCGCTGGGCGATGATGGCCGGGCGGCCGATCAGGGTGGGGCGGGCGATCTTCTCGTCCACCACGATCTGCGCGGCGCGCAGCACGCGCTCTTCCTCGCCCTCGGCGTAGGCCACGCGCTTCTTCGCGGCCGCCTTGGCGGCGTTGACGATCGGCTTCATCATCGTGCCGGAGGCATAGACGAAGGTCTGCAGGTGGTCGCGGTAGGCGTCCATGTCGGCGATCGGGCGCTGGGCCACGCCGCTGTCGGCGGCGGCCTGGGCCACGGCCGGCGCGATCTTGATCATCAGCCGCGGGTCGAACGGCTTGGGGATCAGGTATTCGGGGCCGAAGGCCAGCGGCTCGCCCACGTAGGCGGCGGCCACCACTTCGCTCTGCTCGGCCTGGGCCAGCTCGGCGATCGCATGCACCGCGGCGATCTCCATCTCCAGCGTGATCGTCGTCGCGCCGCAATCGAGCGCGCCGCGGAAGATGTACGGGAAGCACAGGACGTTGTTGACCTGGTTCGGGTAGTCCGTGCGGCCGGTGGCCATCACCACGTCGCCGCGCACGGCGTGGGCGTCTTCGGGCGTGATTTCCGGGTTGGGGTTGGCCAGCGCGAAGATGACCGGGCGCGCGGCCATCTTGGCCACCATGGCGGGCTTGAGCACGCCGCCGGCCGACAGGCCCAGGAACACGTCGGCGCCGTCGATCACTTCCGACAGCGTGCGGGCGTCGGTCTTCTGGGCGAACTGGATCTTGTCCTCGTCCATCAGCTCGGTGCGGCCCTCGTAGACCACGCCGGCCAGGTCGGTGACGAACACGTTCTCGCGCTTCAGGCCCACCTTCAGCAGCAGGTTCAGGCAGGCGAGGGCGGCGGCACCGGCGCCGGAGGCCACCAGGCGCACGGAGCCGATGTCCTTGTTCACCACCTTCAGGGCGTTGAGCATGGCGGCGGCCACCGTGATCGCGGTGCCGTGCTGGTCATCGTGGAAGACGGGAATGTTCAGGCGCTTGCGCAGCTCGCGCTCCACGTAGAAGCACTCGGGCGCCTTGATGTCTTCGAGGTTGATCGCGCCGAAGGTGGGCTCCAGGGCGGCGATGACCTCGACCAGCTTGGCCGGGTCCTTCTCGTTGATCTCGATGTCGAACACGTCGACGCCGGCGAACTTCTTGAAGAGGACGCCCTTGCCCTCCATGACGGGCTTGGAGGCCAGCGCACCGATGTCGCCCAGGCCGAGCACGGCCGTGCCGTTGGAGATCACGCCCACCAGGTTGCCGCGCGCGGTGTAGCGGAAGGCGGCGGCCGGGTCCTTGACGATCTCCTCGCAGGGAGCGGCCACGCCGGGCGAGTAGGCCAGCGCCAGATCGTGCTGGTTGACCATCTGCTTGGTGGCCGCGATGGCGATCTTCCCCGGCTTCGGAAACTCGTGGTACTCGAGGGCAGCCTGGCGCAGCAGGGCGCGTTTGTCGGGCGTGGCGTTGACCGGGGGGGTATCGGACATCAAGGGGTCTCCAGCTCTGTGAGGGCTGCCGGACCTCGCCACAGGAGCAGGCGCTCCAGGACGGGACGGCGTTTTAGGGTGTGAGATTGTAGTCAGCCTGCCGTAGAAACCCTGGTACGCAATTCTGCTTAACCAGGGTGAAGCACCCGTGACCTGGAGATGGCCTTTGCTGAGTCGGCGTTTTCAGGCCGTATCCAGCGGAAACACCGGCCGCCGCACGTTCCTGAACGGAAACAGCGCGTAGTTGGAACTCGTCACCCCGGTGGGGCTGTCGCATTCCACCAGCGCATGCGAGAGCGGCACGAACACCGGCCGGCAGTACATGCGCGACTTGAGCAGCACGAAGCCACTGGCTCCTTGGCCACGCCGAGCTGGGTGAGCGGCACCTTGTTGCCCAGGCGCACGGTGGTGTGGGCGCCCATGCCGGCCGCCATCAGTTCGTTCATGGAGTCGCAGGTGCCGCCGGACATGCAGTTGTCGCTGTGGTCCAGCAGCAGCACCGGGCGGTCCGCGCCATCGGCCAGGGCCTGGGCGCGCTGCAGGGACGCGGCTAGCGGCTCGCTGTCCTAGACGAATTCCGCGCGCTCGGCCCAGCGTGCCTTTCTCTTGTCCCAGCCTTTCCAGCGCATGGCGGTAGTGGTCAAACAGCTCGTCGCCATCCTTGGCTAGTAGCGAGGCCAGGCGTATTCAACAGTAACGATGCTGGGCTGGTTGTACGGTGGCTGCGAGCGCTCGTCAGCCATCTTCAGGAACAGCAGATAGGTCAACTGCTCCACATAGTCGCCATAGCTCATGCCGTCGTCACGCAGCACGTTGCAGTAGTTCCAGAGCTTCTGGACGAGGGAGTGGGTGGTCGCGTTCATGCGGATGTGATGGGCGGCAAGGCGCCAAGCTTGTCTGCCACCTGTTTGCAGGCCGTGATCAAGTCGGTGACGAGCCGTGTATCGACTTCGAGCATGCCTTCGTACTCGCCCAGGTTGCGGGCGTCATGGCACTTGGACAACACGCGCCACACCTCGGGGCCCAGGCCCAGCGTGTGGGGCAGCAGCTGAAAAACAATGAATCGGTTGGCCGAGCGGTAGCCATGCCAGCGCAGCGCTGCAAGGCACAGCGCGTGCGCAGCGTTGTAGGCCAGGTCAAACTGGCTTTCGAGGGCCAGGTCTGGCTTTTGGGCGTCTTGCAGGCGGGCCAGTCCCATGCGCTGCAGGCCTGCAAATTCAGGCGCATCGGGTGGCTCTGCACGCAGGGCCTTGCCTGGCCCGGCCAGGTTGTCAAAGGGTGAGGTCATCAGGTCCTCCTATCAACCAGATCTTGGGTTGTGCCATGACGCGCGACACAAAAGCGCCACCTTCCCGCAGCCGCTTGGCAAAGTCTTGTGGCGTAAAAATGTTGGGATTGACCTCGCGCCCCAACTGCGCGCTCAAGTCTTGCAGCGCCAGAATGGTGTCGCCATAGGTCAGGGTGTCGCTTACCAGCAGCAGGTCAATATCGCTGCGTGCCGTGTCTTGCTGCTTGGCGATGGAGCCATACACGAACGCCACCTTGATTTGTGCCGCCAGCGGCGCCAACGCAGCGCGCAAGGGCTCGGCCATGCCCACCGTCTTGCGCACCAGGCTGCACAGCTCTTCGTAGATGGGTGAATCCGGGTTGGCCTGGTAGTGCCTCTGGTTGCCCACCGGTTTGACCGTGACCAAGCCACTTTGGGCCAAGCGCGCCAGCTCCCGCTGCACCGCCCCCGAGCCCACGCCTGCCAGGTTGATCAATTCGGTGGCGTAGAAGCTGCGATCCGGCTGACCGAACAGCAGGCCCAGCACGCGCCGCTGCGTGCCAGAAAACAGAGCACCCGCCAAGCTGGTGCTGCGTGTTTCTGCGGTGCTTGCTAGTTTTGTACCCATTTTGGGCATTTTAATACCCAAAATGGGTTTTCGAAGAAGTGAAGTGCAGGAATAGAGCTACAAGGGTAGGTTCTTGGGAAAAAATGGTCTCTACCGCCCGTCTATCAATCGCAAGCAGCTATCAAAGTTGTAGTGAATTGATGACTCCGCCGCTTCGGCCTCTTGCAGTTCTTTCAGCGTGCGTCCATCCGCCGCCTTCCATTCAATGCGCCCATTGGCACTGCGGCCCAACACCACGGCGGCGGCCGTGCTGGGCGAGCTAAAGCTGTAGTCCTGCGTGAACTGGTAGAGCCCGCCCTGCAGGCCCAGCACGCCATTGCCAATCAGCTCCAGCCGCAGGTCATACATGCCGCGCACATGCAGCGCCATGCTGGGCACAGTGTCTGCCACCGCCTGCGAACCCGCCCGCACCACAAAACCCTGGCTGGCCTCGTAGCCCGTGGCCTGCACACCCTTGCCCTTGCAGGTGAGCAGCGGGCTGGCCTTGGCTGCCGGTGCTGGGGGCGCCTGCTCAAACGCATGCACCCCCAGCACCGGCAACATGCCCAGCATGTGGCTCAAAAAGACTTCCATGTCGGCCCGGTCGGCTTCGCTCAGAGATGGCTCGGCGGGCTGGTTGGCGTTGTCCAGCGGCAGGCGCTTGGCACCGCGAGCGGAGGGAGAAAGGGCATTGGCCTCCGGCGTCATCCTCTATCTCCTTGCGGTCCATTCTAGAAGCGGGCAGTACCAATTTGCCCAATATGACTGAAGACCGAAGGAAGGCCTGCGCAACGCACGCATGAGTGTGCTTAAGCGCTGAACCCGTGGATTTACATAGCGACCGAAGCCTGCTTCTTCGCAGTTCGCGTCCATACAGCTGCCGATCGACTGCCCACTTGGCCACTCTTGGGCATCACGCCCCTGGCGCTGAACAGATCGTTAGGAATTTCCCGCGCCGCGTTCGCTTCGCCGTTGCTACCAAGCCCAGGCTGTGCTGATTTATGTGACGTCTCGCACCCCCGGCCCGTTTCTCAAGCCGCATCCAGCGGAAAAACTGGCCGCCGCACGTTCCTGAACGGAAACAGCGCGTAGTTGGAACTCGTCACCCCGGTGGGGCTGTCGCATTCCACCAGCGCATGCGAGAGCGGCACGAACACCGGCCGGCAGTACATGCGCGACTTGAGCAGCACGAAGCGGTGGGCCTTGGGGTCCATGCCCACGCAGGAGAAGACGCCCAGGTCCCACGGTTCGTGGGTGCGCTCGGTGACCACGATGCGCGCCTTGCCCGTGTCGAACAGCACCGTGCGGCCCATGGCGCAGCGCTGGCCGGTGTAGATGGGGCCGGTGACGGTGTATTCGCCGTCGCTGATGGCCACCACGGTGCCTTCGACGGCCACCGGCTCCTTGGCCACGCCGAGCTGGGTGAGCGGCACCTTGTTGCCCAGGCGCACGGTGGTGCGGGCGCCCACGCCGGCCGCGATCAGTTCGGCGACGGCCTCGGGGTCGCACAGCGGGCCCACGGCGATGTCTTCCAGGCCTTCGGCCAGCGCGGCCTGCAGCACGTCCATGGAGTCGCAGGTGCCGCCGGACATGCAGTTGTCGCTGTGGTCCAGCAGCAGCACCGGGCAGTCCGCGCCGTCGGCCAGGGCCTGGGCGCGCCGCAGGGAGGCGTCCAGGGGTTCGCTGTCGTAGACGAATTCCGCGCGCTCGTCCCAGATGGCGGCGGCGATGCGGTCGGCGGCAGCCTGGGCCGGCGCGGGGTCGTCGGCATCGGCGGTGACGACCACGCTCATGCAGGGCGCCTCGATGTCGGCGAGCGAGAAGCCCGCGAACACCGTGGCGGCGGGAACGCCTTCGGCCTCGGCCGCGCGCGCCGCGTCCACAGCGCGCAGCATCGCGCCCTGCAGCGTGGTGCTGCGCAGCGTGTGGCCCATCATGGGCAATGGATGCCAGCGCACGGTATAGCGCGCCCGGCCCTGCAGCATGTCCAGCAGCAGGCGGCCGGCGTGTTCGCCGGTTTCGTACATGTCGATGTGCGGATAGGTCTTGAAGCCCACCATCACGTCGGCGTGGGCGACCATCTTGGGCGTGATGTTGCCGTGCAGGTCCAGCGCCACGGCCACGGGCACGCCCGGCGCGGCGGCGCGCACGCGCTCCAGCAGGTCGCCTTCGCCGTCGGGGCTGTTCTCGGCCACCATGGCGCCGTGCAGGTCCAGCAGGATGGCGTCGCAGCCGGGCGCGGCCTCCACGATGCGGCGGGTGAGTTCGTCGTAGGCGGCGGCATGCACCGGGCCGCTGGGGTTGGCCATGGCCGACACGGGCGTCACCATCTCGGCGCCCAGGCTGCGGGCCAGGTCGATGAAGGCCGCCATGGCGGTGCGCATGCCGAGGTTGTCCTGCAGCGCCTCCTGCCCGTAGCGGGGCGAGAAGGCTTCCAGCGGCGTGGGCACTGGCGAGAAGGTATTGGTCTCGTGGTTGAGCCGCGCGATCAGGAATTTCATCGTCATGCAGCCACTCCCGCGCTGCGCAGCATGGCGTGCAGCAGCACGTTGCAGCCGGCCTCCAGGTGTTCAGGCTCCGCGTCTTCGATCTCGTTGTGGCTGATGCCGTCCGCGCACGGCACGAAGACCATGGCCGTGGGCGCCAGGCGTGCGAGGTACACGGCGTCGTGCCCGGCGCCGCTCACCACGTCCATGGCGCTGTAGCCCAGCGCGGCCGCGTCGGCGCGCACGCCTTCGACCAGTTCGGGGGTGAAGGGCTGCGGCGGGAAGTACACCACCTGCTCCACCGCCATCGGCGTGCGGCGGGCCGTGCCGATGCGCTCGCAGGCCGCGCGCAGGGCGGCGTCCATCCGCAGCAGCACCGCGTCGTCGGCGGCGCGCAGGTCCACCGTCATGCGCACGCTGCCAGGGATCACGTTGCGCGAACTCGGGAACACCTCCAGCACGCCCACGGTGCCGCGCGCGTGCGGCGCATGCGCCAGGGCGATGCGGTTCACTTCTTCCACCAGGGCGCTCGCCGCCAGCAGCGCGTCGCGGCGCAGGTCCATGGGCGTCGGGCCCGCGTGGGCTTCCATGCCCTGCACGGTCACGTCGTACCAGCGCTGGCCGAGGGCGCCCTGGACCACGCCGATCACGCAGTCGTTGGCCTCCAGCACCGGCCCCTGTTCGATGTGCGCCTCGAAATACGCGCCCACCGCGGGCGTGGGGCCGGCCTCGCCGGCATAGCCGATGGCGGCGAGCGCCTCGGCCACGCTGGTGCCCTGGCCGTCGCGCTGCGCCAGCGCATGCTCCAGGGTGAAGGCGCCGGCGAACACGCCCGAGCCCATCATCACGGGCACGAAGCGCGAGCCTTCCTCGTTGGTCCACACCGCGACCTCGATCGGGGCTTCCGTCTCGATGCCGGCGTCGTTCAGGCTGCGCACCACTTCCAGGCCGGCCAGCACGCCGTAATTGCCGTCGAACTTGCCGCCGGTGGGCTGGGTGTCGATGTGGCTGCCGGTCATCACGGGCGGCAGGGCGTCGTCGCGCCCGGCGCGGCGCGCGAAGATGTTGCCGATGGCGTCGATGCGCACGCTGCAGCCGGCCTCGCGCGCCCAGCGCACGAACAGGTCGCGGCCTTCGCCGTCCAGCGCGGTGAGCGCCAGCCGGCACACGCCGCCCTTCGGCGTGGCGCCGATGCGCGCCAGGTCCATCAGCGATTGCCACAGCCGCGCGCCGTTCACGCGGGCCTGCAGCGCAGGGGGGGAAGTCTTCATGTCCACGGTGGGTGATCCTGAATGGGGTTCGGGGGGTCAGGCCAGGCCTACGCCCAGGTAGCGGTCCTTAGTCGCTTCGTCGGCCAGGAAGTCGGCGTTGCGGGCCTCGTGCACGACGGCGCCCTGCTCGATGATGTAGTGGCGGTCGGCCAGCTGGGTGCAGACCTCGAGGTTCTGCTCCACGAGCAGGATGGCCACGCCCGCGGCCTTGATGGCCTGCAGCTGCGACACGATCTCCTCGACGATCACGGGCGCCAGGCCTTCCACGGGCTCGTCCAGCATGAGCAGGCGCGGCGCGTTCATCAGCGCGCGGCCGATGGCCAGCATCTGCTGCTCGCCGCCCGAGAGCTGCCCGCCGCCGTTGGTGCGGCGCTCCTTCAGGCGCGGGAAGATGCGGTAGATGTCGGCCAGCTGCCAGGGCGACTGCCTGCGCTGGCCCAGCAGCAGGTTCTCTTCCACCGTGAGCAGCCGGAAGATGCCGCGGTGCTCGGGCACCAGGCACACGCCGCGCTGCGCGATGCGGTGCGCGGGCAGGCCCTGCACGTCTTCGCCGCGGAAGCGCACGCGCCCTGCGCTCGGCTGCACCACGCCGCAGATGCTCTTGAGCGTGGTGGTCTTGCCCGCGCCGTTGCGCCCGAGCAGCGTGACCAGTTCGCCGTCGTCCACGTGCAGGCCGACGCCCTGCAGCACGTGGCTCTTGCCGTAGTGGGCGTGCAGCCCCTCGATCTGCAGGATGCTCGTCATGCCTTGCCTCCGGTGATCATGTTGCCCAGATAGGCGCTGCGCACGCGTTCGTCGCTGCGGATCGCGTGCGGATGGCCTTCGGCCAGCACGCGGCCCTGCTGCATGACGGTGACGGTGTCGGAGATGTCCATCACGATGTTCATGTTGTGCTCGATGAGCACCACGGTGTGCTCGTCCTTCAGGCCCTGGATCAGCCGCTTCATGTCGTCCAGGTCGTCGATGCCCATGCCCGAGGTGGGCTCGTCCAGGAAGATCGCCTTCGGGCCCGCGGCCAGCGCCATGCCCACTTCCAGCCGGCGTTGCTGGCCGTGCGAGAGGTTGCCGACGGGCGTGTCGGCATGGCGCTCCAGGCCCAGCCGCGCCAGCACGCGCGCCACCACGTCGGCGCGGGAGCGGGCGCCGACGGGCGCGCTCCAGCAGTTGAGGGCCTGTGCGGGCGCCGTGCCCTGCGCGGCCAGCCGCAGGTTCTCGCGCACCGGCAGCGTGAGGAACAGGCTGGTCACCTGGAACGAGCGCGCCATGCCGCGCTGCACGCGGCGATGGTCCGGCTCGCGCGTCACGTCGTGGCCGTCGAACACGATGCGCCCGCCGCTCACCGCCTTGGTGCCGGTGAGCATGTGGAACAGCGTGGTCTTGCCCGCGCCGTTGGGGCCGATCACCGAATGCACGGTGTTCGCGCGCACCTTGAGGTCCACGCCCGAAAGCGCGGCGAACTTGTCGTAGCGCTTCTCGACGCCGATGGCTTCCAGCAGGATGGGGGATGCCGTGCTCATGCTTTGTCTCCCGTGCCGGCAGGGGTGGCGTCCGCGGGGTGCTTCGCGCCGCGCAGGCGGTCCCAGGCCGATTCGAACAGGCCCCAGAGGCCGCGCTGCATCCCTAAGCTGACGACCATCAGCACCACGCCCAGCAGCAGCAGCCAGCGCGGCCAGAGGGTGGAGAGCCAGTCGCCCACGATCAGGTAGAAGGCCGAGCCCAGCAGCGAGGCCAGCAGGTTGCCGGTGCCGCCGATCACGGTCATCACGAGGATCATCTCGCTCGTGTGGTATTCGGCGCTCGCCAGCGGGGCGATGCCGGTCATCATGGCGTGCAGCGCGCCGGCCAGGCCGGTGACGGCGCCGGAGATCACGAATGCCTGCAGCTTCAGCAGCCGGAGGTCGTAGCCGATGGCGCCCGCGCGCTCCTCGTTGTCGCGCACGGCCAGCAGGGTGCGGCCGAACACCGAAGCCGATACCTTCTGCAGCAGCCAGAAGGCCACCAGGAACACCACGGCGACGAAACCGTAGTACTGCCAGGGCGAGGCGAGCGGCCAGAGCGTGAACCCGCCCACGGCCAGCGAGGGGCGCGGAATGTCCATCAGGCCGTTGTCGCCGCCCGTGAGGCCGGGCATCGAATAGGCGAGGAAGTAGAACATCTGCGCGAAGGCGAGCGTCAGCATCACGAAGTAGGTGCCGCGCTGGCGGATGGCGACCCAGCCCACCAGCGCCGCGCCCACCGCGCCCGCCACCACGGCGAGCGCCAGGGCCAGCGGCATCGGCAGGGGCCAGCGCGTGAGCGTGAGGGCGATGGTGTAGCTGCCCAGCCCGAAGAAGATGCCCTGCCCGAAGGAGAGCAGCCCCGTGTGCCCCAGCAGCAGGTTGCAGCCCATGGCCGCGAGGCCGTAGATCAGCACTTCGCTGGCCAGGGACCCGGACTGCATGGTGAGCGGCATCGCCAGCACGAAGGCCAGCGCCAGCAGCAGATGGAAGTGTTTGCGCAAGATCGTCATGGCGGTGTTCATCCTTTGCGGCCCAGCAGGCCATGCGGGCGCAGCAGCAGCACGGCGGCCATGGCGACGTAGATCATCAGGCGCGCGCCCTCGGGCCACACGGTGCTCATCACGCTCTGCACGATGCCGATCAGGAGGCCCCCGACCAGCGCGCCGCCGAAGCTGCCCATGCCGCCCACCACCACGACCACGAAGGCCACGCCCAGCGCCTCGATGCCCATGAAGGGTTCTGCGCCGCGGATGGGCGCCGCCAGCACGCCCGCGATGGCGGCGGTGGCCGCGCCGAGCGCGAACACCAGGCTGAAGATGCGGAACACGTTGATGCCCAGCAGCGAGACCATCTCGGTCGATTCGCTGCCCGCGCGCACCGCGCTGCCCAGGCGCGTGCCTTCGAGCACCCACCACAGGCCCACGGCCAGCACGGCGGTGAAGCCGATCACGAAGAGCCGGTACTTGGGATAGACGAAGCTGCCCCACATCACGACGCCCTGCAGCAGATCGGGCACGGCCACGCTGTCGCCCAGCGGCCCCCACTGCAGGATCACCAGTTCCTGCACGGCGAGCGCCAGGCCCACGGTGACGAGGATGTGGAACTCGTGCGGCTTGGCGTACACATGGCGCAGCACCAGCTTTTCGGTGAGCCAGCCCAGGGCGCCCACCACCAGCGGCACCACCACCAGGGCGAGCCAGAAGCTCAGGCCCCAGCGCGTCATCTGGTAGCAGAAATACGCGCCCAGCAGGTAGAACGCGCCGTGCGCGAAGTTCACGAAGCGCAGCAGGCCGAACACGATGGACAGGCCGACCGCCAGCAGGAAATACAGCATGCCGATGCCGATCCCGTTGATGACCTGTAGCAGATAGATGCTCATGGAGTGGAGGCAGGACGCAGGAGGGAAAGGCCCCGGCATCGGAGTGCGGGGCGGGAAGGGCGAACGGGGAGCGGCCGGTCAGCCGAGCTTGCAGCCGGTCTGGTCCACCGGCAGGAACGACTTGCCGGAGCTCACCACGTCCACGTAGTCATCCTTGTTGGCCATCTTCGCCTTGGGCTTGCCCTTGAGCAGGTAGTAGTTCTTGAGCACCTGGTGGTCGCCCTTGCGGACTTCTTCCTCGCCCGTGAGGCCCGCGTATTTCATGCCCTCCAGCGCGGCGACCACGGCCTTCGGCTCCACCGTGCCGGCCTTGATGATCCCGTCGATCAGCAGCTTGGTGCAGATGTACGAGCCTGCCAGGCTGTAGTTGGGGTTGGACTTGAACTTGTCCTGGCTGCGCTTGACCAGCTCCAGGTTCAGCGGGGCGTCCACGGTGTGCCAGTACTGCGCGCCGAAATAGATGCCGTCGCACAGGTCCGCGCCCAGCGATTCGAACTGCTCCAGCCCCGAGGCCCAGGCGATCAGGATGGTCATGTTTTTGTGCATGCCGAAGCTCACCGCCTGGCGCAGCGCGTCCGACGATTGCGAGCCGAAGTTCAGCAGCAGCAGCACGTCGGGCTTGGCGGCCATCGCGTTGGTGAGGTAGCCGCTGAACTCCTTCTCGGTGAGCGAGTGGTAGCTGTTGCCCACGTGCTCCAAGCCCTTTTCCTTGAAGACGTTCTTGGCCGCGGAGAGCAGGCCGTCGCCGAACACGTACTGCGGCGTGATGGTGTACCAGCGCTTGGCCTTCGGCAGCGCGTCGGCCAGCGGGCGCACGGTCTGCTCGATCGCGCCGAAGGTGGGCACCGACCAGCGGAACGTGGCGGGGTTGCAGTCCTTGCCGGTGATCTCGTCGGCGCCCGCGGTGGTGATGAAGATGCCGCCGGCCTTCTCGGCCTCCTTGCCCATGGCCAGCGATTCGGACGACAGGATGCCGCCGGCGAAGAAGCGCGTGCCCTGCTGCTGCGATGCCTCCTGCACCTTGCGCACCGCGGTGGCGGGCTTGCCCTCGGTATCGAGCACGGTGTAGGCCAGGGGGCGGCCCAGGGCCTTGCCGTACTGCTCGATCGCCAGCTTCATGCCGAGGTCGGCGAACTTGCCGTTCGCCGCGAAGGCCCCCGACATGGGCACGGGGCAGCCGAACTGGATCGCGCCGCTGGACTGCGCCCAGGCGCTGCGCGCGAGGCCGAGCGATGCGGGCAGCGCGGCCAGCGCGGAGAGTTGCAAGAGATGACGACGTTGCATGGGGGAAAGCTCCTGTGGGGGTGGAACCGGCCGGCCTGCGGGCCGGGGCAAGGCTTTTTTGCAAAGCACGCGGCGTGCCACGTGTTTTTCCTATTTATAGTGATAAATAGAACAAATGCCGTGCACGTAAACCCTGCCTGCGCCACCGCTGCACGCCCATGGTGCATACACTGCACCACGGAGCCGACGGCCCGGTGCGCCTGCACCATGCCGAGCTCCACCCGTCTTCAACCCGCAACGCACCATGGCCACGAAACCGCCCGCCGGCAAGCCGATCAAGCCCCTCAAGCGCCCCGACCTGGTGGCGCAGGAGATCAAGCGGCTGATCACCGAGAAGAACCTGAGCCCCGGCGACCGCCTGCCGCGCGAGAGCGAGCTGCAGGCGCAGTTCGAGGTGAGCAAGGGCACCATCCGCGAGGCGCTCAAGTCGCTGGAGGTGCAGGGCCTGGTGACCATCTCCACGGGCCCCTCGGGCGGGGGCACCATCGCCGAGGTGTCGCTGGACCGCACGCTGCAGTTCCTGCAGAACTACCTGTTCTTCCAGGACGTGACGATCGACAACATCTACGCCGTGCGCCAGTTCCTGGAGCCGGAACTCGCGGCCGGCGCCGTGCCGCACCTGACGGAGGCCGATTTCGAGGCGCTGGAGCACAGCATCGCCTGCTGCGATCCCCACTCCAGCAGCGAAGACCTGCTCTCCCAGCGCCGGGAGGACGTGAACTTCCACGACATCCTGGCCGCCGCCAACCCGAACCCGTTCCTGCGCTTCGCCTGCGAGCTGATCAACGAGATGCTGCGCCAGCTCATCGTGTACGGCAACCGCACCCCGAAGTCGGAGCACCGGCGCTTCGGCGAGACCAATGCCCGGTTCCACCGCGAGATCGTGCAGGCGGCGCGGGCGCGCGACGCGGCGCTGGTGCGCGAGCTGATGGCGCGGCACATGCTGGACGCCGCGAGCAGCGTCCAGCGCATGAAGGGCCGCATCCAGGGCCGCCTGATCCTCGATGCCGAGACGCTGCGCGGGCCGCGCTCGGTCCACCTGCGCAAGAAGGAATAGCGGCCCGTCAGGCGGTGGACTGCCGCCCGCCGGCCGTGCCGTGCACCGCCACCCGGTTGCGTCCCCGCACCTTGGCGTCGTAGAGCGCCTCGTCGGCGCAGGCCAGCAGCGCGAACGGCTGGCCGGCATGCTCCGGAAACGCGGCGACCCCGCAGGAGAGGGTGGCGGACAGCGACCCGGGGCCGTGGCGCACCCGCAGCGCCTCGAAGGCCCGGCGCAGCGCCTCGGCCCGCTACCGGGCGACCGCGAGGGGCGTGTCCGGCAGCAGCAGCACGAATTCCTCGCCGCCATGCCGGCAGGCGAGGTCCTGCACGCGCACGTGGCGCTGCAGCAGCAGCGCGAGGGCCTGCAGCACGGCATCGCCCGCGGCATGGCCGTGGGTGTCGTTGCTGCGCTTGAAGTGGTCGATGTCGATCATCAGCAGCGACAGGGGCAGGTCCTGGGCGCCGCAGTGCGCCATCCTTTCCGCGAGCGTGGCGTCGAGGTGGCGGCGGTTGTGCAGGCCGGTCAGCGGATCGCGCACGGCCTGTTCGCGGAGCTGGTCCTGCAGCAGGCGGATTTCCTCGAACTGCTCGCGCAGCCTGGCATTGCTCTTCTGCTGCTCCATCGCCCGCCGGTAGCTGGTGTGGGCGAACATGGTGAGGAACAGCGTGAGCGCCAGGATGCACAGCAGCGAGGTGGCCGTGTCGATGTCCGGGTGCAGCGGCCGGCCCCCGTACACCGCGAGCCCTGCCAGGAGCCCGCAGCCCATGGCGGCCACGAGGCGCAGCAGGCCCGGGTAGCCGTGGAACGCGACGACATTGATGCAGTTGCCGATGAACAGCGTGAAGGTGATCCAGACGGGCATGCCCAGCAGGCCCGCCCAGAGCCCTCCGAAGAGGTTGTCCACCACGATGTTGTGCATCTCCGCCTTCGCCTGCTGTGGCGAGCGGCGGGCCCGCCAGTAGGCGATCTGCGGGTAGACGAGGAACTGCGCCACCAGCACGGCCCAGGCCGCCGGGCCGGCGCCGGTGTGCAGGAAATGTGCTCCGAGCGCCAGGAACAGCAGGGCGTAGAAGAAGGTGCGGTTGCGGTGGTTCATCCGCACCAGCCAATGGACGGAGCGGCCCGGCGGGGAGGTTGGCGGCAAGGGCGCTGGCAGCGGAGGGGGCATCGGCGGTGGGAGGGGGGTCCGGGCGGGACCGCGGGGAAGGGCGCGTGGCGGGATAACTGGACAGTGAATGCCTGGTTATCGACAGTTTCCCGGAAAGCTGCAGTGTTGTCTTCCGCCGACTCCCGGACTTTCCGGAACGGCCGGCCGCTGCGCCGCCTTGCAATGGAGTGACAATCCGCGTTCCACGGCGTCCCGTGGTGCCGCATGCTCCGGGAGGGAGCCCCCGGTGCCGGTCCGCAGTGCCTTCTTCTTTCCATCCAGCCACGAAAACAGGTGAAACGATGCGTTCCATGCGTTCCTACAGTGCCCTCTTGAGCCTTCTCTGCAGCGCCGCGGTGCTCGGCGGATGCGCCGCCGGTGCGTCCGGCCAGGCGTCCGGCACCGCCGCCGAGGCCCCGCCCCCGGCCACCGCCCCGGCAGCGGAGCCCGCGCCCGCCCCGGCGCCCGCTCCCGCCGCGCCCCGCGTGCCCGAGGACGGCACCGTGGCCGAGTTCTCCGGCACGGACACCGCCCTGCCGGCCGATGCCATGGCCCTGCTGGACGCGATGGCTGCCGACAAATCGGCCGCGTCCCAGCGCTGGGAGATCAAGGGCTACAGCGACCGCAAGACCGCGAAGAACGCGCGCGAGATCGCCCTGGCCCGCGCACTGGCGGTGCGCAAGGAACTGGTGGCACGCGGCATTCCCGCGCAGAACCTGCGCGTGATGTACAGCACCTCCGTGGCGCGCGAGGCGGTCACCGTCCTGCCACGGTGATTACTCCCCCCTGAGTCGCCTTTGGCGCCTGCTTCGCGGCCTTCCGACGGGTGAGGCCGCAGGGCAGGCGTGCGCCGTGCCGCGTCAGCGGCTGCTCGGGAAGCTGAACACCGCGCCTTCGCGCACGCCGGCCGAGGGCCAGCGCTGGGTGATGGTCTTGCGCTTGGTGTAGAACCGCACGGCGTCCGGGCCGTAGGCATGCAGGTCGCCGAACAGGCTGCGCTTCCAGCCGCCGAACGAGTGGTAGGCCACGGGCACGGGCAGGGGAACGTTCACGCCCACCATGCCGACCTGGATGTGGTCGGTGAAGTAGCGGGCCGCCTCGCCGTCGCGCGTGAAGATGCAGGTGCCGTTGCCGTATTCGTGGTCGTCGATGAGCTGCATCGCTTCCTGCAGGGTCTTCACGCGCACCACGCCGAGCACGGGGCCGAAGATCTCCTCCTGGTAGATCTTCATGCCGGGCTTCACGTGGTCGAACAGGCAGGCGCCCAGGAAGTAGCCTTCCTCGTGGCCGGCCACCTGCACGGTGCGGCCGTCCACCACCAGCGTCGCGCCTTCGGCGACGCCGCTGTCCACATAGGCCTTCACCTTCTCGAAGTGCTGCTTCGTGACCAGCGGGCCCATGTCGTTGCCGTTGTCCGTGCCGGGGCCGACCTTCATCTTCGCGATCTCGGCCTGCAGGCCGGCGATCACGGCATCTGCGGTGCCGTCGCCCACGGCCACCACCAGCGGGATCGCCATGCAGCGCTCGCCGCAGCTGCCGTAGGCGGCGCCCATGAGTGCGCTCACGGCGTTGCCGATGTCGGCATCGGGCATCAGCACGGCATGGTTCTTCGCGCCGCCCAGGGCCTGCACGCGCTTGCCGTGCTTGCAGCCTTCCGCGTAGATGTACTCGGCGATCGGCGTGGAGCCCACGAAGCTCACGGCCTTCACGCGCGGATCGCGCAGCAGCGTGTCGACTGCGCCCTTGTCGCCGTTCACCACGTTCAGCACGCCCGGAGGCAGGCCCGCTTCCAGCGCCAGCTGCGCGATCAGCAGCGCGCTGCTGGGGTCGCGCTCGGAGGGCTTGAGCACGAAGGTGTTGCCGCAGGCCACGGCCATGGGCCACATCCACAGCGGCACCATGGCCGGGAAGTTGAACGGCGTGATGCCGGCGGTGACGCCCAGCGCCTGGAATTCGGACCAGGAGTCGATGTTCGGGCCCACGTTGCGGCTGTGCTCGCCCTTCAGCAGCTCGGGCGCGTAGCTCGCGTATTCCACGTTCTCGATGCCGCGCTGCAGCTCGCCGTGCGCATCGGCCAGCACCTTGCCGTGCTCGGCGGTGATGAGGGCGGCGATTTTGTCGGCGTTCTCTTCGAGCAGCACCTTCAGTCTGGACATCACGCGCGCGCGCTTGAGCGGCGGCGTGTTGCGCCAGGCGGGGAAGGCCTTCTCGGCCGAGGCGATGGCCGCCTCGACGGTCGCCTGGTCGGCCAGCGCCACGCTGGTGGTGGACTGCCCGGTGGCGGGGTCGAACACCGGCTGGGTGCGGGCGGTGTCGGCGACGATCTGGCCGTCGATCAGGTGGCCGACGGTGGAGGTCACGGATTTGTCGTGTTGCATGGCGTTCTTGTCGAAGGAAAAAGCGGGATCAGGCCATCGCGGCCTGGGGTTCCAGATGGGGGGTCACGTGGCCCAGCGCGCGTTCCACGTATTGCTCTTTTTCGCCCACGGGGGCGAAGTAGTGCAGCACCTCGCGCGCGGCCTCCACGCCCTTCAGGCGGCACAGCAGCCACGCCACCAGGTACTGCGAGGCGAGGCAGCCGCCCGCCGTGGCGACGTTGCCGCGCGCCACGAACGGCTGCTGCACGACCTGCACGCCCGAGGCTTCCACCCAGGGCCGGCTGGTGAGGTCGGTGCACGCCGGCACGCCGCCGAGCAGCCCCAGGCGGCCGAGCAGGAACGTGCCGGAGCACTGCGCGGCCAGCAATTGGCGGGCAGGGTCCAGCACGCGCAGCGGCTCCATGAGGGCCGGGTCGGCGGCGACGTCGCGCGTCTTCATGCCGCTGCCCACCAGCACCGCGTCGGCCCCGGCGAGCGCGTCCAGGCCTTCGTGGGCGTCGATCGTCAGCCCGTTCATGGACGTCACGCGCCGCGCGGGGCTGGCGATGCGCACATGCCAGTCCGCGTCGCCCCGCAGGGCGATGCGGTTGAGCATGCCGAAGGCGACCAGCGAATCCAGGTCGTTGAAGGCGTCGAAGGTCAGGATGGCGATGTGCATGGGCGTGCGCGTTGGCAGGTGCAGGTCAGGCCACTTCGTCCAGCGCGTCGCCGAGGGCGCTGACCAGCCGGTCGATTTCCGCGGGGGTGGAGATGAAGGGCGGCGCGAGCTGGATCGTGTCGCCGCCGTAGCGCACGTAGAAGCCCTTCTCCCAGCACTTCATGGCGATCTCGTAGGGGCGCCTGGCAGGCTCGCCCGGCAGCGCGGAAATGGTGATGCCGGCTGCGAGGCCGTAGTTGCGGATGTCGGACACGTGCTTCGCGCCCTTGAGGCCATGCACCGCGTTCTCGAAATGGGGTGCGAGCGCCTTGACGCGGGCAGGCATGTCTTCCTTCTGCAGGATGTCGAGCACCGCGTTGCCCGCAGCGCACGCCACCGGGTGGGCCGAGTAGGTGTAGCCGTGCGGGAATTCGAGCATGTACTCGGGGCCGCCCTGCGCGATGAAGGTGTCATAGATCTCCTTGGTGGCCATCACGCCGCCCAGCGGCTGCGCGCCGTTCGTCACCTGCTTGGCGAAGTTCAGGATGTCCGGCGTCACGCCGAAGGCCTCGGCGCCCGTCCAGGCACCGCAGCGGCCGAAGCCCGTGATGACCTCGTCGAAGATCAGCAGGATGTTGTTCTGCGTGCAGATCTCGCGGATGCGCTCCAGGTAGCCCTTCGGCGGGATCACCACGCCGGCCGAGCCCGAGAACGGCTCCACGATCACCGCCGCGATGTTGGAGGCGTCGTGCAGGGCGATCACGTCCAGCAGCTTGTCGGCCAGCGCGCGGCCGCCGTCTTCGGCCATGCCGCGCTGGAAGGTGCCCGCGGGCGGCTGCGTGTGCGGGATGTGGTCCGCCTCCACGCCCTGGCCGAAGGTCTTGCGGTTGCCCACGATGCCGCCCACCGAGATGCCGCCGAAGTTCACGCCGTGGTAGCCCTTCTCGCGGCCGATCAGGCGCGTCTTGCTCGCCTGGCCCTTGGTGCGCCAGTAGGCGCGCGCCATCTTCAGGGACGTGTCGGCGGATTCGGAACCCGAGCCGGTGAAGAACACGTAGTCGAGCCCCTCGGGCGTCAGTTCCTTGAGCTTGTTGGCCAGCGCGAACGAGGCGGGATGGCCGAACTGGAACGCGGGCGAATAGTCGAGCGTGGCGGCGGCGCGGCCGATCGCCTCGGCGATCTCCTTGCGGCCATGGCCCAGGCCGGAGCACCACAGGCCCGACAGGCCGTCGAAGATCTTGCGGCCTTCGGCATCCGTGTAGTAGGCGCCCTGGGCGCCCACGATCATGCGCGGGCGGGCCTTGAAGTTGCGGTTGCCCGTGAAGGGCATCCAGTGCGCTTCGAGCCAGGCGGCGTCCATGCGGGGAGCGGCGGCATCCGCGCCGGATGCGGGTTCGATGACGGAAAAGCCCATAGTCGGTCCTTCGGAAGAGGGTGGCGGAAGAGAAGACACGCAAGCAGGCCACGGCGGCAGCGTTCCCTGGCCTGCGGCACCTGCATTGGTGACCTGATTCTTCCGGGGATGGATAATTTCTTGAATGAGCAAATATCCATGTTCACTTGCCAGTTCATGCAAGTTTCTGCGCCTGCCATGACGAACCCTGCCGCACCCCGCTCATCCGCCCTGCCGTCCCCGCTGCCGGGCCCCGTCCCGGCCACCCGCGAGCGTGCCGTGCTCGGCCAGCTCAGCGACATGGACCTGCGCCTGCTGCAGGTGTTCAAGAGCGTGGTGGAGTGCGGCGGCATGGCGGCGGCCGAACTGGAGCTCAACATCGGCACCAGCACCGTGAGCCGCCACATGAAGGACCTGGAGACGCGCCTGGGCCTCACGCTCTGCCGCCGCGGCCGGGCGGGTTTCGCGCTCACGCCCGAGGGTCAGCGCGTCTATGAGGAAACGCTGCGCCTGCTGGCCTCGGTGCGCAGCTTCCGCGACGGCATCGACGACATCCATGCGCGCATGGGCGGCCAGCTGGCCGTGGCCGTGTTCGACAAGACCGCCAGCAACCCGGCGGCGCGCATCGGAGAGGCGATCGCCGCCTTCGGCCGGCAGGCGCCCGAGGTGGAGCTGCAGCTGCACGTGGGGCCGATCAACGCCATCGAGCGCGGCGTGATCGACGGCAGCTACCAGGTCGGCATCATCCCCGCGCACCGCAGCTCGCAGAGCCTGGTCTACACGGACCTGTTCGGCGAGACCATGCTGCTCTATTGCGGCGCGGGCCACCCGCTCTTCGGCGCCGACCACACCGGGCTGGATTGGGACGCCGTGCGCGCCTATCCCTTCGCCGGCCTGGGCTACCACTCGCCCAACATGGAACTCAGCCACCGCGCCCGCTTCGCCCGCGCGGCCACGGGGTTCGACCAGGAATCGATCGCCACGCTCATCCTGTCGGGGCGGTACCTGGGATTTCTGCCCGATCACTACGCGGAGGATTTCGAGCGCCGGGGGCGCATGCAGGCGGTGCGGCCGGAGCTGCTGCGCTACGAGTGCCGGTTCGTGGGGCTGGTCAGGCGATCACCGGCGCCGTCGAGGGCGGCGCAGGCGTTCGGGGAGTGCCTGGTGCGGGCGCATGGGTGAGGTGGGGGTGACCACCGCCTGTGCAGTCGCGAACATCCAGAGCGTGGCAGAGCGCAAATCGGCACAGCTGGATGCAGCGTGACCCCGGACTTCCTCCGCAGTCCTCCCGGCAATCATGAAGGCCGTGCATCCCTTGCAGTGGCATGCGGCCTGAGGCTCACTGGGTAGGTGGCATGCGGTCATGGCCGCACGGATGGGGGCTGTTCAGAGGCCGCCCGCAGTCGCGGGATGCCATCGCATTTCTTGCTCCAGGCGCCCATAATCCGCACACCGCCATTCCCTGCAGGGGCTCCCCACATGTCTTCCATCTCCTCCATCGCCTCGTCCGGCCTGCGCGCCGCGCAGCTGCAGCTGGACACGTCGGCGCACAACGTGGCCAACGTGAACACGGAAGGTTTCCGCCGCCAGACGGTGGAGCAGACCGCGGTGCCGGACCAGGGTGGGGTGGAGGCGCGCGTCGGCCGGGCTCCGGCGGAGGGCGCTTCGCTGGAGGAGGACGTCGTGGGCCAGATGTCCGCGACCTATGCCTTCTCGGCCAATCTGCAGGCGGTCAAGACCGAGGACCGCATGCTCGGGTCGCTGCTCGATACCCGCGCCTGACCGGCCCCTTCGGCGGGGCTCAGTGCCCCGTGGCGAGGCCGGCGAGGCGTTCGACCAGCCAGTGGGCGAAAGGCGCCGACCGGATCTGCGGGGCTGTCGCGGTGGCGTACGCATGGTGCGGATGCGCCGATGCGCTGCGCGGCACGAGGAGGTGCATGGCGGTTCTCCTGCTTTCTACCGTTCTCTTTCTGGTCTTTTCTCTTCTCTTGGCGTCAGGCGCCCGCGGCGGCCGGTTGTGGGGTGGTGTCCACGGCAGCGCCCGCAGCCGCTGCCGCGCGCCGCACGCTGGCGCGTTGCCAGGCCGTCTCGTGGAAGAAGAACGCCACGGCCTGCACGGTGGGCTCCAGCAGGCTGAGCGTGAGCGAGGCGATCAGGTTGCCGGTGACCGCATAGGCCACCAGGGCCGCCACGCAGATGTGGATGAGGTAGTAGCTGCCGGTCTTCATGAGTGTGGGCAGGTTCTGGCGGGTGGCGTGGCGGATGCGGTCCATGGCGGCTCTCTTTCTTTCTTTTCCTGGCTTCCCGGTCGGTCGGGCGGTGTTCGCAGGGGATGGGTGAATGCTAGGCATTCGCATCTCCGCGCGCCAATTGATCCTCTCGAAACCGGCGATAGCGCCGTGGCCGGGCGCCGCTATGATCGGCCTCGCGCGGACGGGATCGCCGCCGCTTTCCCTGCCTTTCCTTTCCTCTCCTCTCTTCACCCCAGCCGGAGCACCGCATGGCCCTCATGGACTTCATCAAGAAGCAGTTCATCGACATCATCCAGTGGACGGAAGACGACGACGGAACGCTGGCGTGGCGCTTCCCGATGCGCGATCTGGAAATCCAGAACGGCGGGACGCTGGTGGTGCGCGAGTCGCAGATGGCGGTGTTCGTCAACGAGGGCAAGGTGGCCGACGTGTTCACCCCCGGCACCTACAAGCTGACCACGCAGACGCTGCCGGTGCTCACCTACCTGCGCAACTGGGACAAGCTGTTCGAGTCCCCGTTCAAGAGCGACGTGTACTTCTTCAGCACGCGCCAGCAGGTGGACCAGAAGTGGGGCACGCCGCAGCCGATCACGATCCGCGACAAGGATTTCGGGGCGGTGCGCCTGCGCGCCTTCGGCAACTACGCGTACCGCGTGGCTGATCCGAAGCTGTTCCACACCGAGATCTCGGGCACGCGCGCGGCCTATACGGTGGGTGAGCTCGACGGGCAGCTGCGCGGCTTGGTGCTGCAGAACATCAGCAACGCGATCGCCTCCAGCGGCCTGCCGTTCCTCGACCTCGCGGCCAACCAGATCATGTTCGCCGATGCGCTCGCGAAGGAGCTGCAGCCCGCGTTCGCGAAGATCGGCCTGCAGCTGGAGGCGATGACGGTGCAGAACCTGTCGCTGCCCGAGGAGCTGCAGAAGATCCTCGACCAGAAGATCGGCATGGGCATGGTCGGCAACGACATGGGCAAGTTCATGCAGTACCAGACGGCGCAGTCGATCCCGAAGTTCGCGGAAGGCGCGGGCAACGGGGGCGGCGGCATCGCGGGCGACGCGATGGGCCTGGGCGCGGGCGTGGCGCTCGGCCAGGTGCTGGCGCAGAACCTGCAGCAGGGCCTGCAGGGGGGCGCGCCGGCCTCCGCCGGCAGCGGCGCGGCGCCGGCGGCCCCGGCTTCCGCGCCCATGGCGGGCGTGCGGCCCGAGGACGTGATGGCCACGCTGGAGAAGCTGGGCGACCTCAAGGCCAAGGGCATCCTCACGCAGGAAGAGTTCGACGCCAAGAAGGTGGAGCTGCTCAAGAAGCTGGTCTGAGCGGGCGAGCCCCGACGCGCCGCGGGTGCCGGATGGCGATGCCACCGGCCGCCGCGGCGTGATCCACGCCCTGCCGGCGCAACTGCCGGCAGGAGGCCGACCACACCGACTCCTCCATGGCCGAACCCTCCACCCAGCGCCACTACCGCGCGCCCTGCCCAGGCTGCGGCGCGCCGGTCGAATTCCGCAGCGCGCAGTCCACGCATGCCGTCTGTCCCTACTGCCAGAGCACCGTGGTGCGCAGCGGGGAGGTGCTGTCGCGCGTGGGCAAGATGGCCGAGGTGTTCGACGACCACAGCCCGCTGCAGCTCATGGCGAGCGGCCGCGCGGTGCTGGACGGGCGCGAGCAGCCGTTCACGCTGATCGGGCGGCTGCAATACAAGGCCGACACGGGCACGTGGACCGAGTGGAACGCGATCCTGGAGGACGGCACCACCGCCACGCTGGGCGAGGACAACGGCGGCTACGTGTTCACGCGGCCCGCCGGGCCGGGGCGCGAGCTGCCGGCGCCGGAACGCTTCCGGGTGGGGGCCACGACGGCGATCAACGGCACGCCCTACAGCGTGGCGGCGAACGTGCAGGCGCACCTGCTGTCGGCGCAGGGCGAGCTGCCCAAGCTGCCGCCGCTGGGCCAGCCGTTCGCCGTGGTGGAGCTGCGCAGCGAGCAGGGCGAGGTGCTGTCGATCGACTATTCGCAGTCGCCCCCGCGCGTGGAGCGCGGCCGGGCGGTGCGCCTGGAAGACCTGCGCATGCAGGGCCTGCGCAAGGAGTCGGTCAAAGAGGAAAAGGCGCGCCAGTTCAGCTGCCCGCACTGCGGCGCACCGGTGCAGGTGGCGTTGGATACCACCAAGAGCCTGACCTGCCCCTCGTGCGCGAGCCTGATCGACATCTCGGGCGGCATCGGCGGCGAGCTGCGCCACGCGGTGCAGGACGAGCCGGTGCAGCCGCTGATCCCGCTGGGCTCGACGGGCCGGCTCGAAGGCGTGGACTGGCAGGTGGTGGGCTTCCAGCACCGCATGGGCCAGGAGCCGGACGACGACGAGACCTTCGGCTGGGACGAATACCTGCTCTACCACCGCCAGCGCGGCTTCGCCTTCCTCGTGGATGCCTCCGACGGCTGGAGCCTGGTGCGGCCGGCCACGGGCGCGCCCAAGCTGTCCGCCAACGGCCAGAGCGCCACCTACCTGCAGAGCACCTACCGGCTGGATTACCAGTACCGTGCCGAGACCACGTACGCGCAGGGCGAGTTCTACTGGCCCGTGGCGCGCGGGCAGGTCACGCAGAACCGGGATTTCAGCGGCGCGGGCGGCAAGGGGCGGCTGTCGATGGAGCAGACGCCGCGCGAGATCACCTGGTCGGTCGGCAGCCTGGTGGACAGCGCCCTGGTGGCGCAGGCCTTCAAGCTCGAGGGCCGCAAGGATCTTTTCAAGCGCGACGACGCGGCGCCGCTGGCGAGCGCGGGCACGGTGGGCAGCGTGGGCTGCGGCACCGTGGTGCTCGTCGCGCTGGTGCTGATCGTGCTCCTGCTGCTGTTCTCGCGGGGCTGCAGCTCGTCGTGCGATCCGCAGCGCGAGAACTGCACCTCGTCGAGCTACCGCTCCTCGGGCGGCTCCTTCGGGGGCTGGTCCAGCGGGGGCGGGCACAAGTAGCGCGGCCCGGCACGTTTTTTTCTTCGTTCAATGAAGGAGTTCACCATGACCCTCGACTGGCTGCATCCCGCCGCGTTCTTCGGCTCCATCCTGTTCGCGCTGATCGGCGTGCTGGTGTTCTGGATCAGCTTCATCGTCATCGACAAGCTCACGCCCTACGACCTCTGGGCCGAGATCGTCGAGAAGCAGAACAAGGCCCTGGCGATGGTGGTGGCCGCGATGTGCCTGGGCATCAGCGTCATCGTGGCGGCGGCGATCCACGGAGGGTGAGGAGGCCCGGGGTGCCGCGTCCGCCCCGCCACCCCACGGAAATCCTGGATGGACTGTGGATGAATTATTAAGAATAGTTATCATTGTCATTACAATTCGCCGCTTTTGTAACACGGCCGTAGCCACGTGGGTGGCGGCCGGTTTTCCGAGAGCGACATGGCGAAACCCATCCTTTCCCGAGCGCGGCGCAAGCGAAGCCGCGGCATGGCCGGCATGCAGGCCCCCCTTTCAGCAGCCCTTCTTCACGGCACGCCCCACTTCGGCACCACGCCCCTGCGGGCCGCCATGCTGTGGGCGGGCCTCGCGGGCGCGGCCTGGGCCCAGGCCGAATCCCCCGCGGACGGCGCCTCCGCCGCGCAGGCCGCGCTGCCCACCGTGCACGTGTCGGGCGCGCAGTTCGACCCCGACGACGTGCGCCCCGAGGGCGTGACGACGGCCACCAAGACCTATACCGCGCCGCGCGACATTCCGCAGACCATCGACACGGTCGAGGTGAACAAGTACAAGAGCTACGGCATCAACGACCTCGCCACCATGCTCGACGGCCAGCCGGGCGTGACCGCGAACTACGACATGCGCGGCGAGGGGCTGACGATCCGCGGCTTCGACGTGAGTTCGGGCGACATCTACCGCGACGGGGTGCGCGAGGGCGGGCAGGTGCGCCGCAGCACCGCGAACGTGGAGCGCATCGAGATCCTCAAGGGCCCGGCGTCGGTGCTCTACGGCCGCGGCGCGGGCGGCGGCGTGGTCAACCTGGTGAGCAAGCAGGCGCGTTTCGACGCCAAGAGCAGCGCCACGCTGCGCGGCGGATCGTGGGACAACGTGGGCGGCACGCTGGACATCAACCGCGTGCTGGGCCCGAACGTGGCCGTGCGCCTCACGGCCGACCGCGAGCAGGCGCACAGCTTCCGCAGCGGCATCCGCAACAGGAACGAGATGGTGTCGCCCAGCATCCTCGTGGACACGCGCACGGGCCTGCGCTGGACGGGCCAGTACACCTACGACAACGTCTGGCGCGTGCCGGACCGCGGCCCGGCCTACGAGCAGCTGCCCGCGGGCATCTCGCCGCGCCAGGGGTTCGCGCAGCCCGGCGACTACGTGGAAGACCGCCTGCGGGTGCTGCGCTCGGACCTGGGCTACGACTTCAATCCGCGGTGGAGCGTGCGCTGGGTGGCCAGCCAGCGCGAGGCGCGGCAGGATTTCGACCACTACTTCCTGGGCACCTACTGCAATGCCCGCGGCCGCACGCCCACGGGCGCGGCGTGCACGAACCCGGGCCTGCTGCGGCAGAGCTATGCCTGGCAGCAGACGAACAACAAGACCACCATCCACACCGTGGACCTGACCGGCCGCGCCGAGCTGGCCGGCATGGCGCACGAGCTGCTGGTGGGCGTGGAGCACAGCGACGAGGAACGCCAGCCGCGGCTCTTCTCCACCGCGGCGAGCAACGGCTTCGTCGATCCGTTCAATCCGGTGTTCAACGCGGTGCGGCCCGCGCAGGGCACGCCGACGCAGCACAACCTGCATCTGGCCAAAGCCCGGGCGCTCTACGCGCAGGACCTCATCAGCCTCACGCCGCAGTGGAAGCTGCTGGTGGGTGCGCGCTACGACGACTACGACTTCGACAGCCTGAACCGGCTCACGGACGCCTGGCGCCATTCGAGCGGCAGCTCCGTGAGCCCGCGCGCGGGCCTGGTGTGGCAGCCCAGCCGTGAGCACAGCGTGTATGCCTCCTACAGCAAGAGCTTCTCGCCGTACGGCGGCCGCGGCATGCTGGGCGTGAGCGGCGCGCAGGACGACGAGCCGCAGTATTCGCGCCAGTTCGAGGCGGGCATCAAGAGCGATTGGCTGCAGGGCGCGCTCTCCACGCAGTTCTCGGCCTACCAGATCGAGCACTACAACATCCGCTACCAGCCCGACGCGACCAACGAGCCCGACGTCTGGGCCGTGCGCGGCAAGGAGCGCTCGCGCGGGCTGGAGTTCACCGTGTCGGGCCGCGTGGCGGCCGGCTGGTACGTGCGCGGGGGCGCGGGCATCACCCACGCGGAAGTGGTGGAGAACCTGGCCAACCGCGCGCTCGAGGGCAAGGACCTGCGCGACGTGGCCCGCCGCACGGGCAACCTGTTCGTGCGCTACGCGCCGTCCGGCCCCTGGTATGGCGAGCTGGGCGTGACGCACGCGGGCCCGCGCTGGGCGAATGATGCCAACACGTCGCGCATGGCGGGCTACAGCCGCTGGGACGCGCTCGTCGGCTGGCGCGCCGCGCCGTGGACGGTGACGGCGGCGGTCTCCAACCTGTTCGACAAGGAGTACTGGCGCCCGGGCACCAGCGGGCTGCCGGGCACGCCGCGCTCGCTGCTGGTGAGCGTGAACTACCAGTTCTGACGCCGGGGCCGCTCAGAGGCCCAGGGCCTGGCGCATCTGCGCACCCGTGAGCCGCTGGCGCGGACCGGCCAGCAGGGCGCACATGCGTTCGTTGCAGGGCGCGCGCAGGCCATGCGCTGCGGCCAGGCGCATGACGGCGCCGCAGAGGTCGTCGATCTCGGTGGGCCGGCCGGCTTCCAGGTCGTCCCACATCGAGGAGCGCGCGGCCGGGTCGATGCGCAGCATGCGGCGCGCGAGCCGCGTGAACAGCACGTCGGGCAGCCGCAGCACGTGCGGCAGCAGTGCCGGCGGCACGGGCGCGACCTGCGCGGGGCGGATGCCGGCACGCGCCATGGCGCGCAGTGCCTCGGACTGCAGCGCGGCGAAGACGATCCGGAAATCGCGGACTTGCAGCTCGTCGCGCAGCGGCAGGTCCGACAGCGCATTCACCGGGTTGTTGAGGTTCAGCAGCAGCTTGCCCCACTGCACGGGTTGGATGTCGTCCACGGCGAGCGCATCGAGCCCCGCGGCGGAGAACACACCGGCCAGCGGGGCGGTGGCCGGATCGCGCTGCAGGTGGATGCGGCCCGTGGTCGCACGGTGCACATGCGTGCCGCGCAGCACCACGTTGTAGGGCACCATGGCTCCGACGGGGTGCAGGGCCGGCGCATGGGCCGCGATGCGCGCCACGTTCTCCACGCCGTTCTGCAGCGAGACCACCGGCAGGCCCGCGGGGCAGGCAGCGGCCAGCGCCCGGGCGGCCTGCGCCGTGCCGCCACCCTTCACGCAGAGCAGGACGACGGTGTCCGGCGCGAAGGCCAGGGCATCGGGCGTGTCCGCCAGCCGCAGCCGGCCCGGGGGCAGGTGCGCATCGAACCCGTCCAGGTCGCTCACGCGCAGGCCGTCGCGGGCGAGCGCGTCCAGGATGCGCGGTCGCCCGACCAGCGCCACGTCCTGCCCGGCGGCGGCCAGGCGCCCGCCCACGTAGAGGCCGATCGCGCCGGCGCCCATGACGATGAATGGCATGCGGTTCCTTCCGTGCGGCCGTGGAAAAGAGGTCTCCATCAAGGCCCGCCGCATTGTGGCGCCTGGCGGGCGGCTCACCGTGCCGGACATTCCGCGCCCGTGCGCCCTCCGGTCCACGGAAAGGCGGGAATCCATCCCGCAAAATAGCGCGCTTGACCGCCACCCCTGCTTCCCTGCCGCCGGCCACCGCCGCGCCCCGGCCCCTCGACGTCGCCCTGCTCGCCAGCGTGTTCGTCGTGGCCGCCTGCGGCCTGCTCTACGAACTCGCCGCCGGCGCGCTCGCCTCGTACGTGCTGGGCGATTCGGTGCTGCAGTTCTCCACCGTCATCGGCACCTACCTGTTCGCGATGGGCATGGGCTCGTGGCTGTCGCGGTACTTCGATCGCCAGCTGCCCGCGCATTTCCTGCGCATCGAACTGCTGGTCGCGGTGGTGGGCGGGGCCTTGCCCGCGCTGCTGTTCCTGGCGAACGCCTACGTGCCGGGCGCGTTCCGGCTGCTGCTCTATGGCATGGTGCTGCTGGTCGGCATGCTGGTGGGGCTGGAGATTCCGCTCGTGATGCGCATCCTCAAGCGCAACGTGGCGCTCAAGGACCTGGTGTCGCAGGTGCTCACCTTCGACTACCTGGGCGCGCTGGCGGTGTCGCTCGCGTTCCCGCTGCTGCTGGTGCCGCACCTGGGGCTGGTGCGCACGGGGCTGCTGTTCGGCATCTTCAACGCGGTGGTGGCGGTGTGGGCGTTGTGGCTGTTCCGGCACGAGCTGCGGCGCTTCCGGGCGCATGCGCTGGCGTGCGCGGCGGTGCTCGGGGCGCTGCTGGCGGGCTTCGCGGGGGCCGAGCACATCACCCGCCTGGCGGAGGACCGCTTCTACCAGGACCGCATCGTCATCGCCAGCGCCTCGCCCTACCAGCGCATCGTGGTCACGCACGGCCGCTCGGGCTACCGGCTGTTCCTGAACGGCAACCTGCAGTTCGCCGAGCGCGACGAGTACCGCTACCACGAGGCGCTGGTGCACCCGGCGATGTCGGCCCACGGGGCGCCGAAGCGCGTGGCGGTGCTGGGCGGCGGCGACGGCATGGCGGTGCGCGAGATCCTGAAGTATCCCTCGGTCGAGTCGGTCACGCTGGTGGAGCTGGACCCGGCGATGACCCGGCTCTTCCGCACCGACCCGGCGCTGGTGCCGCTCAACGCGGGTGCGCTCAACGATCCGCGGGTGCGCATCGTCAACACCGATGCGTTCCAGTGGCTGCAGGAGGGGAGTGAGGGGGATTCCAGTTTCGACGTGATCGTGGTGGACTTCCCCGATCCGACGAACTTCGCGATCGGCAAGCTCTACACGAACAGCTTCTATGCATTGCTGGAGCAGCGCCTCGCGGCCAGCGGCTACGCGGTGGTGCAGACCACGTCCCCGCTGGTGGCGCGACAGAGTTTCTGGACCGTGGTGCAGACCATCGAGTCGACCGGCCTCGCGGTGGCGCCGTACCACGTGCACGTGCCGAGCTTCGGCGAATGGGGCTTCGTCATCGCCAGCCGGCGGCCGTGGCGCCTGCCGGAGCGCCTGCCCGAGGGGCTGCGCTTTCTCTCGCCGGCCACGCTGCCGCTGCTCTTCGACTTCCCGCTCGACATGGCCCGGGTGCCGGCCGAGGTGAACCGCCTGTCGAACCAGGTGCTGGTGCACACCTACGAGCAGGAGTGGGGACGGGTGACGGCGCACTGAGCCTCGCTGGCCTGCCAGGCCCCTATCTCCCTGAAATGTGCTGAAATTGACGGAATGGGGCACAATGTAGTATTCATTTTTATCAATACTGCCTGTGCTGGACCGGTTTTTTTCTGCTGAGGGCACGGGAAGCGATCCCTTTCTGGCCTGGAGCCACGATCCGTGGATGGTGGCGCTGTCGGTGGGGCTGGCGATCGCATCGTCCACCATGGCGATGCACATGGTCGGGCTCGCGCGCACCGCGGCCACGGTGTTCGCCCGCCAGGCGATCGTGTTCTCCGGGGCCCTGGCGCTGGGCGGCGGCATCTGGGCGATGCACTTCGTCGGCATGCTGGCCTTCGACCTGTGCGCCCAAGGGGCTTTCCGGCCCGGGACCACGGCGCTGTCGGTGCTGCCCAGCGTGCTGGCGTCGCTGATGGCCCTGTCGGTGCTCGCGCGGCCCACGATCGGCAGCCGCGGCGCCACGGCCGGCGGGGCCGTGGTCGGCGCGGGCATCGGCCTGATGCACTACCTGGGCATGTCGGCCTCGAGCCTCTCGCCGGTGATGCGCTACGACGCCGCCGGCTTCACCGCGTCCGTGGTGTTCGCCGTGGGGATGTCCATCGCAGCGCTGCATGCGCGCCTCTGGCTGCAGCGGCGCAGGGACGTGCCGCCGTGGCTGGCCGAGGTGGTCGGCGGCACGGTGCTGGGGCTGGCCATCGCCGGCATGCACTACATCAGCGTGGATGCCCTGCGCCTCGCGGGGCCGGCGGAGCCGTTCCTGGTGCCCGGCGCCCGTGCGGGCGGCTATCTGCCCCTGGCCATCGCCGTGGTGACGATGGTGCTGGGCATGCTGATCACCATCGCGAGCAGCGCCCTGCGCCACCGGCGGCTCTACCGGCAGGCCATGGCCACCGCGCTGCACCTGCGCGCGGTGGTGGACACCGCAGCGGACGGCATCGTGGTGATCGACGCGGAAGGCACGGTCCAGTCGTTCAACGGGGCGGCCGAGCGCCTGCTGGGCTGGCGCGCAGCGGAGGTGCTGGGGCGCAGCGCAGGCATCCTCGTGCCGGCGCCGCAGCGCGACCACCTCGCGCGCGCCCTGCGCGGCGATCTGGAAGCCGGCCTGGCCTGGACCGCGGGCGCCGTCCACGAGATGCAGGCCTTGCGCAAGGATGGCTCCTGCGTGGACATCCGCCTTTCGGTGGGCCGCGTGGAGCAGCCGGACCGCCCGGTGTTCGTGGGATTCCTGGTGGACCTGACCGAGCGCAAGGCGCTGGAGGCCGAGCGCCGCCGCGGCGAAGAGCAGTTGCGTTCGCTGGTCGGCAACATTCCGGGGGTGGCCTTCCGGTGCCGCTACCAGCGCGACTGGGCGATGCTGTTCATCAGCGACGCGGTGGAGGCCCTTACGGGCTGGGCCGCGGCCGATTTCATCGCCGGACGCATCGGCTTCGATCGCCTCATCCACCCCGAAGACGCCGAGCGCGCCTGGGAGGAGGTGTCGTGCGCGGTGGCCGCGGGCCGGCCGTACCAGCTCGAATACCGCCTCGTCGCCCGCTCGGGCGCGCTGGTGTGGGTGTCGGAAACCGGCCGCGGCATGGCCGGTACCGGCGAGGCGGTGGAATGGCTCGACGGGGTCATCCTGGACATTTCCGAATCCAAGGCCCGCAACGCCGAATTCTCGGGGGTGCTGTGCGCGCTCGACCGCGCCCAGGCGGTCGCCGAATTCGACCTGCAGGGCCGGCTGCTCTCCGCCAACGCCAACTTCCTGTCCCTCATGGGCTACACGCTCGACGAAGTGGCGGGGCAGCACCACAGCCTCTTCTGCACGCCGGAGTACGTGCGCGATCCGGCGTACGGAGCGATGTGGGAGCGCCTGGTCAGCGGCGAACTGGATGCCGGCGAATACCAGCGCCTGGGCAAGGGCGGGCGGCATGTGTGGATCCAGGCCACCTACAACCCCATCCTCGACGCGGAGGGGCGGACCACCAAGATCGTCAAGTTCGCCACCGACCTGAGCGGCCGCCGCGCCATGGAGCAGGACCTGCGCCGCGCCAAGGAGCGCGCCGAGCAGGCGGCCCAGGCCCGCGCCACCTTCCTGGCCAACATGAGCCACGAGATCCGTACCCCCATGAACGCCATCATCGGCTTCACGGAGGCGCTGCTGGACACCACCCTGGATGCGGCGCAGCGCCGGCACCTGGGGATAGCGCACCAGGCGTCGCGGTCCATGCTGCGGTTGCTCAATGACATCCTGGACACCGCCAAGCTCGAGAAGGGCGCGGTGGAACTGGAGGCCGCCGACTTCAGCCTGCAGGACCTGTGCGAGCAGATCCTCGCCTCGCTGCGCATCCATGCCGCCAAGAAGGGGCTGGCGCTGGAAGTGGACTATCCCGCGGCCGTGCCGCAGTTCTGGCACGGCGACGGGTTCCGCGTGCAGCAGATCCTGCTGAACCTGCTGGGCAACGCGATCAAGTTCACGCACCAGGGCCGGGTGACGCTGCGCGTGCGGCGGGAGCGCGGCGATCTGGTGCTGGCGGTGGAGGACACCGGCATCGGCATCGATGCCGAGAGCATGGGCCGCATCTTCGACCTGTTTTCGCAGGCGGACGCCTCGACCACGCGCCGCTTCGGCGGCACGGGACTGGGCACCACCATCGCCCGGCAACTGGCCGAACTCATGGGTGGCAGCATCGCCGTGCAGAGCGCGGTGGGCACGGGCAGCACGTTCACCGTGCGGCTGCCGCTGCCGCCCGCCGAGGCCGCCGCGGCGGAGCGGGTGCTGCGCCGCGTGGATCTGCCGCCGCTGCGGGTGCTGGCCGTGGACGACGTCCCGGCCAACCTGGAGCTGCTGGACATCCTGCTGGGGCGCGCGGGCCACACGGTGGTCTGTGCCCCGAGCGGTTCGGCAGCCGTCGAGGCCTTCACCTCCGGGCGTTTCGACCTCGTGCTCATGGACCTGCAGATGCCGGACATGGACGGGCTCGAGGCCACCCGCCTGCTGCGGGAGCACGAGCGCAAGAGCGGCCATCGCCCCACCCCGATCGTCGCGCTGTCGGCCAGCGTGCTCGAGCAGGACCGGCGCAACGCGCGCGCGGCGGGCATGGACGGTTTCGCCAGCAAGCCGGTGGAGCCTGCCCGCCTCGCGCAGGAGATGGCGCGCGTGCTCGGACTTCCGCATGCGGCATCCGCAGGGTTCGCCGTGCAGGCCGCGCTGCGGGCGCCGGAGGCGCCCGGGCCCGAACCGCTGCCCGTGCCGCCCGTGTCGCCCGTTCCGCCGATCGACTGGCACCGTGGGCTGCAGGTCTGGAGCCAGCCATCCGCGCTGCACCGTGCCATCGACCGCTTCATGCAGGACGCCCGCCCGCTGGCCGCCGGGCTCCAGGCCGCGGTGGACGGCGGGGACTGGCCGGAAGTGGCCCGGGGTGCGCACCGCCTGCGGGGCGCGGCCGGCAATCTGTCGCTGGTGCGGCTGCAGACCGCGGCGGACGTGCTCGAACGCGCCGCGCGGGACGCAGACGCGGCGCTCGCCCGCTCCGCGATGCAGGCCATTGCGCCGGCGCTGGAGTCCGTGCGCGAGGCGCTGCGGCAGCAGTCGCCAGCGCCCGGCGGAGCCATGCCCGCCGCGGCGGGCGCGGTCGATCCCGCGCTGCTGCGGCAGGCCATGGAGGCGATGGACCAGGCCCTCGCGCGCTCCGAACTGGCCGAGGCGCCGCTGGCGCTGCTGTCCGCCGGGCTGCCCGCGGCGGATGCGGCGCGGTTGCAGGAAACCCTGGACCGGTTCGATTTCGACGCCGCGCGCGCCTGCCTGCACACCTTGCGCGGCAGCCGTGCCGTGGCGGAAGCATTGCCGACATGACCGCGACCGAAGACCTCCGTCCGCGCCTGCTGCTGGTGGACGACGAGCCCGCCAACCTGCAGGTGCTGCGCCACGTGCTCCAGGAGGAGTACCGCCTGCTGTTCGCTACGGACGGGGTCCGGGCGCTGGACATCGTGCGCCGCCAGCGGCCCGATCTGGTGCTGCTGGACGTGATGATGCCCGCCATGGACGGCTATGCCGTGTGCGAGGCGATCAAGGCCGATCCGGCGATCGCGGACATTCCGGTGATCTTCGTTTCCGCCCTGGGCGAGGCGGGCCACGAGGCGCGGGGCTTCGAGGCCGGCGCGGTGGACTACATCACCAAGCCCGTGAGCGCCGCGGTGGTCCGCGCGCGGGTGCGCACGCACCTCTCGCTCGCGCGGGCGGAGGAGCTGCGTGCCACGCGCCTGCAGATCGTGCAGCGGCTCGGCCGTGCCGCCGAGTACAAGGACAACGAAACCGGCATGCACGTCATCCGCATGAGCCACTACGCCCAGTTGCTGGCGCTGGCGGTGGGCATGGGGGAAGCCTGGGCGGAAGACCTCCTGCATGCCGCGCCGATGCACGACGTGGGCAAGATCGGCATCCCCGATGCCGTGCTGCTCAAGCCCGGCAAGCTCGACGCCGAGGAGTGGGCGGTGATGCGCCGGCATCCCAAAATCGGCGCGGAGATCATCGGCGAGCATGCGGGCGGCGTGCTGTGCGTGGCGCGGCAGATCGCCCTCACGCACCACGAGAAATGGGACGGCAGCGGCTATCCCGAGGGCCTGGCCGGCGAGGCGATTCCGCTCGCGGCGCGCATCGTGGCGATCGCCGACGTGTTCGATGCCCTCACCACGCGCCGCCCCTACAAGGCAGCATGGAGCATGGAGACGGCCTTCTGCCATCTGCGCTCGGAATCCGGTCGCCACTTCGACCCGGCCCTGGTCGAGCCCTTCATCGCCCTGGAGCCGGAGATCCGGGCCGTGCGCGAGCGCTGGGCGGAGTAGCGCCGCGGGCGCGGGCCTGCCACGGCCCTGGCGTAGAGTACGCCGCATGTCCGCCTTCCCCACCGATCTTCCCGCGCTGCGGCGCCGCACCCTGCTGCGGGGTGCCGCGGCCACGGCCGCTTTCTCGCTGGCGGGCTGCGAGCCGCCACCGCGCGATCTGCCCGGAGGCTACACGGGCATCGACATGGCCCGGGGCCATGCACTGCGCGACCGCCTGCAGAAGGGCGGGGCCATCGAGCCCGACATCGTGCGCCGCACCCAGGTGGTGGTGGCGGGCGGGGGCATCGCGGGCCTGGCGGCCGCGCGCGCGCTGCGCCTGGCCGGGGTGGACGATTTCGTGCTGCTGGAGATGGAGGACACCGTCGGCGGCAACAGCCGTGCCGGGCAGGTGGACGGCATCGCCTGCCCGCTGGGCGCGCACTACCTGCCCGTGCCCGGCGACGGCGCGCGCGAGGTGCAGGACCTGCTGGAGGAACTCGGCCTGCGCCGCCGCGTGGCGGGCCGCTGGCAGATCGACGAGGCGAGCCTCTGCCACAGCCCGCAGGAACGCCTGTTCTTCCGGGGCGCCTGGCAGGACGGCCTGCTGCCGATGAACGGCGTGGGGGCGGACACGATCGCGCAGTACCGGCGGTTTTCCGGGCGCGTGGCCGAACTGGGGCGCGCCGCGCGCTTCGCCATGCCGACGTTCAAGCTGTGGCGGGGCGACCAGCCCCTGGCGGCGCCGCTGCGCGCGCTGGATGCGCAGACCTTCGGCGCCTGGCTGGACCAGGAGGGCCTGGGCGACGCGCACCTGCGCTGGTACCTGGACTATTGCTGCCGCGACGACTATGGCGCGGGCGCCGCGCGCGTCTCGGCCTGGGCGGGCATCCACTACTTCGCAAGCCGCCACGGCTTCCACGCGCCCGGCGACGCCGCGGGCGGCGAGGAGCGCGAGGGCGTGCTGACCTGGCCCGAGGGCAACGGCTGGCTGGCCCGGCGCCTGGCCGGGCCGCTGGACGATGCCGGGCTGCTGCGTTCTGGCAGCACGGTGCTGCGCATCGAGGAGAACCGGCGCGGCGTGGAAGTGGACGTGCTGCACCACGCGAGCGACAGCATCGAGCGCTGGCAGGCCCGGCGCTGCGTGGTGGCCATGCCGGTGTACGTGGCCGCGCGCGTGGTGCGCAATCCGCCGGCCTTCCTCGCCCAGGCCGCGCAGCGGCTGCAGTGGGCGCCGTGGCTGGTGGCCAACCTGCGCATCGACGCTCCGCTCGCCGACCGCGAGGGCGCGGCTCCCGCGTGGGACAACGTGCTCTACGACGATCCTGCCCCCGGAGGCCTGGGGTACGTGGATGCGGGCCACCAGCGCCTCGACCCCCGTCCCGGGCCCACGGTGCTCACCTACTACCGCGCGCTCGGCGACGTGCCGGACGGCCGCCGCCAGCTGGCCGAGCAGCCCTGGACGCACTGGCGCGACGCCATCCTGGCCAGCCTGGCTGCCCCGCACCCCGACCTGCACGCCCGCATCACGCGCGTGGAGATCACCCGCTATGGCCACGCCATGGCGATTCCCGTGCCCGGCACGCAGGACTTCCTGAGCCGGGTCGGCCGCATGCCGGCGGCGCGGCAGCGCTACCTGCTGGCGAACGGCGAGCGCATCGCCGCGCCCGCCGTCCCCGGCACCGCGCGCCTCGCATTCGCGCACGCGGATTGGTCGGGGTATTCGGTGTTCGAAGAGGCCTTCACGCGCGGGCACGCGGCGGGCATGGCGGCCGCTGCCTGAGCGGCCCCGGCGCGCCGGCCGCCGCGGGCGGAGGGCGACGGACGGGGGGCGACGGACGGGGGGCCGTCGATCGATCCATGACCCTGCATGCGGTACGGGAATGCCGTCTGCATGTGCAATTCGGTATGAATTCGATATATCTTATCGATATAGATATATCGGAATTCACCATGAAAGACATCGAATTGCTCGACCCCCGCGGCGCACCGGCCGGGCCCCGGCGCGGGGGTGGCCGCGTGTTCGGGCACGGCGGCCTGCGCCTCGTGCTGCTGCGGCTGATCGCCGACCGGCCCCGGCACGGGTATGAACTCATCAAGGCGATCGAGGAGCGCCTGGGCGGCAGCTACAGCCCGAGCCCGGGCGTGATCTACCCGACCCTCACACTGCTCGAGGAACTGGGCCACGTCACCGTGAGCGCCGAAGGCGGTGGCCGCAAGCTCCACACGGTCACCGATGCGGGCCTCGAACACCTGCAGGCGCATCGCGACGAGGTCGAGGCCCTGCTCGCCCGCATGGCCGACGGTGCCGGAGGGCGCGGCGCCGCCCGGCCCGCGCCGGTGGAGCGCGCGGTGCACAACCTGCGCCAGGCGCTGCACATGCGCTTGGCGGGCCCGCCGCTGGACACGGCGCAGGTCCATGCGATCGCCGACCTGCTCGACGAAGCGGCCCGCCGGATCGAGCGGCTGTGAACCGCGCCCATCCGACTTTTCCCCCCGCGGCCTGCCGCACCGGCCGCCATCTCCAGGATTGCCCATGAGCCAGACTGCTCTTCCCCCTTCTTCCCAGCCGACCCCCGCACAGCTGGAAACCCGCGCGCTGCAACGCGTGCGCCACGAACTGCGCCTGCGGACCCTTGCGGTGCAGCGCGCCGAGCGCATCACCCCGCACTGCGTGCGCGTGACGCTTGCCGGCGAAGAACTCGACGGCTTCCACAGCCCCGGTTTCGACGACCACGTGAAGCTGTTCCTGCCCGATCCCGCCACGGGCGAGGCGCTGCTGCCCGCCGTCGATGCCCAGGGCGCGCCGGTGCCGGGGGCGCCGCGCCCGGCCATGCGCGACTACACGCCGCGCCTCCACGACGCGCAGGCCGGCACGCTCGCCATCGATTTCGCCGTGCACGACGCCGGACCGGCCACGGCCTGGGCACTGCAGGCCGCCCCGGGCCAGCGCATCGGCATCGGCGGGCCCCGCGGCTCGCTGCTGGTGCCGCTCGCCTTCGACGGCTATGTGCTGATCGGCGACGACACGGCGCTGCCGGCCATCGCGCGCCGCCTGGCCGAATTGCCCGAGGCCGCGCCCGTGCTCGCGCTCATCGAAGTGGACGGCCCGGCCGACGAGCAGCCCCTGCCGACCCGGGCCGCGGCGCGCATCCGGTGGGTGCACCGCGGGGGCGGCACGGCCGGCGGGCCCGGCCCGCTGCTCGACGCCCTGCGGGCGCTGCCGCTGCCTGCCGGCGACGTGCACGCCTGGGTGGCCTGCGAGACCGCCGTGGCCAAGGCCCTGCGCCAGCACCTGGTGGGCGAGCGCGGCGTGCATCCGAAGTGGATCAAGGCGTCCGGCTACTGGCGGCGCGGCACCGCGGCCACGCACGAGACCCACGACGACTGACGGCGCACCGGGAGGCCTGGCGCCCCGTCCCGGCCCGGCAGGACGCGGCCCCGTCCGATACGGAAGAGCCGCGGCCGGCGCGATACTGCCGGCCTGGCTCCAGCCGGGGCCTTCTTTCGCCCGACCCACGTCCATGTCCCGCCACGATCTGCCGCCTTCCGGCCCGTCCCGACGGGGTTCTTCCGTTCCCGCGCGCGCGGAGGATGGCGCCGGCCTGCGCGCCCTGCGGACCATCGCGGGTTTCGAGGCATTCAAGGGCGCCGTGGCCCTGCTGGCCGGAGCGGGGCTGCTGGGCCTCGTGCACCACGACCTGCACCGCGTCGCGGTGTCGCTGATCGGGCACGTGGGCCTGGCGCCGGGGGAGCGCTATCCGGCGATGCTGCTGTCCCGCATCGACCTGTGGGCGCACGAGGACCTGCGGTGGCTGCTCCTGGCGATCACCGCGTATGCCGCCCTGCGCTTCGTCGAGGCCTACGGGCTCTGGACGGGCCGCGCCTGGGGAGAGGCGCTGGGTGCGCTCTCGGGCGGGCTCTACATCCCGTTCGAGGCATGGCACTGGCTGCACCGGCCGTCGCTCGCCGCGACCGCGGTGATCGTGGTGAACGCCGCGGTCGTCGCCTACCTGGCCTGGCGGCTGTGGAAGCGGCCGTCACCGGCCTGACACCGAACGCCGGCATCGTCGGGGGTTTCCATCCGTCCCGGTGTTCCCGCATGCCTGCTGCCTTCCGCTTCGTCCCGCTCGCCGCCACCCTGCTGTCGTGCGTGGCCCTCTCCTGTGCCCATGCGCAGACGGCGGCCTTCCCCGCCACGCTCGCCGGCCACGCCGTGCTGCCCGCGCAGTCCTTCATCCCCGCCCCGGCGGATGCGCCCGCCGACCTGCGCACCAGCGGCAAGTTCACCACCGCGCGGCGCGTGGACGCCGTGGGCACCGTCGAAGGCACCTCCGCCGGCCGGCCCACGGGGGTCTCGCTGCCGTTCGAGGGCCAGCCGCTGCAGGGCCATTCGGGCATCAAGCGCATGGCCGACGGCAGCTTCTGGATCCTCACGGACAACGGCGCTGGCGCGAAGGCCAATTCGCCGGACTTCATGCTCTACCTGAACCACTACGCGGTGGACTTCAAGACCGGGCAGTTCGAGCGCCTGAAGACCGTGTTCCTGCACGATCCCGACAAGAAGGTGCCCTTCCGCATCGCCGAAGAAGGCACGAAGGAGCGCTACCTGACCGGCGCCGACTTCGATCCCGAGAGCTTCCAGTTCGCGGGCGGCGCGCTCTGGATCGGCGACGAGTTCGGCCCCTTCCTCATCAAGGCCGACCTGGACGGCCGCGTGCTGGCGGTGTTCGACACCCAGGTGGACGGCCGCGTCGTGCGCTCGCCCGACCATCCCGCCCTCACCACCGCCGCCGCGCCCGACGCCAAGGCGCCGGCCTTCGACATCAAGCGTTCCAAGGGCTTCGAGGGCATGGCGTCCAGCCCCGACGGCAGCCGGCTCTACGCGCTGCTCGAAGGCCCGGTATGGGACGAGTCTGCCAAGGCCTACGAATCCGTGGAGGGCGGCCGGCAGTACCTGCGCGTGCTGGAGTTCGACGTGCAGTCGGAAAAATGGACCGGCCGCCACTGGAAATACGTGCTCGAAGCCAACCAGAACGCCATCGGCGACTTCAACATGGTCGACCCCACCATGGGCCTCGTCATCGAGCGCGACAACGGCGAGGGCACGCCCGACCTGGCGTGTCCCGAAGGGCAGAAGCGCGCGGACTGCTTCCACGACGTGGCGAAGTTCAAGCGCGTCTACAAGGTCGAGCTGACCGACGTCAACGCCGGCGGCCCGCTGCGCAAGGTGGGCTACATCGACCTGCTGGACATCCGGGACCCGCAGCGCCTCGCCAGGAAGCCGCTGACCGGGGGCGCGCTCGCCTTCCCGTTCTTCACCATCGAGAACGTGGACGTGGTGGACGCCACCCACATCGTGGTGGGCAACGACAACAACCTGCCCTTCAGTTCCAGCCGCGACCCGCGCCGTGCCGACGACAACGAGCTGGTGCTCATCGAGGCGGGCGGGCTGCTGCGGGCGCGCTGAGGGCGGGCGCCGCCGGCCTTTGCCGCCAGGACACGGCATGCCGCTGCGGTTGGGTCACAATCCCGGCAGTCCACCCGCAAACCGGCTGCCCGGCGCAGCCCGTCCCGGGTCCGTCCGGGAAGTCTCCATCCATTGACCCAACCGCCCGCCCTGCCTTCCCGCACCGGTCCCGATGACGGCGCGGCCGCTGCCTTCCCGGCGCGCCCTCCCGCGGCGCCCCCCGATGCGCAGCCGCGCCCGCGCACGCTCGAGGAGCTGGAGGCGCACCTGCGCTTCGCCGCGGCCGCGGGCGGGCTCGGCCTCTGGGAGTTGGACGTGGAGACGATGGAGCTCACGAGTTCCGAGGTGTGCCGGGAGCAATTCGGCCTGCGCGCCGAGCAGCCGCTGTCCGCGCGGGCCGTGGCGGCCGCCGTCCACCCGGACGACATGCCGCGCGTGCGCGCCGCGTTCGAGCAGAGCATCGCGCAGCGCCAGGAATACGCGATGGACCACCGCATCCGGCGCCTGGACGGCCAGGTGCGCTGGCTCAAGGTGCGGGCGCGCGTGCACGGCGGCACGGCGGGGCACAGCCTGCGCATCGCCGGCACGGTGCAGGACGTCACCGACCAGACGCTCGCCGAGCGCCGCATGCAGGCGCTGCTGCAGCTCGACGACAGCTTCCGCGCGCTCGACGAGCCGGCCGACATGGCCTACGCGGCGGCGCGCCTGCTGGGCGAGATGCTCGCCGTGGGGCGCGCGGGATACGGCGACATCGACGGGACGAACACGGTCACGATCTACCGCGACTGGACCGACCTGGGCATGTCCACGGCCGCCGGCCGGCACCATCTGCCCCACTACGGCCATTTCTACCAGGACCTGCTGCGCGGCGACATCGTCGTGGTGAACGACATCTCCACCGACCCGCGCACGTCCGGGCACACGTCCGCGCTGCGGGCGGTGCAGGCGGGTGCGCTGGTGAACCTGCCCCTCATCGAGGACGGCCGCCTGGTCGCGATGCTGTTCCTGAACCATCCGGGGCCGCGGAACTGGTCCGCCGACGAACTGGCGCTGATCCGCAGCGTGGCCCACCGCACGCGCATGGCGGTGCAGCGGCGCAGCGCGGAGCGGCAGCTGCGTGTGCTGGCCGACACGCTGGAGTCGAAGGTGGAGCAGCGCACGCGCGAACTCATGGCCGCCGAGGAGGCACTGCGCCAGGCGCAGAAGATGGAGGCCGTGGGCCAGCTCACCGGCGGCATCGCGCACGATTTCAACAACCTGCTGGGCGGCATCATGGCAAGCCTGGACCTGATGCGCCTGCGCATGTCCCAGGGCCGCCACGGCGACATCGGACGCTGCATCGAAACGGCCCACCGCTCCGCCAAGCGCGCGGCCGCGCTCACCCACCGGCTGCTCGCCTTCTCGCGGCGGCAGACGCTCGCCCCCAGCGTGGTGGACCTGAACCTGCTGGTCGCCGGACTGCTGGATCTGGTGGAGCGCACCGTGGGGCCCTCCATCGCGGTGCGGTTCGAATCCACGGCGGGGCTGTGGAAGGTCCGCGCCGATGCCGGCCAGATCGAGAACTCGCTGCTGAACCTGTGCATCAACGCGCGCGACGCCATGCCCGGCGGCGGCACGCTGCGCATCTCCACCGCCCACCGCGTGGTCCCGCCCCCCGGGCCCGGCGAGCCGGAACCGGCCGGTGCGGCCGGGCTGCCGCCCGGCGACTACGTGACGCTGACCGTGGCCGATACCGGTGCGGGCATGGCGCCCGGGGTGGTCGAGCGGGCCTTCGAGCCGTTCTTCACCACCAAGCCCATCGGGCAGGGCACGGGACTGGGCCTGTCGATGGTCTATGGCTTCGCCCAGCAGTCGGGCGGATCGGCGCGGATCGTCTCGGCGCCCGGGCAGGGCACGAAGATCACGCTCTGTCTGCCGCGCCATGCGGCCGCGGACGGCGCCGAGCCGGAGGAGGACGTCGCGGGCGCCCAGGCTTCGCCTCCGGCCCCGGCGCCCGGCACGGACCGGCCGGCGCCGGTGCTGCTGCTGGTGGAGGACGAGCCGGCCATGCGCTGCACGGTGGCGGAGTTCCTGCGCGACCGGGGCTGGCGCGTGCTGGAGGCGGAAGACGGCGCCTCGGCGCTGGAGGCGCTGCAGGGCGGGCCCGCGCCGGACCTGCTGCTCACCGACGTGGGCCTGCCCGGCGGCATGAACGGCCGCCAGGTGGCCGATGCCGGCCGTGCGCTGCACCCCCGGCTGCCCGTGCTGTTCATCACCGGCTATGCCGAGCAGGCGGTGATCGGCGAGCGCGATCTCGACCCGGGCATGGGCGTGCTCACCAAGCCGTTCGACCTCGAGGTGCTGGCGGCGCGCCTGGCCGCGGCCCTCGGCGCATAGCCCCGGCGCAGGGCGGGTCGGCCGCTTCGCGGGCGGCGAAGGCGGCGGGCCGGGTGGCACAATGCCCGGGCGGTTTTCCGCTTCCATCCACCCACCCCTTCCCCGATCCCGCGCCATGTTCACAGGCATCGTCCAAGCCACCGCCACCCTCGCCGAACTGCAGGACCGCGAGGGCCTGCGCACCTTCGTGATCGAGTTCCCGCCGGGCTTCTGCGAAGGGCTGGCCATCGGCGCGAGCGTGGCCGTGGACGGCGTCTGCCTCACGGTCACGCGGCTCGTCTCGCCCACCTCGGCCGCGTTCGACGTGATGCTCCAGAGCCTGAACGTCACCACGCTGGGCGGCTATGGCGCCGGGCGGCGCGTGAACGTGGAGCGGGCCGCGCGCGACGGCGCCGAGATCGGCGGCCATCCGCTGTCGGGCCACATCGATTTCTCGGCCACGCTGGAGAGCGTGCGCGATTCCGAGAACAACCGCGTCTGGCGCGTGGCCGTGCCGCCGGCCTTCCGCCGCTACGTCTTCGCCAAGGGCTACATCGCGCTGCACGGCGCGAGCCTCACCGTGGCCGAGGTGAACCGCGCCGAAGGCTGGTTCGAGGTCTGGCTCATTCCGGAAACGCGCCGCGCCACGGTGTTCGAGGACCTGCGCGCGGGCGACGCGCTCAACGTGGAGATCGAGCGCAGCACCCAGGTGGTGGTGGACACGGTGCGCGAAGCCGTCGAGGAGAGCCTGGGCGAGCTGCGCCCGGTGCTGGAGGCGCTGCTGCGCGAGAAGGGCCTGTCGCTCGACGATCTGGTGCGGCCGCCCGCGGTGCTGCCGCGCTGATTCAGGGCGCCTCTTCGACGCGGTTGCGCCCCCGGTCCTTCGCCCGGTAGAGGGCGGCATCCGCCTCGGACAGCAGGTGGTCCAGCACCAGGCCGTGGCGTTGCGACATGGCGACCCCGATGCTCACCGTGAGGTGCGCGCGCTCGCCCGACGGCAGCGGAACCGGGGTCGCTCCGATCGCCTGGCGCAGTTGCTCCGCGCGCGCGGCGCCCCCGGTGCCCGGGCAGGGGCCCAGCAGCACCACGAATTCCTCTCCGCCATAGCGCGCCGCGAGGTCGTCCGGCCGCAGGACCGCCCGCACCGCGCGTGCCACGGCGCGCAGCGCCTCGTCGCCGGCGACGTGGCCTTCGCGGTCGTTGAAGGACTTGAACAGGTCCACGTCCAGCAGCAGCAGGGCGACGTCGAAATGCTGCTGCCGCGCCCGCGTGACGCGCTCGCGCGCCGCCGCGAAGAAGGCGCGGCGGTTCGGCAGGCCGGTGAGGAAATCGGTGAGCGACTGCTCCCGCAGCTGCGCGATGAGCCCGTCGCGCTCGCGCTCCAGCGACTGCCGGGTGCGCGTGTGGTCCTGCAGGGCGCGCACGGCGCCGACCACCGCGGCGATCTCGTCGTCGGCGGCGGG
>Ga0308159_1001074_pt1 | contig 45240 bp, 53 predicted proteins | sample PhyCR1_FD_201040 | JGI IMG/M metagenome (GOLD analysis project Ga0308159, IMG submission 201040) | Phyllosphere microbial communities from UC Gill Tract Community Farm, Albany, California, United States - DLSLC.R1 | ecosystem: Host-associated > Plants > Phyllosphere > Unclassified | place: USA... | reverse complement strand
TGTGGAAATTGCCCGTGACGCCCTACGTTACGTTTTCGGTCATGGGACGCGCCGTCCCGCTTAACATCACGCTGGAGTAAATCATGGCTACAGAAAAAGACGCCGGCCGCGACAAGCGCCTGGTGCTAGGGCTGGTCGCGGTCGCCGTCGGTGCCGCGCTCGGGGCCGGGTACCTCGGCTACACCTGGCTGCATTCGGCCCGGCCGACCCCGTCAAAAATCGACGTCAGCAACGTGGCCAACGCCAGCCACCGCAACGCCCCCGAAACCCCGGCCTACCGCAATCTGCTGGCCGAGTACAACAGCGACGGGGCCCAGCGGGCGCAACAGGATAACCAGAGCTTTATCGCCAGCATCGCCGTGGGCAACAGCACGCCGGTGAATGCGCCGGCGCAAAACAGGCCGCCGCGCACCCACACGCCTGCCCCTCAAACGGCCAGGGCCAACACCGCGACGCAGAAAGGCGACGGGCTCAGCGAGGCGCAGCGCACCGCGCTCAAGCACGTCATGAGCCAGATAACCGACGACGGCACGCCGCCCGAGCAGACCGCGCTCTTGGGCGTCAGCACCGAACCGGGCGCCGAGGAAGGCAAGGGCAGCGACAGCAAGACGCCGAGCGCCTTTGCCGGCTGGGCCAGTTCGGTCGTGCCGCAAACCGCCGCCTACGGCAGCGGCGGGGCAACGCACACCGCCCCGGCCATCGAGCTTATTCCGGCGTTCACCCGCGCCACGGGCTCCATCACCCTCGGCGTGGATTCGGACAACAGCGGCACGCCGGTGATCGGCACCATCTGGTCGGGCCCGTACAGCGGGGCGACGTTCAAGGCATCCCGCTCGCAGCTGGCCGGTGACGGGGTCGTGATCCACTTCACCACCATGTACTGGAACCACAAGACCTACACCGTTGACGCCTACGCCCTGAAAGACACCACGCTGATGGCCAACGTGGCCACCGACGTCAATCACCGCTACTGGTCGCGCATTCTGCTGCCGGCGATCGCCAGCGGGATAGGCAAGGCGGGCCAGCTGTATCAGGACGCCAATACCGACATCCTGACCAACGGCTACAGCACGGTCACCAGTCACGCCAGCATGCCGAACGGCACCGCCGTCGGCGGCGTAATCGCGGGCGGCACCGCCGCCGAGGCGGCCAACGTGCTCAAACAGGACGCGGCGAAACTGCCGGCCACGCAGGTCACGGTCGACGCCGGCCAGCCGGTGTACATCCAGTTTATGGCCTCGGTCACCACGGCGGACGAGGTCAAGCCACGCGGCGACGGCGCGGCCACCACGACCACGACGCCCGCCCAGAGCACGCAACCCGTTAGACCCACCCTGGCCGAGCTTCGCGCGCAGACCCGCGCACGCATCGACAGCCAGCTGCCAAGCCAACCAGACGCCAACGCGCCGGAGTAAACCATGAACGAGTTCAATCCCAGTTCGTCGCACGAGACGGACCCCGTCGACCCGCCCGTCCCGCCACACCGCGAGCAGGGCGGCGCCCGTTACCTGCTCCTCGAGCGCAAGTATGTTTTCGGCCTGACCGCCCCCTGGCTGCTCGGCTGCGGCGTCCTGCTGATAGCCGTGGCGCTGTACCTGTTTGGCAGCGCCGGGCCGGCCAGGCCCAGCGTCAACGACCTGGCGGGCTTTGACGACCAGACGGCCGCCGCGCCTGCCCCGGCCGTCACGCCACAGAATGCGCTGGCCAACGCGCCGGCGGCGTCCACCGGGGGCGACGGGCAAATACGCGAGGACGTGGCCAACATGGTGAACGGCGTCCGGGACTATGCCCAGGCCAACCGCACCGCCATCAAGCAGCTGTCCGACGCGGTCAAGGTGCTGTCGCAACAGGTGGCCAGCGACCAGCAGGTCGTCGGCCAGTACCAGACGCAGATCCAGTCGCTGAATGCCCGCCTCGCCGACCTGGAGACCCAGCGCGTCAACGGCGCCGGGGTGCGTACCCCGGCCCGCCGCGCCCCGACCGCCGGCATGCACCTGAGCTCCGTCGAAAACGGCATGGCCTGGGTGCTGTGGAACGGCAAGACGTGGGCGGTCAAGGACGGCGACCGCCTGGGCAACGTCACCGTGACCGGCATTGACGCAGAAAACCGCCAGGTGTTCACCTCGGCCGGCGTCATTCGCTAAGGAGGCGTCATGAGTACCGATGCCGTCAGTGCATTAGTCAGCTTTGCCGACAACGTCTTTTCCAGCGGCGTCAACTTCGTGGTGGTCATTGGCGGCCTGTGCGCGGTGCTCGGCGCGGTCGGCGTCCTGTCCAGGGAGTCCCGGCTGGCCAAGCAGGTGCCGGGCCACAACGGCAGCGGCAAGGTGATAGGCGTCCTGCTCCTGTGCGGCATGCTCGCCGCCGTGGAGGAGATGATTTCTCGCGGCGCCAGTCAGTTCGGCTGGTCGGGCGCGAGTTTCGACCAGGTCTCCTACGTCTCCGAGTCCACGTTCGGCGTCGGGGCCCAGGCCGCCAACGCCGTGCTCACCCTGGTGCGCCTGCTCGGCATGATTTACGTCGTGATGGGCCTGCTGCGCATCAAGCGGTCCATGAAGGACGGCCACACCGGCCTCTCCGCCGGCGAAGACATCGGCACCGGCCTGGTGCGGTTCATTCTCGGCGTGTTCGCCGTGTGCAGTCCCTATTTACTGGATGCCCTGCAGTCCTCGCTCGGCATCGCATTTTAATCCCTCGCCGCGTGTGCGGCATTTCTACACAAACCCAAGTAAGGAAAACCTATGTCAATCTCAGATATCGTCTTGAAAATGTCCGTTCGCACCCATGAAGCCCGCGTGAGCATGAAGAAAAAGGCCCTGGGCGCCGTGGTGGCCTTTGCCGCCGCCAACCCGGTCTTTGCCCACGCCGACAGTGACATCGCCGCCATGGTCGACAGCGCCTCCACCGGCGCGTCGGACATGGAAAAGGACGCGCTGATCATCGCCGAGTTTATTGGCGTCATCGCGGTGATTGGCGGGCTGATTGCCGCCAAGAACAAGAAGGACAACCCGCAGATCAAAACCTCGCACATCATGTCCGCCATCCTGTTCGGCGTGTGCCTGGTGAGCCTGTCTGAAATCGTTCGCCGTTCACAAAGCCAGGTCGGCCTGACCAACGTCACCGTCGGCAGCGGCAGCTAACCCCCAGGGCAGCGGTCACCGCTGCCCTCCCTTTTCCCCTGGAGTGACGCGTGACACATAATCCTCTCGACACCGCCTGGCTTGACGTCAGCGGCGACCTGACCCCGCCGGCACCCGTGGACGCCGTCGCCCCGCAGTGTGCCCTTTGCCAGTGGCCGGCGGCGCGGCTGTTTGCACTCAACCGCCTGCTGCCGGAAACCGGGCACAGGCACAACGCCGTGTGCACCACCTGCTGGCTGTGCTTTAACCTCGACACGCCGTCGGCCGCCCTGGGCGCCCTGAGTTGGCTGCCGGGCATGGCGCCCGCCGACGTCATCAACCTGCAACGCCTGGCCATCATCGCCCACTCGGCCGGCAACGACGCCCAGCGCAAGCAAGGCCGCGCCGTGCTGAAATGGCTGCTGCGCCATAAGAAAGAGGCGGAGCACTACTGGAAAACGGTGCGACCCGCCGAGTTTGCCCTCGCCCTGTCGCGCCAGCACCCCACCGAACGCCTGGCCCTGCGCCGACGCCTCGCCGGGACGCACCTGGTGATGTCGGCCGACGCCTTTACCGACCTGAGTTTGCTGCTCCCCGCCGGCCAGACCGCCGGCGAGCTGCTTGACACCGTGAAACTGCCCGCGCTGTAGGAGGCCATTATGTCCAAAATCATTAATGCGGTTGAGGAGGCGATCACTGCCCTCAGCCGCTTTGCCGTGTCCAGCTGCCTGCCGGACTACAGCGACCTGCGCACCATCGTGCGCCTGACCGACACCGACCGTAACTACCGCCCCGACCTGACGCAGCCCTACATCGCCGTGACCGACAAGGGCGACTACTGCTCGACCTTCGAGGCCCAGGGCAACTTCTGCGAGATGGACGAGCACGCGCCCGTGGATCAGAAGTTCTCGTTCGACGGCTTCATCAACCGGGTGAAAACGGCCCTGACCACCGACTTTAAAACGCCGGGGCACCGTATCAGCATGGTCATCGAAAACGACCCACAGCTCGGCCGCGCCGAGCTCGAGCGCCTGTTCGCCCACCAGTTCCGCTCGGTGAGCCGCACCGGCGTGGCCATGCAGGACCTGCTCAATGAAAAAATCGACAAGCTGGCCCCCTGGGTCAGCCGCGAGCGCTGCTGGGTCACCTGCTGGAGCTCGCGCGCCGGCATGTCGTCCCACGAACTGCGCAGCGAAAACCGCCGCATCGCGGCGCTGGCCAACGGCGCACCGCCCGCCCGCTTTGGCCAGAACCCGGTATTCTCCGAGCTGGCCGGCCTGAAAATTCGTCATGACGCATTCCTGGACGTGGTCGAGCACGCGTTCAACGACGGCGGCGACGGGCTGCTGATGAACCTGATTGACGTGCCGACGCTCGGCAACCGCATACGCCAGCAGGTTGACCGCCAGGGCACGGCCGACGAGTGGGTGCCGGCCATTCCGGGGGCGGTGCTCAGGCCGCACGGCCGGCGCAAGGGCCAGGACGTGTCGCCCTTCATGGCGCCGTGGCTCAACTTCCAGCTGATGAACGTCGACGCCGATGCCACCGACAACCTGGTGCTCATTAACGGCGTCTGGCACGCCACGCTCTCCGTGACGCTGGGCCCGCAGCAAATCATGAGCTTTAGCGAGCTCAAGGCGCGTATCCCGCGCTCGGTGCCCTACCGCCTGCGCTTTGACATCATGCCGGGCGGCATGGCCGCGCTGGGCTGGAAAAAGTTCGTGCTCGACTTCTCGGCGTTTCTGCCGAGCCTGCGCCCCATCTGGGAATCGGTGGCCCGCCTGGAAAAGGCCGACGACACCGATCCGGTCTGCGTGATGACCATCTGCGCCTCGACCTGGGGCGACAGCAAGCAGCAGGTGCAGCAAAACCTGACGCTGCTGCAAAAGGCGTTTCAGGGCTGGGGCGTGTGCGAGGTCACCACCACCTTCGGCGACCCGTACCGCGCCTGGGCGTCGACCCTGCTTGCCGCCCGCACCAGCGGGGGGTCGCACGCGCTGTATCCGCCGCTCAGCGACGCGTTGAGCATGCTGCCGGTCGGCCGCCCGGCCTCCGCCTGGCCGGACGACGCCAGCGTGGTGTTCCCGACCCCGGACGGCAAGCTGTTCCCGGTGGGCCTGGCCTCCTCGCAGCAGACCAAGCACACCGAAATCATCGCCGGCGAGCCCGGCACCGGGAAGTCGCTGATGCTTAACATGCTCAACAACGCCATGGTCAGCAACGCCCAGCAACGGCTGCCGTTTATCGCCGTGGTCGACAAGGGCTACAGCGCCCAGGGGCAAATCCAGCTTATCCGCGACAGCCTGCCGGCCGCGCGCAAGGACGAGGCCATCGGCATCGTGCTGCGCAACCATCCCGACCACTGCCGCAATATGTTCGACGTCCAGCTCGGCGCCCAGTACCCCATCGAGCCCGAGCTCACCTGGTTGGTCGGCGTGCTGGTCGCCATGTGTATCGAGCCGAGCACCGGCAGCCCGCCCAACGAGCGCGACACGCGCACGCTGATCGAGCGCGCCGTAATGCTGGCCTACCGGGACCTCGCGGAGGGCAACACCCGCAAGTACGCCGAGGGCGAGGCCCCGGACGTCGACCGGGCCCTGCGCGAGTCGGGCCTGCTGGACAAGTATGATGAAGAGTGGTGGGAAATCTGCCCGTACTACGACGTGCGCGACATGCTGTTCGAGGCCGGCTACCCGCTGCAGGCGCAGCAGGCGCAGTTCATGGCGGTGCCCGAGCTCAACGACATGCAGGCCTACCTCAACTCGGACGAAATTCGCAGCGCCTTCGGTAGCATCGGCCGGGCGAATTCTAACGAGACATTACTGGATTACGTCATGCGTTGCCTGGAGCAGGCAAAAACGGATTTCCAGATGCTGGCAGGCCGCACCCAGTTTGTGATCAACCCGGACACCCGCATCATCGCCATCGACCTCAACAACGTCATGGGCGACAACACGCGGGCGGGCCAGCTGAAAACCGGCATCATGTACCTGTTTGCGGGGCAAATCAGCGGCGGCCACTTTATCCTGCCGCAGTATCGTCACGAACTCATTGCCGCCGTGGCCCCGATGTACCGGGACATTCACCAGGACCGCCTGGACCAGCTGGATCAGGAGATCAAGACCAAGCTGTACGACGAACTCCACAACGCCAGGGACGTGCCGTTCATCTTCGCCTCCTTGGAAACCCAGGATCGCGAACAGCGCAAGTTCGGCATTCGCACCGTGTTCAGTTCGCAGTACCTGGGCGACTTCCCGGAGTCCATCCTGAAATCGGCCAACTCGCTCTACCTGATGCACTGTCGCAACGAGGACATTCCGCTGCTGAAAGACCACTTTGACGTCCCCGAAGTCACGATAAAGAAATTCCTGCAGATCCCCAAGGGCCCGGCCCCGGACGGCAGCGGGACCAGCTTCCTGGCCGTGTTTCGCACCAAGCCCGGCCGCATTGCGCAGATCCTCAAAAACACCATGGGCCCGCGCGAACTCTGGGCGTTGAACTCCTCACCGGCCGACACGGCCCTGCGCCGTAAGCTGTATGAGGAGCTCGACGGCACCACCGCCCGCGACGTGCTGGCCGAGGCCTTCCCCAAGGGCACCGCCGCCAAGGTGATTGACACCCGCCGCAAGCGCGCCGGCGACCGGGACGACGGCAACGTCACCCTGCAGCTGGCCGACGAGCTCATTCAGAACCGCGGCTACCGACTTTAAGGACCACGTATGAAACTCAAATTACTGGCGGCATCGCTTGCCGTCATCAGCGGTCAGGCGCTGGCAGGTTACCCCGTGACCGTGCTGAGCAGTGTCCCCATTACCTCCCAGGTCGTGCCGGCGTTGACCTCGATTGAAACCACGCTGGCCGAGATCCTGACCACCAATACCGAAATCGGCAGCGCCATCACCCAGGCCAGCGACAAAAACACCGCCGTGCTGAGCGAAGGCTTCCAGGCCCAGCGCTCGGCGGACAACTTCGGGCGCGAGACGGACAGGCTGGAGAAGGCCCGCGACAGCTTCACCGTCCCGGACAGCATCTGCAGCGAGTCCGCCTCCGGGGTCGCCAAGCAGGTGAGCAACACGGCGGCGGCCGCGCAGTCGTCACTGGCCAGCGGGTCGGGGATCACCAACAGCGCCATCAAAACCGCCGTGTCGTCGGCCCCGCTCCTGCCGGCGCAGGAGGACTACCGCAGCGCCGCCATCCACGCCAAGTATTGTACGTCCGAGGAATACGCGCTCTACGGCGGCACCGAGCTGTGCGAAGCCACCTCCAGCCAGCCCGGCGGCGACACCGAAATCCGCTCCGTGCTGCAGGGCTCCGGCGCGGTGGGCAAGGACCCGGACCTGACCTTTACCGACGACCAGGTCGATGCGGCCATGGCGTACCTGCGCAACTCGTCGAAACACTCCGTCGGCCGCACGCTGGGCAAGGGGGAAATCAAGACCGCGACCGGCTGGCGTTATCAGGGGCTGATGACGCAGTACAAGTCTATCCAGAACGCCGCCATGCAGCCGCAGCTGGAGATGATTGCCGACAGCAAGCCCAACGCCGACACCAAATCGGCGCTGGCCGAAGCGCTGCAAAATGCCTCCGCCAAGTCCTACTACGACGACACGGCATCGAGCGAGGCGCAGAGCACCGGGGAGATGTCCAACCGCGAATTCGAATCCTTTGAGGTCGGCCGCCGCTACGCCAACACCGACTACGAGACGGACCTGCAGGCCATGGACGGCGACAACCTGATGCGCGAACTCATTCGCGTGCAGAGCCTCTCCAACTGGATACAGCTGGGCATTAAAAACGAAATTCGCGAATCCAATATCATTGCCGGCCAGGCGCTCGGCCTCAACGCCGACCGCACCTACCAGCCGAAAATGGAAGGGTTGATGTCGCAGATAAGCGCAGGAACCGCAAAATGACCGAGAAAGAAACGCCCCGTGAACGGGGCATGGCGTCAAAGGTAGGCCGCACCTCGTATCGCGTGGCCAACGTGCTCATGCCGCTGGGTGAAATCACTTCGCTGGGCAAGCTCACCGCCCGCTCGCTGGGACACACGGCCAGGCGCGTCGCCCGGCTGCGCGACATGAGCCGCCAGGAAAAACAGACCCAGCTGACCTTTGAGGAGGCGGTGGCGGCCAGCGGCCGCACCGAGGCCCAGCTCGGCCGGAAATTTCTCCACCTCAAGCGGCTATGGTGGGTTGTCGCGCTGGCCGGTGTACTCATTACCCCGATACTGCTCGTCATGATTGTGCTGGCCGCCCACGCCCTGCCCGGCGTGACGCTTATCCGGGCCCTGACCTTTGTGCTGATTTTCGGGGCCATCACCGCGATTGCGGCGACCCGCGTGGTCGTCAGCCAGTTTCGGCGGTGGCAGCTGGCCACCCGGCGCCTGACCCCGGAAGACCGGGGCACCTTTGCCGACTTCCGCCGCGAGACGGACTGGCTTGCCCAGTGCCTGACGCCGTTTTGACCCTCTCCCTTTCGCTACCGCACAGGTTAACGCCATGAAAAGACTTAAATCGCTCGGCGTCTCGCTGCTGCTCGGCGTCTCGCTGCCGGCCCTGGCCGACGACGTGACCTACAGCAGCATCACCAGCGCTGCCCAGAATACCAGCGACCTGTCCCGCCAGGCGCTGGTCACCATCTTCGGGGACGTCGTCACCTCGCCGTTCAGCACCACCGACACCACGGTAATAGGCTCGCTGTTCGGCATTCTCAACGGAGTGCTGTGCGCCGTGGCCCTGTTCTGGTTTTTGACCGTCACGCTCAAGGGCATTGTCAAATCCGGCTCCGAGGGCAAGGTGTTCGGCAACGCCCGCACCATGCTCGCGCCGGTGATGTCCTTTCTGGGCTTTATCTCCTTGGTGCCCACCGCCTCGGGCTGGTCTATTTCCCAGCTGGTGATGCTGTGGGCCGCCTCCATCATGGGCGTCGGCAGCGCCAACCTGCTCACCGACAAGGCCGTGGACATGATGTCCGACGGCTACTCCCTGGTGACCCAGCCCACCTCGCCCAACACGCGCAGCGCCGCGCGCCAGATGTTCGAGATGGACCTGTGCAAGTATGCGGTCAACGCGCAGCTGCAGACCCTGTACAACGATTCGGGCAGCGCCTCGACCGAGAGCATGAGCACCACCTCAAGCGACGGCAGCTACGTCACCGGCAACGGCAGCGCAATCTGCGGCACGGCGTCCATCCCGACCACCACGCGCAGCAGCAGCTGGAGCCTGCTGTTTGACTCCGACGTCGACACTTCCTCCATCGTCGAGGCGCAGAAAACCGCGCTGGCCACCATGCAGGCGACGCTCGACAGCGCCGCGTCCAGCTTCGTGACCAGCTACGTCAGCAAGCGCGACGACGACACGGGCAGCCTGAGCGATGCGGAGACCACCATTCAGAACGCGGCGAGCAGCTACGAAACCACCATCAACTCGGCGGTCAACAGCCTGGACTACGAGGGTTCGCTGCAGAGCACGCTGACCAGCAACATGAAGGCCTACGGCTGGGCGTCGCTGGGTGCCTGGTACCAGACCTTTGCCACCGCCAACGCCAAGACCAACGACGTCGCAGCTTCGGCGCCGAAAACCAGCGGCCCGACCGGCGTCGGCGAGCTGGGCAGCGGCGAGCTCTACCGGGAGGTGTTTGCGGCCTACAAGGCGCAGCTGCAGAACAGCACCTATACCCCGACGCTGGGCACCAAAAGTGAGAAGCAGGAAATTGAGGACGGCACGACCACCGACCCGAAATCAGTGTTTGTCGGCCTGTTTAACAGTCCTATGCAACAAATTACCAATAAGATTGCCACTTTAAAAATCGGAGAAAAAAATAGCGATAATAGTAACCAAGTCAATCCCCTATTGCAGATGAAACAAATTGGTGACTATACCTTGGACGGAGTAGGCACTGCGCTTACTGCATATGTCGGGGCCCAGGTGGCCACCGCCTGGACCGGCAGCAACATCGTCGGCCGCGTGGTCGATGGGCTCACCGGCTGGAAGGCCGCCGTCGTCGCCGTGCTGCAGGCCGTGGCGCCGCCGTTCTACTTCCTGCTGCTGATCATGTTCTCGGTGGGCTTTAGCCTGGCGGTCCTGCTGCCGGCCATTCCGTTCGTCTGCTGGATGACCGGGTTCATCAACTGGATAGTCAGCGTCCTGGTCGGCTGCGCCGCCGGCCCGATGTGGGCCGCCACCCACCTCGGTGCAGAGGAGGACAAGGGCAGCCGCGCCGCCTACGGTTACGTGTTCCTGATTGACATGATGCTGCGCCCCTCGCTGATGGTGCTGGGCTTCTTCTTCGCCTCGGTCACCGTCGTCGCCGGCGGCACGGTGCTGAACCTGCTGTTTGCCTCGGCCATGGCCAATGCGCAAATCGACTCGATGACCGGGCTGTTTATCGCGCTGGGCTGGCTGTTGGTGTACTCGCGCATCTGCACCCACGCGGTCACCAAGCTGTTTGGTTTGGTGGTGACGCTGCCGGATTACGTCATTAGCTTCCTCGGCGGTCGCGACGGCGCCAACCTGATGGGCGGCATGGTGGACTCGACAAACAATATCATCGCCAGCTTCGGCAGCGGGGCCAGAAAAACGCCGGGCATGAATGCCCAGGAACGTGACACCACGGGCGACAAGGACGGGTTAAAATAGCGACAAGATCAACGATTTATGCTAAAATCACACTAACTTAACGCCCTGAATTAAGGACACATTATGGTTCAACGCGAACGCACCGGATATGAGACGGCAAAGGGAGTTACCCAGGCGCTGGCTACCGTATTTCTAATGCCGGCATTCTTTATTTTAGCGTGCCTATTCTCAGTAACTTACAGCCATAGTAACCCTTATGCGTACAATGATGGCGGTGGGGATTGGAAATGGGCCGTGCTTTTCTGGGCGCTATTCATTATTCCTATTGTCATGCGCCTACGCACCGTGCGCCGTCGCAAGCGCACGATCAAGGGGATCGCGGCCATGGTCGAGGGGGAGTTATATTCGCCGGCCAGGAGCAACGTTGTGACCGAGGGCTGGCAGAACTACCTCGGCGTGGACGGTATCCGGGGCACCCTGCTTTATATGCGCATGACCCGTGACGGCGTCTATGACGTTGTCGGCCTCGACATGCACGACCACGGCTGGACCCGCGTCGAGCGCGTCGGCGCCAGGATTAAGCTATACACCAAAATCCCCGAATGCCCGTCGCTGGAAATCACCGCACCGGGCGGGGAAAACGATGCCCTGAAACTCTACGACACGATCTGCGCCATGCAGCACCGCGTCTACGAATACAAGGCCTCGTTCCCGGCGCGGGTTCGTGAGGCCGCCCGGCAGGAGCAGCAGCGTCTCGGCGTTCACCTCAACGCCTTTATCTAGCCGCTGTACGTTAATCGCTGTATGAAACCGACCCCCCGTCCTCCGGGGGGTTTTGCTGTTCGTCACTCTGACGCCTTCTCTGTGCCCCTACTGTCCTGACAATCCCGGAGTGCCCATGTCTCAGGTAAAACCCGCCGGTTCGTTTGAAAGCGAACAGGCGATGGTGCTTATGTCGCTTGCCGGCTTCGCCTTTCTCGGCTGGCTCTGGTTCAACAAAGTCGTACTGATTGCCTGCACCGCGCTGTACTGGATCTGGCGCCTGGCCGATTTCCAGCGTATTCACGCCTACGCCGCCGTGCGCATCAACCTGTTGGCCGACACCGCCAACAGCGCCGACACCGTCACCGGCCGCCAGCTGCTCGACGTGCTCAACCACACCACCGGTATCCTGTTTATCTTCCTTATCCCGATGCTTATCGCCGGCGTGATTGGGCTGATTGGTCACCCTTCGCTGCCCTTTCGCAGCAAGCGCGTGGTCAACATCCACTCCCTGCCGCGCATCATGGCCCGCTTCTCGCCGGCCACCGCGCCGGTGCTGGCCGACAGCCTGACGCCGGACTTGCTGATGAACGATATCCGCCCGGAACACCGCTGGGGCATGCACCCCGAGGAGTTTGCCGCCCTTCACGACCTGATTGACACCCGCGTGCTCGACCGCGAGAAGGCCGGGGCCGCGTTTATCGCCCAGCTCGGCGCGCCGATGCAGGGCCATGGCCAGCTGAAAGATTACGAAAAGGCGCTGTTCACCGTGTTCGGCCTGCAGCTGTTCCTGAACGACCGCAAAACGGCGCGCCAGCTGCTCGACCAGCTCAACCGCTCGTGCCTGGGCAAGCGGCGCAAGGGCAAGTCGGCCCTGCAGCGCCCCGCGTTTGCCCTCGCCGACAAACACTTTGCGCAGGTCTGGAACGCACCGCAGATGCGCGACATCAACGCCACGCACCGCTACGTGCGCACGGCGCTGGCCGGCATGCTGGCCCACGACATTCACCTGCCGACCTCGCAGTTTCGCTGGCTGAAAGGCATCGACCGCACACTGTGGTACGCCCTGCACTCGGCGGACACCCAAAGCGTGTTTGTCGAGGGCGCCGGCGTCCTGGCACAGATGCGCTTCGAGCGCAGGGTGCGGGCCGAGGGCCTGGATCTGCGCATCGACTACGTCGACACGGCCGTCGACGGGCTGCAGCAGGACCTGGAAGGCATTGGCCTGGTGCACGAAAACCGCAAGGACGTGAAGGCACCGACCGACAAAGAGGCCGACTGGAAGCCCGCCACGCTCGACGACAAGGCGTTTCTGGAGGACGACGAGGCCAGCGTGGCCACGGCAGACGACGCGCCGCCGGTGGCGGTCACCGAGGCGGAAAGCCCGAGCGTCATGCCAGATAGCGCGCCGGAGCCGGAAAGCACGCCCGCCACGCCGGAGAATGCCCCGGCGCCGGTGACCACCATCGCCACGCCGGATAACGGCCCGCCGACACCGCCAGCCGAGGCGGCGGACGATGCCTTTGTCTTCGCCGACGAGGATGACGAAGACGAAGACGAGGCCCATAGCCTGCAGGATCAATATATCAGTGGCTTTACCGACGACACGCCGCCGATGACACCCCTTACTTCACCACGCCGACCGGCCACCGCCCCGCGTGATGATGACCACTTTGACGAAATCTAGGAGTTACCATGACCGCCATCACCTTTAACGCCACCGTAAAAAACAACCAGCTCACCGCGTTTTCCACCTGGCAGGGCCGCCGCGCCCTGTTCGTGGTCAACCTGCACAACCGCCCGTCGTTTTACCTGAACAACGCCGCCCTGATGGCCCGCATGCAGTACGGGGAGGAGATCCTGCTGTGGTCCGGCCTGGCCTCGGACGAAGCCGAGCGCCTGCTCAACGCCGTCACGCACGCCCTGAAACAGGCGGCCCGCCGCCAGACGGCGCTGAAATCGGCCCTGACGCTGGTCGCGGCGGCCCTGGTGGCCACCGGCCTTTATGCCGGCACCCGCGCGATGAACGCGCCCGACGACGCGCCGGCGCCGTTTGTGCAACGCCAGGCGTTCGCCCACAATCCGGCCATGATGCAGCCCCCGGCCATGCCCGACCTGACCCGGCTGCAGCCGCAAACCCCGCGCCAGGCCATGATGCCGGCACCGCAAGCGGCGGCCCCGCAGGCCAGCGCACCGGCGACCCCACACGAAACGGCAGACCAGGTGCAGGCCGCCGAGTCGCAGCTGGCGGCCAATCTGCAGAAGGCGGCCGGCCGCAGCCTGTTCACCGTCCCGCTGTCCAGCGGTCACGCCCGCACGCTCTACGTCTTCGCCGATCCGAGCTGCCCGAACTGCCAGAACCTTGAGCCGCTGTTTGAGGCGCTGAGCACGCAATACAACGTCCTGGTGTTTCCGACGACCGCCTTTGGCGGCGACAAGTCCGCGCCGCTGATCAAGCCGGTGCTGTGCCTGCCGCCCGAGCAGCGCAAGGCGGCCTGGCAAAAACTGTTCGCCGTGGGTGACGGCATGCTGCACCTCGGCAAGGACAACGCCCCGGCGGCCGCGCCCACCGACTGCGACCTCGCCGGCAAGGCGCTTGGCGTCAATGACGTGGCGTTTAAAAGCTACCGCTTCCCCGGCACGCCGTGGGTCATTGCCGACGACGGCCGCCACGTGCCGCAGGCCGTGATGCGCAACCCTGACGACATGGTCAAGTTCATGAGCGAGCACCCGGAGAAATAGCCATGAAACGCATGAAGCCCGTCGACCGCATCAAGCTCGGTCGCAAGGTCTACCATACGCCGCTCGAAGACGTGGCGCTGAGTTCCGGCTGGCTGACGCTGGCCATTATTGCTTCCCTGGTCGCCGGCGTGATTTGGCCGGTGACGCTGTGGGTCGCGCTGCCGGTGATGATTTTCTGGCTGCCGACGTTCCTGTTCAACGAGTTCCGCATGCCGCTGCGCATGCCGACCGACATGGAACGTGTCGACCCCTCCACCGAAATGCGCATACCCGGCAAGATGCTGGGTTTTTTGCCGGTCACGGTCATGCGCCGCACCATGAGCCGCGCGGGCGGCATTCTCTACTCGGGCTACGAACGCACCTTTGACGCCGGGCGCGAGCTCTGGCTGAGCATGGACGACCTGACGCGCCACCTCATTCTGATGGCCACCACGGGGGCCGGTAAGACCGAAATGCTGTTGGGCTACGTCCTCAACGCCCTGAGCTGGGGCAAGGGGCTAATTTTCTCCGACGGCAAGGCGCAGAACGACGTCTGGTTCGCCATTGCCTCCCTGGCCCGCCGCTTCGGGCGCGAGGACGACCTGCGCGTGATTAACTTCATCACCGGCGGCCAGAGCCGTTCGCAGCGCCTGCTCGACAACGACAAGTCGCGCCCGCAGTCCAACACCGTTAACCCGTTCTCCCTGGCGCAGGAAACCTACATCATCCAGCTGATGGACTCGATGCTGCCAGCCGCCGGCAACGACGGCGGCTGGCAGGAAAAGGCCAAGGCGATGATCCAGGCGCTGATCATGGGCCTGGTCTACAAGTGCCGCAAGGAAGGCAAGGTGATGTCGCAGCGCACCATTCAGGAGTACCTGCCGCTGCGTGAAGTGGCCAAGCTCTATCAGCAGGCCGTGGCCGAAGACTGGCACGACGAGGCGAAACTGCCGCTCAAAAACTACCTGAGCACGCTGGCCGGCTTCGACATGGCGCTGATTAACAGCCCGTCGGACTGGGCGGCCGAGGCGCTCAATCAGCACGGCTACCTGATCCAGCAGTTCACCCGCATGCTCTCCCTGTTCAGCGACACCTACGGCCACGTGTTTGCCGCCGGCGCCGGCGACATCGACCTGCGCGACGTGGTGCACAACGACCGCATTCTGGTCCTGCTTATCCCCGCGCTCGAGCTCTCCTCCACCGAGGCCGCCACGCTGGGCCGCCTGACCGTGTCGCAGGCCGCGATGATTTTGAGCCAGGACCTCGGCGAAAAACTGGAGGGCCGGGCCCGCGACATCCTGGTGGTGAAAAAGTACAAGGACCGTTTTCCGTTCCTGTGGATAGCCGACGAGGTGGGCGCCTATTACACCGAGGTGTTTGGCCACCTGGCGACCCAGGTCCGCTCGCTGGGCTACTCCCTGGTGCTCGCCGGCCAGGATCTGCAGCGCCTGAAATCCGCCGCCGGCGATAAAATCTGGACGCTTATCGGCAATATGTTCACCCGCGTCGCGGGGACGCTCAACGACCCGAAAGAGACGCTGGAGATGTACCAGAAATCCGGCGGCACGGAGTACAAGGGCGTGCAGACCGCGATGCAGCGCGAGGCCGGCGCGTTCGGCGGCAGCAGCTTTCGCGACACCGACCAGATAACGCTCAAGGAGGACCAGCGCATCACCGTGGAGGAGGTGCAGCAGCTCAACAAAGGGGAGCAGATCACCCTCTTCCAGGGCGACGTGATCCGGGGCTCGTCGCTGTACATCGGCGACGACGACAAGATCACCGGCCAGGACATCCGCATCAACCGCTTTATCGAGGTGGCCGCGCCGTCCGTCGAGACCCTGATGACGTTCATGCCGGTCAAGGTGCGCTGGACGGTGCCGCGCGCCGACGCCGTGACCCGCCTGCTCGCGGTCGGGCTCGATGAAAACAAGGGGGCCTCAAGTCACCACCATCCGCAACACATCATCATCACCGACACCGTGCTGTTTGCCGTGGCCCAGGAAACGACCTTTATGGACGAGGTTGAAGACCCTACGCCGACGGCCGTCGAGCGCGCCACGCGCCTGTTTTCCCTTGTCGCCGCCGTGCTGGGCGAGACGCGCGGCCGCTATCAGGCAGAACACCCGCAGCCGGCAAAAATCACCGTCAAGCAGGCGGCGCTGCAGCAGTACGCCCGCTATCACCAGGCCATGGAGCCCGAAAAAGAACCGGGCCAGAAGTAACCCCCTACGCCGCCAAGCGGCGGCGTCAATTCAACAACGAGGCACGCATTTTGCGCATCAAGACACTTTTCGCCACCCTCGCGGTGGCTTCGCTATGCTCTACCGCCGCCCTGGCCAACCCGTCGGTACAGGTCGGTTTTAGCCCGGAAGGCTCTGCCCGGACCCTGGTGCTGGACACCATCAACGGCGCGCAGCACACCCTGCGCATGTCCGGCTACAGCTTCACCGCCGCCGACATCGCCGGCGCGCTGGCCCGTGCGGAAAAGCGCGGCGTCGACGTAAAAATCATCCTGGACGACAAGGGCAACCGCAGCCGCTATTCCCAGGCGGCCATGAACATCGTGGTCAACGCCGGCGTGGCCGTGCGCACCACTGACGCCTACAAAATTCATCATGATAAGATACTGATTGCCGACGGCAATACGGTGGAAACCGGCTCATTCAACTACACCAAGGCAGCGGAGGAGTCGAATTCGGAGAACGCCGTGGTGCTGCAGGACATGCCGGGCGTGGCCGATATCTATTTAAAACACTGGGCGTCGCGCTGGGAAACGGGGAAAGACTGGCACTCAACCTACTGACGGAGCAACGGATGACCCGAAGAACCCGCAAGAAAACCTTACCGGCCCGTGACGCGACCGGCACCCTGAAAATGTCGACGCAGGAGTTTGCCCTGTTGCTCGGCACCGTTGAAAGCGTGCTGTATCGGGCGGTCACCACCACCATGACGTATCAGGGGCTAACGCTCCCCGAGCCGGTCAACCGGTTTAGCGGCAAGTCGCCCCAGTTTGACTGGAACGCCTGCCTGGATTTTGCTGACCGCCTGGCCGAAAGCGACGCCGGCGGCGCACACTAGGACGTCCCTGTCGCCCCCGAAATGAACCCCACACCCCACAAAAAGGAAAGTGAGATGAAGAAGAAAATGGCCCTGGCGGCGCTGGTGTTGTCTGCCTGCAGCGTGACGGCGGCGCAGGCCGGCACGGACGTCTTTCAGCAGACGGACAATCATCAGCTGCTTGCCGCGCAGAGCGCGACAAACGCCAAGCTCGACCAAATCCAGGCGGAGTTGAAGACGCTGAAAACTGGCCAGGGTACGCAGGATCTGGACTGTTACAACGGCGAGAAGCGTTACACCCAGGGATTCACCGTGACGACGCAGGACAACACCACGCTGCGCTGTGACATGAAAAACGGCCACGCGGCCTGGGTGAACAACGCCATCGTGTTCACCCGTTAACTCGACGAATCAAGATTGTTAAGGACAGAAGTCATGACCGAAAGACTGATCACCTGCTCGCACTGTCGCAGCAAAATCCCCCACGGGGCAAACGTGTGCAGCGGCTGCCGCTCGGAAATACAGTACGGGATGCCGCCTATCATGCTGTTAGTGGCCCTGCTGGTCCCCGCTGGCCTGGCCTTGTATTTGGACAAGCTGCTCTATAACAACTTTGGGGTAGGCAACACGACGCTGTGGACAGTGGGGGGGATCATCACGGCCGTTGGATTCTTCGGGTTGACCTACTTATTCATGAAAGCGTGTAAAAACCGCATTGAATTCACGCGTCAGAAAAACAAGTAAGCCATAAGGCGGCGTGCGTCGTTCCGCGCCCTCGCCCACATCACAAAACCGCCCTTGAGGCGGTTTTTTTTTGCGTTGCAGACAGAGGGGGAAATGCCAGCGTCGAAACGGTCGACGGGGAGACCTTGGGGTCAGCTTGGAGACCGCTAAATATTGTACCGTAGGCCTGATTCTTTGAACTGGCTCACACATCACTCTGAGGCTTACTCCTGCGCTATGTGGCGTTGGCCAAGTTTTTAATGCAAAGGGAAAACCTAAATTCGATAACAGGAGCGGCATAATTTAAAAACTATGGGAAATTTCACATGACTAAAGACCAGTTACTTTTCAAACAAATGGTTGAGCAGTTTCCAGATCTTGCGGGGTATTGGGACTTTGAAGAGCAAAAGGTGAAAGTTATATCAGTCGAAGACCTCCCCCTGAGCACCGGAGAGATAATTCTAATGACCTTCTTTTTGTCTGTGTGGTTCAACCGCAACGTTGATTTTGACATAACACGCGCGGCCGGATATTTGAGTACAGAAAACAAGCGGGTTATTACTCAGTGGTTCATGGAACCTTTCTGGCCGTAACGGGAGGACATCAAGTCACGCCCCGTTACGGTTTGAACGTCCCACGATTAGTGGGTTTGTGTTCCTCTTCTTCGCGATAACGATGCTCGTCGCGCAGACGCTGCTCGTAACGCGCCTGGGCAAGGTCTTCGTAATAGGCGTTCGACGCCTTGCGCGATTGAATATTGCCCATCTCTTTTTCTACATCACCACGTTGATAGGTGTCAGTCACACTGATTTGGCGTTCCTGATAAAGATTATGTTCAGCGACGGCGCCAACGGCGGTCGCAACAAACAGGCCATTACCGTCGAATTTACCCAACTCGCCCGACTTCCATTGCATCATATTGACTGCCGTCAGCGTGTTGACCGCACGCCCATCATACGGCTGGTAAACCTCGATAGAATCACCACGATCGATAATGGAATCCCTGCCTTGTCGGCTGTAAACCGCTGCGCCATCACGGTGAAGTCTGACAGTGAACCCATCGGCTTTAAGCAGCGGCGTATCGTCAGCAGGGCCGCAGTGAATGACGTCTTCTGTACGCGTCGGATAACGATTTTTACGCCCTTCACGATACGCCCAGCCGCGCAGCTGGCTCACCGCCGCCTGGCTTCCTTTCAGCGCTTCCTGCTCGGTCCATACGCGATAGGACATCGGCCGGGCCTTCCCTTCTTCACGCAGCTGTTCGCGTTCGGCTTTCAGCTGGATACGCAGCCCCGCCATCGCTTTTTCACGCTCAAATTCCACCACGTTATACATCAGCTTGCGCATGTGTGGATCGCCTTCGCCGTGCCGTATCCGCAACTTCTGCGCGCGGAAACTATCGGCAATCTCACGGAAACGGGCGGCCATGCGCAGGTCCGGTTTAACCCACGATTTGCGGTAGGCCTGGTAATCGTCTTTTAACTGTTGACGTGCCTCGGCGCGGGCAATGCGGCGGGCCTGGCGTGCACCCTGGTCACGCATGTGCAGCTGGTCGTTGTAAGCCGCGTGCACGTGTTTATCATGCACGTCGGCGTCGTTAAGCGGCGACGGCACGAAGTCGCCGACCTTTGGCACAATACGCGAAAGCGTCATGGAAGTGTGCAGCCGCGAGGCCTTGATCGGCGTCTGGCCAGGGTTGAACCTGTCACGCACAATCATGCCTTCACCGCGTCGTTCCAGCTTGAGGCCGGCACGGTCGAACACGGCGTGCATGCGCTCCCACGTCGCCGATTTGTCGCGGAACATCGCATTGATGTCCTTGCGACAGTGTGTCACGGCGTAGGTGTAAAGGCTTTCGCGGTCGCCGAAATGTTCCAGCGTTGCAGCACCGCGTGGGGCCTTCTTGTAGCCGCGTTTGGCGCGCACGATCTGGTTGTCGGCATCCCGAACCCAGCTGCCATTATCAACCTTGAAATTAAATTTAAGTTCCAGCTCACGGCAAATACGCTGCATCTTGTCGGCATCCCCGTGAACGGAAACGGCTTTAAACGTCAGGGGATTTACACGGTTGGCAACAACATGAACGTGCACGTTATCGGTATCGCGGTGTATCGAAGCCATGTACTGATGTAGCTGCATATCCATACGGCGCAGGGCATACCGGGCCGCCTTGAAAATCTGATCGTCAGTCGGGTTTTCGTCTTCCTGCCAGCTCAGAATGAAGTGATAAACCGGGTCCTTGATGCGGTCGTTCTGCTTGGATACGCCGCTCATTTCTGACGCCGCACTCTCAAAGGAAAGCAGGTTGTGCTGGCTGACCACCCCGTCAACCGACACGCGGGATTCGCCGCGTGAGTCAACGGAAATAAGCTGGGATTCTGCCAGATTTTCGGTGCGGTTCATGTACTCGACTAGCCGCTCGAACACCTTACCGCGTGCACGGGCCGGGCGTTTGAAACGCGGGTCTTCCTTGATTTCGTCTTTCAGGGAAATGTCATCACGCACCGAAACGTAGCCGACCAGCTGCACAAAGCTGGAGCGACCGTCGCGACGTTTCGGTGGGATGATGATGTTCATTAGTCGAATCGCTGGTCAATACGCAGGATGGCTTTTTTCAGTTCCTGCAGCACCTCGGAATACTCCTTGCTGCCGATCCCCTTGCCCTGCGTGAACAGGTGTTTTTGCAGGCCGCCCAGTCGGGAAAGCTCCATGATCAGCTTATGGTCGGTCTGTGGAACAATCTTTCTTGACATCGCACAGCGCAGCATAAACGCGCCCAGGCTCAGGCCGGCGTCGGTCGCCTTTTGGCGAATGGCGTCGCGTTCTTCCGGCAGGCATCGAATGCTGGGAAGAAGTGCGGTGCGGTTTCTGCTTTCGCTTTTGCTCATCTTTTTTGACGCCTGCTTGTCCAATTTGATTAGGGGTTTACCAATTCCGGGGTGTCGGGGCTTTGCCCTGACCAGGCCTCTTTGTGGGACCGACTGCGTGCAGGCGGTGCTACAAAGTATATCCTGTCCCGTACTTTACATCTGTGAACTGGAGTATACCGCAATCGCCTTGATTTGTCATGGCGTCGAAGAGAATGAGGGGCAAAGGGTGACAGGGATTTTGTAGCGGGTATACTTTTGGAAATTTCTCAAGAAGGACACCCGAAACCATGGCGAATACAAAGTTTTTCACGCAGGACCAGATTGATAACGCAAAATTGTCGTTGTCGGACCTCCCCGATTTAACGCCGAACAGAATTACCCGTGAAGAGATGCTGACGTCATTGAGCGATGACATCGTCACGCTATCGACTAAAAAAGGGTACAGCGCCGCCGATATCAAGAAAGCACTGGAAGGGTTAGACATTCAGGTCAGTGAAAAGGCGATTGCCGAAATTTTGAAAAAGAGTGCGGGCAAATCGACGCGCAGCCGTAAACCTTCGCGTTCAACGACGAACAGCAACGCAGGCACGCAACCGTCGCAAGATACGCAGGCGAGTTAAGCAAGCAGTCACTGAACGGCGAAGGGAGAAGGCAGTCCGGCCGTTCATTACTTTTTGTATGGCTCGATGCCATACGGAAAGTAACGCGTGCACCCTAGCCAAAAAAAAGGTGGCGCATTAGGCCACCTTTGAAGGTCGAAATTAGGATTTAAGTTCTTTCATTTTTTCAGCCAGTGACCACAAGGCGCGGTTAGTTTTGATGTCGCCGTCTATGCCGTTGATCCCGCGCGTTCTCACACGCTTCCCTTTTGCATTGATGCCGTAGATGCCCCCCTTAATCAGATTTTCCTGCGTGCGCTGATAGACCGTCCAGATATCGTTGCTCTCGTCTTCACGGCGGCGGCTCTGTAGCACTTTCTCTGGCGTCAGCGGGTTGTGCTGATTTTCATAACGGTATTCAAGCGCGGTTTCTGCAAAGATGCGTTGCTCGTCGCGGTTGAGCTGAATGCCTTTCATTTCCTCGCGCGATGCGGTGACGTCGTCAAAGCGGTTGAGCACCTCGAACGCTCCCTCAATCACCTGCCCGACGATGTCGCCTTTGTGGGGTACGCGAATTTCGCCGAACGTGTCGCCGCACACCATGCCGTTATGACAGACAAAGCGAAAGACGCCGGGGATCATCTGATAGCTGCTTGACCCGTCGTGACTGTTGAGCAGAATGATTTCCGGCACCTCGGCGCCCAGTATTTCACCCTGACGGCGAAGCCTGAGCATATGCTTGGCGTGACCAACGCGGCCCTGATCGCGCACGCGGGTCTGACAGGCAAAGAAGGGTTGAAAGCCTTCTGCGCGCAGCTTGTCCAGAATGGTGATGGTCGGGATGTAGGTATAGCGTTCGCTGCGCGAATCGTGCTTGTCGTCCGAAAAAATGCTCGGGACGTGACGGAAAATTTCGTCATTGGTCAGCGCACGCTCTTTGCGGATCATATTGATTGAACGGAAACCAGAAACTAATCGAGACATAATAAAACTCCAGCTTTTTTTAAGAAACGGCTGAAAGCTCAGCCGATGAAATCTTACCAATCGAAAACAGGTAAGGTGGTCAAAATCCTTTCATCGCGGTCGAAACTGACGAACGCGATGCCGGTATCTTTTGTGACGGTATCCAGCACGTGATATAGCGCGGCCGAGATACCCGCTTTGAGCAACGTTTCAAGACGTATTTCGCGCTGGGTCAGTTGCACAATAAAACCGTACTCCCGATCAATGACCCACTCCTCTTCGCCCCACTGTGCTGCGTTGTGGCTCGCACGCTGGGACAGACTAAGGTGCGCTAATAGTTCGCTGTCGGCCTGTGTCATGTGTGCCGTGCTGAGGGTGACCAATCCGGTCAATGGCACCGCTGTCTTGACCAGTTCTTGCAAAATATCTTCTGACGCCATGACCTTTTCCTTTTAAGTTTGTGAGGGCGTGTTCCGCCGATGGCCTGGGAAACCTCGCCGACCGTGCGCAATGACAAGGGGAAAGGCAAAGCCGCAGCTTGAAGGAAGCATGACTGAAAGACCGGGTGCCGCCTTTCAGCCCCAGGCGGCCCTTGTCAGGGCGCACAGGCGTGGTATCCCTTCAAGGCCCGGCGGAATTTGCCCGACAAGGTCAACGGCGGAAAAGGGAAGGCGTCAGAAAGGGCAAGCGCAGCGCGCAGCCCACCGGGCGGAGGTCAAGCGAAGCGCGAAGGGCGCAGGCCCGGAGGCGTCAGCGATAGCGCCCGCAGGGGAGAGACGCAGGGCGGCTCGATGCGCAGCACGCTTGAGCGGCCCAAAGGGCGACGCCCTGGCCGTGGATGTTAAGCCTTTTGGTTTTTACCTGCCCGAAGGCTTTCCGACGTTGCATCCCCCTCAATACGTCGCGCATTGGGAGCATAATTTTCACGTTTCAGAGCGGCCTGCAGGGCCGAAGCGGGGCGAGGTGGGGCGAATGTAGGGGCACTGCTTGGGAAGGCTGATCCACGTGCAGAAAGGGCGGCTTATCATCGTAAAAAAAAGCGCAGAATCTGCGCTTTTTACCGTATTAGTCTCGGATCTCGTTCAATAATTCGGGGTGATGGTCCAGCACTTGCAGCAGTTTAATGGTGGAGGGATGCGGCTGGGCGATGCCCTTTTCATAGCGTGAGAACGCATTCACCCCGCCCCCGAAAATTTCGCTGGCCTCTTTCTGGGTGAGAGCCAGTTTTTTCCGCACGCTCATAATAAACGCCGGCTCAATGGTCACCGCGATGATTTGGGCTTTGAACGCCTTGACCCTTGCCTGATACGCGTCGGACTGCTCACGATCCATGATGACCTCGCCGCAGGCGGGGCAATGGTCGCCCTCGGCCTCGATATGCGTTTTGTGGCCACGGAAGGCATAAGGAATTTTTTGGGTACCAGACACCAGTTCTGCACCGCCACAGACGGAACATTTCATGTTATTTCTCCTTGAATGAGACGATTAGAACGCCGTTGCTCACGGTCAGTTTCAGGTAAACCACACCACAGGGCAACGTCGGCCTGTAGACATCCTGCCAAACGGTGTGATCGCGGTATGTCGTCATACTTTTAAAAAAATCTCTCATGGTCAGTCCGTTAATGGCATCACACATATCATCAAACGTCAGGCCCAGTTCGTCGGCACCGTTAATGGCCGTGTTCGTGGCTTTCACTTTCCCTTCTGCCACAAGGGCCTGAACTATATGCAGTCGCGTATGGGGCGTTTTCTTTTCCATGATCGTTCATTAATCCGTTTCCGATGTCAGTAATTATAACCTAAAAGGTTAGTCTCGCCACCGTTTAAATTAACCTTTTAGGTTATTTTGAACGATGGTTTGCCAACGTATCAGGCTGGGTCGGTGCGGCGGGTTTCTTGCAGAAAGCGAGGGGGAGATCTGCCCCATCCAGAGCAGCCCATTAGGCCCATTAGGCAAAATATACAACATGATTAAAGTGCCATTTTGGCACTTTAATCATTAGCTTATTTTTTCACTGTTCCGGTCGTTAATCGATAGCCCGGTAGATTTTCCCGCCGTCCGCGTGCTCGGCGGCCAGGTCCTTCAGCCGTTCCTGGGCGTTGACCAGGTGGGTCATCAGCTCCGCCATCCCCGTATCCTTGCGCCTCTCATGCGCCCGCCAGGTCAGGTGATTGAGCGCCATCAGGGTGCAGACGATCCCAAAGGCCTGGGCGGAAAGCGTCCCGCCGTAGCCGTTTGAATTCACGCTGACGGTGTAGCTTTCCTCTGTGTCGGGGTACAGGTACGCGCCCCCGTTATCCGCCTCGACAAAGATCCAGCCGCCGCCGCAGTAGTCCGCGCTGAGCCTTGCGGCCACGTCGTATACGGTCGCCTCGCCGGCCAGATAGGCCTGACGAAACAGGCGAGGCAGAAAGCGCAGGCGGGCGGCCCCCGTCACGGTACGGGAGGCAATAGGGTCAAGGGCGTCGGTCGGTAATGCTGTGTTCATGGTGTGCTCCATAGCCGGTCTGGGCTGTCAGCCCCCCCTTGTGGGGGGGGATTTTGGGTTATTGAGGGTTTTTAGACGCTTTGAACAACAGGTAACCGCAGTCGAGGGTGCTTAACAGCACGAACACGAGCAGCGTGGACAGCAGGGGATCGAGATCTGACAGGGCGGTTTTTGTCCCCTTGAGCAGAAACCCAGAGACCAACAGCATGGTCAACATGGCCAGAAACTCCCCCGCGATGCCGTCGATAAACCCTTGGCGATAGAAATAGCGCGGAAGGATCGCGGCGGCGACAACGAAGACGGCGAGAATACTGTAAAACAGGATAACGGTGTGCATAGGTCTTGCTCCATCCGAGTAGGGTCGGTTCCCACGACGACGGCGAGCTGCCGTGTCGATGTGTTTATTATATTACTTTTTACCAACCTAATGCAACATTTTAAGCGCATTAAAACCTATTATTTTCAGTAGACTATCGCCTTATTCCTCGCTAAATCTCCTGATGGCGTCGCCCTCGGCGTGCTGGCGAACATAGGCCCTGAGCAGGCCCGCCTTGTCTCGCATCCACTGGGCCAGAACCTCGTCGCCCCCCTGCTCAGCGTGCGCGGCGAGTCGGGTCAGTGACAGCAGCGTCAGGGCCATGCCTGCGGCATCGGGGCTAAGGTGCACATGCACGAAATTTTGCGGGTTGACCAGTTCCAGCGGGGCGGCGTTCTGGGGGAACAGGTACCCGCCGCCGTTGGACAACCCGACGGCGCACCATTCGGGCGTCGGTGCTTCAACAAGGCATGTACGGGCCACGTGGTGCAGATCGCTGTCTGCCTCGGCGTACCCGTGGCGAAACAGGTGCCTCAGCGCCTCAAGGCGGCCAGCCGGCCCCGTGAGGGGAAAAGGGAGAATAGGCATCGTGCTACCTCATGATTGACGGGGATCATGCCTGCCCCGCAGGGGGCAGGCGATTCACTCATGCCCCCTGCGGGGCATGGGGATCAGCGTTTGAGGTAGTCGCTCAGCGCGGCCGCGAGGGCATAGGTGCAGCGAAAGCCCGGCACCACGTTGAGGGCATGATTGGGGATCTCGTTGAGGGCCGTCAGGCAGGCTTTCAGCAGCTCGGCTTGGGCTTCGGCTTTCAACTGGCTAGGGGTGACGGGCTGGGTTGAGGTTTTCATGATGATGTCCTTCGTCAGGTCGGGGACGTTCCCGCTACTCCAGCGGTATGCTGTTTCGATGGGATTATTATATTACTTTTTACCAACCTAATGCAACTGATTTCGCCAAAAAAACGGGGGGAAGCCCCCCCGAAAACGGACTATTTAGGCCGGTTTTTTAGCGCGGCGACAAGGGCGGCGGCGGCGGTTATCAGGCCAGAAAGGGACGTCAGCACGGCGGGAAGGTCGAGGAGAAACTGATGGAGTGTCATGCGGCACCGGAGGAAAAGGAAGGGAAAGCCATCGCGTTGATGGTGAGGTTATTATATTACTTTTAACCAACCTTGCATAGCCCTTGCGGCGAAGCGGGGAAAAAAGATCATCGGCGTGCGGCGCGGCAGGCAAGCCCCGCGCGGGCTAGGCTTCTTCTTGACGCCGGTTTTATCTTGCCTTACCTCGACAGACTGACCGGCAGCCGGGATGCCGCGCGGGCGTGTGGCCGTGTGGGCCGACCTTACATGACGCCCTCTCCTGCTTTACCCTGCCTGACGCCCGGTTGACCGGGGCTCAGGCGGCCGTGATGCCCAGGGAGGGATGTTCGTTGCACAGCATCAGCAACAGGTTATATTCCGCCGTTTTGAGTGAGGCCGGTTTGAGGAGGTTTTCCTTCATCTTCCAGGACGACACCTTGTAGCCCAGCTGCTCGGCCATCGCGGCCTGCGTCTGGGCCAGCTTGATGCGCAAGGCCTTGATTTCATCCCCGGTCGGCTGGGTATGGGTCAGAAGATCGGGCAGCAAAACCGGGTCATAAGGCGTCGTCAGTCGCCAATGGGGATGCAGGTGAGCCAGGATCATAAACAGGTTGATTTCACCGACCGACACCCCGACCACGCCCGTCTCTTTTTTGAAGTACGGCGGATACTGCAGACCCAGGCATTTGGCCGCGAGCGTGGGCCCGATGCCCATGGCCTTGCGGCAATCGGCGAGCGTCAGGGGGACGGGGAACGCCAGCAGAAGATTAAGCGTCATCGTCCCCCCAAAACGCTGACTGCCTGAGTTGGCGCACCAGGCGTTTGTGGCCCAGGGGCATGGCCTTGAGCTCCGCCTTGGTGGCGGCAGTGAGCTGGCTGTCCTGGTCAATCAGGTCAAGCTGATGGTTCCAGCGACGCTGGATCAACCGATAGCCGCCCTCGGCCTCACGGAGCACCTCCAGAGTAAATCGCGTGCGCTGATTGGCCGTCACGGATTCGGCAAAATATACGCGGGTCGTGTCGTTCATAGTTAAACTCCCTGATGGAGCCCCGAGCCCGTCCGGGCCAGAGGCGCTTGCGCCGGGCGGAGCCGGCAAGACAGTGGGCGCGCCTAGCCCTCGCCGCTGCCGCTGCCGAGCATGACATTGGCTTTGCGGCGCATGGCTTCGCGGGCCAGCTGCTGCTCGGTCTTCTCCGCCCCTGTCGGGCCGTCGACCTCGGGCGACGCCACGGGGGCGCTGGCCGAGTCTGGCGGCGCGTCCTGGGCAGGCGCCGGCGGCACCACCGCCGTCTCGGACACGGCAAACGCGTCCGGGACGATGCTGCCGATCAGTTTCTTTATCCGCTCCAGCCCCATGTCGTCGTCCAGTACCGAGGCGATCAGGCGGGGAAGCCGTTCGTCAACCAGAGACAGCGCGGCACCGGTCAGCAACAGGTCACGCATGGCGGAACCCCGCTCCTTGAGGCGGGTATTCTCGATAAGGTCGGCGGCGATCCGGTCCCCAGGGTGTTCCCCTGGGTACAGGTTGAAAGCGACCTTTTTCAGATCAGCCCTCGGCGTTTTCATCGTTGATTTCCTCGTTCATGTTCAACATGCCCAGCACCAGGTCATACTGCGCGTTGCCGCTGACAAAGAAGCGGTCGGCCGGCACCTGCGTGGCCTGTTTAACGGCGTCGATCACCGCCTGAATATTGGCCCCGCCGCCAACGCACATCACGTGCGTGTAGCCGGAAAATCGCTCCAGCGCGTCCGATACGCGGTGGCCCAGCACGCTTTCCTGCTGCTTGATGCGCTCAACCACGGCGGCGCGCTGCGTGGCGTCAAAAATGCGCGTCGTCAGCAGCGCGGCATCGCCTTCATAAGAAATCAGCAACTTGTCGGCCGTCAGCGGGCTGATGCGGGTTCTTGCCGCGCCGGCCATCACGTCACGAATGCCGTTAGTCACCATCGATACGCCAATTTTCGGATCGCAATAGGTCATGGTGATGCCGCTCATTTGCCCCTTAACCTGCGAAACGTCGAGGGTGGTGCCGCCGAGGTCGACAATCAGCAGCGCCTCGTCTTCGGTCAGCTGGCCCAGCTTAACAAACCCGGCCGGAATGCTTTCAGGCAGCACGTTCACGTGACCGACCACGAAGTTCGTCGCCCCCTGCGCGTCCACCGCGCGCTTCACGCTGCTTTTCTTGCGGGCAATGTTGGCATCGTTAGGCGTATTGCCGCTGGTCAGGAATTCGGACAGCGGCAGGGTCACGGTGATGTCGACCGGCTGCGGTTTGATCCCCGAGGCGTGTAGCGCATGATGAATGGCCACCGTATTCACCCGAGAATACTGGTAGCGGGTATCGGTGGTCACTTCGGCGTCGGCGGCCTGCGTATCGTAGGCAAACTGTTCGCCCTCGATCTCGTAGTTCTCGATCCCCTGGCTTTCGCCAAAGCGCATGGACCATTCGCGCTTGAAGCTGTTCGGGCTCATGAAGGTCTTCACCTTGCCGTCTTCAACCCAGGCCAATTTGATATTGGTGGAGCCATCATCAACGTAAATTTTCATCGTATGCGCCTCGTCATAAATGTTAGGGGGAAAATCAGCAGAAAGAGAGAATGCGATATGTGACACGTAAAGGCTACATATATATCACACAAGAAAGAGATATACCCTCTTCTCTGCGCTAGGTAATTACTTTAAACCAACCCCCGGCCGATGTAAACCCCTTTATGAATGACATAAAAGATATTTATATACGCTATATGTGTTTTTATAAACGCAACGTGACATCAGGCGCGCCATATAGAACACATATGTAATACATACGTTATCTATATAGCGGCAATACGTGGGGGGGGGAAACCGCGCGGGAACGGGGCTTAAAGATCGGTGAAGTTGACGGGGTAATGACGCGCGGCGTCGAGCAGAAACACCTGGGTGTAGATCTCGGTGCTTTCGAGGCGCGCGTGACCGGCGTACTTTTGCACCAGCTTGATGGGGACGCCGGAAAGCAGCAGGTGCATGCAAAAGCTGTGTCGAAAGGTGTGCGGCGTGATGGGGTCGACGGTAAACGTGACTCCGTCACGTTCGGCCCTCGCCAGCGCGGCGTTCAGCCAGTTGCGCGGCGTGTTGTCACTCTTGAGGGTCCACAGCAGATCGTCGTTGCGCGTCATGTCGAAGGTGGCAAGGAATTCCTGCACCGCGCGCACGTAGTGGTGATCGGTCAAGGGAACGGTGCGTATCCCGGTATCGCCTTGCTTGCGACGGCCGGCCCCCCGGTTGCGCTGTTTGAGCGTGCGCAGTTTGACAAAGGGGGTGCCCGCGTCGAGGCAGAAATCCCCGCGCCGGAGCGCCAGCGCTTCGTTGAGGCGCGCGCCGGTGTTCCACAGCGTGCGGAACAAAAACTGCTGCCGCAGATCCGGCAGATAGCGCAGCAGCGCGTGGATCTCCGGGAACAGCAGATAACGCGGCAGTTCGCTGCCGCAGGCCAGGGCCAGCTCGCGTCGGGCAAGGGCCTGGGGGTAATCGATCGCCGGCGGCGAAGGCGGGGCCGGGACGCTCACGCGGTCGGGCGCGCCGGGCAGGCTGGCAGGACGAATAAGGGGGATGTTCACAAGGGCCTCCGGGTCAGGGCTGCGCGGCGCGCGCCTATCTCAACAGTCCGTACAGCAGCACGCCGGCGGCGGGCAGCAGCAGCGCGGGCAGGGCGCGCAGCAGCTCGCGCGGGCAGAACGGCTCGCGGCGCAGCAGCAGGTACAGCGCGGTGCAGCCGGCGCTGCCGCCCAGCGCCGCAAAGCCCAGGCCCGCGTCGTGCTGGGCCAGCGCCGCGTAAACCCAGCGCGCCAGGGCCAGCGACAGCGTCCACATGATGGGCGAGGTGAGCAGGCGCACCGGCGGCAGCGCGGCGCGGGACAGCGGGGAATTCAGCATGGGGGTAACTCCTGTGGGTGAAGGGGCGCCGGCGGCGCCCCCAGTATCGCCTGCAGCTGCTGCAGGATCTGCGCCTTGTCCATCCGGGCCAGCGCCGGCAGCATCGCGGCCAGGGTGATCTGCTGCGCGGCGCGCGTCACCAGGTCGGGCAGCGGCTGCGCGCGCCGGACGGCCCGGTCGGCGTCGGCCAGCTCGTAGCGTTTGTAGGTTCGCAACCCCACGCCGAGCGCGGCGGCGGCCTGCGCCTGGTCCCACGCCATCTGCCGGCGCCACAGCCGCAGCTCGTAGCCGGTCATGGTCGGCGGGGTAAGGGACGGGATCGGCATGGCGGAGGTCCTCGGTAAAGGGGGGCGTTTTTTTCGCCGGGGGTGTCAGCGCAGTGTACGGTAATTGCCGACGGCGGGCGAGAAAATTGCGGTAAAAACGAAGAAACACCAGAAAAGCGCAATCGGCGGCGGGCGGATGGCGGGGCAAAACGTCGAGTTTTGCCCCGCTAACCGACGCCAGACGGTATGCAAGCCCCTGACGTTGCGGGAATTATGCCAAAAAAACCGGGCCAGGGACAGCGATTGCGGAGAATACCGGTAAAGCGCAATCAGGGGAAAAGGGCGACCGGGCCGACCGGGGGGTGCCGGTGACGTTACGGGAGACAGTTCGGGATCGGCCCGCGCAGTTGTTCCTGCCCGAACCCACGTTATAATCACCGCTGATTTCTAGGGTTTGGAGGCAAACCGTACGAAAACGTACGGTAAGCAAGAAATGAATGTCTAATACAACTAAATAACTCGGCTTTAAAAAACTACAACGTGATTTGTGGATGTTTTACACCACACGCTCTTGCATACCGAGCTAACGTTTCAATGCTAGCTCTGATCACATTAGACTCCATGCGAGATACTGTCGGAGGAGTAACCCCCATACGCTCCGCAACTTGAGACCTTGTTAATCCAGCATGATTACGCCACTCAGCAAGCATGGCTTGAAGCCTTTCCTTGCGTTCTTCAGCTTCATAGGCAGCCTGAACATCGGGATTAGACATCAATTCATCCCTGACCTGCTCCCAAGCGATACCTTTAATTTTTTTCATCAAGCATCTCCTCAAGACGTTCAAAGGCCATAGTTACCTCACCCGATGGGGTTTTCTGTGTCTTTTTAATAAAAACTCTGAGTAGGTAGATATTTCGGCCTTTCTGGTAAACATAAAGGCCTCTGGCAATATCTGTACCCATCGTTCTTAACTCAAACAACCCATCACGGAGTGGTTTACTGTCTGGCTCTCGTAGTGCCGTCGCATTCATTTTAAGTTTATCAATCAGGCGAATCATTTTCGCCCGGACTACTGGCGGTAAGCCAGCCAGTTCATCCGGTACATCATCGTGCAATATGACATTAAACAATGAGTAACCCTCCACTGCATCAATATTAGCACAAAAGGCAATTTGCCCTATAGGTTAATATTCGTGTTTAATCTGCCGGTAAAGCGCAATTCATGGAAATGGGCGACCGGGCCGAGTGGGGCGTGCCGGTGATTATGTTGAATTATAACGAGGTGCTACGGCTCGGGGCCACGCAGGAGAAGTAGCGGGGGATTTTGGTCGTGGAGGTGTCCATAAACGATTTGGCCCCGAAAACTGCGTATCACGCATCCGAGGCCAAGAGTCGCGCCATAATGAAGACTGGCAGGTAAAACTGTAATCAGTAGGGGGTACGCCACCCTGAGCTATTTTCCACAATTGAATGCGAATAAATCATCTTGCCCAGCGTTCTCCCCATCGGTTCAGCTTTCGCTGATCTGCATGGCATCGGCGTTTTTCCATGCGTCAACCGATTACAGAAAAAATTATACGCGCGTCCCGAGTCTGGGGCAAATTTAGTGGTCCCACCACGCCACGCCGGCCCGCCAGGGCTTCATGAGGCGGCAGCGGCCGGCAAACTAAAGGCGCTACTCGCTGTCGTCGGCTTGCGGGAACAGCTTGTCAAAGCTCTCCAGGAATTCCTCGTCGGCCAGCTGCTTGGTCGTTTTGCCCTCACGTGCCAACTGGTGGGTAAACTTCTCTTCATTAATGGTGTATTTGAACAACAGCCGGGACACCTTGCGCCCGACTTTACCGCTGACCGTGAACGATAAATCAAACACTTCGGTCTTGGCCTCGATCTCCTTGATGGCTTTGTTCAACACGTCACGCTTAAAGATGGGGTATTCGTTCCACAGCAGTGCGCCGTCGTCGCCGATAAGCCCCATCTCCTTGCGCAGTTCGTCCAGGTCAATTTCGAATCCGTGCGCATAGCGCTGCTTCGACAGGCCGATTTTTTTGCGGATAAGCTGGTAAAGCGTCGTGGAATGGGTCGTCGACAGCATCACCACCGAGATCAGCGCCTGGGCCGTGTATTTCCGTTCGTGGCCGATGATCGAGGAGATATATTGCGAGGCGGTCCGGGTGAACTTGACGCCGATGCGGCCCCTATCCTGCTCGTAAAGCGAATATTCCATCAGGTTCAGGTTCATGTAGTCGGGCGCCCGTCCCCCGAGCCCAATCTTTTCCGAGATCAGCTGAATTTCTTCCTTTTCCAGCCGCAGCCCGATGCCGCGCAGGGTGTCGGCCCCTTCTTTCAGGTTGCGATACGCGTGATTAATGTCGGTGCGGGTGACCGTGGCGTAGTCGTGGGCAGTAATGAAAATCGTTTCATCAAGATCCATCTCCGTGGTTGGATTCACCCGGCTGAGCGCGAGGAACAGCACCCTTTTGGCCGAGATCGGAATACTGGAAAGCGTCTGGTTGAGCTCGTTGGAGTGGCGGACCTTCTTCAAACCTCGCATGTTTTTCTTCCCGACGATAAGTTTCATTTTTGTTCACCTGATAATAATGCACGCTTAAACATGAGTAATCAACGCATCTGACTCATGTTATGGTTTATTTTTGTGGATAATACACCAAATATACTCATGTTTAGCACCGGATCTACTCATGGCTAACACCAGATCGGCTCATGGTTAACACCAAATCTACTCATGTTTAACACCAAATCGGCTCATGGTTAACACCAAATCCACTCATGGTTAAACCTAAAAAAGCATATATAACAATAATATACAGGATTGATAATCTTTTGAAGTTTAGAAGTTAAAGAGAAAAAAGATAATTCTTTAAGCGAAACCGCCTGTAGATAACTACCGCCTTCGCTTCGCTCAGTTGGTCAACCCGTTGCCCCGTTCGACAGACTTCGCTAGTCGAACGGGGCAACGGGTTAGATGGGATTTACATAAGCTTATGAGATAGTTACGCCCAAATTACGCCTGTAACGCGCCCACAGGGCCTGTTTATGGCGGCACCCGTGTGAGGCATAGGTTTTAACGTTAAACGGCGTAGGAGACGTTTGAAGGGGGTTAACGCAAGGGGGAACGGGATCGGACACGTAGGGACGTAAGCCGGGTAGCTGGAGAACTTACAATGTCCGATCCCATTGAGAATAACTATAACAAACATACGGATATCACCTCATACCTTTTTCACTTTCCTGATAATCGTGAACGCCCCCTTCACAAAACAGGCGCCATACAATTATACTGTATATAAATACAGTATAATAAGGGTGAACCTATGGATTTTATGAGTCCCGATCTACACGCAAGCCTGGTGAAGCGGCCCCTGTTCCGGGACCATGTGCCCGCAGGATTTCCAAGCCCTGCGACCGATTTTATTGATAAAAACATAGACTTAAATGATTTATGCGTGAAAACGCCGGCGGCGACCTTCTTTGCGATTGCATCCGGGCTGTCGATGGTGGATGCCGGTATCTACGAAGGCTCGTTGTTGGTGATAGACCGCAGCCTGACGGCAAAGCATGGCGACATCGTCATTGCGTCCGTGGCGGGGGAATACACCGTTAAACGGTTGTGTCTGCACCCTGTTGTTCAGCTCGAACCGATGAACCCCGATTTCCCGCCTATCGTTTTGCACGACGGCGGCGACGAGCTCGAACTCTTCGGCGTGGTGACGTTCAGCATCAACGGGCTGCGCTGATGTTTGCCCTGGCGGACGTGAATTCGTTTTATGCAAGCTGCGAGGAGCTGTTTAAGCCCTCCATAAAAGGCTTGCCCATCATCGTCTTGAGTAACAATGACGGCGCGTGTGTGGCCCGTTCCGCCGCCGCCAAAAAAATCGGCATCAAGATGGGCGAACCGCTGTTCAAAATTAAGGATCTCATACGCCGCCACAACGTCCAGGTGTTCAGTTCCAACTACGCGCTGTACGCCGATCTCAGTGCACGGATCATGGCCATTTTGGAAGATATGGCGCCCGCCGTCGAGATATACTCCATCGACGAGGCATTCATGCTGTTGAAAAACATGGAGAAAATAATCAATTATGAGCAGTTTGGGCGGGAAGTGAGAGCCAGGGTGCTCAAATGGACGGGATTGACGGTAGGCGTTGGGGTAGGTCCCAGTAAAACCCTAGCAAAATTAGCTAATTACGGTGCCAAAAAGTGGAGTCAGACCGGGGGCGTCGTGGATCTGTCACAGCCGGTTCGTCAGCGTAAACTGATGGCGCTGGTTGACGTGGGTGAAGTCTGGGGCGTCGGGAGAAAAATTGGGCAACGCCTGCACGGCATGGGGATAGAAACGGCCCTGCAGCTGGCCGACGCCTCGCCGGCGCTGATGCGAAAACATTTCTCCGTGGTCGTGGAACGTACCGTGCGGGAGCTGCGCGGCGAGTCTTGCCTGGAACTGGAAGAGATGGCCCCGACAAAACAGCAGATCGTGTGTTCACGCTCGTTCGGCGAACGGGTAACGCAGTATGACCTGATGCGCGAAGCAATATGCAGCCACGCCGTCCGGGCGGCCGAGAAACTGCGGGGTGAAGCCCAATATTGTCGCCATGTGTCTGCGTTCATTAAAACCAGTCCTTTCGCCCCCAACGAACCCTACTACGGCCGTTCGGCTAACATCCTTCTGCCGACGCCCACCCAGGACAGCCGAGACATCATCGCCGCCACGACGCAGTGCCTGGATGCTATCTGGCAAGAGGGCCACCGTTTCCAAAAATGTGGCGTGATGTTGGGAGACTTTTACAGCCAGGGCGTTTCCCAGCTTGGGTTATTTGATGAAACAAAACCCCGTGCCAACAGTGAGAAATTGATGGCCGTTCTCGATGGCATCAACCACGCGGGCAAGGGCAAGGTGTGGTTTGCGGGCCAGGGTATTCAAAGGGAATGGGAGATGAAGCGTGAAATGTTATCCCCGGCCTATACCACGCGTTTTAGCGACCTATTGCGGGTAAAGCTTAATTAATAAATGAGCCTACTCTCAACTTTTTCTATGCAGTTGGACAGGAAGGCGACAACAGATGCTCCAGAGATGTGTAAGGGTTAGGGTCGCCGGGAACGCGGCAGAGCCGCCCGGATTGATAGGTTGTGCCTAACCCATCCCTCACCCTGCTAAGCCATGCCCGCATACCGCAATGAAGAACCATAATCAGTACGGCCGGAGTGAGCCCGACAAGGCTTGCCGCCGACGGGCTGTATCTCCGCGTGCGAGCGCAGCGACGCTACGAGTACGTGTGCCAATAGTGAAGCGGCTAAAACCCGCAATACTTTTGTTAGTTACATCATCCATCATAAAGCGACTTCTGTTCCGGGCTTTTAGCCCGGAGCGGGCGGCGCTTTGCGGTGGCGTTGCGGTGATGCTTAAAAGGTAGTTAGGACTTTTGCCCGTCGAATATCGACGGGAGCTACTTTAAGGAGTGTAACGACGTCTCTCGCCGGCGAGGCATTTATGCCTCTGCAAGGTCAGGCATTAGTTATCCGCAGCAGGCGGGCAGACAGGTAAGTCTTTTAATAGAGAGAAATAAAAGAAGTTTAAAAGAACAGTGGCGGTTTGGTCGGGGCCACTTTGCAGCTTGGATACGAGGTCCCTTGCAGTTAAGGTGTATAACTCAAAACAAGGAGCAGATCGCGGCCAGCCGCCACGGCAGAAAGGGTGATAGGCCGTCTGTTGACGGGGTAAAATGGGGATTAAATAACCTATTCCGGATTGAGGGCGTGACGAGGCCTCCGGAAAAAACCGGATACACTTACCGAGTATCGCTACGCGGGTGCGGGAACGGTGAGGCGGGTGTGGTGTCTGCGCATCACCATGCGCTCCCTGATCCGTCTTTCGACCTCGGCTTTGACAAGCGCAAGGTCGCGGGGGAACCGGTGATGGGCGATTTCAAACGTCAGCTCGCGGTGAACCAAGGCCTTTATTTCTGCGTGCGAGCGTTCGAGGTCGCGGCGCGCGCGTGCCTGCTTCTCGCCGTGCGCCTTGCGTGCCCGGTAGATCTTCCGGAAATAGTCGGGAAACGCGTTCTTAGCCTGGTCCATTAACGCATCACGGGGCAGCAGCTCCTTACCCTCATTAATCCGCTTCTGATTGAGCCAGTTTACGCGGCCGGCAATGTGCGCCTCGATGGCCTCGTCAGAAACGTCGATGGCTGCAAAAAACGCGGGCGTCAGGGTGATGGTCGTGGGCATGTAGCAGCCCAGGGATTCGTCCACTTCCGGCGCGGAGTAGCTGATGTAATGCGTGTCGCGTGCCACGGCCTGCAGGGCGCGGGTTACGCGGGTAATCGCAAGTGAATCACTGTCCGCTTCCGTGGCCAATCCGCACTCAATGGCCAGAGTGCGCAGCGTGACGTTAACCCGGCCGGCCATGAAATCGTAGTGGAAACAAATTCCCTGGAACAGGGCGTCAATCGCCTTGCGTCGTAGTTCGGGAGGGGCTTTACTGCGCAGACCCTGGGCGCGGGCCCCAGCAATGCGGAATGAAAAATCGACGGAGGCAGTGAGGCCTTGCGCCTTTTCCATGAGCAGCTTGTTGAACGGCAACGTGGTTTGCAGCCGTTCCGACCCTTTTTTTCTGGGCGTCACGAAACGAGGGTGAGGATTTTTACACTGTCGGTAATGTTTGAATGTCGAGGAGACTGGATTAGCCACGTCCATCCGCACTTATGGCGGGCAGGGGTTGATTTGAAAGCTGCATAGGTTATAATCCTTCCTAGGTTACATACCTAGCCCTGGTCATCATGTCCGCTCGCCAAAGTAGAGCATGATTTCCGGGGCTTTGTTTTTTGGGCTTTTAAACCCATCCTTAGCGGTGTTTATGGGCCGCTATTCCCACTAAAATTCTTAGCTTTAAACAGAAATCAATGTTTAGCCGCGTAGAAAAATACCACGCAGCAGCACGACGATCAATTCAAAACGCAATATTATTGCAATAAATTGTCAACCTAACAGTTTTAGCTCTATTTTATTGCACTATATAAAATGTAGTGATTCTATAGATGATTAAAATATCAGCCCATACCATTAAAAGCTATGCTTCAATTGCATTAAGCACAGCATCTGGAACTGTCGGACGTCCTCTCACTAGACAAGTTGCGACGAAAGTAGCCTCGCTGCAAACGGACCCATCAACAATTATTTGTTGGACGAAATTCACGCGGTTCCTTTTTTCGTTCTTGACCACTTTGCAAGTCACTTCCATATTATCGCCTTTCTTTAGGCTCTTACGGAAATTCATCGTATATTCTAGAATTATGTGTATGCGGCCTTCTTTGAACTCTTCCTCTAGATCAAGCCCCAGAGATTCTTTCATGAAAGCGTGCCGAGTCCACTCCATATAGAATGGATAGTAAAGGCCGTCAACAATACCTTGAAAATCAACGTGTTTTTCGTCAACTTCGTACAATTTCGCAAACATCATAAATCCTTAAAAAAATTCAACAACACTGCTCTTGTCGGTAAGATAATATCTTCAAATTGCTGCTTTGAAGTATCCTCGCCTGTACATACGTTAATAGCCATACTCATGTCGTCAGTGATACCGTAAATAAAACTGACCCCGTGATAAATATTATGCTTCTTTCTTTCAATATCAATATGGTTTTCTGGTTCTTGCTTTAATACATCGTCCCAAATCACCGTAGACTTATCACCTGCATGAATTTTTGTAAGCTCAAGCCCAATTTTTATTAAAAGACTGTCCTTATATTTTCCATCATAATAAAACATTTGATCCCAATTATTATAGCCGTTACTTTGGTGTGCGGCCAGTTTATTGTCCTGAACCAACAGAGTTGAAACATAGGTTACATTAAGACAGTTATTCAAAAATTGTATAACGTCTGAACTATAACGATGAAAATCAATTTTCACTTTTTTTGTATCCACTTTACTTTCCTGCATTCTATTATATCATCTTTTTTTAACTTTAAATTTTCGCTCCCTGGAAGAACAATGCTCATTTCGTCAAAAATATAAATAACTCCAATTTTTATACCGTTCGAATAACGCACATAACACAGCTTATTATTATTTTTATCGATAGAGCTTTCTGTGGAAACTATACAAAACTCACCAAATCTTACGTGAGGCTCACCATATTCTCCACCAACCTGAATAAGCTCGACATTAGGTAGTGTCTTACTGGCCAGAATGAACATAGTATCTTCGTCAAGATTTTTATATTCCGTGAATTGAGGAGGGAACCCATCACCGGTTAATATCCACTGAACGTCAACATATAGACCGTTTTTTATAAAGAGCTCAGCAACATCATCTAAGAGCACCTGCGTTTTTTTAAGAGGGATCGATGTATCAGATTCCCAGCGCGTATAAGTCGCATATGAGATCTCTCCCCCTTTTGAATGGATGTAGTCAACAACGTCGTGTGTAGATTTTCCTGTTGCAGCCCTACAACATTTCAAGCGCTTACCGAGTGTATCCAGCATATTTTTTCTCCACACCAAGGTATTCAATTTACAGGGCTGATTTTAAAGGAAAAAAAATAATTTCCACGCGTCATTATTTTGCACAAGATTAAATTCGTGCAATTTTATTGCATTTGTGAAGAGAACCATGCTACTATGTAACTCTGTCACTGTTATAGTGTAAAAGACTAACATATTTACACCTCGCGTTGCTAACCGAGAAACACAATCCAGCCCATAGAAATCATTCTTTCACGGTGAAGAAATGGGCGAGTGTTCCCCAAAGGAAGCCACCCCATGAAAAATTGGTACCTTCTTCAATGTCAGATTCAGAATTTTCAGAAAGTCGTTTGCACCCTTAACTCTTTCAACATAGAAAACTATTTTCCTCTCGAAACTAGAATTTCTCGTCGAAAAGATTGCAATGCGCAACGAATCACCTATAAACCCCTGTTCCCAGGGTACTTATTCGTTAACTTTGATCCTGAGGTCACTCATACAACCAAAATCACTGATATTCCTGGTGCTTCGGCGTTTGTAAAATTTGGTCACCTTCCACGCGCTGTATCTGACGAAATTATTCTAATTCTAAAGCGCGCACCTTTATTAATAATGAATTCAGATGATAATTCAGTAAGCTGCCGCAACTTACCAACGCAAATAAAAGACAAAATACTCTTCATCTATTCAATAAAAAACGTCGTAGAACGCCAGGTTGCTTTGCTTCATTTTTTGGAAAACAACTCTGAATTGAATAAGTTCACTCATGACGGCGGAAATTTGTTTACTGCGCTACCGACTCACACGCCACACCTTCCTCTATCAGCTTGAGGATATTGCAACACGGAGAAGTTAATGACACTTTTAGTAGAATCGAAGAAAAATCCGATGGTCTATATAGGCCTAAAGAGAAGAAAAAAAATTGAACAACTGGCTATTACCCTAAGCCACCTCTCAGGTAATCAAGTTTCTGTTTCTAACGTTGCCCAGAATTTAATTGATACATATTTCGAAGATTTTAAAGCGCAATCTATTTTAGAGATTGAAGAAAAACTTGGAACTAATTCAAGTAAGTAATTAGTCTCATAATCCTCAAGCATTCTCAATTCTGCTCGATGCCCTAGTGCCCTACTACGCATTAAATAAAATCTGGAGTACATCATGAAACTACGCCTTATAGGGCTGCTTATTCCGGCAGTCCTCTCGGGGTGCGTCTCGCATCTCGACACAAAGGACCAGCCGGCCACGGTCTATATTGACGGATTGATTGCCGACAGCGCCGCGACCCTCAGCCATACGCAGTCTGCGCTGAATCAGACGGGGCCCGCCCCCGCTCGCCCGGTCTCACCGATCACGCGCATCAACGTCCCGGCACCTCGCCCAACGGTTCGACCTGCGCCAGGGCCGACGCTGGATCACGTGGTCTACAGTGGTCGCCCCGGTCCCCTGAACTTCCCGCCGCGTGCCGGCTACGCCCGCAACGTCACGGTCGCACAGGCGGCGCAGCGCAGCGTCCCGATTGGCTGGCGCGTCAGCTGGGCCCCCGGCACGCTGGCCAAGCAGCGTCAGCGCGTGAGCCTGTCGCTCAACGACCAGTGGCCGCGCGTGCTGAACACCCTGATGGCCGAAAAATCCCTGTACGCCACGGTCGACTGGTCCGAATCCCGCGTCACCGTCTCACCGTATAACGCCCGCCCGCTGTTTGGCGGCAACTAGCCGGAGGGCGTATGAAACGGCTCGTCTTGTTTCTTACCGCGCTGCTTTTCCTGCCCCAGGCGCAGGCGTTCTGCTTTAACTATGCCGCCGCCCGCTATCACCAGAATCCGCTGGTCGTCGAGTCGATTGCCATCTGGGAAAGCAGCTTTAACCCGCAGGCCATCGGCAACAACCGCGACCGGGCGGGCAACCTGCTGAGCCGTGACTACTGCCTAATGCAAATCAACACCGGCAACGTCGACCTGCTCAAAAAAATGGGCGTCATCAACTCCGCCCAGGACCTGCTTGACGACCCGTGCCTGTGTGTCCAGGCCGGCACCTGGGTGCTGGCGCGCCATCTGCAAAAGTGCGGCAACACCTGGAGCTGTCTGGGCTCCTACAATGCGGGATTCAGCAACACCCCGCTGCAGGAAAAAAAGCGCCTGGCCTACGCCGGCCAAATCCACGCCATTTATGACCGCCTGCTGGCCAGAGACCCCACGCTGGCCGCACGGTAACCCCGAGGAATTCCGATGAAAAAAGCACTGCTGGCCACGGTCGTGGCCACCCTACTCCTGTCCGCCTGTCAGCAACCGGTCGCCACCCGCGTCACGCCGTCCCCCGTTGCCCCGGAGGCCGACGCGGCCAACGCCCAGCGCGTGGCCACGGTGCGCGCCCAGCAATACCAGCTGTGGGACGAGAACGTGGTCAACACCCGCACGCCGCTGCCGGCAGACACCATTTACTCCAACAGCACGCGCGTCTCGCTGGACTGGGACGGCGACGCGGTCGAGCTGCTCGCACAGCTGGCGCGCCAGCGCGGCCTGAGCTTTAACTACAGCGGCGTGCGCCTGCCGCTGCCGCTCAACGTGCACGTGCGCGACATGACGTTCCAGAACCTGCTGCGCATCATCGTGTCGCAGACCCAGTGGCGCGCCACGCTGGAGCAGAACCCCGGCCAGCTGCAGCTGAATTTCATGCCTATCCCGAAACCCCAGCCCCAACCCCGGAGACTGCGCCGATGAAACGCACCGCACTCGCCCTGCTGGCCATGATGCTGGCCGGGCACGCACTGGCCGAGGAGACGCCGCCTGACGCCGCCCCGCCCGATATCCAGCACTACATGGACGCCGGCAACGGCGACAAGAATGACATCACCGACGCCCGCGCCGACATGATCCGCCAGGCCGGCCGCACGGTGGGCTACCAGGGCGGCAAGGCCCAGCGCGCCTGGGAACTCGGGCAGGCGCTGAACGCCCGCAACAGCACGCTGAACGCGCTCTACGATTTTCGCACGCTGATCAGCAACGACGGCTGGCTGCCGCCGGTGATTGACGAGGCGCAGGACGTGGCGCACATCACCCCGGACCAGATACGCACCGCCAGCCACGTCTACCAGATAATTGCCCCCGAGCGGTTTGTCAGTAACCCGCCGTCCTGGCGGTCGTGGCTGCTTGCCGGCCTCGGCACCTCGGCGGCGGCGGGACCGGCCAACGGCATCCTGCCCAAGACCGGCGACGAGAAAAAAATCTGGCACGCGGCCATCGAAAGCGGCTGGCTGGAAGGGCGCGCCGGCGCCGACCACGTCCTGGAGGCGAATTTTAATCGGCTGACCCGCGACTATCGCGGCATGGTGCTGTACTCCACGCTGCTGCGTCAGGGCTTTATCAGCCGCCCGCGCGTATCGGACGAAGAACAGACCGTCACCGGCAACCGTCAGAAACTGGTCACCGGCGACCGCGTCCGCCGCATCCGCGAGCACGCCGGCTTTACGCCGGACAAGCGCGCCTGGCAGCCGGTTATCAACACGGAGTCGCACCATGAACCCGACCAGTCCTTCTGATTTCGAACCCTTTGCGTTCAAGGGCGCCATCGACGTGGAGGGCTTCAAGCACTTCCTGGTCTGGACCGCTTCGCAGGGCGTCAGCGACATCCACGTGCAGGGCGGTAACCAGCTGGTCGTCAGCCGCCACGGCCGCCTGCTCAACGCCAGCACGTTCAAGCTGGCCGACGATCAGCTGGCCAAGCTGATTGACGGCGTGTTCAGCCCCGAGGTGCGCGCGCAGATACGCGGCGGCGAACCCCAGGACCGCCCGCTGCAGCTCGATGGCGACATGCACAACCGCTACGGCCTGGGGCGCGGCGAGCGCATCCGCTTTCGCTGCAATTTTGTGCAGGCCACGGCGGGCAAGATGGATACCACCACGGCCCTGACCATGCGCGTGATCCCGACCGACATTCCCGACCTGAAGAAGATGGGCATCGAGCCCGACCTCTTCGAGGCCCTGCTGCCGCACAAGGGGCTGGGGCTGGTCGGCGGGGAAACCGGGTCGGGCAAGAGCACGCTCCTGGCGGCGGTGTACCGCTACTGCGCGGACGTCTTTCCCGACCGCAAAATTACCACCGCCGAGGACCCGGTGGAGTACATCATTGCGCTGCCCAAAGACGTGCTGCCGGCAACGCAGCTGCAAATTCGCCGCGACGTCAAGAACTACGCTGACGCCATGCGCGCCGCGCTGCGCCGTGCCCCGTCAATCATCGGCATCGGGGAAATGCGCGACCTGGAAACCATGCGCGCGGCCATCATGGCCGGGCAGCTGGGCCACCTGTGCCTAAGCACCCTGCACATCCATTCGCCGGGCGAGGGGATAAGCCGCATGCTGGCCGAGTTCCCGCACGAAATTCGCGAGGCCATGGCCCGCGACCTGCTCGGGGTATTGCAGTACATCGTGGTCCAGCGGCTGCTGCGCACCACCGACGGCAAACGCCTGGCCGTGCGCGAATACGTGGTCATTGATGACCGGCTTCGCGACATGCTGGCCGGCATGGATCATACGCGCTGGGGCCACCACATCGACGCCACCATCAAACAGAACCGGGGCCGCATCACCGACAAGGCGTTTGCGCTGTACGGCGCCGGGCGCATTGACCGCGCGGAAATGCTGACGGTGGTCCATCCCCGCCAGCTGCGCGATATGGAGGCCACCGCATGAGACAACGCCCCTCCTACTGGCGCAACGCCGGGCGGCGCATGGCGATCTACGGCATTCCCGCGCCGCTGTTTCTGCTTTACCTGTTCTGGTGTCGCTGGCCCTCGATGCTGACGCTGTACGCCTGCACCGGCGTGCTGGCCTGCTTTGTGCTGCTGTCCCGCTACGGCTGGACGCTGCCGGTACTGATGCAGCGCATTCTGCACCGGATACGCGGCAACAAGGTGTCGGGCCGCCCCTGGTGGTACCGGCGCTTCTATGACTGACATGCATTGAGGAGGTTTTTATGGCGCAACATGACGCCCTGACCGACCGCCGGATTTGGCTGGCGGTGCCGCATGAAGAGAAGGACATGGCCCTGCAGCGCGGCGGCCAACGGGAGAACGGCCAGAACAATGTTCACTGGGATAAGGAGGCCAAACTCTGGTACGCCGATCCTGGCACCCCGCAGGCGAACATTTCGCCCTGGCTCCCGGACACCACGGCGCGCGCGACCGGCGCCGCCGACCCCCGCGAGGAGTTTGGCCAGGCGCTGCAGGCGGCCGGGCTGGTACTGGATGGCTTGCCCATCATGGACGGCAAGGTGCACCGCGTGGCCACCCTGGAGGATAAAAAGGGTAAAAAAACCGGCGGTGCCTATAAGGGGTTCAACGACCGCCGCCCCGGCGGCTGGTTCGTCAACTACCACCGCGCCGCAAACGAGAAGGAGGTCACCAACTGGAAGGCGACCGGCGGCGAGACCGATGCGCTGACGACGTTGCACATTCGCGCTGGGGCACGACAGGCGTCGGACGACAGCGAACGGGCCCGCGAGCTGATGTATGCCGAGAACGCGCAAAAGGCCCACGGGCTGTATACGCGACTCGACGCGGCCACGAGCGCGCACCCGTATCTGCAGGCCAAGGGCGTGAGCGTCGACCCGGCGCTGCGCCTGACAAATAACAACGCCCTGGTCATTCCCTTTAGCAACGTGGACGGCGAGTTTCGCAGCCTGCAGTACATCACCCCCGAGGGCGACAAGAGCCTGTTCAAGGAGGCCCCCAAGGCCGGGAACTTCTTCGTCACCGGCGGCGCGATGGAAAACGGCGCCCCCGTGCTTTACGCCGAAGGCTATGCCACGGCGCGCAGCCTGCACATGGCGACGGGCCTGCCGGTTGTCATGACCGTGGACGCCGGCAACATGCGCACGGTCGCCGAGATCTTGGGCGAGCGCTATCCCGACAGCCCGCATTTTTTTATGGCCGACTTGGACCACGCCAAGCCGGATAACAAGGGCTTGCTGATGGCGCAGGACGCCGCTGCGCGGGTGCCCAACGGTGCGGTGTTGACCCCGGATTTTACCGACGCCGAAAAGGCCACGGGCCTGACCGACTTCAACGACCTGCACCAGTCGCGCGGACTGGAGGCCCTGAGCGACAAGCTCGCCCGAGACCTCGCCCGACATGCCGCATCCCAGCAGAATTCATCACCGGAGGACACCATGAGCAACGCCTCAGAGCACGACGCGGACAAACCGCAGGCGGCGGTACCGGAAAACGCCACACCGACGCCTGCACAGCCTGACCCGCAGCCGGCGGCACCGGAAAACATCACGCCGACGCCTGCACAGCCCGACCT